>Ga0209542_10000754_pt1 | contig 78051 bp, 74 predicted proteins | sample RifCSPhighO2_01_FD_184028 | JGI IMG/M metagenome (GOLD analysis project Ga0209542, IMG submission 184028) | Soil microbial communities from Rifle, Colorado - Rifle CSP2_plank highO2_0.1 (SPAdes) (version 2) | ecosystem: Environmental > Terrestrial > Deep subsurface > Rock core/Sediment ...
TGCACCCATGGTATATCCGTCGCACTACCCCGCGGGCTTTAACGGCTGGAGTAATCCAAACAACCATGTCTACGACGTCGTGCGCTTCTCGATGGACGAAGCAGTCCGGCGCTTGCTTTCCACAACGACACCGGTTACCGCTTTTATGCACATCCCGATTGCATCTACTACTCCGCAACTGTATGAGAAGTTTTTGTACGACAAATTAAAACTTCGGCCCTGGCTCCAGGATTTTGATTACGGCGGCGACTATGGTCCGAAGGAAGTACGTGCTCAAATGCAGGCAGTGTATGACACTGGTCTTGATAGCTGGATGCTTTGGTCTCCAAGCAACAAGTACACGGTTGAGGCATTAACGCCAGAACCGTAACGATGCGGCGCGAAGCCCCACACCTTGCGTGCAGGTGCGGGGGAGTCCCTCAGACCGCTACACCATCGAAGCGCTTAATCCAACATAGGAAGGTATCCCGCCGAGAAAATTTTCCCACAGACACCTCTCAATACCGAGGCGAGGGGAGAATGTTATACTTATTTTCATGGAAGAAGAATCTCCAGAGAGTACTCTGGTGACACCGACGAAGCCGGTTTCGGAGTCGGAACGTGTAACCTATTTTGCGACAACTGATTCCCGCAACAGAAGGGTGCCCTTTGGCATTAAAGCCAAGGATCGCTCGAAGCACCTGTACGTCATCGGCAAGACCGGAATGGGCAAGTCGACGCTTCTTGAAAATATGGCAGTACAGGACATGAAAAACGGCGAAGGGCTTGCGTTTCTTGATCCTCACGGAGGAACGGCTGAAAAGCTTCTCGATTATGTTCCTCGGGAGCGCATTGACGATGTGCTCTATTTTGCCCCGTTTGATATGGACTATCCGATTGCGTTTAACGTCATGGAAGATGTGGGGCCGGATAAGCGGCATTTGGTAGTGAATGGTCTCATGAGCACGTTTGAGAAAATCTGGGTTGACGCCTGGAGCGCACGCATGGCCTATATCCTTCAGAACACGCTTCTTGCTCTCCTTGAGTTTCCGAACTCAACACTTCTCGGCGTAAACCGCATGCTTTCTGACAAAGACTACCGGCGGGCTGTCGTTGCGAATATTAGAGACCCTTCCGTGAAATCGTTTTGGATCGATGAATTTGCGAAATATACGGAGCGATTTGCCGCAGAAGCGACACCGGCCATCCAAAACAAAGTCGGGCAATTTACCAGTAACCCTTTGATCCGCAACATCATCGGACAGCCAAAGTCGAGCTTTAATCTTCGAGACCTCATTGATAACCGCAAAATTATCATTGTGAATCTCTCAAAAGGGCGGGTGGGAGAAGGGAACGCCAATCTTCTGGGAAGCATGCTTATCACCCGCATATACCTTGCGGCGATGTCCCGCGCCGATTCCTCGTCCTCAGAGCTTAATCGTCTCCCCAATTTTTATCTCTATGTCGACGAGTTTCAGTCATTCGCAAACAAATCATTTGAAAATATTCTCTCCGAAGCGCGAAAATATAAACTGAATCTGACCATTGCACATCAATACGTCGAGCAAATGGAGGAGGAAATACAAGCTGCGGTCTTTGGCAATGTCGGTACCACCGTCGCGTTTCGCGTGGGGCCCCTTGACGCTGAGCTTTTGGAGAAAATTTTCATGCCGACCTTTACTGCCACCGATCTCGTAAGCCTCGGTATTTATCAGATCTATCTCACACTCATGATCGATGGCGTCGGTTCCTCTCCTTTTTCAGGGACAACGCTTCCGCCGATCGCGCCTCCAGAGATTTCGTACCGCAACCAAATCCTCGAGAAATCGCGGCAAGCCTTTGGCCGACCGCGATCGGTAGTTGAGGATGAAATCAAGAAGTGGCATGAGCCGGTAGCGCTCCCGCCTGTCTCTGACTCTAAACGCCCCATGTCTGACCGGCCTCCTGCTCGTCTTAGCCAAGAAGCAAGACCATCCTCGCCTAGACAGCCGATATCGCGAGAACCCTCCTTGCCGCAGAAGTTGCCTCCCCCGGTCGTCTCAAAGCAGCCGCCATCCTCACCTGTACAAACAGCTCTTCGTGCGTCACTTGCCGAGGCATTCAAGAAACGCTCTCCTGAACGCTCTCCTGATAAGCCCAAAGAGTCACCGCAGGTACATCGCGACCAGTTACGAAACGCTTTAGCAGATGTTCTCAAGAAAAATGCCCCGCAGTCGCCTTCTGCGCCTCCGGCGCAGAAGGAATCCTTGCCACCTGCCCAAAAAATTTCCACTTCGTCTGAAACAAAGCCCGAAGAAAGCAACCCTCCTGCGCCCGCTTCTCCTCTGAAGGTGCAGGCACCTGTTACTTCGCTAAAAACGAAAGAAGTACCGGAGGAAGTATTACGGAAAGTACTTGGGGGAGAGGGAGCGTAACATGATTCGACACATGGCATTTCTGGCACTTTCCCTTTTGCCATTCTCGGCTGGGGCACAAGTGGTAGTAAGCGAAATCATGTATGATCTTCCCGGCGCGGATACGAAGCGCGAATGGATTGAAATTCATAATACGGGAAGCGCCGCGGTTGATCTCATGGGCTGGAAGCTTTTTGAAGCGAGCACGAACCACGCTATCGCAACTACCACGGCGGGGCAAAGCCTGATACTCGGAGCGGACGCCTACGCCATCATCGCCGATAATCCGACTATCTTTTTTGTTGACTGGCCGAAGTTCAACGGTGCTCTTTTCGATAGCACCTTTTCATTAAGCAACACGGGCGAAACGCTCGTGCTTCGCGATGCAACGACCATAAATGTGGATACGGCAACATACAATTCTGACATGGGCGCCGCAGGTGATGGAAACGTGCTTGTCCGCTCGGGAACAACCTTTGTGCCGCAAGCGCCGACGCCTGGAAGCGGCGAGAGTGCGTCGCCGCTCCATCAGAGTAGCGTTCCAGCGGTACCTGCGGTTTCTCCCACTGCTCAAAACAACACTGTCTCACCGCGATCGCCACTGCCCAAAGTGGTGGCTGTGGCAGCTTCCGGCGTTTTGGCCGAGGCGTCGCCTCGAGTACAAGAGGCGACGCCTCCAGATTCCGGAGTGCGGGCGGCGGTCGCCACGGATATCGGAGCACCCGTGGCGGATGCTCGTGACCTCATGCTCTATCTCATCGGTCTTGCCGTCATTATTGTTGCCGGTGTCGGCGCGGTCCTGTTTTGGAAAAGTGGTGAGAGCGACGAAATAAAAATCTTGGAGTAGTTTTCACCATCTTTGTTGCTATAGCAACAAAGATGGTGAAAAGAAACAAAGCGGTTTGACAGTTTGACAGACTGGCGCAGTGTGCGTACCGTTGGAGCGGATTGTCAAACAGAGGGAGGCAGGAATGCCGAAGAAAACCGAATACGCCAAAGCAGGCGTCGACTACCGGAAAATTCAGCCGTTCAAAGAAATAATGCTTGCGGTCGCGAAGAGAACCACTGAATTTCCTCGGCGGCGGGGGTATGTCAGCATTCTGCCGAGTGGCGCCTATCGCTACTTCGGTAGACTTCCCTTCATGGCAGGAAAACCAGTTTTGGAAGGGCTCGGTAACAAGAGTTGGGTTGCCGAATGGATGTACAAAAATGCTGGCACCGGCAAGACCTACTACGACGGCATCGGCTATGACAGTGCCATGATGGCGGTGAACGACTTTATCGTCCAAGGAGCAATGCCAGTCACGTACAACGATGAAGTTGCGGCCGGGGACAGCGAGTGGTTCGAGGACGAGAAGCGGGCAGGAGACCTTGCCGAAGGATTCTATGATGCCTGCAAGGATGTCGGCATGGCGCTTGTTGGCGGCGAGTCGCCTTCGCTGCGCTATCTCGTGAACGCTCGAAAGCCAGTCAAGAGCGCCCCGTCTCTCAGCGGATGCGTAACGGGCATCATTGCGCCGGCTACTTGGCTCATTGATGGAAGCAAGCTCCAGGCAGGGGACTCAATCATCGGTATTGCTTCCTCGGGTGTCCACTGCAACGGATTCTCTCTCATCATCAAGAGGATGATGCGCAAGAAGAACAAATTCCTGGAGAAACTGCCCCATAACGGCAGAACCATCGGCGAGGAAGTGCTGACCAAGACGCTCTGTTACGTATCTCTCGTCGAGGGACTTCTTGAAACAGGAGTCGACGTGCATGCGTTTCTGCCGGGGACGGGAGATGGGGTGGCGAAGCTCGCAGTCGACAAACGCCCGTTCACCTACCGCATCCACTTTTGGCCCGAGGTGCCGCCTATTTTTCAGTACTTCAGGGGGCTCGGTATCCCGCTCAAGGACTGCCTCAAAACTTTCAACTGGGGCATTGGCTACTACGTCTTCGTTCCCCCGTACGAAGTTGAGAGAACGCTTCGCGTCGCCCGCTTCCGCGGTTACGGTGCCTGGGAAATCGGGCAGGTCGAAGAAGGGGAACGCCAAACCATCTTCGGACCCGAGAAAAACATGATTCTTGAGCCCCCGGGGGCGTAACGGTTGCCCCTGCAAGGAGCGTTATACTGGGAGGGTCCGCGAGGACCTTCCTTTTTTCATATTGAAATGAAGCGAATTCTCATATTTTCCCTTGCCTACCATCCCCTTATCGGAGGGGCTGAAATTGCTGTGCAGGAAATTACCAACCGAATACTTCCCTCCGACATTGTGTTTGATCTCATTACTTTACGGTTTAATCAAAAGCATTCTCAAATTGAAAAAGTGGGGAATGTCACCGTGCATCGAATCAGATGGGGGAATTATTTCGGGAAAATACTCTTTCCGATTCTTGCGGCGTGGTATGCGCGGGCACTCAATCGGCAAAAGCGCTTTGACGGCATGTGGGCAATGATGACCTACATGGTCTTGCCGGTAGTACTCACTCGTTTTTTTGGTGTTCGATTGCCCTACCTCATAACGCTTCAAGACGGCGATTCTCCCCGTCATGTATTTGGGCGCCTGCGCATCCTGCCGTTCTTGCCGCTTATTCGGTACGGTTTTCGGCACGCGGCGGCGGTGCAATGCATCTCGACCTACTTGGCGGGCTGGGCGAAAAGAATGGGATTTCCCGGCACTGTTGCCATTGTTCCCAATGGTGCTACCATCACACGGTTTGCTTCAGCGGTAGCGACGAAAAAAGTAACAAAAAAAGCAGGTGCGACCCTTCTCATTACGGTTTCGCGCTTGGTGGAGAAAAACGGGGTTGACCTCGTCATCCACGCACTCCCAAAACTTCCGGAAACCGTACAGCTTCTCATTGTCGGGGGAGGCCCTCTTGAGATGAAGCTGAAAGGAATGGCAGCGGAGCTTGGCGTTTCGAACCGCGTGGAATTTGTTGGCGAAGTCACCAATACTTTCTTACCTCCTTACCTTAAGGCCGCGGACATTTTTGTGCGCCCGAGCCGCTCCGAAGGGATGGGCATCGCATTTATCGAGGCCTTTGCCGCAGGGTTACCGGTCATTGCTCCGGCAGTTGGGGGTATTGTGGACTTCTTGAAGCATCAGGAGACGGGTTTACTTTGCCGGGCGGAGGACCCAGATTCCATTGCAGAACAGGTTAAACTTCTCATGCGCGACAGCACTCTTCGAGCGCGCATAGTCGCGAATGCCTCAAAACTAGCGGCAACACAGTATGACTGGAATCGAATAGCCGTAGAAATGCATGAAAAGGCGTTCGCTCCGCTTTTTGCGAAGAAAAAACCGGCGCGCCCTATCCGAGTTCTCATCGCAACTCCCTTGTTCCCTCCGGACATTGGCGGGCCTGCCACGTACTCAAAGCTCCTGCTTGATCATCTACCCACGCGAGGTTTTTCCGTAACCGTGGTTCGCTTCGGTGCGGTTCGCAAACTTCCGAAAATTCTTCGCCACCTCGCTTACTTTTTTCTACTTCTCATTCGCGGCATACATACTGATATTGTCTATGCGCAAGACCCGGTAAGTGTAGGTCTTCCGGCACTCATCGCTTCAAAAGCTTTACGCAAACGCTTTCTTCTGCGTACCGGCGGTGATTATGCCTGGGAGCAGGGGGTCCAACGTTTCGGCGTTACCGATTCGTTAGATCTTTTTGCCCAGAAGAAGCAAGAGTACGGGATGTTTGTGGGTATCCTTAAACGAGTTCAATATTTTACCGCTTCTCGCGCTGAACGAGTTGTAGTGCCAAGCCGATATCTCAAGACGATCGTTACAGCATGGGGAGTTCCGGAGAAAAAAATCATTCCCATCTATAGCGTGTTTGAACCGCCCCATCTTTCCGGCAATCGGGCGGTACTTCGGGGAATTTTAAAGTTCGAAGGCCAGCTTATTATAAGCGTCGGTCGGCTGGTGCCGTGGAAAGGATTTCACGCACTCATTAAAGCGATGCCTTTGATACTGCGGTCGTATCCGAAAGCGAGACTTTTCATTATTGGCGAGGGTCCGCAGGAGAAAGAGCTTCTTGAGGTTATCGCGAAGCACCACCTTGAAGGGAGCGTCATACTCTCGGGAGGAGTACTCCATGAGGTACTCATGCGATACCTTGAAGCGGCGGACATATTCGTGCTCAACACGCGCTATGAGGGTTTTTCCCATCAACTGCTTGAAGCGATGGCAGTCGGCGTGCCGGTTGTCACGACGCGCTCTGGCGGCAATGCCGAGCTTGTGGCTCATGAAAAGGAAGGCTTAATAGTGAGGCCCGATGACACGGTAGCACTTACATTGGCGATTGAGCGTCTTCTTCACGATGAGTCGCTCCGGGAGCGACTCATTGCAGGCGCTCGAGAAAAATCCCGGCAGTTTGGCATAGAGAAGATGCTTGATGAGCTCGTGCCAATCATGAATAAGGAAGTATGAAAGTACTCATGATAACGGGAGATCGCCGTATTTTTGAACCAGGTACGGAAGCGAAGGCTCGTTTCAAGTTGCAACAGAGCGCAGTCGAGGAGCTCCGGGCCGTGTTTTGGGGCAAGGGAGCGCTCATCAGACCTTTTTTCACGAATGGAAAATTCGATGTGGTTACTTCGCAGGATCCCTTCTGGCGGGGTCTTGTCGCATGGTGTATTGCCCGCCGACTTGGCGCCCAGCTCAATATCCAAGTGCACACTGATTTTGAAGCCGAAACAAAATCAAAACCGATACGACACCTGCTTGGACAAATCGTTTTACGTCATGCGGATTCAGTGCGGGTAGTTTCAGAGAGAATTAAAGACCAAGTAAGACGACACACGCAAGCACCGATTTCAGTGTTGCCGATTTTTTTTGATATAGAAAAATTTCGCAATCTCGTACATCGGCCACATCCACGCAAGACAATACTTTGGATGGGACGTTTTGAGGATGAAAAGGACCCTCTTCTTGCGATTACGGTTCTGGAAAAGGTACTCCAAGCAGGGATTGATGCGGAGCTCACTGTGCTCGGGAAGGGAAATTTGGAAGAAAAATTTTCTCAACGTGCTGCCAATCTGCCAATCTCCTGGAAATACGGAGCACAAATCGTACCTATTAGCGCGCCCATAAAAAATCTCGGCTGGCAGCAAGATACAGCACCGTATCTCGAAGTTGCTGATGTGTTTCTCTGTACTTCTAAATATGAAAGTTGGGGTGCAAGCATAGTTGAAGCACTTGCTGCTGGCGTGCCTGTGGTGGCTCCCGATGTAGGAGTGGCGAAAGAAGCAGGGGCGATTATTGCGTCGCGTGACCGCCTTGCAGAAGCAGTCATTGAAGTTTTGCGAAGCGTCCGTCCTGTTCGGGGTGAATTGAAGCTTAGTCCATTATCGAAGGAAGAATGGACTGTGGCGTGGAAAGAAACATTATAACTCCCCATACCGTTACAATATGTAATAATTGAGCCCATGCAAAAAAAACCGCTTATCGGATTCATCGGACAAGGGTACATCGGCAAGAATTATGCCGATGATTTTGAACGTCGCGGCTACGCTGTGGTGCGCTACGCGCTTGAAAAGCCCTATCGGAACAACAAAAAAAAGATCAAGGATTGCGACATTGTGTTTGTTGCGGTTCCAACCCCAACAACCCCTAAGGGTTTTGATGCTTCGATTGTGCAGAGAGCTTTGGCATTGGTGGGAAAGGGGAAGATTGCGGTCATAAAGTCGACGATACTTCCCGGCACCACCCGCCTCCTCCAAAAGAAATATCGTGATCGGGTTGTTCTATATTCTCCGGAATTTTTGAGCGAGACGACCGCAGCGTACGACGCCCGCCACCCGTTCTCGAATATCATCGGCATGCCTACAGAAGCGGCAAAACATCGTAGGGCTGCGCGCGAAGCGCTTGCCGTTCTTCCGCAAGCGCCGTTTGAGCTCCTATGCTCAAGCGATGAAGCGGAAATCATTAAGTATACCCATAACGCAAGCGCTTACACGCAGATCGTCACCTTCAATATGCTTTATGATGTGGCACGGGCATTTAAAGCCGACTGGTCAAAAATCCACGCGGCCATTCTTGCCGACCCTTTGGTATGTAACCGATATGCAAATCCGGTGCATAAGAGTGGTCGCGGGGCGGGAGGGCATTGTTTTATCAAAGATTTTGCGGCTCTTCGAGATCTTTATGCAAAAAAAGTAAAAGATAAAGAGGGAATTATAGCGTTTAAAGCATTCGAGGAGAAAAACAAAAAGCTTCTGCGCTCCACAAAAAAAGATCTTGATCTCTTGAAGGGCGTGTACGGTTCATCGGCACTTAGGAAACGCTGATCATGCGGCTACTTATCTGTACGCAAAAAGTCGATCAAAACGACGCAGTACTCGGATTCATGCACGGCTGGATCGCGGAGTTCGCACGACACTGCGAGGCGGTAATGGTCATCTGCCTTGAGGAGCGAGAACACCACCTGCCAAAAAACGTAACGGTCTTTTCGCTTGGGAAAGAGAGTCTCCGTTTACGCTTAAAACTGACATACGTTCTCAATTTCTACCGTGCGCTATGGCGACTACGGGGCGGTTACGATGCCGTTTTTGTACACATGAACCCGGAGTACATGCTTCTTGGCGGCATGTTCTGGCGGTTTGCTGGGATTCCCGCAGCGCTTTGGTATAACCACAAAACGGGCGGACTGCGCGCCCGCCTTGGTATAGCTCTTGCTCGACAGGTTTTTTATACGTCACCTTTTGCCTTCGCTTCCCGTTTTAAAAAGGCCAAGCGTATGCCTGCGGGAATTGACACCGAACAATTCAAACCGGAGATTGCAAAGCGAGAACCGCGCGCCATTCTTTCGCTTGGGCGTATTGACCCGGTGAAGAAAGTCGAGGTGCTTATTGGAGCGCTTCAAACGCTTGCTGACCGCGGCGCCTCTTTCGTTGCCCATTTCTATGGTGCTCCGACCTCAGATGAGAACTATTTCAAGCAGATACAGCATACCGCCGAGGGTTTGGTGAAGCGCGGGTTCCTGCGCTGGTTTCCAGCCGTGCCGAATAACCGCGCGGCGGCAGTATACAATGAGCATGCTCTGTTCGTGAGCGCGACTGGGACGGGGAGCTTTGACAAAGCCGTACTTGAAGCCATGGCCTGTGGGGTGCCGGCGCTTTCATGCAATGCCTCGTTCCGGGGGCTTGTGCCGGAGGAACTTTTATTTCGTGAGGCCGACAGTGCCGATTTAGCCGAGAAGCTTGCCGAGCTCCTTTCGAAATCGAGCGAAGAACTTCGGCATCTCGGCGCTTCATTGCGTGAAGCGGTCATCCGCGAGCAATCGCTCTCACTGCTCGTCCCGCGCGTTCTTTCCGCGCTTCAATGATGCTATGACCGAACCGGTCTCCCTCGTCTACCTTGCCAACGCGCGATTCCCGACGACCAAGGCGCACAGCATCCAAGTCGCCCGAATGTGTGAATCGTTCGCCACGCAAGGCTCCCGCGTCGAGCTTCTGGTTCCTCGCTTGGAGGCGGAACAAAACGACCCGTTTGCAGGCAATAAAAATATTTCGATACGGAGGATATGGACAACACCTTGGCGAGGGTCGCGTTTCGGATTCCTCCTCTCCTCGGCGATCTTCGGGGTTCTTTCGACGCTTGCGGTACGCAAGCGTCGAGGCATCCTCTATTCGATAGACCTCGATTACTTTTCGTTTTTCCTTCTACCCTTCCTCGGACGGCCGTATTTCTTTGAGATACATTCCGCAAAAAAACCAACGCTATTTCACCGATGGCTTTTCCGGCGGATTACCGGGGTGATTGCCATCAATGAGAACGTGCGAAAAGCACTTGAAACGACCTTCCCTTCGCTTCGAGGGAAAATCTTGGTCTTTCCGAACGGCGTCGAGTTGGCGGCATACAACACCATTAAGCCGGTCTCGATAGAGCATCCTGCCGTTGTGTATACGGGAAGTTTCCAAGACTGGAAGGGACTCGAGATACTTCCCTCGGTTGCCCGCAAGCTTCCGAGCACACATTTTTATCTTGTAGGGGGTGAGACTTTCCCCGGCTTAAACACGGATGCGCTTTCTCCGAATATACATCTTGTAGCCCGGCAGCCAAAGGAGCGTATGCCGGCCTGGCAATCGGCGGCCGACCTCCTGCTTCTCACGGGTACCAAGAAAAGCGAGTACTCTTTCCGCTATACTTCTCCTATGAAGCTCTATGAGTACATGGCTGCGGCTCGCCCCATCATTGCGGCTAAAACGGCGGCCATCGAGCAGAGTGTGACCGGGGGGGAGGTTTTTTTCTACAAGCCGGACGATAAGGAAGACCTTGAGAAAACGATTGTCCAAGCGCTTAGGAATCCGGAAGAAGGAAGGCGGCGTGCGAAGCTTCTCAAAGAGCGAGCGGGAGCATTTACCTGGGAGAAGCGCGCGAAGGCCATCCTTGCATTCATAGCGGAAAAGTATGTCTGAATCTGCGGCACAAAAGATTTATACCAAAAGCGGCATGGCGCGGGAAAATCCTTTTCTCGGCAAAAAAGTTCTGCACGTCGGCTGTGGCACAGCGAAGCTTCCGGGAGCCACGGGTGTTGATGTTTTGAAGCTGTCCGGGGTTGATGTGGTGCATGATCTTGATAAAACACCCTGGCCGTTTGCGGATAATACGTTCGATGTGATTCTCGCACACAGCGTACTCGAACACGTTGATTCAGTTCTTCATTTTATGAACGAGGCATATCGGGTGGGAAAACCAGATGCCCGGCTTGTCATTTGCGTTCCCTATTTTCGTTCGGTGGATGCATACGATGATCCAACACACCGACACTTCTTCACCTCCCGCTCGATGGAGTATTTTCTTGATGACGGGAACTCTCTTGCCGCCTACTCATACTCGGGTGCTCGTTTCAAAAAAATCGGTTTCTGGTACGGCTGGCCGCATCCGTCGCGGAACCCAATACCATGGTTTCTGAAAAAAACGGCGCATCGCTTTCCCCATTTTTACGACCAGTATCTTTCACTGCTCCTGCCCGTAAAAGTGCTTTTTTGGGATCTTGAAGTGATAAAAAATAAAAATTCAAAGTGAAAAATGCAAAATACCCCTCGATCAAAAGGTGACCTGAAGAATCGAGTCCATCTTCATACCCTTGGAATTAATTTTTAGCTTTTCTTTTTAACTTTTAATTTTATGCGCATCGGCATCGTACTGCATCCATACGGGGAAGGGAAACCAGCTGGTCTTGGACGGGCGATTTACGAAATTACCCGCTCGCTCATTGAGCGAGACAGAGACAACCGCTATGTGGTCTATCTCCGCAAAAAGCCGAAAATGCTACCGGTGTTTTCGGGCTCCAATTGGGAAATAAAAATCCTCGGCAATCGTTTTTTATGGCTCGACCTCGGTCTTTGGGGAGAGAAGCTCGATGTCTGTATTTTCAACACGCCGGTGATGCCTCTTTTCATAAAGCCTAAAAAATCCATCGTTATCACCTACGACTATGCCTATCATTACTTCGAACATCCGTTTTGGCTTGAGCAATACCATAAATTTTCTCTTCGCCGGGCCGACCGCATCGTTGCGATTTCGGAATATACCAAGCAGGAGACGATCAAACTCTTCGACATCAGAGAAGAAAAGGTGAACGTCGTCTATTTGGGATTCAAAAACTTTTGCGAAGGAGCGCCCACAGCAAAGCCGGTCCTTGGAGGAAAAAAGTTCTTTCTCTTTGTCGGCGTCATCAAAGAGCGCAAAAATCCTCTCGGCATCGTCAAAGCATTTTATCTCCTCAAAGAAAAAACGCATTGCGAACACGTACTCGCTCTTCTCGGGTGGGGGAAGGGACCTTACTGGGAAGAGATAAAAATTTATATCAAGGAGCACTCTCTTGAAACGAGTGTCATCATTGATGAGGAAACGCGCGACGATGGGCTCCTGCCGTACTATCAGCAGGCCGAAGCGCTTCTCTACCCGAGTTTCATCGAGGGATTTGGTTTCCCCGTACTCGAAGCTTTTTCCTGCGGGCTTCCGGTCATCACCTCCACCACAAGCTCGCTTCCCGAAGTAGGGGGCGACGCCGCGCTTCTCGTTAATCCCCACAAGACAGAGGAGATAGCCGCCGCTATGGAGCGCATACTCACAGAAAAGGGCCTTCGCGACTCGCTTATCAAAAAAGGCTACGAGCAGATGAAGAAATTCTCGTGGGAAAACACCGCGCGAGGGTATATTGACATTATAGATTCTATGTGATAGAATAAAAATTGGTATCAATCAGAGACGGGAGTGTAGAAAATGGTAACGCTAACGCGTGACCTCGACCCTCGCGAAGAGGGGCTTGTCGATGAGCATGGCGTGCTCAACGACTCGGGCAGGCACTGGCTTGCGGTTCTCCTTGGGCACCTCCCAAAGGTGCACGAGGGAATGTGGAAGGAGGTTTTCCTTCCCATGACGAGCAAGCTCGTCCGGACTTGCGTAGACCTTGCGCTCGTGCGCGATGGGAATGTGTTCCTGCCCTACCGGAAGGACGAGTTCTGGAACGGGTGGGCGTTTCCCGGCGGCTCGCTCGGGCCGGGCGAAAGCTGGGCAGACGCCGCAAAGCGTTTCGCTCGCGAGGAGCTCGGTATCGACGTCGAGTTCCAAAAGGTGGTCGGCGTCTACAACAACACCGACAACCCGAGGAACCACGATGTCACGGTGCTTCTCCTCTGCAAGAGCGAGGAACAACCGAAGGATGGCGCGTGGTTCTGGATGCAACCAACCGGCCTCATTCCGGTGCACGAGAAGTACTGGGAGGAGGTCAGCAAGCTTCTCGCGAGCTAAGAGCTAAAGTTCCGTCAGAGTGCGCAATCAGGACGTGGGGAATCCTTAGGGGTTCCCCATCTTCTTTTTCCAGTAAGCGATAGTTAGGTCAAGTCCTTTGTCGAGCGAGTATCTCGGCTCCCAGCCGAGCTCTTTTTTTGCCTTCGCGGCGTTTATCGAGAGATACTCTTCGGCGACCGGCCGCCACGGGTAGTTGGGCGGGAAATGCTCGATGATGTTTCCTTTGAATCCTACTTTTTCTTTTATTTTTTTCGCAACTTCGAGCATCGGCATGCCCGCGCCGGTTCCGAAGTTGAAGGTCATGTTTTTCTTTTCGCTCTTAAGGAGCGTGAGGTAGGCGTTAACATGGTCGTCGACATACATCAAATCGCGCACCGCTTTCGGCGTGCCAAGGTAGACGTCAGCGCCTTTAAGCATAGTGGTAATGAGGTATTCAACAATGAAGCCGGCATTGAGCTTTCTGCCGTAGGTATTGCATGCCCGTGAAATGAGATAGGGAAGTCCGTAGGCACGGCTTGCCATTTCGATGTACTTCTCGCACGCAACCTTTGAAACGGCATAGGGGCTTGCCGGATGGAGGATGATTTCTTCCACAAACGGCGCGCGCCTCTCCTGCCAGCCGTAGGTCTCCATCGTCGAGGCGAAGATGAATTTTTTGAAATCGGGGACTTCGAGCGCGGCGTGAATGAGATTAATCGTGCCGAGATAGTTTGTCTCGTTGTACTCGTGGGGCATTTCGAAGGAGTTGCGCACTGCGGTTTGCGCGCCGACATGGACGATATACTGGGGCGCAAAAGTCCGCACGATATTTTTTATCGCGTGGTAGTCGGTAAAGTTGGCGTAGAAAAGAGAAAGATTCTGCGAGATGTCGCTCACTGCCTCGATGTGGTCTTTATGGGAGACTGTGCGCACGAGGCCGCCGAGGTCATGCCCGCCCTCTTTGACGAGGGCGTGCGCAAGTTCGCTCCCGATAAATCCGGTGACGCCGGTGATAAGAATTCTCATAGTAACCGCGCTTCAGTGCTCTTGAGCTCCCGCTCCGCTTCGGCAATATCTTTTTCGTCGCTGATAGTCGTAAAAAATCCCCGGTGCATGTACGCCCTCAATTTTCCCTGCTCCGCCAATTTTGCGAAGGTCTCTTTCTCGATAAGTCCCCGCGTGGGCAGGTAGGGGAGAATTGATTTATTGAAAATGTAAATGCCCGTGTTCATGGAAATACCGGGCAGTATCGGTTTTTCCTCAAATGCCTTTACCCTCCCATCGTCATGCAGTTTCAGTATGCCATACGGTATGCGGGTTGGGTATGTTACGATGGTCGCGATAGGATTGTGGCGCGTGTGTTCTTTGAACACTTCCGCGACCGAGAGGTCGGTAATTTGATCGCCGTTGAGCGCCAAGAATACCTCCGGAAGGTTTTGGTGCTCCAAGATATGGCGAAATACATCACCGGTCTCAAAACAACCACTATGGTCATTGTAGGTCACCTGTACGCCGAGTGCCTTTCCGTCCCGGACGTGGTCCATCAGGACTTCCTTTTTGTAGTCGACGCTCAAGACGATGCGTTTGATGCCGTGCTTCTTGAGCCAGAGGATAATCCACTCGACAAGGGGACGCCCATTGATAAAAACCATTGACTTTGGCCGCTCATTAGTGAGCGGCCGCAACCTCAAGCCCTTTCCCCCGACTAATACAACCGCAGTGTCAATCATACCCTATGATAATGCTTGTAATACTACGGAGGTCACAGCCGGCTGTCAAAAACGCGGCGGTAAGCCGCGTTTGACCCTGAACGGTTTATCCCGAGCGCAGTCGAGGGGAGTCGAAGGGTAAACCCCGCACCACTTTTGTGTACAAAAGTGGTGCGGGGTAAAGCCATCTTTCTGCAACATATCGCTCTGACAGCACGTTATACTTGGGGCACACCTATGAGAATTGCGTACCCGGCGCTTATCGCATCTCCGAACCAAAAAGCACATACAACCCACACGGCAAAAAATTGCGGGGCTTTTACCCTCCACGGCGCGGCGGAGGAGGTGGCGGTTCCCCTGCGCCGCTTGGCGGGGTTGTAATAAGGGTATGTCGGCGCGCGAAACACCATACTCGTTTCTCAATTCCTATGTGCGCGGAGAGGTACTCTCTGGCGGTTGGGGCGTCATGAACAAAGTGTTTGCCGGCGCCAACGCGCTCATCATCATCTCGCACCTCGAGATCTTTAAGTACGGCATCTATGTGCTGATATTCGCCTTTATCTCTTTGGCGACGGGTTTATTTCAGAAACCCTTTGCGGATGTCGTCCAAAATGACGTCGCGCGATTTATCGGGGCGGGGAAAGAAGCGCAAGCGAAAAAGCTTTTTCTGGAAAATCTCATCGTGCGGGTCGCGATCGCACTCGCGCTCTTTCTTACCACTTTTTTCGCCGCCAGTCTCATTGCCCGGTTTTATGACCAAGACATTGCGATTCTCTTTCGTATACTCTCCCCAATTTTTCTTATCGATGTAGCGACAACGGCACTTCGAACGCTCTTTGAGCTGCGGCTGCGCTTCGGCGAACCGGCGCTCCGCCTTGTTGTGTATAATGTAGTCAAACTGTTCCTCATCCTCGCGGCGCTTATGTTCTATCGTCTTGATGTGGCCGAACTTCTTGGTATTTATCTCTTGGCGGCAACCGCCGCTCTTGTCGTATTTATTCCGCGATTCTCTATACTCTATGCACCATGGAAGAACCTTCGCGCCGCGAGTACTCCCGAACTCATTCCTCTCGTTCTCGGACACGGAAAGTGGAGGGCTATGAGCCAGGGGTTATCGAGCGCAAGCTCAAATGTTCGCCCCTGGCTCATAAAGTTCTTTATTAATACTGAAGCGGTCGCCATTTACTCGGTTGCCGAGAGTATCTATGGAGCGCTTAAAGCCCTTTTCCCAACGAGTACCTTCGTAACACTCATTCCGCACGAGGTGGCGGGGAACCCAGCAAGAGCGGTGCGGATCCTCATTCGAGGTACCAAGTACCTTGCCCTGGCAGGCGTGCTGTTAGGGGTAGCGGGACTTATATTCGTGCCGCCTCTGGTAACACTCATCGTACCGAAATATGGCGCCTCGTTACCGTACTTCATGCTATTGCTTCTCATGCTGCCGATCATGGGTGTATCAACTATCGCGGGGGCTTTTCTTTTTGCGCTCCAGAAACAGCGATTTATATTTTTTGTCAGTTTAGTGCGCATTCCGCTGAGCTGGGCATTCCCCGTGGCGCTTCTCTACTTTTTCGGTTTGTGGGGCATGCCGTTTGAACGCATCCTCATCACCCTTTTTGTGGGCGTCGCGTATTTCGTCTATCTCTTGCGCTATCACGTACCGAGAGAATCGCTGCGGCTTCTTTTTGTGTTCGATGCTACCGATCGAGAGCTTCTGAAGCGGGCTTACCAGCAGCTCTACCACGGGCTCGTGCACCGGTTGGAGCGGATGCCCTTTCGGTTAGGATAAGATGAGCGTAACATGGTTTTTGTTTGGTACATGCCTGTCTTACATAAAAAGTCCATAGTATATATTGTAGTGACAGCAAACCAGTAGTCATAGCTTACGAGTTTTCAAATGAGAATTTCACGCATACACAAATACGTTCTTGATGTCGTTGATAAAAAGCGTCGAGTTCGGCTCGAGAGGCAGGCTCAGGGAAAAATAAGAGAACAGACAGCTCTGAGTGCTGTGCTGGACTCTTTTATTGAAAAGACACAAGCATCTGGAGCTTCGTATGCTGATTACCTGATGCTCTACACCTATGTTCGCACTCGTAAGCCTAAAGAGATACTCGAGTGCGGTACCGGAGTTACCACGGTCGTCATGGCGCAGGCTCTTCATGACAATGAAAAAGAGGGAGTCCGAGGACGCCTGACTTCCATGGAAGACATCAAGAACTACTACGAAAACGCCCTGTCGTCTTTTCCGGAACATTTAAAGAAATATGTCGATTTTGTTTACAGTCCAAAAGTTGAGGACTACTATCATTTATTTCGCGGAGTGAGATACCGAGACGTTCCAAGCGACCGGCAGTATGAATTTGTCTATATCGACGGACCAAAGACGAGCACGCTTTCTGATAAGCAAAAGACGTTCGATTTCGACTTTATTCGAGTTATTGAGCACTCCGAAATACCAGTATTTGCCTTCGTCGATACTCGTATGAGCACGTGCTGGGCACTTAAACATTTGCTAAAGGAGGGGAAGGTGAGATTCGATTACGTCAATCAAGTCGGAATTATCGGCCCTTGCACAAAAGACGATTTACAGCCTCATACAAATAAAATAATTGCCGCGCTTGGACCTCGCCCGATAAAAGGAGGCAGTATAAAGGAGGTTTTAGGTGGGAGGTAAAAATACTTTTTCCAATAAGGCGCTTAGCATATACTGTATTGACCCTGAAATTATGTTTTTTGGAAACGTTTATCAAAAATTGCCGCTTAGCATACGGCGACAGATTAAATACAAGAAGCAGCTTCTTAAAAGAAACATTAAGAAGCCGATACGTCGACTGTCGGAGATCCCCCTCGTCGAGTCAATTCTCTACACCAAGGCGCAGCCAAAACTTTCGCCTTTTGAAAAAAATATTGTTGCCGAGATAGAACGCATCGGGTACGCCACTGCGAATGTTTCTGATTTCTCGATGTCGCTGACAAAGCCGATGCTCGATACTATGGTTCGCAAATCTGGGAAAAAATATCTCCACACGCTCCCCCTGCCTCCCGAACTCCCCGTACTTGCCGAGAGTTTTCTTCCGATTGTTGAGGGGTATCTCGGTCTTGCCTCGAAGGCGGCATTCGTCTTGTTTGAACTCACCGAGGTGGCTCAAGCAGAACGGGTCCAATCACAACACTGGCACCGGGACCACGAACGGTATAAAATGCTCAAAATCTTCGTGTACTACAGTGATGTTGACGAGGATGCGGGGCCGTTCGAGTACATCGGGTTTTCGCGAACGAAATTTAAGCACTTTTACCCGCAAACGCTCACCGGGGGTTCGTATCCTCCTGTAGGTGAAATGGGGGAACTTCTGCCATTTGTGAAAACATTTACTGGAAAAGCCGGAACTATTATTTTTGCCGACACTTCTGGTTTTCACCGAGGGGGATTTGCGCGTGAAAAGGAGCGCGTCATGGCGACCATCGTCTATACGCTCCAGTAGGTGCGATTGTGGCGGGGCGGTCGATTACGGTGCTAATGAAACGCCGGCTCGCCGCATGAGCTGGAGGTTTCGCAGATAAATGAGAACGGCAATTGCTTGGCCGACCGTGAAGACAATATCGCGCTGATGGATTGCGTAAACGACCAAGATGATGCCGCCGAGAATACTAAGGTACCAAAAGATAACCGGGATGGAACTTTCCTGTTTTTTCTCGGCGTGAATCCACTGCGCAATGAAGCGTCCGAAAAAGATCAGTTGCCCGGTAAATCCAATGACAACCCAATAATCAATGGGAGGAAACGATATCATGCCGGAAGCCGTAAGAAATTAATTTCATAGAGGGGTAACATTCCTGGAAGAAGGTGAATCCGCTGCTGCACTCGAGTTTGTACCGAAATCGCCGAAAGGGCTGCGCCGATCGTCTTGGCATTTGAGACGTGGGGAACGGAGTAGCGTTCATTCACTGCGGTCTCTGCAAGCACCTGGTTGATTTTCCGACGCCGCGGTACGAGACGCGAAACCGTTTCATGCAGGAAATGGAAGAAGGGCGTTTCAGTCGGGTAGCCGACGATAAGCACGCCGCCTCGCTTTACTGTGCGCCGAAGTTCCGCGACGGTGATGGAGGGGTTAGCGAAGTGCTCAAGCACGCTCATACAAACGAGAAGGTCGAATGAGCCATCGGGAAAGGGCATTTTGGTAAGGTCTCCCTCGACACATTCGACGGGGAGATTTCGCTGTTTTACCATTTCTTTTGCGTAAGAGAGGGAGACAGGGGAAAAATCGAGTGCGGTAACATGCTTTGCGTAGGTTGCAAGCAGTGGCAGGGCAAAGCCGATACCCGTGCCGGCATCGAGCGCGCGATCGAATTTTCCTTCCGGCGTGTTTTTTTGAAGATAGTCGTCAATGAGATAGAACCGTCGCATGAAAATTGAACGGGTCAGCGGATCGGTTTCGAAGTAGGCTGAGGCGGATGAGGTGAAAATTTGAACGTATCCTTCTGGATTTTGCGAAGGATTATCGAGGAGCGAGAGGGAGTTCGGGTAATCGCTCCGCGCTGGAAATTTCCATGACATGGACTTCATACTACGTGTTTCTTACGGGGGACGTCAACGGAGAAAAAACGAACGAGTGATGACGGTTTCATTTTTTGAGGAACGAAACTCTTCTTTCGGCATGAGTCTCGAAGAGCCGCGGACGGCAGCAAATTTAGCGCTTGGAATGAAGGCGTATGAGGCACTCACACCAAGGCGAAGGTTTTCGCGAGAGAAAGCGGCTTTAACGCGATCGGTTACCACGACACTATCTGCCTTAAGCTCAAAGGTGCGTTCAAAGGGAATACCGGAGCTTTTGCCCGTAATAAGGCGTTTCCGAAGACCCTTTTTTATCATGCCGCTAAGGGGTAGGACTCCGCCCAAAAGCCATTGGTAGGCCTTGAAAATGACCATACGCGGGGTTGTGAGGAGAGGTTCTTGTATTCTTCCAAGGGCTCCCGATGAAGCATGGTCATTGAGGGGGTGGGCGGTTGCCGCTTGTGAGGAGAGTACCCCCCTGTCTGAAAGTTCAATACCGGCATCCGCGTAGTTGCCTGCAGAGCTGCACAGATAAAAACTCCCGCCTTTTTTGAGGTTGGTAACGAAATAGTAATGCTCGTTTTGCAGTACTCGGATACCCGCCTCTTTGAAAAAGACATCAAGTCGTCGCGCCGAAAGCCCTCGCTCGACGGGTTCTTCTGCCGACGGAATGAATCCTGCGGCGAGCCAATTGGAGAGAATGTAGCAAAGATAACGATCATCGAGTCCTGCGGGTGTAATGCCGCGATTGCGGCGAAGCGCTTCGGCGGCGAAGGAATAGAGCAGGCGCGCCGGTGCACTTTCGTGCGCACGACGGGCGAAACCGCTCGGAATGAGGTAAGAAGTGTTGCGCGAAAGATATTCTCCGCCGGAGGTGAAATCGGGATGGAGAAAGTGCACTAAGAATTTTTCCGCGCGGGAAAGCGCTTCACCAAGATCTTTGCGAGGCGATCGCGCCTGATATCGAGAAAGATAGTCGATGGTGAGGGAGAGATATCCTCCATCGGGGCCGCCGTACTCGTCCCACCATCCTTCCGGAGATTCCTTTTTCAAAAAAGAGGAGAGCATGGCTTCTGCCGCATCCCGATATTTTTTCTCACTGCAAAGGATACTTACGTTAAGGAGCGCAAGCGCCGCGCCCGCGACCTGGTTCATAACGGGCTCGTCTTGACGCTTCGAGAGCCACCGTGCGCTTCGCGCAAGCATCGCAAGAACTTTCTCTCGGTCCTGGATTTCGTTGTGCGGAAGCAGGAGGAGCGTTTCGGAAAGAGCCGCGGTCACGAACGCGGTCGCCACGAATGAGCACTCGTTCGGATACCATTCGTCAAAGGAACCGTTGCGATGCTGGAGTTTCGCAGTGAAGGAAAGCGCGGCCTGTATAAACTCAAGCATCTCTCTATTCCCCGCGCAGTAATTTCCCTCGAACGGGTGTCTGTACAGGAGCGCAAGGGTGTAGAGAGCTTCCTGATAGCGCGCGGAACTTAAGTCGCTGGTACGATAGTGCCAAAAGGCACGATCAAAAGAGCCAAAACTTCGTGAGCCGGGATTGCGGTTAAGCTGTCCGAGCAGCCGTGGGATTTCGGCAAGTGCGCTTTGGAGAAATACAGTGTTCTCTATTTTTTGCATACGATCACAACAACTGACCCGAGCCGTCCCACGCGCATAAAACCCTGCACTTTCATGCACCAGCCAAGGATACGGCTCATGGGGTCTCGAAAGGGGGTGCGATGCAGATAACTCGAGCCCTCGCTTTTGAGATATTGTCGAAACATTTGGTAGATTTGTTCGTAAAAGGGCGGAAGAGGGAAATATCCCGACCAATGGATATCGGTAAACCCGGCAGTACGGAGCACGCGCAGTGTTTTAGAAAGCCGAAGCGGCCGATACGGTCCAAAAAAATTGTAAATACCGGTGCGTCGCATATCATTGCCGAAAAACATTTTGATTACCCTGAAGAAGAACCAGAGTAATAGGTTGCTTTTCCTTGCGATGATGATAAGCGCTCCATCGGTCGGCAGTGCCGCGTGAATTTGTTGCAAGGTGCGGGTTGCAAGAGCCGTGGGAAGACGCTCGAATTTATAATTAAATACCGCGGTGCGGAACGATGCGTCAGTAATCATCTGCGCGTTTTCATCATATACGGCATATGTAACGCGATGGGAATCGTGAGGAACATTGAGTGCCACAGCCGCTTCCGTATATTCGCTTGTCTCTTTGGTGAGATCGAGGGCGATAATGGGTTTGTCCGGGAATTCTCGAAGATAGGCGCCGTCATAAGAAAAAACATCAAGAAGAGGGCTCTCCGCACTGCCGAGTGCCCGCTTGACGAGGTTGCGTTCAAAGGAACTCATGATGTCCATTTCTTTGCCCAAGAATGTCTTGCGGCAGTAATAGCGCTGATAGTGCCGAAGGTTCTCTAGTGTCCAGCGATCAGGGTTGTAGGCATAGGGAAGCCCTCTTTTTTTAGTGAAGGTATTGAAGTGAAGCACTTCTCCAACCGGCCGGCGCGGTACGGGCGGCGCCCCAAGCGCGCGCTCATCGGGGAAACCCAAAGTAACCGCACAGCAAATGACCTCGGTCTTTGGAATGCCAAGTATGCGTTTGATGGCACTGTCCGATCCGTAGCTATTCAGGGGCGACGCTACAACCCCATACTCGGGTGCGGCAAGGAGCATGTGGCCAACCGCCAGACTTGCCCCTTGGAGCGCCTCCTTGTAGTTCCAGCCATCATAGGTGACAAAGATGACGGCCGGCGCGCGCGCAAGCGCGGTAGAACCAGCGGCCTCGTTCACGATGCGCTCCTTGAGGGATTGGTCGTCAACCGCAATGAAATGCCATAACTGCTGATTGCAGTTGGTCGGCGCATAGGTTGCCGCATCGATGATTCTTTCTATTGTCTCGCGCGGAACTAGTTTTGAAGCGAAACTCCGGATACTTTTGCGAGCCTGTATCGCCTCGATAAGTGTGCTCATTTTGAAATATCAGACTTGATGATGTAGGAGCGCCGCTCCGCTGGAGCTTGGCGAATGATAAGTTCACCGATGAGTCCGAGAGAAAAAGATTGAAAGCCGACGATGATGAGAAAAACACCGAGAGTAAGGAGCGGCCGATTGCCGATGAGCGCTCCGGAGAAAAGTTTTATCCAGGTGAGATAGCAGAGAATAATAAAGCCGATTCCGCCGGCAATCATTCCAAGCAAACCGAAAAAATGCATGGGGCGATGCGTAAAGCGGCGCAGGAATATCAGCGTGAAGAAATCGAAAAAACCGGCAAACAAACGCCACAGCCCGTACTTGCTTTTGCCGAATTTCCGCTCGCGGTGGTGCACGGGAATTTCCGTAACAGAAAAGCCCATGCCGGACGCGATTGCCGGAATATAGCGGTGCATGTCGCCATAAAGGCGAAGACTTTTTGCGACCGCTTTGCGGTATGCTTTAAAACAGCAATTCATGTCGTGGATTGGCACACCCGTTAAGAGGCGCGTTACTCTGTTGGCTATCTTCGAAAAAAAGCGTTTTCCAAGCGGGTCGGCGCGGTGTTGCTTCCAACCAACAACGAGGTCAGCATGTTCGAGCGCTCTCAAGAAAGCAGGAATTTCGTGCGGGTCATCTTGGAGATCGCCGTCCAGTGTGAAGATTGTCTCTCCCTCTGCCGCATCAAAGCCGGCCTGAAGCGCCTGCGATTTGCCGAAATTGCGCGAAAAAGAAATGACGCGCGCCGGAGCAAGGGTCGCAAGTTCAGTCTTCGTGCCGTCGGTCGAACCGTCATCAATAAAGATGATCTCAAATGGACGCTTCAGGGGCGTGAGTACCTCGATGAGCTCTCGATGAAGCGCGGCAACCGACTCTCGCTCATTGAACACGGGTACGATTATTGAAATTTTTGGTGCAGACATAAACCTTATTTTCTTCGATAGACTTCCATCACGCCGTCGCCGCGGGTGTATTTCCGAGGATACACATTTTCGATGCTGCCCACAAGCTGATATTTGCTTGCAAGGATTGTTTCAAATTGTTTGAGGTCTGCGCCATTGCCAAGAATTGTTTCCGGGAGAAAAGCTTTTTGAAATACCACGACATCAGCATAGTTTTCAAGCCAATCAATGAACATGCCGTGATTAAAATAGGCGAATGGCTTGAGGTCCTCGGCGGGAGTGTCGCGCAGATAGGTGAATTCTCCGTTTATGGTCTGTGGGATTTGCACTCGCCCGGCCATGAACACATCATGCGGCGAATCGAACGACATAAGGATATCTTCCGGTTTTGTAAGCGAGGCAAGGTAGGCGCCGCCGCGGGCGACGCGGGCGAGGTCGCTCTCGCCCAGGTCCCAATGATTGAAAAAGATAATATCGGGGCCCGAGAGAGCCAGAGACACGGAACTTGCAAGAAGCGTCGCAATAATGAAGGAAACAACCGGAATCCGCACGAACCGCCACGCATCCACACTTTTGAGTTTCTCGACAACAATGGAAATCATCCCAGCCGCGGCAATGATGCCAAAGGGGAGGAAGTAGAGCGAGTGCAAGAGGCTCCACTGGTCGGTTGGGACGATGAAGTGGGCGGCGAAAAGTGTCAGGAAAATGGCTGTTGCGAAGGCAGTGGCGCGGTGACGCGAAATTGACTCCCGCATCGCCTGCGCTCCACTCAAAATCCACGCGAGGCATCCCCCGCCGACAATGGCAAGAATGGGAAAAAATTTGATAAAGAAGGGTGTGAAGGAGGCGATGTAATTTGCTCCGAGAAGCGAAAAGAGCGAGTGGGGTCCCTCCGCGGAAGGCAGTTTGAATGTCGTCGGAACCAAAGGTCCGAACATTGCCACGAACCACACCAGCGCGCCATACCCGTCGATATAGGCATAGGGGAGAAAGGCAATGAGGAGGAGGCCGGCGGTCGTACCGACCGAGAGCCAGACGTAGTTCCATTTTCGCCACCGTAGCCCGATATAGAGCCAGAGAAGTATCATGACCGGAATAACGTTGTAGCGCACGAGCGCTCCGAGCATCATGGCGCCGGACGCGAGAAAAACGCGGCTTCTTATGTTTAGATTGTCCTTTTCAAGAAGCCAAAAACCAAGGAGGAGAAAGAAAACGGTCGCCGCATAGGGTGTCGCTGACGTATAGTAGCCGACGAGGTACGGGTTAGCGGCAAGAAAAGCAAGCGCGAGTACCCCGATAAATTTGCCGCCGATCTGTTTGCCGATGCGGTAGAGCAGGACGAGAGAACCGGCAAGGAACGCAGCCGAGAGTATTCGCGCGCCGAGGATCGTAGGCCCCCAGAGTTTCTGAAGAAGGGCTTCAAGGTAAAAGATGAACGAAGGGTATTTATTGGTGAAATCAATAAAGGGTAAAGCGAGACCGTTTCCAGAGAGCCATGATTTATAGGCGAAATTCGCTTCGTCGAACCAAGTGTTTAAGAAGAGAGTGTAGTAGACAACCTCAATTGCGAGGACAGTTGTTATAATGCAAAACACGAGCGTAAATTGCGCTCGTTCACTGTCTCGAAGGTTGTCCAGCAGTTTCTTCATCCGTGACCTCATGCGGAACTCGGTAGTTAGCTTTTATAAAGGTATTTCGGCTCCAATCGTTACGACACCCTTGACTCTTTTACTTTGGTAATGCCCTATTATACCTCGATGTACCCTGATTCACAACTGCAGACTATTTTCATCACCAGCTTCCACGGTCTTGTCTCACGGGTACTCGCCTGCGGTCTTTTGGAGAAGCTTACGGCCGACAAACTGCGGGTCGTACTGTTCGTTCCTGATTTTAAAAAGGATTACTTCGTTGCGACCTTTGGCTTTCTCCCGAACCTCGTTATTGAGGGTGTCTCCAGGGAGTTACTGCCGCGGCGTACCCGCTTCTTCCAGAATCTCACTTTGGTACTTCTCGATACCGAAACGATGCGTCTCACACGCCGTTCATTCCGTGGCTACCACAATCCTTTCAAACGCTTCGTGGCGCAAAGCATCGCGAGCGGTCTTGGCCGTTTCCGCTTCGTGCGAGAGTCGTTTCGTTTTATCAATTACCTATTTTCTGCCGATAGTGCATTCGCCCCTTACTTTGCGAAGTACCGTCCCGCACTCGTCTTTTCGACCGACGTAAAGCATATTCTTGACGCAGAACTCCTTATTGCCGCTTCCCATCGTAGCATCCGAACCGTTGCCATGGTGCGCTCCTGGGATTATCTCACCGGAAAGGGGATGATCCGTGTCCGTCCTGATTGGCTCGTTGTTCACAACAATGTCATTCGCGACGAGGCGGTTATGTATGCTGACATGCCGGTTAATCGCATTTTTGTCTCGGGTCTTCCCCATTTTGACCCGTATGTGAATGTAGAGCGTTCCCCGCGCGAAGAATTTTTCAAAAAAATCGGCGGTGACAGTGGAAAGCGCCTCCTTCTGTATATACCGTGGGGAGATAAATTTTCTGACTCAGACGGGGATTTTCTCAATATGATTACGAACGCCATAGAAAAAGGAAAACTGCCGGACGACCTCCAGATCCTCGTGCGGCTGCCTCCCGGGGACTCGGTTGCCTTTTCCGGTCTGAGGCCGCGCCCCAACCTTATCATCGAGGCCCCGGGCAAGATGTTCGGTTCTCGCTCAAGGAAAGCGAATGAGATGACGTACGAAGACTTGCTCCATCTCGCCGATTCAATTTATTGGAGCGATATTATCGTTTCTCCACCCTCAACCGTACCCATTGATGCGGCGGCGTTCGATAAGCCGGTCGTTATGATGGCGTTCGATGGTTACAAGGACAAGGGCTACTACGGCGGTATTCGACACTCCTTTGATTTTTGCCACATTAAAAAGCTCACGAATACGCACTCGACAGCGTTCACACAAAACGAAGAGGAGCTGGTCCGTGCCATCGACGAACGGCTCAAGGACCCAACGCTTGACTCGGCGGGGCGGGAACGTCTGCGGCAAGAGCAAGTGTATAAACTTGACGGAAAATCGAGCGAGCGGCTGGCTGATTTCTTGCGAACACTTCTCGAAGAGCGAGTGGTATTTATTTAGAAGTAGGACGCGTACGCGTAAAATAATCTCAATCAAATGACTTTTTCGATTGTGTCGCCGAACCTACAAAAGGAAAGCTCAAAGGCTGCGTCCGCGACTTCTAACGGGGTGAAGATTCTTTTTATTACCAATAGCGTCGAAAAGGGTGACGGTGGCGGCGTTTTCTCGCAGCACGTCATTGAAGGGTTAACAAAGCGTCTGAAAGCAGAGTGGGTGCTCTTTACGGTGGTGCCTGTTTCCGCAGGCAGCGGCATACCCATCCACCTTACTCTTGTGGGGCTGTGCCGGACGCTCTTTCGCCTGCGCCGTGAGGCCAGGGAATGCGATGTCATCCATGCGTTTGATGTTTTTCCGTTCGGTATCATGGCAACCATTGCCACAATTGGCCTTAAGAAAAAAATAGTGCTCACGCTAATCGGAAGCGGCTCAATCATCCCTTTCTATCAGAGGCGTTTTTCTTTGCTTGCGCGCCTCTGCGTGCGCCGCGCGAACAGCGTCATCGCCATCAGTCGGTTCACCCGCGATGAGGTTCTTACCAAGGCGCCCGGTCTTTCGGTTGAGGTTATCAATCCCGGTATTGATTTGGAAGAATTTGCGTCGGTCGAACCAAGGTTCCTTCCTGACGCTGTTTCAAAGATGCAGCCATATCTCTTAAGTGTCGGTGCGATTCGCTGGCGCAAGGGCTATGAGCTAAGCATCCGGGCCTTTGCCGAAATTGCCGAGGAGTTTCCGAAACTCCGCTATATCATCATCGGAGGACGGTGGAATTCACTGCAGTATTCTGAAGAACTCAAAAGTCTTGTCAAAGAGTTGAGGCTTCAAGAGAGAGTAGTTTTTTTGCTTGACGTTACTACCCGTACAGAGCTCGTACAATGGTATCTTGGGGCGGAACTTTTTTGTCTTTTTTCCCGAAACACCGGTCATGATGTCGAGGGATTCGGTATGGTTTTTATTGAGGCCGCCGCCGTGGGCTTGCCCGTCGTCGGCGTGAAAAACTGCGGCGTAGACGATGCGGTCAGGGACGGCGTGAACGGCATATTGATAACTTCGCCGGAGGAGTTTACGCAGGCGTTGAGAACTATCCTTCGTGATAAAAAGAGGGCTCAACGCATGGGGGAGGAGTCGCTGAAATGGGCGGGACATTTCGGCTGGGAAGAAAAAATCGAAGAGTATGCCGAGCTCTATCGGCGTCTTGGCGTTTCTTAAAGAAAGAAACCAAACTCTTTGTTGAGCCTCTCATGCTCAATCAACGAAGAACACTAGCCGAGCAATAAAGTACTCTGGAATTCCTTGTTCGAGTCATACCTTAAGGTTGAACGCGACTCAATTGATTCATGACGGGGCCACTTCTTTTTTAGCTGTTCTTTGCTATACTCCCGTTGATGAAATTGAGAAAGCCCCGAATTCTCCTTATTGGTGCCGGGGCATTTGGCGTGCGCCATTTGGAAACCCTTCTTACTCTGGAAAGAAAAGGGATTCTCACTATAAGCGGGGTGGTAGTGAAGACGAAAAAATCTCAGCAGCGCCTCCAAAAAAAGTATTCTGTTCCTGTTCACATTAATCTTTCCGATACGCTCCTGGAGAAGGCGGATGCGATCGACATCGTGACGCCGGTGGAGACGCATGCCTCGCTTATTGAGAAGTTTCTCCCTAAAGCGCATGTCCTTGTTGAAAAACCACTAGCCACCACGACAGAGGAGGCAGTTGCAATACGAAAACAAGCCGCGCGATCTAAAAAAGTGCTTATGGTGGGGCATATTTTCCGTTTCCATCCGGTGGTGATGCGCCTTCGGCAGTTGTTGCAAGAGAGCAACCTGCGCCCCGTTTTGGTCGAGGGAGTGTTCGTGAACCCGGCTGCTTCCGATAAGGGGAGAGACGTGGAGCTGGAGATGCTGCATCTTTTCGATATTGTTGATTATTTATTTGGCAAAGAGTTACTTCGTAAGCATATCGATGACAAAGGCCGGCTCAAAATAATCTCCGCCATCTATCAAGGAGGTCTGCGCGCGGTCTTTAAGATGGGCTGGGCGGGGATGGAGAAAAAAAGAAAACTAAAACTTATCTTCAAGCATCACGACATTGTTTGCGACCTCGAGGAGAATTTCATATCGGTCTACAAGAACGGCCTGCGGCAACGGCACATTGATTGCACAGAAGAGATTCGGCCGCTTGAGCGGGAATTAAGGACATTCGTGCGGGCGATACAAGGACATGAGCGTGAGTATCCCAATGCCGCGGTGGGAGAGAGGATGGTGCGCTTTGCAACGGCAGGGCGCTCAAGTGCTTCTTCCCGGAAGAGAAAGAGGGTCGCTGTTATCGGCGGGGGAATTTTTGGCACCAATTGCGCGATTGAGCTAGCGCCGTTTTGCGACGTAACGGTATTCGAGAAAAATAACAGCATTTTATCGGAAGCGTCTTTCATCAATCAGTATCGACATCACTGGGGATATCATTATCCGCGCAGCCAGGAAACCGTGGGGGACATCCGGTTTGCCATTGATGATTTTGAACGCCGCTATAAAGGAGCGATCATAACGAAATTCCCGACCTTCTATAGCGTGGCAAAAAAGGGATCAAAAGTTAGCCCAAAAAGCTTTTTGGAGTTTTGCGACCGCAACGGCCTTCCCTATAGCGCTGAATATCCGGACTCCCGCTTTTTGGATCCAAGGCACGTAGATATGTGTATCAAAACGTACGAGCCAATCTATGATTATGCCAAAATGAAAAAGCTGACCCTGGGACTTCTGCGAAAGGCGAAGGTCAAGATACGGCTTGGCCATGAAGTCATCAATGCAGAGCTCCGTGCTGACGACACGAAGGTTCTTACCATACGGAAGGGGAAAAAGGTCCGGAAAGAGGAGTTCGATTACGTGATTAACGTCACCTATGCTCGCTATAACAATTTTTGCGCGTGGCTTAATTTTCCCAAGAAATTAATTCGCCTCGATTTGGTGGAGGTGTTGTGGGTGAAGATCAATAGTCCGAAAATATCGCTGGCGGTCATGGACGGGCCATTCAGCAATATCGTGCCGACGGAGAAGAAGGACATCTTTACGCTGGTTCACATCAAGGAATCGGTTCTGCGGCGTTTTGTGCCGCGCAGTGGGCTGGTGCCGAAGGATATTTTCCGCTCTGTGGCGCGTTCTCGCGCTGCGAAGATCCTCGAGCGCAGCAGCAAGTGGTTCCCCTTCGTGAAAGAGGCACAGGTATTGCGCACCCACTATGTCTTGCGCGGCGTAAACGCCTATCGTGAACACGATGATTCGCGGACTTCCGATATTGCCGAGCACGGCTTCGGTTGTTTCTCCATTTTAGGAGGCAAGATCATCAATTCGGTAGCTATTGCAAAGCAGATGGCTTGCCTCATTGTTTAGCGCAGCGAATAAAATCCCGCTCGTCCTATCCCTCGGAGCAGATCTCCGAGGTATTAGGCGAGCGGACTTTTATTTTGAGAACCTCTTGGTTCTCAACGCTCACTCCGCTCGCTGCTCTCCTCCACGGGGAAACTCCCGTTTCCCCGACCCCCTTCCCTCATCCCGCATTCATCCCCGCGGAGAGCTGCGGGGTATTCTGCGGTAAGAATAAAATGTGAAAATGCACGTTCGCATTTCCGCCTAGCCCGCTCGCGCAGTCGGCCAAGGGAGCCGGCAACAGAGACAGCGGATTTGCTATCCGTTATTGACTCCTAGGATTTGTAATAATTCCAGTGCTATAGTTACCTGACAAAAAAGGGCATATGGCCGATACATTCACGCTTGTCATTCCCGCCTATAACGAGGGCCTTATTATTCGGGAAACACTCACGGCAGTTGTCACTGCCTGCAGGAAACATTGTCCCGAACCCTGGCACGTCATTGTTGTAGACAATGCTTCTATAGACGGCACCGCTGATCTGGTGGAGGGCTTCGGCGATCCGCATGTGCGGGCCATCCGACTGAAGGAAAAGGGGCGAGGAAGAGCTATCCGCACTGGATTTGAGGCGGCAGGGGGCGGTATTGTCGCTTTCACCGATGCCGATCTGCCGATCGAGCCGGCGGAAGTATTGAAAGGCCTCGACATGATTCGCCGGGGGCAGTGCGAAGCTCTCATCGGCACTCGCTTTGCGCGAGGGGGCGGCACCGTAAACAAGACACTCTTACGAAAGGGAACCTCTAAGATTTTTCAGATTCTGGCATCGATCATCGTGGGCTTGCGCGCAAGCGATTCCCAGTGTCCGCTCAAGATCACGAGCGAACGCATGACGCCGATTATGCTTGCAACGACTGATCCAACATGGTGGTCTGAGCTGGAGTTCGTTCTCTTGTTGGAGAAACTTAATATCGCGGTATGCGAACTCCCGGTGGTCTGGACTGAGCGGCATGCTCGCAGAAAAAGCACCGTAAAAGTTCTGCGTGACGGTGTCCGTGCGGTGCAAGCGATGTTGCGCATGCGCTCCTCAATTCCTCAACAGGCGGAAAAGCTTACTGGTATAATCAGGTCGCGGTGACTTCTGGGGGTGTGTATTCTTTTATCCTTTTTGAGCACGGCTCGTTATGAGCGAGCCTCTTTTCGAGCACGATACGGCGATTGCTTCACTCATGGGTGTCGTCATCGGCATCTTGGCTCTGGTGCCGCTTGCCGCGGTCGGGGCTCGGCTTACTTTTTTATATGACCTGGCTATTGTAGGCTGCATCGGTGTCGGGATTTCTGCGGGTTTTTTGGGATGTAAACTTGCCGCAGAGCGAGCCCCCCTCCTTGTTGAAATTGCGCGGTTTTGTTTAGTGGGCGCGCTCAACACGCTTCTTGAACTTGTGATTATAAATATACTCATTGTGGCGACGGGGGTCGCTGATGGTCTTTATTTCGTTGCGTTCAAAACGTTCTCTTTTTCGGTGGGAGTTGCAAGCTCGTACATTTACAACAAACGATGGACTTTTGCCTCCACGACTTCCTCTGGTGCCGTGGAGTTCGGCCGATTTGCGGTGGTTAGCGTTACAGGACTTTTCCTCAACGTCGGCACGGCAGTATTCTTGGTAAATGGTATTGGAGCTCCGATACTCATAAACAAACTTTTATGGGCGAACATTGCGGTTATTATAGCCGTGCTCGTAGCCGCAACCTGGAATTATGTAAGTCAGAAATATATTATTTTTCGCTCACCGAAGAGAGCTGATACACTACACCTATGAACTATATCCTGCTTACGGTGCAAACGGTTATTTTTCTGTGGAGCGCGTTTCTTGTCGGCGAAATGATTCTTAGGCGTTTTACACCAGCGGCATTTTCGCCGACTTGGAGGTATGGAGTATCCACCCTGCTTGGGCTTGGTTTGTGGTCTCTTGTAGGTACCGCACTGGCGCTTTTAGGGCTCTTCAACGCAAATATTCTGCGAGGCCTGTTGCTCTTGGTATTTGTAGTGTCTTGGCCGCAGGTTCGGCGCATACCTTTGGAGTGGAGGCCGACCGTGTCGAGGCTCCGGACTGCTTTTTTCCATTTGTCTCCCCTCAAGGCGATCATTGCCCTTTGGCTTCTCATCGCATTTATCTTTATTTTTATGCCCATTACGGGCTTCGATGCTCAGAGGTATCATCTGCCCATTATTAAGGATATTATCGCGCAGGAATCATTTACCTTTTCTGAGGCAATTTATAATTACGCGTATCTCCCTGTCGGCGGTGAGATCTTGTATGCGATTCCGTCTGCTATATTTGGGAATCTCAGTGACCCATATATCTTTCAGCTACTTCAATTTGCGTTATTTCTCATTCTTTTGGCCCTCATATATGGCTTTCTTCGTACCCGAACACGGTTTGCTTTTCTTGCGCTCGTCGGGGTACTTGCCGCGATGTCGCTTATGGACTTCGAGCGCGAGGTTTTTCACGGCGGCTATATTGACGTTGTTATGTTCACCTTCGCGATCGGCAGTTTCCTCGTGTTGCTTGATCATGTGGAGCGGCGCGGCAGTATACGGTCATCAGTGGTGCTTATCTCCGCGTTTCTTCTGGGCATTGCACTCACCATAAAATATCTCGCGTTCTCATTTGCAATTTTTAACGCGGCGCTTTTGCTCATATTGGTATGGCGAGAAAGAGCGCAGGTGTTGCAGGCACTGCGTATCTGCGCGCTCTACGGCGGCATGGTATTTTTGGTCGCGGGGTTTTGGTACTTGAAAAATTTTTTTACGTTTGGCGATCCTTTCTATCCCATGCTTTCTCACGCAGAATTTGCACCCACACTCGGCTGGTGGATTGCCGACCGGACGCTCCTCAATATGTTTGTGTTTCCCATATTCCGCTATGGAAGGTGGTTTTTTGACGATACGGAGTCATCGAGCCATGTGGTCACGCTTGCCTACTTTTTCAGCATGTATTTTTTTGCCGCTTTTTTCGCGGTTCGGCGTATCCGCATTTCATTCGCCGAGATTGTCCTTTTTATTGCGGTCAATGCAAATTTTTGGGCGTTTTTTTTCATTTCTCATCAGAACCGGTATTTATTGGGAAGCGTCATCCTTATGCCGGTTCTTCTCGCGCTATGGGCCGATCGGTTTTACGGGCAGGTGCTTGATGGAATAGCTCTGCGATGGCACGCTACCGCAAAAAAAGTAGTCATGGCTCTTGTAATCGTTTTTTTCCTCACGACCTTGGGAGGATTTGTTCATTATTTTCAATACAAATTCTGGTATGTTATTGGCCGCGATACGAAAGCTGAATACATTGAGAACATTGGCGGGTTATAGAAAATATGGCACATTTCGGATTTAAACTCCTGCGAAATTTCAGTCTCCTCTTCGGCGGCAAAGGGCTTTCAGGCTTGCCGTTTGCAACGTCGCTATACCAATTCGTATATGCGCGGGTGCGCCCGAAGGGAATTGTAGAGGTATCGGCGCAAGGATATCGTTTTTTTATTAACAGCGCCGATACGGCACTCGCGCCCTATCTCATCATGCGTGGCGTCTATGCGGCGGATGAGACGGCGCTTCTCAGAAAGCTCTTGAAACCGGGCATGACCTATGTGGATGTTGGCGCGAATATCGGGTATTTTTCAATCATTGCGGCGGGACTCGTTGGCGCTGGCGGGAAGGTAATTGCATTTGAGCCGGATGAGGAAAATTTCTCGCTTCTTCAAAAAAATATCGCACGAAACGGATGCACAAATATTGCGACTGTGAAAAAGGGGCTTTCGGACAAAGAGGGGACCGCGCAGTTCTATCTCAATGAAAAAAATCTTTGCTCGCATACGATGGTGCCGCGGAAGGGCGATAGGGTTGTTGAGATTGAGACTACTACGCTTGATAAGTACTTTGAAGGAGCTCGGGTGGACCCCGTTAGAAATAGAGCGCGTGCGGGGAACGAGAAGAGTGTTTCTGACTCCGCAGCACCTGCGATGTTGAGAAATGTTGATAATGGTAGAACCGAATCATCACCCGCGACTTCTAACGGGGTAAATGTCATCAAGATTGATGTGGAGGGAGCGGAGCCTCTCGCCCTTCTGGGCATGCAGCAGACGATTGCATGCAGTCCCAAACTTGCGCTTCTCACGGAATTTTTCCCGGAAGCTCTTCACCGCGGCGGTTTTGACCCTAAAAAATATCTTGATGATTTGGTCGGTCTTGGATTCACTTTGTATCGTATCGAAGGAGCGGCGCCGGAAAAACTTTTACCTGAAGATATCGATAGAATTGCCCGGGGAGAAGGATTCCGAAAACTCACCTATCTCCTCTGTTTAAAAGGACAGACCATATAACCCAATCAAGGCCTTGTAATCACTCTAGAACTCATTTCAAAACTCCACTCGCCCCTATTCCTCGAAGGGTACGCGTACTTTTCTTCCTGCTAGAAAAGTCGCTCACTCTCGCGCCGCCGCGCTCCGAAGCCACTCCTGTGGAATAGGTACTCGTTCTTTTTTCAAGGGTTTTGAAATAACTTCTAAGCATTTGGGTGAGCGTTTCTTTTTATATTATCCACAGAAAGCCACGGCCGTTAGGCCGTGGCTGAATGCGGGATAATGACGAAGGGGGTCGGGGAAACTGTAGTTTCCCCGTGAAGCTTCACGCTTTGGTAAGTGCATCGCGCAGGTCGTTCGTGTCGTAGCGGGGGAGAAGCATCGGGTCGTCGTTTGAGGTAACCGGGCGAAGCTCAATAGTAAGCCCATAGGTAAATCCCTCTGCTCGAGCGGTGTCGCACACCATTTTGTTTGCACCCCCGTGGGGGTAGGAAATAGTCGTAGGAAACTTGTTCAGGAGCTTTAAAAGATACTCCTTCGATTTTTGAAACTCCTCTTTGACGACTTCGCGCGGTTGTAAGTCGAGGGCATAGTGGTTATGCGAATGGTACCCGATCTCGAACCCGCTATCGGAAAGTCCCTTTAGCTGTTCGGGTGTCATGAAGAAATCTCCTGAAAGTTCTTTTTCATTCAGCTCAAGCTTTTCAAACAAGGCATTCAATATGGATTCTTGTTCGCCAGCGGAGACGACATTGAGCATTTCTTTGAAATTCGCGGTCAACACGTCATCGCGCAATTTCCTTTTCTCGGTTATTCGCCGGTCTTTTGGAATTGGTTGGTACGTCCATCTCATGCGACGTATGAAGCCATTGACCTCGTCAATGAGTTCTTCTGCCGGGAATCGAGACAGTAGGAGATGCATCTTATGGGTTTGAGGCATGAGTCCGTCGAATGTTTTCGTGATAGGGAAGAATGCCGCAGTTGTAGCGTATTTTTTAAGAATAGGCACAGCATTTTCATATTGGTCGAGAAGCCCGTCGTCAAAAGTGATGGCAAACAGTTTCTCCTCGCTCTCCTGCAAAGCGGCATCGACGAGCTCGGGGATAGCCACGACACGCCCATGCTCAGTCATGAATTTTACCTGCCGCTCGAATTCGGCGATTGGGCACGGGTGAGCGCCTTTGAAATCGTCTCGAGGGTCCTCCACATAGTGGTAGTTGATGAGGTGGTGGTTGTCGTTTAAGGAAAGCGGCATATTAGGAATTGGGTCTCAACACTTCTTTGATTTTGGTACTTACTTCCTCGATAATTTTTGTTGGTATACCTTGGTGAATCGGAAGCCAGGCGACCGAAATGAGACGCGGCTCAAGAAGATTTCTATTTTCGTCAAAATGGTAGAGGCCTGAATAGAGTCCCGTGCCCTTAATAACGTTCACTATGTGCGAGAGTTCTTCAGGTGTTCCAGCAATAGGAACCACATACGGAAGAATGTCTGTTTCGAGTGAATCGATCCACAGGTTTCCTTTCAAAATACGCTTCACGGTTGCGTAGTTCTCTTTGCGCTTATTGAGTGACTCCAGTGAGCTTGCGACGAGGTTCTGAACGGTTCTCGTCATAGACATGTGGTAGGAATACAGCGCGTACGATGTCTTAAGGAGTTCCTGTGCAAGGGGAGCATAGTGCGTCACATCGTCGAAATATTTACTCCAAAAGCAAAAAAGTGAGTAAAGGGGGCGTTTTTTCTCAATACGGGAGAGAAAAAAATCTCGGGCATTCTCATCTTTGGTAACAATAGCACCTCCCATGAGTGAAGGAACAAATTTTGAGAAACTGAATATGCCGAAATCCCCGATCGTACCTAAACGAGCATCTTGGTAGTAGGAATTAATGGCGTGGGCGCAATCCTCGATAACAATAAGGTTGCGCTCTCGGGCGACTTTTTGTATGGCATCCATATCTTGCGGGAACCCATACTGATGGTATACCCATAGCACCTTCGTTTGCGGAGTGAGGACCATTTGGGGAAAACCATGAGAATGCATGGTCTTATAGACCCAAGCTCCCATCCATGGCGGCACCATAATTTCGTCCATTCGCGAAGTGAGTATCCCTTTGAATCGTAGCCATTCCAAAATGAGATGCATCGAAGATTTTCCCGAAGCAGTTGGGATGACGAAATATCCTTCCTTCACCGCAAAATCCAACGCCTTCCGTTTTAGAATAAGAAAGTCGTGCAGAATTTTTGGTAGGGGTGTCTTGGGAACCTCGTAATACATAGCTTTGTCAGTTGATATTTTTTCCAAGGACGTTAAGCGCTTTTTTCAGTAAGGAAAAGGCCACAGTTGTGTACCGGTACATATAGATATCGACCTCGGTGCCGCCGAACGATTGCTTGAATTCTTTAATGCCGCTTTTTGTCGGGTCATCCGTAATGCCCCCGAGGTCAAATACTTTTCTCCCCTGCGCCTTGCCCCATTTCATAACTTCCCAATTAAGGCCTCGCGAGGCGTGAGCGATGACTTTTGCATTCACTCCCGCTTCTTTTCGTAGCGAAGCGATATGTTTCGCTCGTACGATCTCACCGTTATCGTAAAAAGACATCGTGACGATCATCTCTCCCTTTAGGTAGGCGTTAAAAAAGAGACAGTTCTTAAACTCTTGCGCTATGTCAGGGCGAGCACCTTCCTGTCTTTTTACTCTGCTGTATAACGTATATGATGCCTTAAAAGCATCATCCGCAGGTACCAAGGTGAGATCGGGATTGCGCTGCCCGCGGCGTATGTGTTTTTTGCAGGTGTCATTAAATCTATTGAATAGCATATCTAGGTCCTGCGTGAGATCGAAGATGGGCGTTTTCTGCACCCTCATGCTAAACCCCGGCAAATCTTCCTTCTCGAATGAATAGATGTGGAGATAGCGGTAGTTCTTTTTTAGGCTTTCTGCGTCTTCCGTAGTTACGTGGTTTGACAGGATTCGTGCGTATCGGAATCCCCACAGTGACAGATCCTGTATAACATCTTCTTTTCTCATGCAAAGAAGCTATGCTTCATGCTCGAGGTTTCTCAGCATAGATGACATAGTGGAAATTGCGGCCGCGGAAAAGATAGGAGCTATAAAAACCGATTTTCAAATTATCGAATTTGGCAAAATACTTTTTGATCTGCGATTTGTTTTCAAAAACAAAAACAACCGCAGTTCCTTGGCCGGTATGCGCCATCGGACGATAGACATTTTGAGCTACTTTCTGATGGGCGAGCTGATTCATGCCGGGCGAGATCATGGAACAGAGAATTGATCCCCTGGGCTTCAATACTCGGAGAATTTCCGCAAGCTGAAATTTGAACGTTGTGGAGTTGTTGTAATAGAGGGATTGCCAGCTCACCACGGCGTCAAAGTAATTGTCCGGAAAGGGAAGCGCATTATCGGTCACATGGCGTAAGACTGCCTTTTGTTTGGCTGCTTTAAAAAGTCGGCGAGTCGCGCGGATTCGGGGCATTGAGATCTCGGTGCCGAAGCATTCAAAGCCCTGCGTAGCAAAATACAAGAGATTTTGCCCCTCATCAAAACCGATGTAGAGCAGTTTCTTACCTCGGCCCTTGGGAAAAAGATACCGTGCACAACGCACCATATCGGTATCAAGCTGCATGCCTTTGAGTGGCAGTTTTTCCCACACGCCTCGGTTGAGACGCACTATTGTTTTGTCGGAAAGCCGCGAAATATTTGTTTTGTTCATGCCTACTGTAACTCAGGATCGTCGCTAAAGAGAACCATATGAGATCGCTTTTGGTTTGTGCTCCTCAGTATACCTCGCGAGATAGAGACACTTAAAGCAGTATATTTATTCACAGTTTATACACATAGTTTTACCCATTTCGGAGTTTGTATTTTGCGAAGAGCGAAAGGTATTATGCTCGCGTAAGTTCTTTTTATTTTTTAATAAACAATACTATGCGCACTCTTTACCAACCTCCCTCAAGATATAGATTGTTAGCACTTGCATTTGTTTTTGTTTGCACGGCAGTTCTGGCTTTTGCATATCTTGGAACGTTTGCCAAGTTTGTTTTAGCACAGATTAATCCTGTACCCGAAGAATTGCGCCTCCACGCAAACAAGAGTGACGTTATTGCTGCCAAGGATATCACTGTGTATGACATTGATGAGCACGGTAATCGAGTAGAAGGCACCGATAGACCTGCGGTGTTTTATGCATATAAAGCTAATGTTATTTCTGATAGCCCAAGCGGAAGTCTTTCAAGTCTTGCACAAAAAAGTGGTCTTCAATTAGGGAATGAAGAGGTTCAAAAGAGAACTCCTCACTCGAGAACTTTCTCTACTTCACGAGAAGGATTTCTTGCAACGGAAATTATTGCCGGGTACCCACAATATCATAGAGATAATGCCGGAGCATGATGGCAGATTGACTACGCGACAACCTCGCCTGACGCGTTCGTACAACAGCTTGGGCTAAAACGAGCTGATATTGCTTTTGCTGCAACTTCAACCGATTTTTTTCCAGATCCAGATACTGAAAGTACCAGCGTTGACGGAGTATCCAAGAACGGCGGAACTACAGGCTGGCCTACTGTGCATGATGCAGCAGCGGGTGATCAAGCCGACGATAGCAGTTCGATACATGTACCCGCAAAAACAATAAAGAATCCTGATAGCAGCTATGAGATCGGTAGAGGATTCTTTTTATTTGACACTTCAGGACTTCCCGATACTGATAATATTGAATCAGCTACTCTTTCCTTGTATGTGTTGGCGAAACAAAATGTTGAGGATGACGGCAATGACTACATTCGTGTTGTCACAACAACCCCAGCCTCAAATACTGCGATTACAACTGCCGATTATGATCAAGTTGGAACCACCAGCCAGACGAACGACATTGATCTTGGAAACATAACCACAAGCTCCTACAATACCTTCACACTTAATTCTACGGGCCTTTCAAACATCATTGTTGACGGCATCACAAAATTCGGTACGCGAGAAGGCCATGACGTAGTGAATAGTGCCCCCACGGTAATTTCAGGTGGAAATGGTAATCAAATAAGTGTGAGTACGGCGGAAGAATCTGGTACGTCGCAGGACCCAAAATTAATAGTTGTGCATGCGCAACCCGCACCGGTTATTTCCAATGTACAGACCTCAAACGTAACAAGTTCAAGTGCTACCGTTACCTGGGACACGAACATCAACTCTGACAGTAAGGTAACGTATGGAACTACAACCCCGGTCACGAGCAGCAACCCTCTCTATGAGCAAACAGACGAGACATTAACCACAAATCATAGTGTAAATTTGAGCAGTCTTTCTTCAGGAGCCACGTATTACTATGTCGCGGTATCAACAAATCCAGATGGAAATGCGGCAACAAGTACCCAAGGGTCATTTACCACTTCCTCTGCCGAGGTGCTCCGGGTTCGTAAAACCGTCGACGAATCTACCGCAAATGACACCACGCTGTCTTCCGATATCGAGCTGTCGCTGACTCTTAATGCCAACACGTCCTATCTTATCGATGGGGTGATATTTGCAAGCAGTACGAGTGCCACACCGGATATAAAAATCGGCTTCGATGCAGTAAATGGGTCAGTTATTGATACCGGGTACTTGGCAGGTTCTGGGGGTACATTCCGACAAGGAGAGTGGCTTTCCGGCGAAGCGACCAGTTCTGCAATATCCATTTCTGCCACAGAACCAACAGTCATACAGATTCACGGCAGTGTCCGAACGGGATCTTCCCTAGGAAACTTCGTCCTGCAGTGGGCACAGAATACGTCGAATGCAAATGGAACAACGGTGATGAAAGGCAGTTATTTGCGCGCACAAGAAATTTAGCCCCCTATATTAGTATCTTAATGGCGGGACATAAAATACTGTCTTGCAAAGGACATCGTATTTGCTATAGTGCGGGGGCCTTAAACCCATGATTACAGTTCTTGGAAAAAAAACGATAGTTTCCAGGGATCCTTTTCCGCATGTCGTCATTGCGAATGCCGTAGATAATTCAGTCGTTGAACGATTGATTGCTGAATTTCCGTCACCAGAGGTTATTATCGATGGCCGGAGTATCGGTGCTGATGCGGTGCCGATAGAATCTGGCAATGTTCGGTTTAGCTATCATGCTGGGAAGGCACTACAGAACCCTCGTATATCAGAGTTTTGGAAAGATTTTGTACGTGCACACATCTCCCAGCATTTCTTGGGTGAAATACTCGATTTATTCAAAGACGACATAAGAGAGCGTTTCCCTCGGTTGGAGGAAAGGCACGGGAAAATAGAGAGCTGGAAGGCTGGTGTGCGGGGAGTAGATGAAAATGCGGACGTGCTTCTCGAAGCGCAGATATCCATCAATACGCCCTCGAAAGGCGGTAGGAGGGTGCGCGGAGTTCACATCGATAAACCCGATAAACTTTTCGCCGGGTTATTTTACCTGCGTCACCCGGATGACGATTCAAAAGGAGGAAATCTCGAACTGTATCGTTGGAAGGGAAAGCGGGTGTTTTGGGATAAACAATGGACCGAGTTTCGCTACGTAGAGCGCGTCGGAGAGGTGCCCTACCGTTCCAACACCCTGGTGCTGTTCTTAAATAGCCCTGATTCCCTGCACGGCGTTACGGTTCGGGAAAAGACTGATTTTCCACGTCTCTTTCTAAATCTCGACGGCGAAATGAGATACGAGGGCAAGAAAGAATACTTTTTTAGCACGGGTGAATTTCGAGAAACGTTCACGCAAAAGGTGCGGAGAAAATTAAAAGAGCGCGTGAGAGGAAGGACAGTGTATTTCTCATGAAGCGTGAACTGACGAAATGGAAAAGTGAGTGTAACGCATTCCTCGACAAGAATATTCAAGGAACTGATGTTTTAGATATTGGATGCGGCGAATACCCCCACCCACGGGCAACAAAAACTCTTGATTTTCTTCAAGAATTTCATCCTGACGTTGTCGCTGATGTAAACGAGAAAATACCCCTTCCTGACAATTCGTTCGATTGCATCATAATGAATAACACGCTTGAACATCTTTACAATCCGCAGAAAGCGATTGACGAATGTCGGCGAATCTTACGGCAAGGAGGCCTTTTATTGGCAGCTGTTCCATTTTTGATAAAAACCCACCAAGAACCGCATGATTACCATCGCTATACCGAATACATGCTTCGAATACTCTTCAAAGATTTCGCTTACGAGATTACTCCTTCGGCGAGCACGCTTAGGGACATTTATATTGGAGTGCAGGGCGATCTCTTTGGATTAATTCGAAAAAAAGACTTTACGGGTTTTCTCGCCAGTAAGCTTATACAAATATTAACACCGCTTATACCGAACATTTCTCATGAAAGCTATCCAAAAGGCTACCTTATTTGTGCCAAGAAAACAGAGAGCTCTTGAGGCTTTATTGATGGTGATAAAGAATCAACCCATGCCATTTGATTTCTTTGGATTGGTATAGTCGCCTGTAACGATATATCTTGATAAAAGGTTAATATAGGGTAATTCCTATGACCTCTACGAAAGTACTCATCCTCGATTTTGACAACTGTGTCGCGCTCGATGAGCGTACCGGAAAAGGGTCTGAAGAAATAAAAGACGAGGCGTGGTTTCCGGTGTTTCCGGAGTATGAACGAGGAGCACTTCATGTAGTGCTTGAAGAATCGAAGAAAAAAGTTGTTGGTGGAAAAGGAGACCGTGCGGATATTGCCAAAGACGTACTTATTCATTTCGGTTTTACCGGAGCTGATATTGCGGACGAAGTTATAAAAAGATGCACGCGTTTCAACGAGGTTATTCAGGAAGGCATCAAGAACATTAGCCTCTCGCAAGGCTGGAAAGAGGCACTCGCAGAACTCCAAAAACGCATACCGCTCTACCTCAACACCGCAACGCCACGAGAAACTGTTTTAGAAAGCTTACATGCACTCGGAGTAGCCTCGTTTTTCAAAGCCGTGTATGGTCGACCTGGCACTAAAGTTGAGAATATCAATAAAATTTGTGCCGCAGAGGGGGTGTTGCCGCAGAAAATACTTTTTGTTGATGATCAGATGGGCGGATGGGAAGCGGCAAAAGAAACTAATGTTCAATTTGTTGGGATGCACACTGCCCGAAACACATTGTGGCATAATACGCCACAGCCGTTTCCCATCATCCATTCGCTCAAAGAGCTCGTACCCATGCTTGCGCGATAAGAGAATGGTAGTATTTTGAGACAGTGATGGAAAAAGATTTTGTGACACTCACCTACACGCTTCCAGAAGCACATATCGTTGAGCGGCGTCCTGCGGCTAAAGCGCCCATTGCCTTGGCAAAGGAGGCACGGCGCGCTCTCGGGGAACTCAGGAAATATCTTCGGAGCGATTTTGAGCGTACCTCTCAGTACGTCAAAGACTCTTATGAGAAACAGTACCGAACTTCAAATGCGAAGTGGTACCGCAATTACACCGATCGGAAGATGGTGATGCCTAGAATTGAAGGCGACAAGATTATTGTAAGCGATAAGCTGGTCATTTTGTCCGCCCACATGCAGATGCTCTCGCATATTTTTGACCAACTTGATTGCCGATCAGTGCTCGATGTTGGTTCGGGACGAGGGAACAATGTTATTGCGCTAGCCTCTCTTAGACCGGAAAGGGAATATTATGGACTTGAACTCACGCAAAGTGGCCATGAGCGAAGTTTAGAGTGGGAAAAGGATCTTAAAGAGAAAGCGATGCCGCTCGTTGGTATCGGCGAAGATATGGAAAGGGTCGATTTTCGGAAAATCCACTTTTTGCATGGCAATGCCATGACCATGCCGCTCCCCGACAAGAGTGTTGATGCTTCCTACACGACCCTGGTGCTTGAACAGATGCCTCGCGATTACCCGAAAGCGCTTTCTGAAATGCGGCGGGTTACGAAAAAATACTGTGTCTTCATCGAGTCGTTTCGGGAGTCCCTTACGTTAGCTGATAAGCTCGATTTGAAAAATCGAGATTATTTCAGATTCAGCTATAAGACGTTTGAGAAATACGGCCTGCGCCCTGTCTTTTTCAGCACCAAGTTTCTTCGGAAAAACAAGTTTAGTACCGGATTGCTCATTGCCGAAGTTACATAAAACATCCCCCCAATCCATGAAAATCTCACAGATTGATACACTCCACTGTGACGCTGGCTGGCGGCCGTGGACATTCATAAAGATCGCGACCGACGAGGGGCTTATAGGCTGGTCTGAGTGTACCGACTCGCATGGCTCTCCGCGCGGCATCGAGGGAGTGGTAAAAGATCTCTCGCCCCTTCTCCTCGACGAGGATCCGCGCAATGTCGAAAAGCACTACCAACTTATGCTCGCACGCACCCGCCAAAGCCCGGGAAGCATCATCCAAAAGGCAATCGGGGGCATTGAAAATGCCCTTCTCGACATCAAAGGAAAGGCATTAGGTGTGCCGGTCTACGAGCTCTTTGGCGGCAAAGTGCGCGACACCCTGCCGCTCTATTGGTCGCATTGCGGAACCTCGCGTGTGCGCGCCTCTCAAATGGTAGGCAAGCCCCAGATCAAAACGCTTGAGGATGTAAAAAAATTCGGGGAAGAAGTTCGTGCCTCGGGTTTTAAAACGATCAAAACCAACATTGCGATACTCGACGGGAACCCGCGGGTGTATATGCCCGGGTTTGCAAAAAGTGAAGGTGGTCCCGAACTCAATGCTGATCGAGAAACTTTGCAGGCAATTGATACCTGGATCGGGGCACTTCGTAATGCAACAGGAAATGATATTGATATCGTTATTGATCTTAACTACAACTTCAAAACTGAAGGGTATATCAAGATCGGCAGGATGCTTGAGAAATATAATTTGCTCTGGCTTGAGATTGATTCCTATGATCCTGACGCGCTTCGTATGATCAAGAATTCGGTACGGACGCCCATTTCTTCTTGCGAGAACCTGTATGGCGTGCGGCAGTATCGGCCGTTCTTTGAAAAGCATGCCATGGACATCGCGTCTGTTGATATCATTTGGAACGGATTTATCCGTTCCAAACAAATCGCGGACATGGCGGAAATCTACGAAATGAACGTGACGCCGCACAACTACAACGGCCATCTCTCAACGTTCATCAGTGCTCAATTTTGCGCGCTTATCCCGAACCTTCGCATCATGGAGTACGATGTCGACGACGTGCCGTGGCGCGAGGAGCTCTTTACGAACCTTCCGAAGATCGAGGGAGGCAGGATGGAAGTGCCGAAAGGGCCCGGCTGGGGGACGGAGGTCAATGAAAAGGTGCTTCACGAGCATCCGTGGCCGAAAAAGTAAAAAAGAGAGTTGCAGTTCTGGGACCCGGGGCTATCGGCGGCTTTTTAGTGGGAGCACTTACGAAAGCCGGTTGCGAAGTCACTCTGGTAGCTCGTCCAGGAACCGCATCTCAAATAGCTAAAAACGGCCTCTGTCTTAAAACGGCGTTACTTGGCGATATGGTCGCTCGTCCTCAGGTTGTGGAAAACCTGGAGAGCACTTTTGATGTTATAGGTATTGCAACGAAAGCGAACGATTTAATACCCGCCCTTTCTCAAATTCGTGCGGGAATCGGTGAGGGGACAATTATAATTCCGTTTTTGAATGGCATTGAGCATATTGCTCTTTTAAAAAAAGAATTTGGGAAGCACGTTGTTGTCGGCATGATTGGTAACATCGTTGCCGAAAAAGAGAGGGAAGGTTGTGTTGTATCTTCTTCAACGAATGTTACTATCGAGCTCGGGTCCGAAAGTATTTCGCAAAGGGCACTTGAGGAGATTGCTGATTTGTTTCGACCAAGTGGTATTGTTGTATCTGTCGAGGAAACCGAAGCGAAAGTCATTTGGCACAAGCTTGCCCGTTTAAGTGTGCTCGCGGGAATAACCGCCGCAAGTGGCAAAACACTCGGGGAACTTCGAAAAGACTCCTTGTGGAACAGTCGTCTTGAAGAATGCGCACGGGAGATAGCGGAAGTGGCACGGAAAGACGGTGTAGAGATATCAGCAGATGAGATTCTGAAGCAGATTGAAACGCTCCCTGACTCCCTTACGACTTCACTTGCCCGTGATGTTGAGCGTGCAGATGCGGGTGAAGTCGATGCGATTCTCGGCGCAGTCATACGGAGGGCTGATACATATGGCATTGCCCATAAAACCTTCGATGAGCTATTTTCGCTGGTCCGGAAACGATTAGAGTCATAAAAATTATGATATATCATAATCCGCAAGAAAATTACGATATATCGTAATACTATATGTCTCACAAAACAGACAAGCCATTGAAAATTCTCGGGATCATCGGCGCGCGGTCAGGCTCAAAGGGAGTACCTGATAAAAATATCAAACTGCTTGATGGAAAGCCGCTTGTAGGAAGAATTATCGAAAAGGCAAAAAAATCTGCTTATATTAATCGCGTGCTGGTCTCCACGGATTCTCAACAGTATGCCGACATTGCAAAACAGTATGGCGCCGATACCCCGTTCTTGCGTCCGGCAGAACTGGCAATCGACAAATCCCCAGAACTAGAATATGTAAAACAAGCGCTCGAGTGGCTTGAAAAGAACGAAGGGTATACTCCCGATATTGTGGTGCGTTTGATGGCGACGGTTCCCTTGCAAACGACAGAAGACATCGATGGGTGTATCGAAGCACTTCTCAAAGACCCGGATGCCGATTCTGCCGTCGTGATTGCCGAAGCGCGCCAGCATCCGGTGAAGGCGCTTAAGCTCATGGACGATGGCAAGGGAGGGAAGAAACTTGTTACCTATTTCGGTGAAAGTGGGCGGGAGGTGACGCCCATAGCACGCCAGAACTACGAGAAGGCATATTTCCGCGCTAATATCATCGCCTGTTGGCGCGACACCATAACAAAAACCGATTCTTTGACTGGAGATTTGGTGCGCTACCACATCATCTCGCAAGAGAGGGCAGTTGATATTGATTCTCCAGCCGATTTTTTCATCGCCGAGGAGCTTCTGAAGCGGCTGGGAGCGAAGGAAACCAAATAAGGCACCAATAGGTTTATATACATACAATATATGCCTCAAAAAACGAAGAAGGGAAAGCCAAAAGTAAAAGTAGGCAAGCGGTACGTCGGCGAAGGCGAGCCGGTCTTTTTTATTGCGGAGATCGGCAATAACCACAACGGCGATTTCTTTCTTGCGAAGCGCACCATTGAGGAAGCGGTAAAAGCGGGGGCCGATGCGGTGAAATTCCAGAAGCGCTTTATCCCGGAGACCTTTGCGCGCGAGCTCCGCGAGCGCCCCCAGACGAAAGACCAGATCTTTGGCGCCACCTATGGCGAGTATCGCGAGAACCTCGAGCTCGATCTCGACGAGTTCATAAAGCTCAAGGAGTTCGCAGAATCGCTCGGGGTCGTGTTTTTCGCGACCCCGTTTGACAAGATGAGTGTCGATTTTCTCGAGGAGGTCGGCGTCGAGGTATACAAAGTTGCATCGTTCGATGCGACTAATTTGCCGCTTCTTGAGTATGTCGCAAAAAAGGGGAAGCCGATGTTTCTCTCGACCGGCACGTCATCGCTTGAAGAGCTCGATGAGGCGCTCTCGGTCGTTCTTCCGTATAACGATCAACTCATCGTGAAGCACTGTGTTTCAGTCTATCCGACGCCGGATGAAAAATTGAATCTTGCAACCATTCTTTTTCTTAAAGAACGCTATAGTCCTATTCCTATCGGCTATTCTGGCCATGAAAAAGGCATCCTTCCTTCGCTCGCGGCGGTTGCCATGGGAGCCCGGAGCATTGAGCGGCACATCACGCTCGACAAATCCCTTCCGGGTCCGGACCATGCGACCGTGAGTATCGATCCGGCGGAATTTAAAGAGATGGTCGAGGGCGCGCGGCGCATTGAGCGGGGCTTCGGTGTCTACGGGAAGTTCCTTTTTGATGAAGAAATGGCGCCGCGCAACAAACACACCAAAAGCATTGTTTCCGCTTGTGCCATACCAAAGGGAGCGATACTCACAGCAGAGATGCTTGTCTGTAAAAGCCCCGGCTATGGTTTGAAACCGCGCCAACTTTCTAGCCTTTTTGGAAAAAGGGCGGCGAGAAATATCGAGGAGGATACCGTTCTCACCGAAGATGACATACTTTGGAATTAAAAAGATACGGGCGCGCTCTCTAGTAGAGCGCGCCCGCGAGAATACTTATTTGAAGAGCTGAAACGCGTGCTGAATGATTTTCTCCTGCGCCGGATCGAAGACAAGGATCACGGCACCTATCGTTACGATTGTTGCAGGAATGAGCCGTCGCAGGGCTTTCTTTTCACCGAGAATCATCCAGGCAAGGAGAACGGCGACTATGATCCAGAGACGCTTAAGGGACCCAATGTACGCAACAGGCGCAAGTCGGAAGGCGAGGAGCGGTAAAAGCACGTGAGTGCCGAAGATAAGTCCCATGCCCACGAGGAGTAATCCGTGCGACTTGAGGCGTGACAAAAACGCTCCCGTCTCTTTGATGGTATCTCGCGGTACTATCACAGCAAACACAAGTCCCAACACTACCAGGTGGATCGTGAAGCCGAGCGTGACACTGCCTGAACGTGCGGTTAAACTGTCGCCCACAAGACCGATGGTTCCGCAGATCGCAGAGAGATAGGCCCACCCGAGCCCTTTTTCGTCATCGGTGAGAACAACATCCGAGCGAAAGAACGCGAGTAGAATTCTCCGCCCAAGCTTCCAGAAGAAAAGTGGTTCGAAATAACTGCGCCACCCCGCTCCCTCTCGTAAGTGGGCGTAGTTGCCGGACATGATGAGGAAGATGCCAGCATAGCCGAGAATGCTTGGATATTCGCCAAGCGCCATCGCGACAAACACCACGATTCCCGGTGTCATGGCTTGTATCGGAGCTACGCGCGACGCTTCAGTGAGGGAAATTGCCTGTATGTTCGCCCACTGGATTATGACGTTAGCACACGTCGTAATTGCGACGCCTACCCAGAAGACAGTAAGGTTCGGGGTCGGCACCCGAATGCTCGGTTCGAAGATGAGCGCCAGTGGTGCGAAGATGAGAACGCCGACGAAGTTCTGACTGATGAGCACTTCCCGTTTCGAGAAGTATTCTTCCCTCCGAATCAGTCGTTGTAAGATGCTGTGACCAGCGATGGTCACCGCGGTGAGAAGCATGAGCGCGATGATGAGCGCCGTTCGCGTGTCCATTGCCAAGATTCCCTTGTTTTCCGCCTAGGCGGGGCTTCGGTATCGTCTAAATTAATTATAGCACATCACAATTGTTAGTCAAGCTTCGGATGAGACTACACTCACAGATATCGGTTATAATAGAAAATCGTTATCAGTTTACATACAATGCCATGACAGAAAAAAAACATGTAACGGTAGAATTTTTTACTCCTAAAGATGTAGGACCACGACTATGGGGCAGAGAAATTTTGATCGCGCACGTCCCAGGACTTTATACGGGGAAATTACTGCTTTACAACAAAGGAGCCAAAGGGGGACTCCAGAAGCATCACCTCAAGAATGAGTGTGGGTATGTGTATTCAGGAGAGATGATGCTTCGCTATGATGCGGGGAATGGAAAAATAACCGAGAAGGTTCTTAAAGCCGGGGACGCGATTCACATTCCACCCGGCGCGGTACACCAAGAGGAGGCGCTTACCGATGACCTGGTGGTGATTGAAATTTCTACCCCGCATTTCAACGACCGCGTGCGTATGGAGCCGCAGTACGGGCAGGAAATTCCTCCCGGCGGCCTTCCATCAACAAAACTTGAAGACGTAGAGACTCGCTAACACCGGTGCAAGTACTAGATGCCTAGCTTTCACGCTGGGCGCCTTTCTTTCATTTAGAGTAACGAACCATTAGAGATATTGTTTGTTATAGTAATGACCATTATGAAAACACTTTTTCTGGTGCTTCCCACGCGACTCCATATCTCCGATGTGCTCCATACTGAGTACATCAAGGAACTCGCGGGAAAATATAGAGTGGTCGTATTTCTGCCGACCAAGAATTCCTCGCTTGAGATTGACGCGTCAAGCTACTACAAACACCCGAATGTCATCTACCAGGGAATATTTGATCCGAGCGGAAAGTACTGGACGCTCATCGACTGGCTGCTTCGTCCCGAGCTGATACGGCGGTATGAAGATAATCCGGCAGTTCGTTGGCGCAATGCCATTGCACGAAAAGCGGATAAACGTCGTCGGCTCTTACGCGTTGTTATGCAGTTTGTATCGAAAAATCTCTTCTCCACCGATTTTTTCTCGTTTATTGAGCGTTATACGATGCCGAACTTTTCCTGGTTCAAAAAGCAAGTGGAACGGCATCATCCGGCCCTCATCATGGTGGCCTCCCCGGGGGTAAAGCCGGTTGAGCCATATGTTATTGCCTGCGCTCATCGTTTGAAACTGCCGACGGTCGCTTTCGATTTTTCGTGGGATAACCTGACGACCTATCCACGGCATGTTCGGAAAACGAAATATCTTATCTGTTGGAACGAATTTCAACGGGAAGCGGCTCGAGAACTTCACAATTATCCGGACGATCGGCTGTTTGTCTCCGGGACGCTTCGTTTTGATTCATACTTCCGCCCGCTTAAGGGCGAAGAGGAGCGCTCCACCTTTCTTTCCTCGAAGGGCCTTGACCCGAACCGAAAGACTCTGCTCTTTGCTTCCCGCGCTCATCTGAATTTCCACCGAGATATCATTCGTTCGTTCATACATTGGCAAAAAGAGGGTGTCTTTGCTGAACCGCTCAATTTTTTTATCCGGATGCATCCGCTTGATAAACCAGAGGACTACGCGGAATTTATGGGAGTGCCGAACCTTTATCTGGGGCTTGCTGGTACAGTGAAAGCAAACACCGTGAGCAGTAAGAACAACGTAGAAACGGAAGAAGCTGACTGGGTGATAAAAAAGGACTCCATTCGACACACCGACATTTGCATTAACTTCGCCTCCACCTTTTCTCTTGAGGCGTTTATCTTCGATAAACCGGTTATCAACATTGGTTTTGCGGGCATTTCAAGCGACATCCTCATGTTTCCGCACTACGCGCCGATCGTTGAAACCGGAGCATCGCGAGTTGCTATGCGCATGGAGGATGTTCTCCTTTTCATCAATGACTATCTCAAGGACCCGGCGCGCGATAGGGCAGCAAGAACGGCAATGGTCAAGAAATTCGTCGCGCCCGCAGATGGCTATTCCTACAAGCGCAACATCGGCTTTATCGGAGAAATATTGAAACGGGAAGGGAAGGTTGTGTAAAATATGAGAACGGTCCTCGTTGCCATTTCAGGGCGCCAGCAGGCGCGCAATATCCTTCGCACCGATGTTTTGAAAACGCTTCTTGCGACAAAAGACGTTCGCGTGGTGGTGTTGGTACCCGCCTTAAAGCTTGCCTATTACCGCGAAGAATTTCAATTGCCGAACCTCATCTTTGAAGGAGTTGAGTTTAAGCAAGAATTCGTATCTCGATTGGATTCCTTCTTCAACAGCCTTTCGCTCTACTACGTTGACAGTACGACGGGGCGATTTCTCAAGAAACTTGGGTACTGGTACGAACGTCGGCAGCCGGTGCGCTATATTCTGTCGCGAACCGCGCTTGCTCTTTTCGGCCACACACAGGCACTTCGTTCGCTTGCGCGGGCACTGGATTACCGCTTGGTGTCGGACACTCGACTTCTGCGCTATTTTGACCGGTACCGACCGGACATGGTTTTTGCGTCGAATGTCGCTGCATCCCTTGATCGTTCGCTCCTGCGCCATGCGAAGCGAAGCGGTGTAAAGACGACGGGCATGGTTAATTCATGGGATAACATTACCTATGCGAAATATCCGTTTAGAATTCTTCCGGAATTGCTTATCTGCCACAATAAGATAATTGCCGGTGAGGCAGTCAAGTATCTTGACGTACGGAAGCAAAATATTTTTATCTCCGGGATACCCCAGCACGATTTCTATGTGACTAATCCGCGCGCAACCCGAGAGGAGCTTTACAAGCGTCTCTCCGTAGACCTGAAGAAACGCATTGTCCTTTTCACTTCGCAGGGGAGCACGGCAAATCAAACCGAATGGCAGACACTCACCCTGCTTGCCCGCGCTTTCGATGAGGGGCGACTGCCCTCCGACCTCATGGTTATCTTCCGCCAGCATCCCACCGAAAAAACTGAATTAAAGAATATTCCCGTCCACAAACAGATTATGGTTGATGACTCAAAAACCACTCTTTCGACCGGTGCGGGCAGCTTCTCGGAGATTTTAGAGAAAGACATGGAACACTTGGCTGACACGATATTTCATGCCGCCGTGATTATCACGACGACTTCGTCAATAAGCATCGATGCCGCTCTCTTCGACAAGCCGACCATCAATATTGCATTCGACGGATGGGAGAAGCGGCCGTTTTGGAAAAGTGTCCGAAGAAAATTTAGCAAGTACCACGCGCACTATCAGTACATCGTCAAAAGCGGTGGCGTCTCGATCGCCTGGACCTTCGATGAGCTTGTTGCCGCTATCAATCGCTATCTCGAGCACCCCGAGCTTGACCGCGAGGGAAGAGCGCGGATTGTTTCTGAGCAATGCTACAAACACGATGGCCAGTCGGGCAAGCGGATCGCAGGGTCACTCCTTAATTTCATGGAGGCGCGGTAGTATATCTCTATGGCATTGGCCCTTAAAAAACGTGTACTCGGCCGTACCGGGCTCTCGGTCTCAGAGATAGGACTCGGAACGACGGAAATCGGCTATGTTTACGGCATTGGCCCGCGTGATCTTCCAGAGGAGGACGAGGCGGTTGCTTTTCTGAAGCGCGTCGTCGAGCTCGGCGTCACATTTATTGATACCGGACATTTTTATGGAGCCGCGGAGGAACGCATTGGTAAATCAGGAATTGCAAAACTCCCCGGGGTACTCGTAAGCACCAAATGCGGCCACGTGCTTGATCGAGGCGAAGCGATAAGCGATGAGGAACTTGCACGGCAGATGCGAGAAGAAGTGGAGGAGAGCCTGCGGAAATTACAACTTGACGTTATTCCGCTCGTCCAGGTGCATGGGGGCACCGTCGAGCGTATCCGGGACGGTAGCATTATCCGCGGTATGCAAAAACTCAAAGAGCAGGGAAAAGTTAAATTCGTCGGTATTTCAACGCGCGGCGAAGAGGCACCGCTTGCCGCCATTGAGTCGGGATTTTTTGATGTGCTGCAGCTTGCGCACAGCATCCTTGACCAGCGGATGGTGAAGCGTGTGTTTGCCGAAGCAGAAAAAAATAACATCGGCGTTATCAATCGCTCGGTACTTCTCAAAGGGGCACTCACGCCCGCATCGCAATATCTTGCCCCAGAACTTGCCGCACTGAAGAGCAGCTCAGATGCCGCTTTGGCAATCGCCAAAGAACTCGGAACCGATCTTCCCTCGCTTGCGGTTCGCTTCGCGCTTTCAAACAACGCGGTTGGTACGGTGCTCGTCGGCACGAATAAGGTTCGCCACATTGAGTCGGCGGTAAAGGCTGCGCTTGAGGGGTCCCTGCCGGGAGAAATCCTTATGAGATTGCGTACCCTGGCAATTTCAGATCCCTTGCAAGTAGACCCAAAGAATTGGCCGGCAACGATGGTTGCCGATGCAAAGGACGGCAAAAAGGTGCACGATACGACGCGATAAGTAGATCAAAGGGGTTTTTAGATTGCTAAAAAAGATTCCCGAAACCACACTGTGTTTCTCGGCGTTATAGTTCATTAGGAGTAACTGGATTGAGGTAGCCATGGAAACCGCACTTGTCGTGCTCGAGGTCATCGGATATGTCATAGCAGCGGCTGTCCTTTGGGTTGCCTTGGGATACTTCTCCTGCTGTGTTTGCGTTGGAACATGGGAAAGACAGGAGAAGTATTTCGAGTACAAGGGCAGTCCCGCACTTGAGCTAGCTCGAGCGTTCGCGCTCGGGCCGTGGGTGGGACTTGAGTTAGCGCTCAAGTCGGTCAGAACAGGTGAGCCAATCGGTTTCGCACTTCTGACCAATTGGCGTAGAGCGTTTCCGTTCTAGGAAAATTAAGCTGCAGGCGGTACAGCAATTTGGCTGTACCGCCTAAGTCATTTTGTACAAGCTGTGTTTTTGTACTGCAACAAGCAATGCAATACAAACGTTATATTATGTTCAATGGATACAAACGGAGGTCGATATACCTAAGAGTCCCTGGTTTACCAAGCCGTTCGGCCGCCATCGATGATAAGGGATGCACCCGTCATGTACGAGGATGCGTCGGAAAGGAGAAACTGTACCGCTCCGTTATATTCGTTTTCGTTGGACATGCGGCCGAGCATGTTAAGCGCGCCGTTTTTCTTTGCAAACTCCGGGTCATGGCCGCGCAGCATTCCTCCTGGGACAAGTGCGTTGGCGCGCACGCTGTATGGTCCGAGGTAAGCGGCAAAAAATCGCATCAAACCGAGTATCCCCGCCTTGGATGTTCCGTAGGCGATGTCCTTGAAACGCCCTTCCGGGTAAAGAAAATTCGCTGGTCCGATAAGTGCTAAGTCTGAACCGACAAAGACAATCGAACCTCTACGCTGCTCCATCATCGGCTTGGAAACTGTTTTTGCGGCGAGAAAAGAACCAATGAGATTAAGATCAAGCTCCCTGCGAAAGAGATCGGCGGAGAATTCACTATACGGAGCCCACGGACCGCCGTTTACTTCTTCATCAGCTTTCGGATTTGCTGCGGCATTAGTGATAAGACCATCAATCTTGACGTGTTTTTTTAAGACGCGCGCAACCGCTGCTTGCACGGATTCTTCTTTCGTCACATCCACTCCCGTATCAATGTCGAAATTTTCAACAATCGCCCCTGCCTCTTCAAGCGCTTTGCGATATTGAGTACCCAAAAAGCCGCTCCCGCCCGTAATAATAATGACTCTCCCTGCGATATCAAAGGTACTTTGCATATTGTTGTACAAATTCTATTTGCTGTTTAATAGTCTTAATTTCCTCGCCGTCTTGTCCACGCGCTGCTTGCAAAGTCACGAGCCCAGTGTAGGACAGTGAACCTAGGAGTTGAAACAGCTTCGGAAAGTCGACCGACCCAGTGCCAAGAGGGACCGTGGCGCCACCGCGTGGTTTGTCTTTTATATGCACATTTGATATTCGCGTACCGTATGCCGCTATCTCTTCAGGCATGTCATAGCCCATACCGGCACTATTACCGGTATCATATACTGCCGTGATAGATGGAAAAGTATCCAACAATTTGGCAAGTTCTTTGGGAGGCAAATCTGTTTCAACTGCGATTGGTGTTTTGTGTCGTTCTGCAACAGCAAGGAATCGGAAAAGAGAAGAAACCCTGTCCGCATAAAAATTCTTTTCAAGGAGCGATGAGGCTTCCATAAGCGGTAGCTCGACCGTCCCGCCGTTAATGTCCGCAAGACTAGAGCATATTTTTTCGATGAGGGTATCTGGGCAGTCTTGAATATCCAATTTCGTTAGGAGCTGTACGTCCATGTTGCGAACCCGTATTCTTGTACGCGCTATGATATCACGAACCAACGCGCGCGTAGATTCGTCAAAAAGGGGATTGTCGGTTTTATTACAAACCCATTGGATGCAGTCAATATTTGCTTGTGGTGCCAATTCGAATTCTCGTTCCCATTCTCCTGGCGAGTCCGGAAAAAATTGGATGCCACGCCCGTTCGAAGGCGTGAGGCGCCCTTGTAAAACCCCAATAGGGAAATGTTTCATAGTGGCTTGAAATTTTTCAGTACATACTCAGCGTGGGCAAGATCTTTGTAGGAGTCGAGTTCGGTATACAGCTTCGGGTCGTGCCAGAAGGGAATAATTTTGTCGCCGTGCATTGTGTTGCCTTCGGTGATGGTCGAGGTTCGAATGACGCAGAGATAGCCGGTCTGCACCACAACTTCGGGAAGCACTTGGCGCGGCATTTCAAACGGTCGCTTACCTTCCTCATACGCCTCGGGGAATTCTTTTTGGAGAATCGGTACAAGATAGATTCCCTTATCGCGTCGCCACATTTTGAACGGGGTCTGCGAGGGGGCGCTTACCGAGCGCACCGAGGTGGCTTCGGGGTTTTTTTCGAGGAGCTCGATGGCAGCGTCAATATCCTCACTGCGGCGGTAGGGAGAAGTAGGCCAGAGGTGTATAACAGCATCTGGTACGTAATTTTCATTTTCTTTGAGCCACTTAAGCGCATGTTCGAAGACGGGGAGGTCGGGAGTGGTGTCGCCGGCAAGCTCCGCCGGACGGATGAAAGGAGTTTCGGCGCCAAAGGAGCGGGCGACCCCAGCGATTTCCTCGCTGTCGGTTGAGACAATAATACGGTCGATTTTTTTCGCTCCGCGGGCGGCTTCGATGGTCCAGGCGATGACTGGTTTCCCCGCCAGAGGATAGATGTTTTTCTTTGGGATGGATTTTGAGCCACCGCGCGCAGGAATAAGCGCAAGTACTTGCATAAAAGATTACCCATTCTCCCCGCAGGCAAGTATCTCTCGGGGTACGCTATCTGCGCATGATTGCGCAGCGCTCACTCTCGCGCCGTCGCGCTCCGAGAGCCCCCTCGGAATACCTGCCTGCGGTTCGAACATCATAATATATTCTAAGCAACAGTCGGGGGCTTCCACGCACCCCACTTGCGCCGCAGTTTCTTCGCAGTCGGGACTTCTTCAGGGTAAAATTTAATATCTCCATCGCCAAGCACGAGCGTGAGGCTGCGAACCATTTTTATCAAGCGCTCAAGGTCCCCTGGCTCGACGGAAGCGGCATGGTCGGATCCCCACATACCTCGCCAGAGTGTGAGATGCTTCTCAATCGCCGCGCCGCCAAGGACCGCCGAAGCATAGCTCGGCTGAATCCCCGTGTCGTGCGAGGAAAAACCGACGGGAATGCCGAATTCTTGCCGAAGCGCTTCAATGCCGCGCAGATTAAGGAGTGAAAGACCATGGTCTCCCGCCTCCGTTTTCTGCGTCGGATAGACCGAGGTACAGTGGAGAAGTACAAGGTCCTCTGTTCCAAGTACTTCAACCGCATGACGTATCATGGGAAGGTCAGCCATACCGGTTGAGAGAATAATAGGTCTTCGTTTAGAACGGATATACCGGAGCAAAGCATCATCGGTGAGCGAGGGTGAGGCAATTTTATAGGCAGGAAGGTTGAATTTTTCAAGAAAATCGACAGATGCTTCATCCCACGGAGAAGCAAACCACATAATGCCACGTTCGCGGCAGTACCGGTCGATTTCACGGTATTCGCTCTCGGTAAGTTCAAGAGCATATTTCAAATCGCCATTCGTCGCGTTTTCAAAATTACTTTCGGTCAGCCGTTCAACTGCATCAGCGGGGAGCACTCCCCTCTCGATTGCTTCTTTAAGCACTTGCGGATGCACCTCGCGTGGCGCGGCAAGCTCCTGCTCACCGTATATTACGGGGACCGTGCGCTTCTGAAATTTTATCGCGTCGCAACCGGCGCGCACCGCCGCGTCGATGAGTTCCTTGGCAATGCCGATATTACCGTTGTGATTGATGCCAACTTCCGCAATGACAAACACGGGGTGCCCGGGACCAACATGACGGTTACCGATACGCACTGCTTGTGGTTTTTCCATGTAAAATAAAACCAATTGTACCACCTAGTGGTTTCATCTCCCCGCAGAATTCCCCACAGCAAGCTTGGGGGATGAATGCGGGGGGAGTGGGAAGGGGGTCGGGGAAACGGGAGTTTCCCCGTGGAGGAGAGCAGTGAGCGAAGCGAGCGTTGAGAACCGAGAGGTTCTCAAAATAAAATACCTCGCAGAGCAAGCTGGCGAGGTATTTTATTTTCAGGCAGGAAAGAGAGGGGATAGTGTAGAACTTTACTTGTAAGCGATATGTTATGTATAGACGTATCCTATGACATTACGACCTGATTTTTTGATAGTGGGAATGCAGCGAAGCGGTACGCTCTGGGTTTCTGCCGTACTCAATGGTCATCCGGAGATCGCGAGCTTCCCGACCTTGCCGTTTGAAGGACCCAAAGGGGAAGAGAGGGTGGGGGAGGTCCATTTTTTCAACACCCTTGCCAGTATTGAGCAGGGGAACCTCGAGAATTTTGCGCGCCCGCTCTCGGATTATCTCACGAAGTACGGCGAAGTGTTTGCCGACCTCGTACCGCTTGCGCAGACGCTTCCGAAACAGGAATTCTACAAGGTGATGGTTGAGCGCTACAGTAACCTGTGCGACGAGCAGCGCGGAAACAAGAACATAGTCGGGGAATCTACACCCGCCTATGTGTTTCACCTCGGGTTCATTGATTCGCTTTACCCGGACATCAAGAAGATCTGTGTGCTTCGCGATCCGAAGGATCGCGTCACCTCGTGGCATTTCAGTTTGGTAAGCAAACGGCGGAAAGAGGAAGGACCTATTACGGAGGCCTTTGCGCTCGAGTATATTGAAGAGCGGGTTAAAAAAGAATACGAGGCGCTTCTGCGCTACAATGGGTCTCTCTACTGCACGAGCTATGAGGGGATGACCGAGAGCCCGCTCAAAACGATAGAAGGACTCTGCTCGTATCTCGGTTTTGAGGCGCCGCCTGATATCGCGAGGGAGATGCTCACGAAGGGTTCATTCAAGGAAATGACAAAGCGGCACTCAAGAGGGCACGGGCGGGAACGGGGCGAGGAAGGGTCGTGGCGGCAGGATCTTCAAGATCCGGGAAATACCCTCTACGACGTGAACCCGATGCGAAAAGGTATTGTCGGCGATTGGAAAAATTATATAAGCATGGAATTGGCAAATGTCATCGATGCTTCAATAGCCCCGCTTGAGCGAGGAGTTCTCGAGAAATACCACGTACGCACTTCGTAACATCGAGCTATGAAGAAGCAGGAAAAAACAAAGATCATCGTAACTCTCGGACCGTCGACGAATACGGAGGAGATGGTGCGCACCATAAAAAGCAAGGGTGTTGATTTTGTGCGGGTTAACATGTCGCACTCCAGTCTTGCCGACCAGCGGCATTTTATGCGGATGGCGAAAAAAATAGGCATTCCGTTCGTGCTTGACACCGAGGGCTCTCAAATACGCACCGGCGTACTCAAAAATGCACCGCACTATTTCGAAGAAGGAGCGCTGGTGACGCTCACGAACAAGGAAATCGTCGGTAATGGCTCGCTTCTCACCATCCGCCCGCGTGAAATTCTCAAACAGCTTGAAGTCGGCGACATCGTGTACTGCGATTTTGACTCGCTTATATTGCGCATACATGATGTGAACAAGGTTCGTCAGGGAAAGGTCGTAGCGCAAGTCATTGCCGGAGGTCTTTTAGGCAACAATAAGGGCGTTGTCGTCCAATCGGCGCTTGCCGACAAACACTACGACCTTCCGACACTCTCTCCCAAAGATAAACGGGCGATTAAAATCGCGCTTGCCGAAGGGGTTCAATACATTGCCGCTTCCTTTATGCGATCGGGTGCCGCGGTTCGGGAAGTTCGCAAGACGACTAAGGGCAAGATGAAGATTATTTCAAAGATTGAGTGTATTGATGGTTTGCAAAATCTTAAAGGCATCATTGCCGCATCGGACTTTCTTTTAATCGACCGCGGAGATTTGAGCAAAGAGATACCGATTGAGCGCATTCCGTTCATGCAGAAACTTATCCTTCAGGAGGCGGCAAAAACAGGGAAGGGTGTCTTTGTGGCAACCAATCTCTTGGAAACGATGGTTGAGAAGTCAAAACCGACGCGGGCAGAGGTGCACGACATTGTGGATACGCTCCTTGAAGGAGCGTATGGCGTAACGCTCGCGGCGGAAACTGCCGTCGGGAAAAACCCGATTGCCTGCATCAATATGCTGAATCGTATTATCGAACACACGAAGAAATACGGCCGTGGAAAATCGCAGGGAATGCCTATTGCACAAAGCTATCTCGATGTGGAAAGCATAGGAGACTCACTCGTTGAACCGCATGGAGGCAAGTTGGTGAATGGGCTCATCGAAGTGCCTCAAAAAAAGGAGTTTTCCCGGCTCCTAAAGATTAAACTCTCGGATGAGCAGTATATGGACGCCGAGCAGATTGCCATCGGGACCTTCAGCCCGCTTACGGGCTTCATGGGGAAAAGGGATGTGGAGTCAGTGCTTAATTCCCTTCGTCTCAAAGATGGCATTGTTTGGCCGCTCCCAATTGTGCTCGATGTTTCAAAAGAGGTTGCCGCTCCACTCAAGGTAGGAAAAAAAATACTTCTCACGGACAAAGAAGGAGTGCCATTTGGCATGTTTTCTCTCAAAGAGAAATACTCGGTCAACAAGGAGGAATATGCGCGCACGCTGTATGAAACCACGGACGAAAAACATCCCGGTGTCCGTGCGGTAGAGGCTATGGGCCCGGTATTTCTTGCCGGAGGTATCAAGGTGTTTCGGCGCCGCCCCTCTTCGCATAAACAGTATGAGCTGACTCCGCGGCAGGCACGTCGTCTTTTTGAAGATCGCGGATGGAGGACGGTGGTCGGGTTCCACACCCGCAATGTTCCGCATCGGGGGCACGAGTTCATTCAGCTCGAGGCGCTTCGAAAAACGGGCGCGGACGGCCTCTTCATTCATCCGGTTATCGGCAAAAAGAAGTCGGGGGACTTTGAAGCGGCGGCTATCGTTCAAAGTTACGAAAAACTGATGCGCATCTGTTACCCGAAAGAAACGGTGGTATTCGGAACGTATGCTACCTTTTCGCGCTATGCTGGACCGCGCGAAGCGCTTTTTACGGCACTGTGCCGGAAGAATTTCGGATGTAGCCATTTCATCGTGGGACGTGACCATACTGGGGTGGGGGATTTCTATCATCCAAAAGCATCGCACGCTATTTTTGACCGCGTGGGAGATATTGGTATCACGCCAGTTCGCTTTGACAAAGTATTCTATTCAAAGAAATTGAAATCCCATGTGCATGAGGGAGATGCTGGGAGGAGTCATGCACAGAAGGACATGCTTCTCATCAGCGGCACGGAGGCGAGAAAAATGCTCTTGCGTGGCAAGATGCTTCCGCAATGGTTCATGCGTCCCGAGCTCTCGAAGCTCATTATCGGGATGCTCAAAAAGGGCGAAAAAGTATTCGTCGAATAAGGTGTCTTATGCGAATTAAGCAGGAAAGGGTGGTTGCATCTGCAACCACCCTTTTAACTTGGCTCGAACCGCTATGCTCGCAGTGTCGCCTTGAGGCGATTCGTGTCGAACAAGAGGTCGAGTGCCGCTATCGACCCATGCACGAAGACATTCGCTTCGCGTTGAGCCTCGACGGCGCATCCCTCGCCGTTATCGATGGCGACGGCGATACCTCCCGCTTGCCGAACGGCCCGAAGCATGAGCCGATCGTTTCGACCGTTGCCGAACGCGGCGATGCGGTTACCGCGAATGAGTTCCCAAATGAACTTCGCCTTCTGCTTGTCGTGCGACTTGCCGTCGAGTAGGCGAAGCGTGTGGGGGATACCCGCGAGTTCCTTCTTCACCGTTCCGAAGGTGTCAGAGGTGAGGACGTGGATGTCCAAAAGCTCCGAGAGTCTCACGAGGCGTTCGCGGGCGCCGGGCACGAGCACACCGCCGCAGGCATGGGTACCGGTGTAGTCGGTCACCAAGACCCGCAGGTCGATTTTGTGGAATCCAGGGATGTCAACCTGGATTCCGGGTTTTCTTATGGCCATCGCGCGTCTCCTTTGCTGTGCAATTTACTAGTAACATTATATCATATTATTTTTATAAATGCAAGCCCACCCTCACCCCATAGTAATGCAATACTTTTCCCGTAAGAAAACTGTGTCCCTTGGTGAAGGTGGTTTGTTACCATAGGTGTCATGGGAAAGATAGTATGGTTTACCGGATTGAGCGGTTCAGGAAAAACGACGCTCGCCCTTGCGCTTCAAAAAGAGCTTGAGGCGCAGGGGAAGCGTGTGACATTTCTTGACGGCGATGAAGTGCGGCAGATGCATGGCCGGAAACTCGGATTTTCACGCGAAGATATCCGCGAGAACAACCGGCTTATTGCGGAGCTTGCAGAAAAACACAGCGCCGAAGCGGATTTCGTATTGGTGCCGGTCATCGCCCCGTATCGTGAAGACAGGACATCGACACGGCAAAGACTTGGAGATAAGTATGTTGAAGTTTTTGTTGATTGTCCGCTTGTGGTCTGCGAGGCGCGCGACACCAAAGGGCTCTATAAAAAAGCCCGAGCCGGAGAGCTCGCGAATTTCATCGGCGTGCATGAGGAGAGTCCTTATGAGATACCGGATAATCCGGAGTGCGTTATAAAAACTGACCGTACCTCGGTCGAAGAAGGCGTCCGAATGCTCCTCACGTTTTTTGGCGAGACAAAGTAACGGCATGGAGGTCACACAAAAAGACACGAAAACAATTTTTATGAGCATTTCGGCTCCGCAGATCATGCGGAGCATGCTTATGTTGCCCGAAAGTGTTTTGAAACGCTTGGTGGACACCGGGGCGCGCGTGGTGCTTTTGGTGCCTGAATTGGCATATGCAAAGATGCGGGAAGATTTTGAGAGCGAGCGGGTGACTATCGAACCGATAGTGGTGGAACTTCGCATCAAGAAATTTTCAAAGAAGCTGTACAACTTCCTCGCAACCTATCTCATTTTTACCGAAGGTGCGCGGCTTTTTGCCTGGCACGGCATTCGTCTTGATAAGCCAGTCGCGGGAGGAAAAAAGGGGCGCTTGCTCTATCCGGTAAAGCTTCTTTTAGCACATACGCTCGGCAGGTGGCGATGGTTTAAATGCGCGCTTATGCCGCGGCTCGGCCTTCTCGTATACCGTGAGCGCCCGCATCAAGCTCTGTTTGAAAAGTATTGTCCCGATCTCGTGTTTCTTCCCGATGCGCTCTCGGTTCAGGATGTGAGTATTTTGCGGGAGGCGAAGCGGCAAGGGATAAAGACTATCGGCATACCGGGGAGCTGGGACCATCTGCCGAAACGCTACGAACCTTTCCATGTCGATGAACTTCTGGTATGGGCGGAGCCCTTCAAGCGCGAAGCAATTGAGCTGCAAGACTATGCGGAGCGTGAGGTCGCGATTGTGGGTATCCCGCAGTACGATCTTTTTGCGAAGAAGGAATTTCTTCTCACCCGCGAAGCATTTTTCAAGGAGTTCGGCCTCGACCCTGCTCGAAAAGTCGTCGCCCTTTTTTCCTGTGGTTCATATATGCCGGACGATGGTGACGTTGCTGACATCCTTCTGAAGGAAATGCAGGGGGGCGGAGAGTTTTCTGGAGCGCAGTTATTCATTCGTCCCTATCCGGCAATACCTGAGGAGCATGCAAAATTCGATAGGTTTGAAAAACAGCCGGATGTTTATATTGACTGGGTTGAGCCGCAAAGAATCTTTCCGCATCGGGGAAATCGCTGGTACCCCTCGATTAACGGTTTGGTTCACCTTATGAATCTTCTGTACTACGCCGATGTCATCATAAGCACGTACTCGAGCGTGAATGTAGAGGCGAGCGCTTTTCTCAAGCCCATCATCAACATTAATTTTGATGGGTATCAGAAAAGGCCCTTCAGCCAAAGCATTAAGCGCTTCAAACATCTTTCGCACTATAAGCACGTGCTTGAGACGGGCGGTGTGCGCAACGTCAATTCGAAAGAAGAGCTGCTGGCGGCTATCGGCGAATTTTTGAAACACCCGGATGCGAATCGCGAGAATGTCCTGGCTCTTCAGAAGAAACTCTGCTCTAAACTCGATGGCAGAGCGAGTGAGCGGATTGTGGGACATATCCTCCGCGCCATAAACGAGATATAGTCAGAGTATGGGAATGCCAAAATGGGTCGGGTATGCTGGCGGGGAGGGGCTCACTAAAGTTGTCAATACCCTTTTGGCTAAATTATTGAGTTCCACACACGGCTCCCCAAGTGTCTTGTGGGCCTCGTTTGCTATCGGCAGCGTACAAGGACTTGGTGGACTTCTCGGGGCGCTTAAGCGCCGAGAACCTTTGGTGCCGACCTGGCGTGCTGTTTTTGGCTCATTCGTATTTGGTCTCTCCGCATTCGGCATGACCATCTTGAGCCTCTACGCTTTTACCTTTGAAGACGCCGATGTTGGTATTACGACCTTCATTGCAACGCTTACTGTCATCCCCGGCATTTTTATCGACCGTATTTTTTTCGGCAATCGGCTTATTCCTCTCCAGTGGGTTAGTATTGCCGTTTTTTTTCTCGCCGGGTACGCGATGCTCAATTTTCCGCCGCTTCACTATTTCCGAACGCTTCCCCCTTGGCTACTTTTGTATTTTGGCGTTGCGCTTCTCGGCGGACTGAACGAGGGTATTACGCGGGCTCTCTCTCGGGTCGCCTATCCCTTTGCCAATAATTTTTGGATTGGCACTACGACCGTACTGTGCTCCTTTGCCGGCATTGTCCTTGTCGGATCGTGGAAGGGGATAGAACTTTTCCGAAGCGCTCTTTGGTACGTTCCGCTTCTGATGGGCTCTGTGACTCTTACCATGATTTCCTTCAAGCTTTTGACGTACAAAAACGGCGGGACGATCGCGCTTGCCAAGGTCGTCATGTTCGGCACCTATCTTGTCGGCGCAGTAATTTTCGGCGTGCTCTTTTTCAGCGAGCCGTTCACGCTCGGGAAAATAATCGGGATACTTGGCTTCTTTATCGCTTACTCGTTTGCTGATCCTAGCGTGTTTAATGGGATGCGCAGGAAGGCTTTCTTGCAGGGGCAAGGGGCGTGATGTTACCCTCTCTTCATGAGCAATCTTTCGCTCTGCGTTTATATCCCGAAAAAAGTCACTGACGATACGCTTGCGGTTTCTCCAATGCAAGGTAAGCGTCTTCTCGAGCCGTTCAAATCCGCCTCAGGCAGCTCCGCGATTTATGTTCTTGAAGATTGTGAAGTAGACAATGAATTTGAAGTTCATCGTCACGAGGCGGATCTCTGGATTTGTTTGGAAGGCGAAGTTGAATTTGAGGTTGAGGGAGAGCTCATTGATCCGTGGACCAAGAAAAATGCCGATGGGTCTGAAAATACCCTCGAACTCAAAGCAAAACAGGGCGCGGCGCGAGGAACTAAAAAGTACACCCTGCACAGGGGCGACATACTCCTGATACCGGCAGGGCAGCCGCATACCCATCGAACCTTGACGAGCGCTCGGCTCTATATCATTAAAATTCCACAATCCGAAGTGCCGCTCTCCGATGTGCCTGGGTTAAAATAAAAATATGAATTATTACGATGTATCGTAATAATTCTATTCCCGTCTCCTTTACGAAACCCAATTTGTTATAGTGAGTTCTATGGCAGGAAAAAAAATTCTCGGCATTATAACCGCACGCGGCGGCTCAAAAGGGATTCCCGGCAAGAACGTCAAGCCTCTCCTCGGGAAGCCTTTGATCGCTTACACTATCGAAGCCGCAAAAAAATCCGGCGTTTTTGACCGTCTTATTCTCTCAACGGATGATGAAGAAATCGCAAGGGTGGCTCGCGAGTACGGATGCGAAGTTCCGTTTATGCGTCCCTCGGAGTTGGCACAAGATACGACTCCGCATCTCCCCGTGGTGCAGCATGCAGTGGAATGGCTCCGCGAGCACGAAAAATACAGTCCAGATTACCTTCTGATCTTGCAGCCGACCTCGCCCTTGCGGCAGGCATTTCATATCAAGGAAGCGGTCGAGCTCATGCTCAAGGAAGAGCCCGACTCGGTGCTTTCTGTCGCGCCGATCCCGGAACACTTTAGCTCGAAGAAGGCAATGATTCTTCAAACTGATGGCCGTCTCACGCTTCTTGGTGGTTCGCCGGTATGGAAGAGGGTGTCACGGCGTCAAGATCTCGGCAAAGAGTATCGCAGTGCCGGTATGATCTATCTTTGCAAAACGGAACTCATTTTTGATAAAGAAAGCCCCAATCTTTTCGGTGAACGAACACTCCCGTATGTCGTCGAGGAAAAGTATCTTGCCGACATCGACCATCCGGAAGATTGGGAAGCGGCCGAGCATGCGCTTAAAAAACTAACCGAGGCAAAATGAATCCCGTTAGAAGTTTACAAAACATATACCAAGCGATGGGAAGCACCTATTCGGTGCACGCACTGCGCAATATTATTTACTCGTAAACCTCTAACGGAATGAAAATTTTAGGATTGGTCACGGCACGTGGCGGAAGCAAACGAGTACCGCGGAAAAACATTAAAGAATTCTGCGGAAAGCCCTTGCTTGCCTGGACTATTGAAGTTGGAAAAGCGAGCGGCGTGTTTGACCGATTTGTCCTTTCAACGGAAGATAGCGAGATTGCCGAAGTTGGGAAACAGTATGGCATCGAAGTGCCCTTCACCCGTCCTACCGAACTTGCCTCTGATACAGCCGGTTCATTCGGTGTAGTAAAACACGCGATAGAATGGCTCCGAGACAATGAAAAGTATGAGGCGCCATGGATCATTCTCCTTGAACCCTCTTCACCGGGGCGACAAGTCTTTCATCTGCAAGAAATTGTAAAGCTTCTTGATGAACGCACTGATTTTGATTCACTTGTCGGCGTCTCCGAAACGCCGGGCCATTTCAGTTTTCTTAAACAGCTTACACCGGACCAAAACGGCATTCTCACGCGGGTGGGGGATGGGGCGATACTGCGTAATCTCATTCATCGCAATCAGGATGTGTCGAAGTCATATTTCATCAACTCCGCGGTCTACGCCTTCAAAACTAAAAATCTTTTTGATGGAAATAATTCTTTGTGGGGAGATTCAACGTATGGCTACATCATGGATTCAAAATATGCGCTCGATATCGACACACCCGAAGACTGGCTTGTCGCTGAAATAAAAATGAAGAAATTGCTTGAAGAGGAAAAGTAGGGGATGCGGATAAAAAAAGAAGAAAGAACGGCTCAACGCGCTTGTTGAGCCGTTCTGTTGACAGGGGGTATTTTTTCTGTTACCACTAGCCCAGCTTGTTCGCCGCGAAAGCGGCTTCACCAATCTGGGAGATGTAGAAATGGACCCCATCACCGGGCTCCTTCTTGCGGTGCTTGCCGGCATCCCGAATGGCATAGCGTGGTCGCTGTCCTCAATCTTTCAGCGTCTACCGGCAGCTTACTTCGCTGGCGCAGGGTACATAGTTGCAAGCGTTGTTGCCTTCGGGTGGCTTATCCTCCTCGAGGGAACGCCAGCTCATGTCGATCCGAGCTACTGGCTCAAAATGTTTCTCACTGCGGGTCTTCTTGCGGTGGCCTTCATCCTTGCGACCGCAGCGCCGAGGGTTGCCGACCTTACCCTTACTCGCCCCATGACCCCGCTCACGATAGTGCTCATGTTCGTGAGTGGCCCACTGCTCGTGAAGCTTGGGGAAGAAGTCAAATGGAAGACGACCAATGACTGGGGTGACTTCGGGATTGCCGTTGTGGTTACGAGTTTCGTTCTTCTGCTGCTTGTCCGCTCGAAACTTCCTGATGCCCCTGCAGAGGCTAAAAAATCAAAATCCCGAGGGGTGGGAATGATGCTCGTGGTTGTGGCTCTCTACTCGATCACGGCGTACTACGACGCTATTCTTGTAGATGCTTCGAGTCCAGCGTTTTACCTCGCCACCATCTTCTTCGTCATCGGACTCATGTGCCTTGGGCTTGGGGCGCTCGACCGTCGTTTCTTCTTCTTGCACCTTGAGAAGGGGCGGGAGGTCTACGAACACTGCTGGTCGTGGAAAAATATCCGTCCTTGCGTTTTCTTCGGGGTTCTGTATGCCTCGGCAACGGCATGCCATATGGTTGCACTAAAAGCAACTGGGCATGTCAATTACGTGGTTGCCATCAAGGAAAGTCTGTCCGCAGTTGATGCGGCGTTGGTTACCTGGCTCCTCGTGCACGGTACGAAGAAAGGGTGGTGGTGGCGCCGCCGCGACGCAGAAGCCGAGAAAGTGTACGTGGCGAAAAGAAACGAAGCCGAGACACTTCCGCGGCGCGTCTGGGCGATGCTCGGTATCGTTGCAGGAACTACCATTCTCGTAGTCCTCGGCACTACCTGACGGAGTGTCGAGCGAAGATTCTGGAGCGCGGTCGCTTGACGGCCGCGCTCTTTCTTTTATGCTTGAGCCATTACTTCTCATCTTTGATTATGAAACCACTGAAATTTGGGAAGCTCACAATCGGCGGGCCACGCACGGTTGTCATCGCGGAAATAGCCGATTCCCACAACGGCTCGATGGAAACCGCAAAAAAATTGGTGGATGCCGCGAAGGAAGCGGGAGCTGATGTCGCGAAATTTCAGCTTCACCTTGTCGGTACAAACGAAGTGGATGGAAAGAACGAAATGATTCCCGGTTCCATTAATATGTGGGATGGGCCTTTGTACGATATTTTACAGCGCAATCTTTTCTCTTTTGAGATGCACAAGGAAATTATGAAATATTGTGAAAAAATCGGTATCGAATATCTCTGTACGCCTTTTTGTACCGCTGCTGTCGATGTATTGAATGACATTGGGGTAAAAGCATTTAAAACGGGTTCCGGTGAACTTGATAACCTTCCCCAGCACCGCCGGCTTGCGCAGGTTTCTGCAAAAACCGGCAAGCCAGTCATTGTTTCAACCGGGATGTCCGTCTGGAGTGAAATTGCAGATACCGTGAAAGTGTATGAAGAAGAAGGAGCGAAAGAAAATCTTGTGCTCGTGAACTGCACCTCGGAGTATCCGCCGAACGATTATTCGCATGCCAATCTTGGGCTCATCAAAAAATTACAGGATGATTTCGGCGTTATTGTCGGGCAATCCGACCACACGATGGATAATTACACGGCGTATGCTTCTGTAGCGCTTGGTGCCAAGGTCATCGAAAAGCATTTCACGCTGTCCCGAAAACAAAAAGGTCCTGACCACTTCATCGCACTGGAGCCGCAGATGCTTAAAGACCTCGTGGACGGCATCCGGAAAATTGAGGTGGCGCTTGGGAGCGAAAAGGTTATTTCAAAAGAAGAGCAAGTGGTGCGCGACTGGGCATTTCACACGGCGACCACCTTCCGCGATATTAAAAAAGGGGAAGTGTTTACACTCGAAAATCTCATTGAGCGCCGCCCCCGGCAAATGGAGCGGGGTGGCAAAGTCGTTGACGGCATTCCTTCGAAATATATGGATCCGCTCTTTGCCGGCAAACTCATCGGCAAAAAAGCGGTCCGCGATATTCCCAAAGACACCATGCTCGTGTGGGAGGATGTTGTCTAGAAACCACGAGCTGATGCTTTTTGAGCGCTGTGGCCGGTTAAGCTGACCCAAAAAGCATCAGTTCGCTAGATCAGCAACTTTTAGCTGCAATACGCGGTTAGAAACAGGGTAACCGAGCCCCGTTTTCTGTATTAGGCAAATGCCACCTAGACCAAAAAAGAAAAAAAGAAAAATTGCGATTATTGCCGGCTCGCGGGGCGAGTACGGCTATTTTCGTCCGGTTATCAAGGAAATTCAGAAGCGCAAAAATCTCGACTACGGCATCATCACTTCGAATATGCATATGCTCGAGACCTTCGGCTCGAGTATAGAGGAAATCAAACGGGATGGCCTTAAAATCCACGCCTCTATATTTAATACACTCGACGGGTATAACCATCTTACGATGGTGAAATCACTCTCCATTTTCATGCTACAGCTTCCGGAGCTTTTGAAACAGATGGGAGCGGACATGGTGCTTCTTGCGGGGGACCGCGGGGAACAGCTCGTGGCGGCGATTGTCGGAGCGCACCTGTATCTTCCAGTCGCCCACATTCAGGCGGGGGAGGTATCGGGGAATATCGACGGCGTCTCGCGGCATGCAATCACGAAGTTCGCCCATCTTCATTTTGCTGCGAATAAAGATGCGGCAAAGAGGGTGGAGCGAATGGGGGAGGAATCAAAGCGTATTTTTACTGTTGGGGCGCCGATGCTTGACGAACTTGTCGGGGGATTCGTGACGCCGAAAAAAGAAATTTATCGCAAGTTCAATTTGACTCCTGGTAAGCCCATGATGCTTGTGGTACAGCACTCAGTAACCGAGGAGTTCAACGATACCGCGCGCCAAATACGCGAAACCGTGGAAGCAGTTAAACGTTTCCCTGGATTTCAAAAAGTCATCATTCTCAATAACTCCGACGCCGGGAGCACGGTGCTCCGGCGAATTATTATGGAACATAAAGATGAGTCCATGCAGGTGTTTCCGAACGTAAAGAGGCAGGATTACGCAGGACTCATGCGCGTGGCCAAGGTGTTGGTCGGCAATTCCTCAAGCGGTATTATCGAGGCACCGACCTTTAAACTTCCTGCGGTCAACATCGGCAACCGCGAAAGGGGACGTCTATGCGGCATAAACGTCATTCACGCGCCGCACGAGACAGGGGCTATTGAGCGCGCGATCAAAAAGGCGCTCTCACCGGCATTTCGAAAGAGCGTAGAGAAGTGCGTAAATCCCTATGGCGACGGGGACTCATCGCGGCGGATTGTCGATATCCTCGAGCGAGTCCCGATCGATGATACACTTCTCATAAAACGCATCACCTATTAATTTTCTCCTATGGCAAAAACAAAAAAGAAAAACGTACTCGAGAGTAGTTTTGTGGTTTCCCTAGGAGCGAGCATGCGAGACGCCATGGGTGCCATTACCGATAACCAGCGTGGAGCGGTCATTCTTGTTGATACAAGGGGACATCTGTATGGCATTCTCTCCGACGGCGATATCCGCCGCGCGATGCTCTCTGGCTTTACCCTTGAAACACCGATTGAAAAGATAGCCAACACTCACCCGGTGACGGTTACCGCTCTGGCGCGCGACAAGGGAAAAGACGAAGAAATCTTCGCGAAAGAAAGCTCCATCACGATGCTTCCCGTCGTTGGTTCAAAAAACGAGCTTCTTGATATTGTCATCCGTGAACCGAAAAAGAGGAAGCCGTGGTAGCTCTGGAAGAAACATTCTTACTGCCTGTCTTAAGCGGAAACAGTTACTAGCATAGACGCTTGCCATGTCGAGAGTATTAGTTACCGGGGGGTTGGGGTTCATCGGATCGACTATTGTCGATGCTTGTGTGGACCGCGGCGACAACGTCATTTCAGTGGACGATCTTTCGACGGGTAAGGAGAAATATGGTAATCCGAAGGCGCTAAACCACCGTGTCGACATTTCCGATGCCATCGTTCTTGAGAAGGTATTTGAAGCGGAGAGACCGGAAATCATTTTTCATACGGCGGCGCTTGCCCGTATTCAGCCATCGTTTGAAAACCCCGAACGTTATTTTGCCGTAAACGCGGTCGGTACAAAAAACGTGCTTGCCGCGGCGAAAAAATACGGCGTTAAACGCATCGTGTATTCCGCTTCCTCATCTGCCTACGGCGAGCAGGACGCTTCTTCCCTCACGGAAGACATGAAACTCGGAGCGCAAGCGGCACATCCCTACGGCTCGACGAAGCGCATGGGGGAGATGCTTATGCGCGACATGGGGAAGGCGACCGGTGGGCCGGAAACCGTATGCTTACGGTATTTCAATGTGTATGGGCCTCGGCAATCAACGACCGCAGAGGGTCCTTATGCAACAGTCATTGGTATTTTTCTCGACCAACGACGACAGGGCAAGCCTCTGTCCGTGGTGCCCGATGGGAATCAACGGCGGGATTTTACGGCGGTGGACGATGTTGTTCGAGCGAATCTTCTCGCCTCTTTATCTCCTAAGGTGGGGAATGGGGAAATCATTAATATCGGTACCGGGCGCAATTACTCGATATGGGAAGTTGCAGCTCTGATACTCGGACTTCCGCTCGGGACTTCTTCCGAGGAGCTTCTGACGTCGGGTAAGTGTATTATGACGCCACCGCGACGTGGCGAGGTTCAGGAGACGCTTGCCGATATAACTCGCGCCAAGACATTACTTGCCTGGGAGCCGGAGGTTTCGTTTCCCGACGGTATTTCACGTTTGCGAAGTTAGGGAGTAATTCTGTACCGAAATGATTATTGACGGAAAAGCAGTTGCGGAAAAACTCAAAGGTGCGATAAGGGTGGAAGTAAGGCGACGAGAGAGTCCGCCGACGCTCTGCACTATTATGATTGGAGAAAACCCGGTGAGCGAGCAGTTTCTCTCCATTAAAAAGAAATTTGCCGCCGAGGTTGGTATTCCGGTGCGCGATGTTCGTTTTCCCTCCTCGGCAGCCGAGGAGAAGATTATCGCGAAGCTCGCGGAACTTTCGAAAGAAAAACAGATAGGGGTTATTGTGCAGCTGCCGCTTCCACCCTCGTTCGACGCGGAGCGCATTCTCAATGCCGTATCACCCGCGCAGGACGTCGATGTTCTTTCGAACGATTCTGTCCGGCAATTCGAGGCGGGGACACTCTCTGCACTTCCTACGGTTATTGCCGCATTCGACGCGATTCTTACTGAACAAAGAATTATGCTCTCGGGTAAAAAAGCGCTGGTCATCGGGCGGGGAAAACTGGTCGGGGCGCCGGCGGCTGTATGGCTCCGGCGCGCCGGCGCCGTAGCGACGGTTGCCGACAGCACTACTTCTGATCTTATGGCACTCACGAAAGATGCAGACATCATTATTCTTGGCGCCGGCGCGCCGTGGATTCTCACCCCCGACATGATCAAAGAAGGAGTAATTATTTTGGATGCGGGTACGAGCGAGCAGGGGGGAAAAGTAGTGGGCGATGTCGACCCTGCGTGCGCAGAAAAAGCGTCTCTTTTTACACCAACCCCTGGCGGCATCGGTCCCATTACCGTTGCCATGGTATTCAAAAATCTTCTTACGCTCACGAGATAAAGAAGTACTTTTGCTGCACCTTGCTTGGGCAGGTCACCTGACCCCCCCTGTCTTTTTACACGTTACTTTTTGGCTGGTTTTAGGATTATACTAAGTGTCTCATGGCGGCTCACATTCCTATTTTGGGTACCTCAAAAGCCTTCGGTGAAGGCGTTTTCTTTATTGCCGAGATAGGGAAGAACTTCATACAGACAGAAGGGGAGCAGCCCGTTGCGGAATATCTTGAAAACGCGAAGAAATTAGTAAAAGCCGCGAAGGAAGCAGGGGCGGATGCGGTGAAATTCCAAACGCATGAAGTGGAGGACGAACAGCTAAATCTCAATATCGTCTCACCCCACTTTAAAGGTGCGGATCGCTACAGCTGGATTACCCGCAACATGTTAGCGAGCCCAGTTGACACTTTCTGGAAGCCATTAAAAAAATATTGTGACGAGATCGGGATTCTTTTTTTCTCAACCCCGATGAGTCGCAAGGCCGCCATAAAGCTCAAGGAGGTCGGCGTGCCGTTTTGGAAAGTTGGTTCGGGCGATGTACAGGATTATGTAATGTTGGATTTCATGATCCAGACGGGGAAGCCCGTCATTATTTCAAGCGGTATGGTCTCTCTTTCAGAGCTCGACGAAGTCATCAATTATATTCGAAGCAACCGCGTGCCGCTCGTTGCGCTCTACTGTATTAGTCAGTATCCGGCGCCGAAGGAGTATTTTAATCTCGCAACCATTGAGTATCTCGCGGAGAAATATCCGGATGTCGTTATCGGTTTTTCCGACCACTCGCTTGGGGATGAAGTGGCGCTTGCCGCCGTAAAGGTCGGCGCAAAGGTAATCGAAAAACATTTTTCATTTTCGCGCGATTTGTGGGGGGCGGACCACAAGGTTTCGATGACGCCGGAGGAATTTAAGGAGATGGTTGAAAAAGTCCGTAGCGGAAAGTACCAGAACGTCGATGAAAAGCCCTATTATGGGCGCAAAGATAAAGAACTTGAGGGAGCCGAAAATAAATTTCGCCCCTACTTCAATAAATCGCTTATGGTGGGGAAAGACATTCCCACCGGCACAGTTCTCACCCGAGAGATGATTTTCGCGATGCGCCCAAAAATGTACGCCAAGGGACTTCCGGCGCAGGAGTTTCCCCGGGTGCTTGGTCGAAAGACCACGAAGGCCCTGAAAAAATTCGACCCGATTACCGATAGTGTTTTTTCCTAGTATGCCTGCCACGAATAAGAAAAAACGCCGCATCTGTTTCATCATCACGAGCTTCATCCACTACAGCCGCTCACTTCTTATTCTTGATGAGCTCAAAAAACGCTCTGATGTCGACCTTCATATCGTGATCGGCGGAACCGCACTTCTTGCGAAGTATTCATCGAGATACGCGTACGTCAAAAATATTCTTGAGCAGGAAGGGTTTAAGAATCTCTATGAAGTGTATTTCAATTTAGAAGGAGACAGCGCGGCCGTAAAGGCGCAGACTGCCGGATTGGGGCTTATCGAATTCGCGCACCTTTTCAACAACATCAAGCCCGATGTTGTTGTGGTACGCGGTGATCGCTTTGAAGTGCTTTCAGCCGCGACCGCCGCTTCCTACATGCACATTCCGATCGCTCATATCGAAGGGGGTGATGTTACCGGAACGCTTGATGAGACCGTGCGTCATTCCATCACCAAACTTGCCCAACTGCATTTTGTAACGAATGAAGACGCACGACGCCGGGTGCTTCAGATGGGGGAGCCCTCGCGCTATGTCTTCAACTTTGGCAGTCCCGAAATCGAAATAGCTGAAAAAGTAACCCGCCGTCCGTTGCCGGTTGCGGTCATGGGAACCGGAAGCGGGGCGTCAGTTGACCTTAGAGAGGGGTATCTCATGGTGATGTATCACCCGGTTATAGGTGAGGAGAAGGAACTTTCGGAAAAGACACAGAATCTCCTTGCCGCCGTCTATGCACTTGCGATACCAACGCTGTGGTTCTGGCCGAATTTTGACATCGGCGCGGAAGAAATTTCACGGGAACTTCGCATATTCAACGACACCGTTGCCGATCACCAAATCCGGTTTTTGCGCTATTTGCCGCCGCAAGAGTTCCTGACGCTTCTTAAGGGCGCGAGTTGTCTCATTGGCAATTCCTCGGCGGGTATCAAAGAGTCAGCATACTTCGGTACTCCGGTTGTGAACGTTGGCACTCGGCAGACGGGGCGGCTTCGTGGAGAAAACGTCTGTGATGCGCAGGAGGACACGAAGAAACTTCGCACCGCCATTAAAAAACAGCTTGGGGTTGGGAGATATTCGCCATCACATTTTTATAGGGCGGAAAGCACCGGGAAAAATATCGCGAAAACGCTGGCAACTACTCCCCTGTATGTCCAGAAAAAATTCCATGAAAACGGCGCTAAAAAATGAATCTAGACCCCCCCTATCCCTGTGGTCGAGGTTTTAAAAACATGTTAGGGTAGACAAATGCAAGTGAACGCCATTTTGCGAAACGCGCTTGTGTGGGGCTTGTTCCTCACCCCTCTTATCCCGCTTATTGTTGCAACCTCGCCGCTGCCTTCGCTTTTCTTTCCCTATATCACCGGTAAGAATTTCACGTTCCGTATCTTGGTTGAACTTACGACGGCAGGTTGGCTTATATTGGCGCTCCGCGATACTGTCTTTCGTCCGCGCCGGTCACTTCTTCTCATTGCCATTGCCCTCTTTACATTTATCGTCGCCCTTGCCGACGTTTTTTCGGTGAATGCTTTCAAAAGTGTTTGGAGCAATTTTGAGAGGATGGAGGGACTTGTCACGATTGCGCACCTCTTTCTCTATTTCCTTGTGCTCTCTGCCATGCTCCGGAGCGAAGGATCCTGGAGAGGTTTTTGGCACGTTTCGCTCGGGGCGGCGTTTGTGGCATCCTCCTATGCTTTGACCCAGCTTTTGGGCTGGTTTCCGATGCACCAGGGGGATCGTCCTGATTCGACACTCGGAAACGCCACGTACCTGGCTGGCTATCTTCTCTTCCATGTATTTCTTGCTGGTTTTCTTTTTATACGCGCGCGGCAAAGGAGTTTGAGATGGGTCTATGGCATCCTTGGCGCGTTTTATGCCGCTATCGTGTATCTGACGGCAAGTCGGGGCGCCTTTCTCGGTCTTCTTGCGGGGCTTCTCGTTGCGGCGGCTATCACGGCTCTATGGGGACGCGAAAATCGTCATGCACGGCAATGGGCTCTCGGCATCATTATCGGTATTGCGGTTCTCGGAGGTTTTTTCCTTGCAGTTCGACATACCGACTTCGTTCGGGAAAACCACGTGCTCGGGCGCTTGGCGTCCATCTCGCTTGAGGAAGGTAAAAGTCGCTTTCTCATCTGGAACATGGCGTGGCAAGGGTTTAGGGATCGCCCGCTTCTCGGCTGGGGACAGGAGAGCTTTAATTTTGTCTTCAGCGAATATTATGACCCGCAGATGTATGATCAGGAGTCGTGGTTTGACCGCGTCCACAATGTATTTCTTGATTGGCTCATCGCGGCCGGAGGGCTTGGTCTTTTGTCCTATCTATCGCTCTATGCCGCGGCACTTATAAGCATCTGGCGGCGAGGGCTTTTTGATACCATCCTTGAGCGCGCCATCCTTACCGGTCTTATTGTCGCCTATGCAGTGCATAATTTCTTCGTGTTCGACAATATTGCAAGCTATCTCCTGTTTTTCTCCCTTCTCGCATTCCTCTCTGTTCGGGCGGGAGCTGAAGTGGCACCCCTGCTCGGGCGTTTTGTGCCGAGCCGTGGGGTTATTGACCGTATCGTGACTCCGCTCATTCTCGTTGCGGTTATATGGGTTGTCTATGCGATTAATATTCGGGGCATTCTTGCCGCCCATGATTTGGTGCAGGCACTTTCGTTCCAAGAGAGCGGGATTGAGGTAAATCTTGCTCAGTTCAAACAGGCACTTTCGCGCAATTCTTTCGGGGAGCAAGAGGTGCGCGAGCAGACGGTGAGTGCAGCGAACCAACTTGCGTCGCTCTCTGTTGACCCCGCGCTTAAGAGTGAATTTTTTACTTTTGCGCGCACTGAGATGCAAAAACAAATTGACCGCGTGCCGAACGATCCCCGTTTTGATCTTTTTATGGCGTCGCTTCTGGACACCTACCAGCAATATCCGGACGCGATCCCCTATCTTAAGAGGGCCCTCGAGCTCTCGCCGAAGAAGCAGATAACGCTTTTTGAAGTTGGCAGCAATTTATTGAATCAAGGCCAGACCGAGGAGGCCCTTATGGTGCTGAAACAAGCATATGAGCTTGCTCCCAAGTATAATACCGCGGCATTTCTCTACTCTGCCGGCGCGATTTACGCAGGGCAACAGGAGCTTGCGGATAAGATACTCAGTGATTTTTTTGGCGACAATATTCCGCCGGACCAGCGTCTCATCCAGGCATATAGTAGAACAGGACAATTCGATAAGGCACGGGTTCTTTTGGAGAAGAGTGCCGCGGCTAATCCGGGTAACTGGCAGGTATACGTGTCGCTTGCCGCTTTGTACCTGGAGCTCGGGCGGCGGCAGGATGCGGTTACTGCAATTGAAAAAGCTGCGGCAATAAACAGCGACGAGGAATTTCAGAAACAAGCGGTGTTCTTCATACAGGAAATCAAGGCGGGAAGGAATCCGTAAAGAGACGCTCGCCTCATGCTTTTCCGGAGACGCGTCCATCAAGCTCCTCCAAAGCACGAGGCTCGCTTAACATAGAAGTGGACCTACGGGACTTGCACTTTTGGTCGATCTATGCTAGCTTACTTTAGTGCGTGCCAATCGGGCACCTGAATAAAAGTCTACGAAAATCCCGCCTTTGGCGGGATTTTCGTTTGTGTGTTACCGTGGTGGAAAACCCTCTTGCGCCAAGCGGTGGGGGGCGGCGGCACTCACGAAGACTTTTATTTTTTGGAGCTCGCACCCGCTCCCCGCCGATTGGCACAATAGAACTACATCATGGATCCCGTTAGAGATACTAACAGTTGGTACTATAGCTAAATGGTAAGGATTTCATGGTTGTGATATTGCCACTTCGGTCTAAAGCTATAAACGGAAACGCTTCAAAAAACGCCTGGTCGATGACCATTATTGATTTCTACAGTAGGGAAGGCTCAGGACGTCAGTTGGGCGTTTCCTATCTCTAACGGGATGGAGATAGAAAGGGAGGTGCTCTTGGCATCGTTTACCACATTTCAGATTGGGGGCAGGGCGCGTTTTTTTGCTCGTGTGCGCACACCTCAAGATCTGAAAGAGGCGCTTGAGTGGGGAGAAAAAGAAAAGGTCCCCTTTTTCGTTCTGGGCGGCGGATCGAATCTTCTTATAAGTGACGATGGCTTTCCCGGGCTTGTCATAAAAATTGAGATTGGTGGCGTCTCACTGAAGGAGGAGGGGGAGGTGTTTCAGGTTGTGGCGGGGGCAGGAGAACCCTGGGACCCTTTTGTTGTCAGAACCATAGAGAGTGGTCTTTCTGGACTCGAGAATCTTTCCGGTATTCCCGGTACGGTCGGAGGAACTCCAGTTCAAAATGTCGGGGCATATGGAGTGGAAGTAGGCACTGCGATTGCATGGGTTGAGGCCTACAGTATGAAAACATACAAGAAGCGGCTGTTTCAAAACACCGACTGCCAGTTTGGATATCGAACAAGCTTCTTTAAAACCGAAGAAGGGCGGCAGTGGATTATCACTCGCGTTGCTTTTCATCTTTCAAAAAATGGAGCGCCGAATCTTTCCTATCGTGAGGTTCGGGATTATTTCACTAATCGCGAAACTCCCCCAACTCCTCTTGAGGTTCGCGAGGCAGTTCTTTTGATCCGCAGCAGAAAATTTCCTGATATCAAAGTAATCGGAACTGCCGGCTCTTTTTTCAAAAACCCTGCGGTTGACAGTACGACTCTTGCAAAACTTCTCAAGGAGTTCCCGGATTTGCCCCATTTTCCTCTTAGGGGCGGCGGAAGCAAAATTGCTCTTGGTGCTTTGTTAGAGCGGCTGCAGTGGAAAGGGGTACGCCGCGGCAGAGTCGGAGTATTTGAGAAACAATCTTTGGTACTTGTCAACTACGGCGGCTCAACCGCGCAGGAAATGCGCGAGTTTGCTGAGAACATAATCCGTGATGTCCGGGAAAAGACCGGTATTGAGATTGTCCCGGAGATCGTGTTTATTGGAGATCGACTTCAAATACCCGGCGACTTGCCGCGGGGATGAGAAGGCGAGTTGTGTTCTGGGTCGGCGGCGGCCGACACATCTTCCAAAAAAACAACCTGGTGTCCCGTGGAATCCCCACAGCGAGC
>Ga0209542_10000755_pt1 | contig 77974 bp, 86 predicted proteins | sample RifCSPhighO2_01_FD_184028 | JGI IMG/M metagenome (GOLD analysis project Ga0209542, IMG submission 184028) | Soil microbial communities from Rifle, Colorado - Rifle CSP2_plank highO2_0.1 (SPAdes) (version 2) | ecosystem: Environmental > Terrestrial > Deep subsurface > Rock core/Sediment ...
CCAGGACGACGAAGACTTTGAAGGCGATCAGGATTCGGAGGGCGGCGATGACTTGGACGATGAGGACAGCGATGATAACGAGGGTGGCGATAGGGACACTGATATGGAAGAGAGTTCCTAAAACCAACCTTTTCTAATTCTTCTTTTTCCCCGCTCTTTTTGCGGGGAAACATCACATATTCACTAGCACTACATACATATTATGCAATTTAGATGCGGGGAGCAGGATTTGAACCTGCGGTGCCACTAAGGCGGTAGCCCCTGAAGCTACTGGAATAACCACTATCCGACCCCCGCTTTGCAATAAGCAATCTTGCACCAAAACGCCTATAAATTTCTTTATTTGAACCTAAAACAGATCAAATTAGCTTATTTGCCCGCCAGCCATTTGCCCAACGCATGCGCTGCTTTTGAGCGGTGGGAAATTTTATTCTTCTCTAAAATATCAATATCAGCTAGCGCGTCTTTGTACCCATCCGGAACAAATATTTTTTCATATGGAAGCCTATCCTTTTCAAGAGAAACAACATTTTCCAATAGCGTACCTGAAAGTGTTCCTGAAAAAGATTTGAACTCTTTGCCATCATAGTAGCATATCACGGTCTTGAAATGGCAGCGCTTATTTTGAACCCTTTTTATCAGGGCAATTAGCCCATCAAAACCAATCCCCAAAAAAACACGCTTAGCTAACATTCCCGGAAAATCATTATACGCTTCAAAAAATACACCAGTATCCTCTACAATTACCGGTTTTTTTATTTTTTCAAACGCCTGCCTTGCTTTCTCCTTTGCGATTTTGTCAAGCGAATCATAATCAGGTTCAACTATTTCAAGGCTTTTGTGCAAGAGATCTATTGAATAAGTAGAAAGGATTGCAGAAATTTCAGAAACCTTGTGCTTATTGGTTGTTGCAATATAGAGTTGCATTTTGCTAAACACCAAAAATCAGCCATCGATAAATTGTATAAAAGAGAGTTTTAAGGTAAAACCGGCCTTTGCGCTTCCCCTCACAAGTGTCCCTTGCAATGGCGGCTTATCAAAAGTTGCAACATTCATCTTGCCATACAAATCCCCATAGCTCATTTTAAAATTCCCGGAAACCCTCATAATTTGGTTTCCGTTTAATTCAGCTGTTTTATAAGAGCTCCTCTCAAAATAATTTATTACCCCATCACGAAAATTCCCTTCCGCTTCCTCAATATTCACTTCAGTGATCTTATGCTCATTCATGGCAGATTTTATGCACCCTAAAATATTATCCCCCTCATCTAAAATAAGGGTCAAATAGTTCTTCACGCCGCGCTTGTTGAATAGGTGCGCATCAATATGTGGCATGAAAAAAGTAATGATCAGGCATCTTAATAAGCGTTGCAGGTCTACTGGGGCCTGTTTAAAAAGTATTTTCCAATAAAACAAATCCTAAATTGGCATATGCCCTTTTTGAGTCGTCAAAGGCCTGTGTGTGGGCATCTGGCATTGGGGGTTTTGATCAACGGTAGGCCTGCTGCCTATTAGGGAAAAATTAATAAGATACCCCCTACTCTTATGTCCATGGATGATTTTTTCGGGCTAGCCGGACTTATACTAATACTAATTGCATGGATTCCTGGAGTAGTTGAAACAATAAAATCAAAAAAACCCAAAATGGAACCCCAATTCATTGTACTCTACTTTGCAGGTTCAGCAAGCCTTGCAATCTATGCGCTCCAACTAAATGCCCTTCCTTTCCTAGCACTAAACCTTCTTGCAGCACTTGTCCCGATGATTAATCTCTACTACTACGCGCAAAACAAAACAAAATAGACATAGCCCCTAAGACCAGAAAGGGCAGAATGAACAGGACTTTTTTGTTTGATTAGTTTAATTATGAAAGAGAACAATAACTTGCACAAACTGTTGCTTTAAATATTTTTCTACAGTCACTCTTTAGATGGTTGCAAAAGAATATGATGTAATAATAGTAGGAGGGGGCCCAGCCGGAAGTTCCACTGCACTATTTTTGAATAAATTAGGGGTAAAAAACGTACTTTTACTAGACAAAGCAAAATTTCCACGCGACAAAATCTGCGGAGACGCATTCTCCGGCAAAAGCGTTGGAATGGCAAAAGAACTGGGAATTGTAAATGATTTTGATTCAGTGCCGCACGAAGTTGTATACGGAGTTACATTCAGCAGCCCTAAAGGCACAATAATCGATATACCATTCCCCGGCGCAGAAAAAGGAAAGCAGACAAAACCCGGGTTTTGCGTCCGCAGAATAAATGGGGATAATGTAATATTTCAAAACGCCAAGAAAAAAGTGGAAACCATCGAAGAATTTACCGTAACAGAACTAATTTGGGAAAATGACCACGTAGTTGGCATAAAAGGAAAAAAAGGCACAGAGCAAATGGAAATGCGCTCCAAAATAGTAGTGGGAGCCGATGGCACCAGCAGTGTAATTGCACAAAAAGTAGGGCAAGCACCCTTACCCCCCGAACACCAAGTAATTGCAACAAGGGGGTATTATAGCGGAGTTAGCGGAATGAATTCAAATATCGAGCTCCATTTTGTAGACGAAGTAATGCCAGGGTATTTTTGGATTTTTCCACTCGAAAACGGCTGGGCAAATGTAGGACTTGGGCTTTTAACCAGCGAAAAAACAAAAAGAAAAATGAACCTCAAAGAAGTGCAAGAGCACATAATTGCAAACCACCCACTATTCAAAGAAAGGTTCAAAGATGCAAAAATTGATTCACAAGGAATAAAAGTTTGGACGCTCCCACTAGGATCATACCACCGCAAAAACCACGGGAACGGATGGGTACTGGTTGGCGATGCTGCCTCTTTAATTGACCCTTTTTCAGGAGAGGGAGTGGGAAACGCCATGACCTCAGGAAAATTTGCTGCAAAATACATAGCAGCTGCCTTGCAGAACAATAATTTTTCAGAAAACGCATTTGATGGATATGATAAGGAGTTGTGGGAAACAATTGGCCCTGAACTAAAAACCTCTTACAATTTGCAAAAACTCGGAAGCAACAAATTACTACTAAACCTTGTAATAGACAAGGCCGCAACAAAACCGCAAGTAAAGCAGGCCATTTCCGGAATGCTCGCAAACGAAGAAGCGAAAAAGAACGTAATCTCGCCCCTCGGGCTGCTCAAGCTGCTTCTAACCTAAGTACAATATTCAAGTCCGGCAAATACCTATTCAAACTGAAAGACCGGACAACCGGTAATTTTTCTCAAGCCATAAAGTGTTTTTTGTATTGTTTGCCACATTGTTTCTAATATGAAAAAGAAATGGAAAGTCATTATTCCTGAAAATGTCGTAAAGAAAATGGAAACATTACCCGAAAAAGACCAAAAAGAGTTAATCAAGGCAATGGAAAAATTGTCCGAAAACCCTTATGTTGGCAAACCATTTAATGCAGTTGAAATCAAAGCCTGGGAAAATGAAAAGTGTAAATGCAGCCAGCCTTTCCTAATGTTACTAGAACTTGATGACAATGAGGTGCACGTTAGTTGTAGAAGAAGAGAATGCGATGAATCATTTTGGTGCACTAAAGGCGAACTCATTAATGGCAGGACACAGTATGTGAAAGATGCAAAATCTGACGGAAAATACTTGGAATACAAAGATATAGAATTTGTTGAATAAAACTGGTAAAAATTAGGCTGGGCATTTCCTTATGAATTTGTAAAGTTCTTTATAAAGAATTGTAGCCATAAAATGTATATATTTATAATATGTAGTCACCTAATAATATTATATGTTTGTTGAAGCTAGAGAAGTCAATGGAAAGAAAAAATACTATTTGGTTCATTCTTTCAGGCATGGTAAAAAGGTAAGGAAAATCAGGAGGTATTTAGGCACAAACCTAAATAAGGTGAAGTTAAGAGATTTGAAGCAAGTTGCTGAGAAGCAAATAATGCAAAGAGCTAATGCATTCAAAAAAATCAATGACCCACTGCTTGAAGTGCTTTCCGAAGAAGAAATCCAAAAAATAAAGGAGCTGCAAGAAAGCAGCCAATTCAAAATCTTTCATCTTTCCGAAGAAGAGTGGCAGAGGTTTTCAGAAGTTTTTACCTATAACACGAATGCTATTGAAGGCTCAGAACTTAATCAACGAGAAGTCAAGGATATACTGGAAAAAGACAAATGGCCACAGGACAAGAGTAAGGAGGATATTTCAGAAGCTTACGGAGTAAAAGAGGCAATCCACTTTATTAGGGAAACTAAAGATCACATTTCAATTGAACTCATCAAAAAAATCCACGAAATCGTCTTCAAAAACTCAAAGCTATATGCCGGCCAGCTCAGGGCAAAAGGGATAGAAGTCGTGGTCAGAGACGGGCTTGGCAATATAGTGCACGAGGGGGCGCCGTCGGAAAAAGTGCCGGAACTGCTCAAAGAGCTTGTAAAATGGTATTCCGAATACCAAAAAAAGTACCCCCCTTTATTGCTCGCCGCTGTTGTCCATAACCAGTTTGAAAATATCCACCCTTTCCAGGATGGAAATGGTAGAGTCGGCAGGATACTAATGAACAACATTCTCATAAAACACAGCTTACCCCCTGTAAACATTGACCTCAACAAGAGGAAAGAATATTACAAATCTCTCCAGGAGTACGAAAAAAACCACGACATAAGACCAACAATAGAGCTTTTGCTCGAGGAATACAAGAAACTAAAAAAACAGCTTAGGTGACCACAAAATCGAAAGGCGTGGTCACCCAGGGATAACTCGTCACTTTTTCTTAGAGATATACGTTCTGTTCACCATTGGATGATTTTCATCGGTTGGCCCCCAGTCACTATCTGGATGGTAGGCAATTACATCCATCGAATTTGAAGAAGTGGCAAAGTAATGCAGTTCCTGCGGATTTAACAGGAAAATGCCGCCTTTTCTCAGTTTAATTTTCCTTTTTCCGACAACAGAAACGCCAAATCCATCGATTACTATCCCCAATCTTATACTTGGATGCACATGGGCTGATTGGACAACCCCTTTAGGAAAGTGCAAGTGATTAAGGACGGGGTCGCCAAGCCTTGGGGGATACACAAGCATCGAGTCACTACACCCATCAATATATGTCAAGCGGCAATTTTTTTCAGTCAAGCCAAAAACAGGCATTCCTCGAAAACCAATTCTTTCAATTACAATGACATACGCGTTAGCCATCGAAAAGAATGCTTTGCCAGGTAAACAAAAATATGATTTTTCTCGAAGTTGGAATATCTCTCCGTTCCGATTAATCTTTATCTCCCCGGTTGAAACGTACCCATAAAGAGTTCCAAACCCAGAACCAAGAGAATGATTTTTTCTTAGTACAGTAAGCACGGTAGGGTACATTGATTCCGAACAGTTTATGGAATACAAATGGGGAGGATTTTGTACATATAACATAGCATAATAGGCTTTGGGGATAGAGTTATATTTTTGTGGTGGCGTTAGTTACCATTTATAACTGTTATTGAGAAGAATTTATCCATGGATCAAGAAGTGTTGGAAAACATCGGGTTGACTAAGAATGAAGGAAAAATTTACATAAAACTACTTTCGCTCGAATCTGCAACAATGGATGAAATATCATCAAAAACAGGGATACATAGAAGAAACGTTTATGATGCTGTTGAAAAGCTCATACAACGAGGAATTGTCATAGAGGAATTTGTTTCCGGTAAAAGACTTTTCATGGCTGGATATCCTGAAAAACTAGCAGAAATACTTGAAGAAAAGAAAAAACTTCTTTTTTCAGTGATGCCCTCACTTGAAGCAAAATTTGCCAGAAAAACTCCGCGAGAAATGGCGGTAATTTATCGTGGAATAGAGGGGTTCAAAAATTATTTCAATGACATAATCAAAACAAATGAAACCGTTTGCTTTATAGGTGCAAAAGGATTCTGGCTCGACGAACGACTAAAATATGTCTTTCCAAAATTTGACAAGCAAAGATTAAAACAGAAAATCAAATTAAGGCACCTTTATGATTGGGAAGTCAAACAAAACGCAAAAGGTATACTTAAGCTGCGGCTGAATAAATACAAATTTCTGCCAATCAAATATTCATCAAATACATCCATAACTATTTTTGGTGACCATGTAGTCTCATTTTATGGGATAGAGCCTGGCAAGCTTTCGGATGAACCTACACAATTCCATATAATCAGCAGGCCTATTGCAGATACATACAAAAAAATATTTGAAGCATTATGGGAAAAAGTTGGAGTGGACTAAAAAAGGAAATTCAACAAACTAAATAATAAAAGTCAGGCCCTCAGAGTTGAGTTAAATCATCATCGGCAGAGCCTAAGAAGGTGTTAAACTCAGATGCATTACCCCAAACTGAGGGGTGTTAGCACGGAGCAATTTACGGCCATTAACCAGAAGCTGTTTTTGATTTTATACAAACTATTGTAAAGAGGTCAAACATTTCTGCTGTTTTTTGGACTTTGACAAATTCAACTGACCTAGTCTTTTTCTTGAATTGTCCAAAAATTGAGTATTTGTCCGGGTTTTTGGACAAGGTATGGAATTGTGAAAGCAGACAATAATACTTTGCCAGACCAATATTGGTTAGAGGATTTGAGCTGCTTTTATTCCTTTCTTTACATTATGAAAACATGCCTCGGCAATTGAGAGTGATGCTCGATACAAGTGTTTATGAATTCTTGGTTCTTCGCTACTTGGATGAGTTGAATAAGCTGATTCATGAAGGACAAGTAATTGTTTATGGCTGTAGCGTGGTAAGAAAGGAGCTTCGGGAAACTTCAAAAAGTGAAAAACTGGAAGGCAAAAGCTTTCGAAATGCGCTTTTATCCGCATATGATGATGTCACAGACAAGCACTCTTATCCTGCTGAGAACGTTGTGGATTTTATTGCAGAAGAATACTGGAAAGAATATGAAGGGGGTATTGCAAAAAGGAAAATGATGAACGATTTTAGGATTGTTGCGGTGTCCAGCATTCACAACCTCGACATAGTAGTCTCTGAAGATAACCATTCGATGAAATCAAGACTGGCAATTGAAGCGTACATGAAAGTTAATCAGAGAAATGGATTTCGAACACCCATGTTCTATTCTATAAGTCAACTTCTGCCTTAAGCTCGGCCTTTCTTTTCTTAAGATAAGCCATGACGCTAGGGCTGTTCTTGAACTTTTTAAGTTCAGTAAAGGACTTACTGATTCTAGCGAGCTGTTCTTTTGAATAACCTTCTTCCCTTTCAACGGTTTTCTGGTACATCAAAAATCACTAGATATATTAGGAGTCTCAAAAATATATAAAAGTAACTACTCAAAAACAGGGTTCCGCCTCAGATTGACGTATTTTTTATACTTTTAGAGCGATATTTTTGCTCGCCATAGGGCTATCCACCATTACAACAAATATTTGCATGTATCTATAAATGTAGTTAAAAAAAATAAGTGGGCTCCTCAGAGTTGAGTTAAATCATCATCGGCAGAGCCTAAGAAGGTGTTAACCTCATCATTGAAACCCAAATAAGCGTATTTCGCGATGTTTTTAACAATATGCCAAACCTAAAAAAACGAAAATGCGACTCGAATGGGCTTTATAGATTTAAACGGCAGCAGCAATTGCATCCGCTATTTTCTGAACAGTTCCCTTATCGACAACCGAATTTGTTTTTACAAAAATTACAACTGTTTTGTTTGTTGAATCAATAAAAACAATCCTGTACAAATAACCATCAGCAACCGGCTGCTCGAAAAAATAACCGCCAGGAGCCGGAAGCGAATTCATATTGTATTCAAATAATTGCTGCTGGTATTGCTTCTTCTCATCCTCAATAACTTCAACTGCCTTCTCTTCACTTAATTGGGAGAGCACAGAATAGGTCGCAAACGAAACCCCGTCCTTTTTCACAAAGCAATTTGCAGCATTAAAAGTCTTGCCAAAAACCGCTGCCCCCTGGGTAACAGTATAACCTGCCCCAAGTGAGCCTTCAATTGAATTTACAATATCAATATCACTGCACGCAAACCCGGTGTTTGGATTTACAGCTTCATTTGGAGTATCCAAATTAGATTCTTCCTCTTCTTCTTGCTCTACATCTACAGGACTATTTTGCGTTTGAATGTTCTGGTCTTGCTGGCCAGAGTTATTTTGCGAAAGGCAGCCTGAAAAAACAAGCAAAATTGCAAAAAATACAAAAACTGATTTTAGATCCATGGAAATATTGTACAATAAGTGGTTAAATAACTAACCCCAAGAACGGAAAGCTAACCCCGGGGCAGAGCAATCGCCCAGATGGTTTGCTTTTTAACAAGTTAGCGGTTCATTCTCTTTAGTTTGCTAACACCAAATTTTGAGCAACATGATTTTTATATCCTCAAAACATCATTACTGTGATAAAAATGAACTACAAATACCTACTCGGCGCAATTGCAACAAATGCTTACAGGCTAATTAGAGTATTTCCAAATTCTGACCCCATAATGGGTTTTATTGTGCCCGCAGCCAAAAATGAACCTATCTGGAAAGCCCCACTATTTGCATTTGTAGTAATGTTTAGCTTTGATATAATCACAAACCACTTTGGAATCTGGACATATGTAACAAGCACTACCTACGCCCTTGTTGCCCTGCTGCTTCACATCCAACTAAAAAATAAAGAGAGCAAAATCAGCACCTTTCTTGGAGCGGGGACTTTTGGGATTCTCATTTTCGATTTTTTAACAGGGCCAGTTATGAGCACTTTTATATTCAACCAGCCTTTTTTACTAACACTAATAGCGCAACTGCCCTTTACAATATTGCACGTTGTCTCGGCAGTGTTTTCCATAATAATAATTACTCCGTTTTATGACAAAGAAATAATGAAACAAATGAATTCGATGCTAAATAGCGTAAAAATTGCCGCACGGAGCTTGGGAATATGAAAAACACAATTATTGCAGCCATATTACTCTTAGTATTCTTTTCAGGGTGCAGCGGGCAAATACTTGAAGAGCAAAGAGCGCCGCAGCAACTTACACTGCAAATAAGCACCTATGACACTGACGGATACCCAGCCACTACAAAGCAAATACAAGCAGAGGAGGGAATGAGCCTACTAGCAGCGCTAAAGCACAACCGCATTGAAATGGAATTGGAAGAGAGTAGCTTTGGGGCATTTGTAAACAAAATAGAAGGCGCGATCCCAGAGGAAAACGAATACGTTGCAATATATGTAAACGGCGAGTACGCACAGGAAGGGATTAGCACCCTTAAAGCAGAGAACGGTATGGAAATTGAATTCCGCGTAGAAGAAATAAAGCCCCCGGCATAAGGCACAAACATTTAAAGCATTTTAGACGGCTAAATATCACTGTTCGATGATGATACGAGACAATCTGAGCTGTGAACAAAAATGCTGAGACTGGTTCGAACTGAGAACGCTCTGACCTACAGTTTAGATTTTTTCTGCCCCAACAAGCCCCGGATTTTTAGCAGCGAGCTTAATTACTTTTTTGAAAGTTTCAAGGTTTAAATCACCAAGTTTTTTAATGCGGATGCAGCTTTTGCCCACACTTACCTTCCCAAGCTTACTTTTGTATTTTTCAGCAATATATTCGCCTTTTTCAACAGCACATACATAAATGCTTATATAATTTTTCTGGCTTGCCAGGGCAATAGTTGGCCAATCGAGTATCTCTTTTCGGTAATTTTTGTATTTGAAACTCCCATAGCCAGGCATATTATACAAAAAATTCGGCTTGAGCGCTGGGGCGGTTTTTTGTATTAAGTTGTGCAAAAATTCTAATGCAGTACGCCTCTCTTCCGCAAGAGCATCAAAGTATTCTTTGACTGATGTTGCTTTGACTGGCTTAAACATGTTCATAAATCATCACAAGTGGCAAACATTTAATGCTAAGAGCACTAATTATTTTTTAATATAGGAGTAGGCTGCCCCGCCAATAGCCCCGCAAATCATTGATACTATTGCAAGCACCGGAAGGCCAACAATTAATGTCCCGATTGCAACTATAATTCCCTGCACCGCAACCTCGAAAAATGATCCAAACCCTTCTGAAAGTCCCCAGATAAAAGAGCTCACAGCATAATTTAATGTTATGAATGCAAGGGATATTGCAACCATTACAATCGCATAGACAATTCCACTTATGGCGCCATTTGGCGCGGCAGCATTGAGTTCAATGCGTGAATTGTTTGCATACTCGCGCGTAGTAATAAAACCGATTATTACAGGAGCAAGCAGGCTTAACGGAATTAGTACCACAAGAAGGATTATTGTAAGATCTGGAATGGCATTTATTATAAGTGACATTGCGCCAACTATTGCCCCCCATGCAGCTGCAAGTATTGCTGCCCTTTTCCACGAGGCAAAAAACATCTTTTTGTATTCCGTCATGCTCTACCATTTCCAAAAAATGGAATGCTAAATTAAGCATTTGCATGCTTTTAAACCTGCGGATAGTGGAAATTTTAGGCTTTGCGGCGATTACCTAGGCTTCAGGCACGCAGCAGCGTTAAATTATCATCATCGCAAAAATAAGTAAAAGTGGCTTGTTTACATTTTGCGTTGTTTGGTTCGAACTGAGAACGCTTAATGTCCTGCCCACCTATCAATATATTTGACAATGCCAGAGGCTATCAATAATGAAACATATTTGAAAAGGGGATGTTTGGTAAATGCGAATAGTGATTTTGGGCGCAGGACCGGGCGGGTTAATGGCGGCAAACAGACTCAAAGAATTGTGCAGGGATGATTGTGAAGTAGTTGTTTTTGATAAAGAACAAAACTTTAGCTTTGGGCTATCATATTTGCACGTAATGGTTGGAAAGAAAAAACCAAATGAAGTTGTAAGAGGCAGAGAAGCTCTGAAAGCCAAGGGAATAGATTTTGTGAAAGCCAGTGTTACGCTTGTTGATTGTGAAAACAAGCTGGTAAAATCCTCCGCTGGTGATTACCGATTTGATTATCTGATAATTGCGTTTGGAGCAGAGTTGGCACCTGAAAAGATAAAGGGCCTAAAAGAATCTAACTATTATACAATGTATATGTTGGACAGTGCAATGAAGCTTAAAGAAGCGCTGAATATGTTCAAAGGCATGAAGATCGCAATCGTTATATGCAGTCTTCCATTCAAGTGCCCGCCTGCACCTTATGAAGCAGCCATGCTTATTGAAGACCATCTCAGAGACATTGGTAAAAGAGACATTCAGATAAAGGTTTTCACTCCGGAACCATTTCCCATGCCAGTTGCTGGCCAGAGCATCGGAAACAGGATAATTGAAATGTTAAACTCAAGAGGAATAGAATTTTGTGGCAATCATAACCTCAAAGAAGTCAGAGGGGATTTAAACGAACTTGTTTTTGAAAACGGTTTCATTGAAAAGTACGATATGCTGATAGCAATTCCACCTCACAGCACACCACAAGTATTAAGGGACTGTAGCCTTGCAAATGAGAACGGTTGGATACCGGTGAACGACAAAACAATGGAAACTAAATTCGAAAACATCTTTGCGCTTGGGGACTGTGCCCAAATAATCCTTGGCATTGGCAAACCTTTGCCAAAAGCCGCTTCCCTTGCAATTAGGCAAGCAGAAGTTGTTGCAAGCAACATTGCTTTGCAGTTATTGGGAACTGAGGCAAAATCATTTGACGGAGTAGGGGAATGCTATTTAGAATCTGGACAAAATATGGCCTCACAAGGAATGGGAAATTTTTACGCAAAGCCTGTGCCAGTCGTCAGCCTTTTGGGCCCAAGCAATGAATTTTACCGCCTCAAAGAAATTTGGGCCGAATACTGGATGAGGAAACTATTATAGCGGCACGGACCGCAATTACAAGCAGCGGGGCAGCAGTTTTATTTTCATCACCGTAAATCAATCAAATGCGGCTAGCTTACACCTTGCATGTCACGGACCAGGGCCGGGATTAACTATTCCTTTTGGAAGGCTATGTGCCCATCACTTGTGCTTGCGAATTTGAAACCATCCCTCACAATGACAGAGCCAACAGGCATATTTTCCAGTTCTTTCTTAACACTTTCAATTTGCGCCTCTGTCGGCATCGAACCCCGATTTTCTTTCTTTACTTTTGAAGAATCTTTAGGCATTATTACCACCTCCAAATAAGCCAAATGTAAAAACTATTCGCTCACAAATATTTTGGAATTAATACTTTTAAAGGGATAGCAACTGTTAAAATGAAAAGTGCTTGCGCAAAAACCTCAACGACTTTTCAACGCCAAAAAAAATCGTTGCAACTGTTTCTGTTTTGCAAATCCCATGTTCGAGAAGAACTTTACAAACGCCTCCAGGTTTAATTAAAAAAAAGATGCGGGGGTTTAAGCTCCCCCACCTGAACACACTTCACTGTTGAATATGGCAGTGTAGCCTGCATCTGAAGGAGAACTATGTACGCCATCGGCAGTTCCAGCGCCATTGTCATTTGTCGCCCCCAAAGGGACTGAGACAATCGGGCCTTCTATAGCATAATCCCCAAGATCTCCTATCTGTATTGCATTTGGGTTCTTGGCCCCTGCTGCTGAGTTTGTGCTGAAGACAGGGCATACAATGCCAGTTGTCTTTTCAGGCCCGGCAGAAACTATTGGAAACAGTGCAAGCAAGACCACAAGGCCCACAAGCGCTGCTTTGAAAACATTCCTCATCCATTCACCTCCGAAAAATGCTTCACATACCAATACAAATTCCAAGTTAAAAAATATTCCCACAGGGCATGTTTGTGGCTGTTTTTGTTTTGCCCCGGGACAGGAACAACCGATTCACCTAAGTTCATCCACTAGCCGCACCATATTTATTTTCCCGTGCTTTTCCACATGAACAATGCCCCTGTCCTCGAGCTTTTTCACAAGCCTGTGCGCTTTGAGGCGGGTCATGTTTTCAAGGTTTGCAATTTCACTCTGCGTTGTCATGCCGCCTTTTTCCTTTAGGACCTGGAAAACATTCCTGTCTTCTAGGGAAAGAAATTTCATAATAATATCTGTATTGGTCTGCACAATTTTTTTCTGCTTTTCAAGCGTGGATTTTAGGATGCTGTAGCTAATAAGCCCTGCCGCAACACCAAAAACACCCATGAGGATCATGAAGGGAATATGGTATTGCAAAAACAACGAGAGGAAAGGCGGGACTTGCTGCCCTTCAGAATAAAGGGCAAAAACAAATACCAGCACGGAAACAAGGAAAATGAAAACAGAGACCACAATTAGATTTAGGATAATCTTTACGCGCGCTTCCATTGGCAATACCAATAATGTTTCATTCCAATGAAATTAAAAAACCGCTGCAAATTTGCAAAAATACACAAAAAATGATTGTTTCATCAACCCATATATATTGTTTCAGTATACAGTAATAACAGAAAGCCTGCAAAAACAGGCATTAGGTTGGAGGTTAGACAATGGAAAAACTGAATGTAAAAGCCGCAGTGGTTTCAGGCGCCATAACATCGGGGGTCTTACACGCACTTTTTGGAATGGTTTATTTAGGGGCCCCGCAAATGATGAGCGGCGTCTACAACATGATGATGTACAACAGTATACAATTCGGAAACGGATATTTCTCAGCCACGAACTGGATGGGTTCAATAATAACAGGCGCAATATTTGGCGCAGTGCTTGGGTACCTAATTGCAATCTCATATAACTGGGGCTTGGATAAATAGCCCATTAAGAGGAATTATGATGAAAACCAAAAGAGGGAATTGAATTGGAAAACGACATGCAGACCCAAAGGACTTTTTTAATTTTAGTAGGGGCAGTTTTGGGAATTTTCATCCTCATGCTCTTTTTCTTTTCAAATACCAGCGCAAATAACCAAAACCCCGAAAACCCTGTTTTGGATGGAAAAACCCAGATTGCGGGCGGCTACCAGGAAGTTTACATAAAAGCACTTAGCACCGGACAATATGACAAACCTCAGATTACAGTAAAAAAAGGAATCCCCGTAAGATTGCATTTTAGCGCAGAAAAAGGGGCAGGCTGCGGGAGCGCATTTGTCATGAGGGACTTTGGAATACAGCTTGTTTCAAAAAACGGGAGCGAACAAATTGCAACATTCACCCCCCAAAAAAGCGGGACATTCGAATACAGCTGCATGATGCGCATGTTTATCGGAAAAATGACCGTAGTTTAAATGGAGTGGAATTTAATGGAAAAAACAATCAAAGTCCTCGGAATGCACTGCAATTCGTGCAACCTCTTAATCGAAGATGCGATTTGCGAAATAAAAGGGGTCGAAGCAGTGAACGCAAACTTTCAAACCGGAAAAGTCACGGTAAAATACAATGATGAAAACCTGATGCCAAAAATAAAACAGGCAATTGAGAAAGAGGGCTACCATGTCCAGTGAATATCGGCTTGAACTGAGCGGCATGACATGCGGGGCGTGCGAAAAAATAATAGAGAAAATCGTATCAAGAAACGGGGCGGCGGTAAATGAGATTGATGCCAATGCGGGGTTTGTGAGGATTACAAGTGAAGAGCACGTTCTTGGAAGAATAAAAAAAGAGCTAGGGGACCGGGGCTTTAAGGAAAAAGGCTCAGAGGACACAGCGCGCGGGGACCCGGAAAGGGTGTTTGCGTATATCGGTTCGATTGTTAGAATGGACAAATCTGTTGGGGCTGAAGCAACCCTTATCAATTATGCAATTGCTTGCGCAATTATTTCCGGGCTTGCCGTCGCGCTTGCATATTTTTTGTTCCTCAAAGATTTGCCTAACTCGATTGGCTATGCCCCGATTCTGCTCCTTTCGGTTTTTGCCGCCGTGACAACAACTTTTTCCTACAACCACGCCAAATGCTACAGTGACGGAATATCATGCACAAACGGAATGATGGTCGGAATGATTATCGGAATGATACCCGGCTTTATGATCGGCGCAATTGCAGGAGCCACAAACGGCATCTTCATAGGCTCTATTGCCGGAATGCTTGCAGGGATTGTGCTTGGCGTGAAAGCCGGAAAGTGCTGCGGGATAATGGGGGCGCTTGAAGGAGTAATGGCAGGCCTGATGGCCGGCCTTATGGGGGCAATGCTCTCAGTAATGGCACTAAATGACAACCTAATAGCATTCCTCTACATTATATTCGGAATATCAGGCGCCACTTTATTTGGAATGAGCTACCTGCTGCACAGGGAAATAGGCGGAAGGGAAGCCGCCCATGTAAAGACAAGCATTGTGAAATTTGTCGGAACAGGCCTTTTGCTCACAATACTTTTAGTCGTGCTGATGTTCTTTGGCCCAAAAGGACCCATAGTTTACCCATAAAGGCGAAAATCGTGAAAAAACAAACTTTCAATGTAACAGGAATGCACTGCGCGTCGTGTTCGACAATAATAGAGCGCAGGCTAAAAAAAATCGAGGGGGTAAAATATGTAGCCGTCAGTTTGACAACAAACAAGGCCATGGTCGAATATGATGAGAACAAGGCAGGCATGGGACAATTCAAAAAAGCAGTGGAAGCCGCAGGATATGGGATTGGTGAAACACAAGATCAGACGGACGATATGAAAATTAAGGTTTTTGTCAAGGGCATGGATTCACTCCATTGCGCAAACATTATCGAGAAAACGCTCAAAGGAACACAAGGAGTCAAAAAATCCGACCTGAACTTTCCAAAACAAACGGCAATAATCGAGTATGATGGCGCAGTGACAGATTTTGAAAAAATAAAGGGCACCATTGCAAAAGCCGGCTATGATGCACAGCTACTCGAACAAGAAGACGATAAGGAAAAACTAGCCCGCGAAAAAGAAATCACGGAACTGAAACAGAGATTGATTTACTCGGCATTGCTAACCGCCCCCGTGGCATTTCTTGCCCTTCCTGAAATGCTCAAGGGAATCGTGGCACTAGAGTATCCGCAAATCCTGATCCAAAATATGACGCTACTGCAGCTATTGCTGTCAACACCGATAATGTATATCAATAGAGACACGTTCGTTCGCGGTTTTAGGGGCCTGATAAACAATACCCCCGGAATGGACAGCCTTGTAGCGCTTGGGGTCGGCACAGCTTACCTGTATAGCGTTATTGTAACAACCGGAATAGTAGCCGGAAATGTGTTCTTCGAAACAGCAGCGCTGCTTCTAACATTCATCCTTCTTGGAAGATACCTCGAGGCCGTAGCCAAAGGGAAAACATCCGAGGCAATAAAGAGGCTCATAGGCCTTGCGCCAAAAACAGCACTGATAATGCGGGAAGGAAAAGAAACAGAAATCCCGATCAAGCAGGTTGTTGTAGGGGACATAATAATTGTAAAGCCGGGAAACAAGATACCGGTTGACGGAACCATCGTTAACGGGGTTAGCAGCATTGATGAGTCAATGATAACTGGGGAGAGCATGCCGGTGCACAAAAGAAAAGGGGACACGGTAATTGGAGGAACAATAAACACTACCGGCTCATTTACTTTCCGCGCGACAAAAATAGGCAAGGACACCATGCTTGCGCAGATAATAAAACTGGTTGAGGAAGCGCAAGGCAGTAAAGCCCCAATACAAAAGCTTGCCGACACCGTTGCCGGCTATTTTGTTCACGCAGTAATTGTGCTCTCCGTGCTCGCATTCCTCTACTGGTTCTTTGTTGCAGGCCAGACATTCATATTCGCACTCACAATACTGGTTTCAGTACTGGTAATATCGTGCCCGTGCGCAATGGGCCTTGCAACCCCCACAGCAGTCATGATTGGGACAGGAAAAGGCGCAGAGAACGGTGTTCTCATAAAGAATGCCCAAAGCCTTGAGATGCTGCACAAAGTAAAGACCATAGTATTTGACAAGACCGGAACAATAACAAGAGGGCAGGCATCGGTCACGGAAATCTTGCCAACCGCACTTAAAGAACAGGAATTAATCTCGCTAGCAGCATCTGCGGAAAAAAACTCCGAACACCACTTAGCGCAGGCAATTGTAAAAAAAGCCAAGGAAATGAAGGCAAAAATAACCGAACCAAAAACATTCAAGGCAATCCCGGGGCACGGAGTTGAAGCTACTATTGGGACAAAGAAAGTCCTGATAGGCACTCTTGTGCTCATGAAAAAAACCGGAATAAAAATAAGTGACAATAAGATTTTGGAGATGCAAAAGCTCGAAGAACAGGGAAAAAGCGTCGTCATCGTTGCATTGAACCGAAAATATAGCGGAATGATTGCAATTGCAGACACCATAAAAGAGCACTCACATCAAGCAATAGAACAACTGCAAAACATGGGCTATGAAACAATAATGATAACAGGCGACAATGAGCGCACCGCGAATGCGATTGCAAAGCAGGTCGGGATTTCAAAAGTCCTTGCCCACGTACTCCCGCAGGACAAGTCGGAAGAAGTGAAAAAACTCCAGCAAAGCGGCAAGGTAGCATTTGTTGGCGATGGGATAAATGATGCCCCCGCACTTGCCCAAGCAGATGTCGGCATTGCAATAGGGAGCGGGACAGATGTTGCAATAGAGAGCGGCGGAATAGTGCTGGTGAAAAGCGATCTGCGCGACATAGTAACCGCAATAAAACTCAGCAAATACACGCTTGACAAAATAAAGCAAAACCTATTCTGGGCGTTTGGGTACAATGCAGTAGGAATACCGATAGCAATGGGAATCCTCTACCCCTTCACGGGTTTTTTGCTAAGCCCGGTGATAGCTGGGGCCGCAATGGCATTTAGCTCGGTTAGCGTTGTCTCTAATTCTCTGCTGATGAGAGGGTTCAAACCAAATTCCAAAAATGCCCCAACCGCAAACCTAAAATGACCCAGGCCTTGGCGATTGCCTATAACAAGAGATTTAAAGAATTTGCCACTCAAAACATTTAGGTGAAAGAACTTGACAACTAACCCGGGGCCGGAGTATTTTTTGGCACAGGAAAAATATGATCAAGCAAAAACCGCGCAGGCAAAAATCATCGCCCTCACAGAGATGATCAAATTCTGCCCGCGCCACAAGGCAAGCGAGAAACTGCTAGCTGAGCTTACATACAAACTATCCAAGCTAAAAAAGGAAGCCGAAACAGAGAAAATCCAACAAGCAGCGCGCGCAGGCGGCGGGCCATCCCTGAATGTCAAAAAAGACGGCGTAGGGCAGATTGCGATCCTAGGGGGGCCGAATTCGGGGAAGAGTTTTTTTCTAAAAGCCCTGACAGGAGTCAATGTTGAAATCGCGGATTACCCATTCACAACAACCAAGCCGGAAATCGGAATGATGAAATACAAAAATACCCTCGTCCAGGTTGTTGAAGTCCCGGCAATTGTTGAAGGGAGCTATGAGGGCAAGGCAAATGGCACACAGATGCTCAGCATTGCAAGGAATGCCGATGCACTCATAATAATGCACCGGGACGGGGCGGAAAAACAAATGATCCTAACTGAACTTTTAAAGAGCGGCATAATTGTTACGCATAAAAAACCCAGGATAAAAATCGTGCAAAATTCAGATTACAATGGAATTACTATTGGCGGAAAGCAGTTTTTGAAAATACCCGAAAAAGACATCGAGGACACCCTCAAAGCGTGCGGGATACACAAGGCAAGCATTCTTTTAGAAGAAGACACCACAATGGAAAAGCTAACTGAAGCGCTTGATGAAACACTCGATTACAAGAACGCCCTTTTCATACAAACAGCAGAGCCCCTCGGAAAGTTTGAAGATTTCAAGGCAAAAGTTTTCAGGCTGCTTGAAAAGATAATTGTGTACACTAAAAAACCCGGCGAGGAAGCCGATCTAAACGACCCACTTGTCGTAAAAGACGGGTCGACAGTAAGTGATGTCGCAATGCTTGTGCACAAAGACATTGCAAGCAAACTGCAATTTGCAAAAGTATGGGGTTCGACAAAATTTGAAGGCCAAAGGGTCGGCAAAGATTACAAGCTAAAAGATGGCGATGTAGTGGAAATTGCCGCGTAAAACAGGCCTTTGGAAAGTTCGGTTTTGTTAGTATATTCACTCCCAAATCGTAAATTTTAGTGCTTGACCGCAACTTCCTCAATTGCCCCATCACTAACATTTAGCATTCGCTGCGCTATTTTGTGAATAAAATACCTATCATGAGAGACAGCTAAAATCGCGCCATCATATCGCAGAAATGCATCCTCAATAATTTCGCGCGCATCAACATCCAAATGGTTTGTTGGTTCATCTAGCAAGAGCAAATTCGGTTTGTCAATTAGAATTTTTAGCAAATTGAGCCTTGATTTTTCACCCATTGACAATTTTGAAATTGGTTTATAGACCTCATCGTCTGAAATAAACCCAACCATTGAAAGATGCTGGCGTGTCTTTGCTAAATCTTTTAAGAGCGCGTAAATTTCAGCATATAAAGTTACATCACTCGTCAGATCTTTTAACTCCTGATCAGCATACCCAACCTTAGCTTGGTGGTCAAAATTTATTGTACCCGAAAGCGGCTTTAATCTCCCTTCAATTGTTTTGAGAAAAGTACTCTTGCCAATCCCGTTCTCCCCCACTAAAATAATACGCTGGCCTGTTCCAATATTTAGGTTGATATCTGAAATAAGAGGTTTAGTGTAGCCAACATCAAGATGTTCAATTTCCAAAACAACACTTGAACGGATTGGAGATGCTTCAAAACGCGTATCGAATTTTGATTGGTCCATATCAGGCTTTTCAACAACCGCACGCTTTTCTAAAAGCCGCTCCCTGTATTTTCCCTGAGTAACTTTTTGCGGGCTTTTTCCGATGCGCGCAATCTTATCCCTCTCATTTGCAAGGTATTCGTTTTCATTTTCGTATGCGGTTTTTTGCGCCTCAAAAGTAGCATTGCGCGCCTTCACATACGCTGAATAATTCCCATTGTACTTTATCCATTTCCCATTCTCCATTTTTATTATGGTGTCGCAGATCCTATCCAAAAAATAGCGGTCGTGCGTGACCATTAGAATAGTCCCTTTGAAGCCTTTCAAATATTTTTCCAAAATATCAAGCCGCTTAAAATCCAAATGGTTTGTTGGTTCATCCAGGAGCAAAAAGGCGGCATCAGAGCACAAAATCTGAGCAAGGGCAATAATTGCCCTCTGGCCGGTTGAGAGTTGCCCAACTTTTTGAGAAAGCCAGGAAGGCTCGATTTCAAGGGTTTGCAAAACCTCTTTTATTTTACTTGCCTTGCGCGGACTTTTAGGACTTGAAATCTTTGATTGCAGCTCAATAAAACGCTCAGTTAATTTAGTAACTAGGGCATTATTTTGGTAAATAAGAGGGTCAGCTAGCTGCTTTTCAATATCTTTAAATTCATCTTCTAACGGCCCGTGGTGGTATGATGTTGCATTCTCCAAAAGGGTTTGCTCAACGGTTTTTTCTTTGCCCAGATCAATTTCTTGGGAAAAATAAGCAGCTTTACCATCATATTCTATTTCCCCCGTATAATCTGCCTTGCCTAAAATTGCCTTGAGAAAAGTTGTTTTCCCCACTCCGTTGCGCCCAATTAACCCCACTTTTGAACCCGTTGCAACCCCAACACTTTGGTCTAGAAGTATCTCCCTTTTACCGATTGAAATTGAGATATTTTTAATGGAAAGTGCCATATAGAAATAACCATCCCAATCATTTAAAATCCTGCCAATATGTTTGGAATTCCACTGCTCCAGAGGCTTTTGATTTGAACTGAAGGCTTTATAAAATAATTAAAAATCTACTATATTAAGAGGCATAAAAATGAAAATCGTAGAAGAGTTCTCGGAATTTTTGAAAAAATACCAAGTGCTAGGGCTTGCGGTTGCATTCATAATTGGCGCAGCCTCAACTAAACTTGTAACCGCGCTTGTAAATGACATTATAATGCCGCTTGTCGGAATTGCAATACCTAACGGAGACTGGAGAAGCCTAACACTGCCTGTAGGAAACGCGCAACTATTAGTAGGGGACTTTTTAGGGGCACTTGTTGATTTTGTAATAATTGCAATTGTGGTCTTTGGAGTCGTAAAATTTATAATGAAGGAACACTCTGCAGAGAAGCGCCGGGATACGAAATATTCTAGAAAGCCTAAAGGCCAAATAGCGTTACAATAAGCAAGTTGAGTTGCCTAACCCCAAAATGACGTCTTTTGTTTTGGATGCCTGAATGCAGGCCTCTAAAAGCCCACAAATGGCAAAACCAGGACAGATCTTTTATTTGGCCTCCACAATTGTACAACACAGCGGCAAATTGAGGCCAAGCGGCATTTTTTGATTTGAACAAGGAACGCTTATTTTACCCGCGCTTATAAATCGTAACTTGCGGGTTTTCAAAAACCTTTGCAAGGGAGGGGTCGGAATCGAGGGAATTGTTGCCAATTAGTTTTTCATACTCCCCAACCCAAACAAAATCAATCCTTGCCGGAGGGTTTTGCGGGTCTGAATTTTCATATATTGAAATTATCCGCATGGCCGCTTCATGCGAGTAGAAGAAAATATTCCCCTCTTTTCCGTTTTCCCTAATTTCTTTCTGCACATCCTGCGGCCAGGAGGCAATCTGATCTTCAAACTTCTTTTCTGACCAGACACCGGTTGCGTGATAGAGGAAATGGAACGGGAAATTTGCCGCAAGCGCTTTTTCATGCAATAGCAAATCCTGTTCACTTGCAACAGGCCCAGTTACAGAATGAATGCTAAGAGTATCTTTTTGCGGAGTAAACAGCCAATTGATTGTATCTTTTCTAACTCCAAAAAATTTGTAGGCAAAACCCACACGCTTCTCTATTTCACCATTTTTTGCAGAAGTAAGAAAGCCATTTGGGTAGAATACATAAAGCCCGGTATCGGCACTTATCCGAGAATTTGTCTGGGCGCTAAGTGCGAGCACAACATCTTCTTTTGAGGAATTTTCCTCAAGCCATTCAAGGGCCTGGCGCTGCTGCGGGGAAATTGTATATGCGGCGCAGCCGCTTTGAGCGCAACGAAGCTCAGTGTAGTGGAATTGCGTTACTAGCCCTAAGAAAAGTGCGGCAAGAAGCAAAATTGCCCACGCACTATTTTTGATTTGATCTGGAACTGTAATTTTTGGAAAGGCAACTTTCAGAGAACCGGCTTTCCATAGGGCAAAAAGGGAAACCAAGAAAATTAGCGACATTTGATCGGCAACCTGGTTTTGCCAGTGCAATACTGCAAGATTCACCCCGAAAACTACCTGCAAATTCATCCCGACAACTGACCCTAAAAGGATGCCGGCAAGCAAAACCCTTTGCATATCCCATTTTTTTATAAGAAAATATGCCCCCGCTAAAAGGGCAAGGTATTTGAGGGTGGGGACTGTATAATAGGGGCGGCTTACCTCCCCAAAACCTAAGCGAAGAACCAAATCACCGGAAAGACCTGAAAAAGCATTTAGGGCAAGATTTGCAAGGTATGGAAGGGCCACAATTGCTGCAGTTGCAAAAATAAGAATTGAGTGCAGTGGCAATGATTTTAGAATATTTCCAGCCCCCGCTTTTTTTGAATTCCATTCATATAAAAGCACAATAAATAGCCCTGCAAAAAATGCAACGTAGTAAAAGTAGACGTAAACTAAAAGCCCTGCAAAAAAGCCCGCAACAACCGCATCTTTTGCCTTTTTTGTTTCAAATGACTTTAAGGTAAAATAAATCGCCAGCAAAAAGAACGGAAGTGTTGCTATCGGGGAATGGAACCTATCTATGAAAAGGTATGTCGAGGACAGAAGTTTTGAAATATTTACCAAAAGTTCTGGTATCCAGGGACTGAAGAGATCAAAAATATTCGGAAAGAGGGTAAAGAGCGCGCTTATTGCAATGCGATTGCCATTGCCTTTTACCCACAGGCCAAACAATAACCATGACAGCAAAAAAATCGCAACCGCCCCGGCAAATTTCATTATTATTATCCAATAATTGCCGACAAGCGAATATAGTGCCCCTGCAATAAGGAATGGAAGCCACTCACGCGAGGGAATGGTTTTGGATAGTTCGAAGACCTGGGGCTCGGTTACCCAACCGTGCAAAGAAACATGCTTTACAATGGCCGAATACATTGTAAAATCAAGAGTGCGTATTGTTGGGCTAAAATAGTGGAATGGGTAAAACTGCTCCCCAGCGAGCGCCATCACAAGAACATCCGAGAGAACTATTATCGCTGCAAGTGAAAATGCGCAAAGCACCAAAATTACTTTCCAGCCCCTACCTTTCACCTAAATTCACCTAATTTTCAAACTCCAATATTTTGCAAAATATTTCCCAAAGCCCTCTTATTTGCGCCAAAAACAAACTTTAAGCCTGATTTTTTTGCGCAGGCCCTATCATCCAAATCCCCCACAAAAACAACATCACCTCTTTTGCACCCAAGCCTTTTCAGGGCAAGTTTTATTATACGCCCATCCGGTTTTTCCCTTCCGGCCTCTTCTGAAGTTATCACAAAATCAACTAAATGCGCTATTCCTAAAGAAAGGCACTTTTCGAGCTGTATTTGGGTTGTGAGGTTGGTTACAATCGCAACTTTGAGGCCTGCGCGTTTGCAGCCCGATAGGAATTTTTTCATTTCTTTGGTTATTTTCATTTTTGAAAAATAAGCCCTCCAGAATTGCCTTTCCAGACCCAAAGTAAATTTTACATTTGTTCGCCCTTCAAAAATTTCAACTGCCCTTTTAATATACAACAGGCGCGAATGAGAAGCTGCCTGGCCTTTTGTATTTGCCTTTATTTGAGATCTTGCGGATTCATAAATTTTTTCCGCCCTCTTTTTCCCGACCCCGTACTTTTTTGAAAGGGCAAAAATTACTTTTTTGGAAGCAAAATTATTGCACACGCGATAGCCATACAACGTATCATCAAGATCTAGCAGGATTGCGCGAATCATCCGCTCCACCTATCTGTTAGCCCTTTCGAACACATTATAGCGTCAATGTGAATTTTATTTTTCTCCAGGTATTTTTTATATTTTTCAATTTTCTGCGGCTGGCCCCATCTCTCAGGGCTTACCAGGAAAATCTTAAACCCCGCGCGCCTTATTTTTTTATAGGCATTTTTTGTGAGGGGGAGCTTTGTAAAAGTATCAACCCAAACCCAATTGACTTTCCCTTTTAACGCAAGCGAATTTTCAAGTGTCTCAAATTCCGAGAAACGCACCGCAATGTTTTTCTCCCCCTTGGCCAAAAGTTTTAAAATTGCCGGAAAAGTAATGTCCAAGAAAAAATAATCCCTTATCCCGTGCCTTTTAACAATATCAAGGACCTCGTTTTCAATCCCCTCGGTCTTTACATTAAGAAGCATAAATTTGTGCTTATAATTTGCACAATAGTCCTCAAATAAATCCCCGTTTTCAAACGGGTCGTGGTGCAGAATTAATTTTTTGCCATCGTTGCGTATATCTATTTCAACGCCCAACTCGTGCGGAATTGTAAGCAGCTCCCCTATGGTATTTACCGCATGCACAACCATTATTGGCTTTTTTTCCATAAATGCGCCCTCAAGTTTAATGTAAAATCAATTGTCCTTTTAATGAATCGCATCCTTGACCCAAGCCCCAAATTCCAGCTCGATTTTCCGAACTTCCGAGCGCCAAATGCAACAGGGAAGCGAATTATTTTAAGGCCGGCCTCTTTTGCCTTATAGAGCGCATATAGATCAAAAGAGAAATCATCCGGGCCATCTAAAATATGTGGCAAAAAAGATGAGTGGAAAAGATTTGGCTGCGCATTAATATCCTCCAGCCATCTCCCAAGCACCATGCTGCAAAATACTGACATCCCAAAAGAGAAAAAAGAATCCGAAAAACCCCTCCCTAACCTTCTCCCTTTGACAAAAACATTTCCCCCTCTTGCTTTTGCGATTTCAAATGCCCTGAAAACATCTTGCGGATCTGCCTGCAAATCTGCATGTGTCCAGCACAAGAACTTTCCCCCCGCCTTGTCCAGCCCTTTTTTTACCCCATTTCCATACCCAATATTGGAAGCAACATCAACTTTTTTTATAAAATTGTATTTGCTGAAACAAAGCCGTTCGAGCACTTGTGCACTCTTATCGGTCGAACCGTTATTTACAAGTATTAATTCAAAATTTCCCTTGTGAAACCGCGAGAATTTTTCCGCAAGCAGCGGCAAATTTTTTTCCTCATTATAGCACGGAATTACAACAGAAAGCCCCACTAGCCCAAAATACTTCTGCCAATACTCATATGTGTTCAGATCATCCGGTGTTCCCAAAACAACATATTTTTCAACTTCAAAAACCTTCACTTTTCCCCCCTTTTCAATTAATTCATTTGGCACGGCATCTGCATAAAACTCATTATTTATGCTTCTTCCCTTTACAATCATTTCCTTAGCGCTATCAAAAAAATCCCCGGCTTTTTTGTAATAAAATATCCCGCAAACAGCATGGTCTTGGGTTGGATTTTTGGATATTGGGATTTTGCAAAAAACCCATTCAACACCATTCCCTTTTGCCGTCTTTACCCACCCATACGCTTCCGGTTTCCTTCTGACCGCAGCATTATTCCTGAATGTCCAAATAATAGAACCAACTCCCTTTTCCTTAACCGCGCTTAGGAGTTTTTTGCCGCTAAACAGCACTTTATTGTCGCACGCCGCAATAAGAAGCGCGGAATTTTTATCAATAAAATTTTGTGCAAGAAGGCAGGTTGACGCCTGCCCTGTTGTTGGCTTTTGAGCAACCACTATTTTTGCGCGGGGGAAATATTTTTTGATTTCTGAATCTACTGAAAATTTTTCCACATGCTCTTTTGAGCAGACAAAAACATGCTCATCACATTGCGGCAACGATTCTAGCGCATGAACAAACATGGGTTTTCCAAAAATATCTATAAGCGGCTTTGCCTCTTTATATCCGGCATCGGCAAATCTCTTTCCGGCCCCTGCCATTGGAATCAGAAGAGTTGTTTTGGGCGGCATTTTTACAAGATTTGTTTTTTTGCTTTGCGCAAAATATTCCGACCAATAAATGTACTCCTCAAGATCTGACGGTGTGCCCCACTGCAGAAAATGCCTGACATCATAAACAAAAATACGCTTTCTGTCCCGCAGCAAGAGCCCATAAACCGAACTCACATAATACTCACCGTTAACAGAAAGCCCGCTTTCCATAAGTCCTGAAAAATATTTTTTCAAAAGGGCGCCTGATGAAAAGAAATATGTGCCCGCTGAATGGTAGGATTTTGTCAAATCCTGCGTAAATGAGTGCTTTTCACGAATTTCGAGCAACTGCTTATTCGCATCAACCCTCATTCCCGCATACTTGTTTGGCCAGGTTAGATGCGGATGAAATGAACTATATCCGGTAATGCCACCGTCCCATTTGCCTGAAATGGCCTTTTTTACAAACGCCGCATAATCCCATGTCGCAAAAAAATCGCAATAATTCACGAGTACCGGCTCGTCATCTTTTATATGCAAGGCCGCCTGCATAACCGCATACACCGGCCCGAATTTGTGCTTTTCAATCCCTACTATTTTCCCGCGGGGGGACGATGCCAAGAGCACTTTTTTTAGCGGGGTTTTTTCCAAATGCTCTTTATTGCATATGAAAATGAAATCCTCCTCTTTTGGGAACATCCCGATTACATGCTCAATGATCGGCTTTCCGTCAACCTCAATGAGGGGCTTTATTTCCCTATACCCCCCATCCCTGAACCTTTTCCCTTCCCCCGACATTGGAATTACGATCTGCATCCCTAAACCCCTTTTCTAAAGCTTTCAGATTCCATGCCCCTTAATTCGTTTACATTGTTTTTTGTCAAAAACTTTGGCCTGCCGTACTGCTCGATATTTAGAAGAACGCATAAATGCGCCAGGAAAACTTCAAGGACTTTGTTTCTTTTTTCCCCTGATTTTTCCAGTATTTTAATTTTTGAGTCATTTACAATTTCTATATTCTGATTTTCCCCCGAAAAATTGCAATACACTGCGCAATCCGGGAACATATAGTCGGAAAAACCGTTTTTTAGATTCGCCAGCCCCTCAATAAAATAAATTCCGCCTGTCTTGCCCTCAACTTTCAAATTCTGCGGCAAGTGGAGAGCCACTCCTCTTGATTGCAGGTATCGCCCTGCAATTCCATCAAGTTCAATGGTTTTTTGGACAGATTCACCCATTTTATTGCACGAAACTATCAGGCCATGATTTTCAAGAATAAAAACGCCGCTCTTTCTTTTCCGCTCTTTTTCAAAAACAGCCACCGAGAGTTCAACCCCTGGAGTTTTGTATCCAACCCATTCAAAATCCGCATTTCCTAATGCATCTTTTGCAATATTTTGTGAATTTTGCGCGCAGCTAACGGAATTTATCAAAACAGAATGCGTATGCACAACAGAATTCCCCAGAACGGAATGGAACCCGGTTTCCATTGAAGCCACCTCATTCCCCTTTGTGCTTTTGCCAATAATTTCCGTGTAATTTTTTTCATTTGCAATGGAACTGTTTTCTGAAGCGCTTTTTAGAAATGCACTGACTTTATTAAAATCCACATCTGCAATTCCCCCCTTCTCTGAAACATCTGCAAGGGTTATCCCTGACGCTTTAATGAGCATCCTGGATTTGTCTTTTATGGAAATATTTCCCCCGCCGGCCTGGACAAGATCTGGCCTTGAGCCGATTTTGCCGCAAGCATCCACTAGCTCTTTAGTTTGCATTCTCTTCCCCTTTCCTTGCCTTCAGGCTCTCTGAAATCACCCAAAGGATCACTAATTGCACTGCCCCGTCAAGATCCTTTCTCCATACAACAGACCTGTTTTCAAGCACCTCTTCAAGGTTGGGAACAAGCAAATACGCAATTTCTGCCGCCTGCTCACTAGCCATCTTTCCGCTAAGCGTAATGTTTATAGTCCTCAGATCGCTATTGTAGTCCATGCCGGCGTTCATTTCTGTGCGCACATTCAGCGCCTCGACAAGTGCAGAGACATCAAATTTATTGTCAAGTGACAAAACAAGCATGAGACCATTCCCTTTTGGAATATAGCTCACTACGATATCTGCAAATCTCTTTTGAGGAGCAAGGAATGCTTTTGCGTCTTTCCCCCTCTTTTTCATGGACGCAATTACATTTGAGGCCGAATATCCCCTCTCGGTTACATCGCGCTGTATTTTCCAGCTCTTTCTAAGGGATGGATGGGGATCCATGAATATCTTAATATCAAGCAGTTGCCTCATTTTTGTCAGATAAAATGAATGAAGGCCTGAGGCTATTATGAATTTTTTTGGCCAGACATATTTTTCCTTTGTAAATTTTCCCGTTGAATGGTCATATTCACGGCGCATCAGCTTTTTTGAACCCTCAAGCGCCTCTATGGATTCGATGTCTTTGTGGAGAAAATTCCCGACCGGATTTAGATGGGTCAGGGTTTGCCAGTTTTTACTGCCCCTTTCCCATTTGTGCAAATCGTCCCCTTCCAGGAAAGTGATGTTATCTTGCCCAACAAGATCTGCAATAATAGAATTAGTGTAGCTCTTGCCGCTGCCAGAATCCCCGGATATTCCAATCGCCACCATGGATTTTTTATAGCGCAAATTTGCAATTATCCCGAATTTATACACAAAGTAAATATTTACAATCATAATTCCAATTAGAAGTGTCAGCGCAAAATTTGAGATGAACTGCGCATTAAGGCCAAATGCCTCAAAGATCGAGTACAGGTTTGGGAGGGTTGAAAACCCGCTAAACAAGGGCTGCAAAGAACCAGGCAGGTCCGCATCTTTACCCAAAAATAGGAAATAGAGCAAAAATAGGGCATTTATGCCCCAATAAATCTTTTTTGAAATATTGTCATCCTTTACAAAAAAGTATGCAAGGAAAGGAATTACCCAAAAAAACCACCCTGGCCTTGCAGGAACCAATGTTATAAGTATTGTAAACACACCCGCAAATGCCATCATAAGCGCGTCTTGGTTAATATTTCTAAAATATGCAAGGCGCAGGAAAAAGAGGAACAAAACAAGGGGCACAACAAAAATCACAAGGCCTGTTTGCCCAAATGGTATTTGCAGCAAGAATGCCAGCCACTGTTCTTCCGCGCCCAAAACAAGCTTTTGGTACCCTTGGGAAAAAATGAACGGCAGGATCAAAACCGCATATGCCCCTATTGCTACTGCAAAGTAGCTGATTGTTTTGCCTGCCAATTCCCTATTGCGCCATAAATACAGGAAAATGAAAGGGGCCGCAACAAAAATATTTGCCTTCGCGCTAAGAGCAATGCCCAGAACAAGTGCAGACGGGAGATATTTTTTATTTAGGAGCAGGTATACTGAAAGCAGGAGGAGGAAAATTGGGATCGCGTCCAACTGGCCGTGAAAATAACTTATATATAGTATTATTGGAGAGCACCAATAATACAGAAGAACAAGATGCTCCTTTGTTTTTAGCAGTTTGATGAGGATATAGAATATCCCAATATCGGCAAGAAGCAGCGGGGCTTTTGCAAAAAAGAGCTGCAAAAAGCCATTTGAAAATATCGAAGGCGGAAGAAATGAGAAAAGAAAAGCCGGAAATGATACGGCAAGCAGCATTGTTGTTGAGTACGGAAAAGCCTTGAGTTCGCCCAGTTCAAAAAAGTGCTGGTAGGGGTTGGAAAAACCGGAAGAGACAAAGTAGTCAATGAATGGGATTGTCCCTTTCAAAATAAAATCCGAGCCGAAGAGAAATGAAAAAATTATTTTGACCAAAAGCACGGCGATAAAGAGGCGGCTGTGAAAAACTGGCGGCAAACTGATCTTGCGGAAGACCAAAAACTTTGAACCCAAAAAATTTGTCACGGTGGTTATTGCAATGGCCATGGCGTTTGCGGCAACTGCAACTATTCCAAAAGATTCCACAAGCATTTTTAGAAGGCTGAGGCCAAAAAAAAGCGAGAAAGTGTAAACCAGGAAATACTTTACAAGCTCTGCAAACTTTTCACCATTTGAGCCAAAAGTAAATTTTTTGTTCAGGCTAAAACCAAAAAGAACCCCCGCAAAGTAACCAACAGAGGCTGAGAGCAAATAATCAAGACCTGCAAAGTAAAGAAGAAGTATAAAAAGCGAGTAATTCAATATGGTTGAACCTAGGCCAACAACCGCAAACCGGAGGAACTCTGAACTCACCCCGCCAGACATAAAAAAAACCAAAAACCCTGTTTTTAGATATAGTGCTGGTTAAGGCTTATTAACCATTCCAAAAATCGAATTTAAACCCCTTGACTTTGCAAAAAAAACAAGCCCCGGCTACCATTGAAGACGCCCCAAAGGCCATTTAGCCCCAAAATCCATTGACTTGACAATATGCCTCATTTTCGGCTTCCCTAGGTTTGACTGACTAGAGGCGATTTGATAAATGTTGAAAATAATATTTTCAATCAGCCACAACCCAGCCCCAAACTTTTAATTACCTACCAAGCCAATTGTACTATATGAAATTTGCCAAATCCGCCGATTCTTTCAGGGTTGAAGAACTGATGCACCCTAACCTTTTGGGCGGAAATTACTTCTATTACATTTTGGAAAAACACGGCATTGATTCAGCCAGCGCAATAAAGGCCCTTGAAAAGCAAAACAAAGCCCGCATCCACTACTCTGGGCTAAAGGATGCAAACGCCGCCACATCACAGTGGATATGCTCACTAAAAGAGCTCAAAGAAACAGACGACAAGAGAGTACAATTAACATACGCCGGAAACGGGGAGAACAGGATACATGTGGGGATGCACAGCGCAAACAGGTTCATTGCAAAGCTTAGCGATCTTACGTTGGAAGAGAAAAAATTCCTCAAAAAGGGACTGCACAAAATCACCCTGCCGAATTATTTTGACGAGCAAAGATTTAATGAAAAAACCCTCCGGTTAGGAAGTGCCCTGCGTTCGGGACAATTCGAGATGGCATTAAAAACTGCACTAACAGAAAAACTCGGCATGGAATCTGAAAAATCCCATAAAATAAAGGCAGAAATAAAAGAGAAGTGGGGCAAGTGGGACGAATTAATCAAATCGGAGACAATTCCTAGAAGCAAAAAAGCAATTTTTGAACATTTACAAAAAGGCGCAAACTTTCGGCAGGCAATAGAACTGCTTGAAAAAAAGACGGTTGCAATAGCATGCAGGGCAATACAGTCACTTGAATTCAACACTGAACTTTCCGCGCAGATATCAAAGCACAAAAACAGCCCTCAAAAATCCATCCAAATAGCAAACAGCACCTACCCAATAGAATTCAGGAAAAGGGCGGTGAAAAGGCAAATTGAGATCAGCGAAGTGTACCCTTCAAAAGTAAAGCTTGTGAGAAAGACATTTTTTGAACTAAAAAAACCAATTGTAAAATTTTCAGGCAACGATTGCACCCTTGAATTTTTCCTAAAAAAAGGGTCCTACGGAACAATTACAATAAAGTGCATCATCGCCCTATGTGAAAACAAATAGACCCCACTTTTTAAAAAAATAGGGGTGAAGTGCCGGAGATATTACACCCCGGCAAATCAAATTCAGTTATTTTTCTGCAGCTCCTTTATTCTCTCTGCAACGCCTTTTGCTTCCTGTTCAAGAGATTCCTGATACTCCTTTAGCATCTCTATTTTTTCCTCTTTTGTGAGAAAGCCCCTGTAGGCATCATATTTTCCTTCGCATCCGCACATCAAAAACATCCCTCCGTTGCGGCTATATGCCGAACATATCGGCTATACGATACAACACTACATGCTATTTTTATATGTATCGCATAACCAATATATCAGAGCGGCCAAAAGGCAATTTAACCCTAAAGATCGCAATATAGCCCACCACACATAGGCAAAAAGCGCGAATTAAAATATTACAATCTCTAATATGATAGCGGGAAAACATGAAACGAGATGACTATTACGAGGACTGCTGCGACATGCGCGGCATGCTTGGCTTTCTGATACTCTTTTTACTATCAAAAAAAAGCATGCACGGCCAGCAGATTGCAGATGAACTTGAAAAAAGGAAAGGATATCGGCCAAGCCCTGGAACAATTTACCCTGCACTAAAAACCCTCAATGAAGCCGGGCTAATAAAAGAGACAAAGAAAGGAAAGGAAATAACATACACCCTAACTGCAGATGGAAAAATCGGATTAAAGGCACTAAAGGAGAAATTTTGCAGAATATTTATAGGAGTTATTGATTAGAGTTCAAAATTAGGAAGTGGAAATTGAAAAGATAAAGTGATGGTTTTCCCCGGAGTTTCAACCCTTTAGAGGCGTACTCTTCCAGGCCCCACCATCAAAATACCTTAGTCCCGGAAAGTATATTTAAATATATCCAAAGCACTAATCCTTCCAAATCCCAAAACCAGCTTGTGAACAAATATGGATAAAGAAAAAATGCGCCAGTTTAGCATACTTGCAGGGAAAATAGGCATAGTGCTTCTTGTGCTGCTCTTCCTCTACTTTTACGGAAACTTCATATTGCAGCACCTGCTCGAACAGGTTTTTGAACGCGGATCTGTACAGACAATTTTGCCGCTTATTTTAGACGTATTAATACTTGTAATCGGCACACAAATATTTTTGATGATTTCAAGGTTTGTAATAACGCGCTACCTTGAAAACCGCGGAAAGAAAAAGGAAATACGCGTAATACTCACACTCTACACCTACCTGGTGTGGGCATTTATGGGCATGTTTTTGCTATCAACTATTTTCAAAGATATCGGAGCGCTGCTAACTTCAATCGGGCTCATAGGGTTTGGAATAACATTTGCCCTTCAAAAACCAATACTCAATTTTGTAGGATGGCTAACAATTGTTCTCACAAAACCATTTAACATTGGGGATCGAATCGAAGTCACAGGAATTCGCGGAGATGTACTTTCCATAAATACAATGTATACAAGAGTGCAAGGAACTCGCCCGATTGCGCAGACAAAATCGGAGCAGATAATTACAATTCCCAATGAACAGATACTGACAAACCCTGTAATGAACTACTCCCGCATGGGGGATTTGTATTCAGATGATGTGACAATTTCAATTACGCGCCAGAGCAACTGGAGAAAGGCAACCGAAATTATGGAAATTGCGACCTCAAATGCGATAAAAAAATTCATTAAAACCAACACGCCCGCAACATTTGCAGAAAAGAGGTCGTGGCAGGAAGCAATAGCTCTATTGCAGCAGGCATCAAATAGACTAAGAAGGGGATTTGTAAAAGAATCTGTGCAGGAGAAAATAGAAATGCTAAAAACCGCTGAAACTACCTCCCAGATTGAACCGCCAAAGCCCAGAATACTTACAACAATTGGGCAGTACTCAATCGACCTCAATGTGCTATACCAGACAGACCTCTACTCTGTGCGCAATACGAAAAACGAAGTGGTGAGAAGCATACTTGAGGCAATTGAAAAAAGGGACGATATAGAATTGGCATACCCGCAAACGCAATTCACATACGAGGAAAAGCCCAAAAAATTCACAAAGCAGGAAAAATTATTCCAAAAACCCAAAAGCCCGCCACAATAACTACTCTTTTGCCCCAAAATAAATAAGCAAACCAAACACAAAAATCAAAAATGAATAGAGAGGAAGAAAAACACCGGGTTCAGTTGGCGAGAGCGCAAAAAAGCACAAATCAGAATTTATTTCCCTGCAATAAGAAAAGAAGAGTTCGTATGCAAAAAGCGCCGCGCCGAAAATTGCAATAATATAACCTATTGATTTTAGCTTCATTTAAGAAAAATTAGATGATTTGAAATATTAAGCTATGCGCTGCAAACCTATTCACAAAATTAAGCAGACGACCTATAAATGAGCTTGTGCATTGCCTTGCTTGTGATCTTGCTTGAAGGGCCCTTACTCGCGCTCTTTGTTGCCTTTCCCTTTTTTGCGGCTTTTTTTTTAGAACCTTTCTGCAATTCCTCAACAATCTCTTTTAGCGCAATTATTTCAGATTCGGCAGTGGACCTGAAATTATCGAGCTTTTCAACCTTTTTTTTAAGATAAGCGTCTGCTGCAGGAGTTGAAACAACCGTTGCCCTGTTCTCTAGCATTTGAAGTCGGCGGTGCGCAAGATCCACTTTTTGTGCAAGCGGGAGAATATTTACAGAACCCCTTTCCGGCTCTTGCAAAGGTTCAGATATCCCGCTCTCACGCACTTCTTTTGAAAGATTTGGTTTAAGCGGCTTTTTTAAAAAAAACAGCATTACATTGCCAATTACAAGCGCAACTATCAGAACTACCAAAAATAATGTTACAGGCCCCATAAACTACACCTCCACAAAAAATCATTTTAAACCTATGGGCAATAGAGGGCACTAAAATTGGCCCATGTGGCCTCTTGCACCTCTTTTTTGCTACAGCCCTTTATTTGGGCAACCTTAGCTAGCACAAGCGGGATCCATGAAGGGTCAGAAGTCTTGCCCCCAAAACTAACGGGGGCATCGGTTTCGAGCAAGAGATTGCTTAGGGGAATATTTTGCACAACCTCACACGAACCCTGATCCGAAAACAAAATCGGCCCGCAGGAGATAAAATAGCCCAAATCAATAGCCCTGCTACTTGTCTTTTTGCTGTTGGTAAACCAATGCATGTGCACATTTTTGAGCCCGCTCTTTTCCAATATATCAAGGCATCGTGTTTCGGCATAGCGTGCGTGCACAACAAGCGGCTTTTTGTATTTTTTTGCCAGATCAATGAATCTCAAAAAAGCATCTTCTTGCAGCTGCCTTTCCTGAGTGGTTTTAGCATACTTAAAATCGAGCCCGACTTCCCCCACCGCGCTTGCACTTGGAATATTTTCCTCTACAAGTTCAAACGAGCGCTCCAGCCCCTTATTTGACATTTTGAGCACATCCTCTGGATGGATACCTACTGCACATTTTATTTGAGGGAATTTTTCGGATAACGAGAGGGAGGCCTTGATAGATTGAAGGCTTGTTGAATTCGTAACTGCAAAGCCAACCTTTTGCCTGCGCATTTTTTTGATTATATTTTGCGGGTTTTTAAAAAAATCCATATGGCAATGTGAATCGGCTAACAAAAAAACCACCTTTTAAAAAATATGCGCATCTAACGACTATTATCGAAAACAATTATATGTGATTGTGAATGACAGAAAAAGAGCAAAAAACGCCAAAAAAGAGCATCGAACAAAAAAAGGCCGAATTTTTACACCCGGCAGCTTCCCCGAAATCACAGCAGCAATTCCCAATCCATCTAATAGGAATGCTCCTAATACTCGGATTATTGATAGGGGCAGCGCTCACCCTGATAGTTTTCAACCCTAAAAACGGAAACGGGGACGATACAAACAGCATAAACGATGTGGAGTACCGCACAGTGCCAATTACAATGCTCTACTCAGATCAATGCAATGGATGCTCACAAACAAACACTTTTGAAGAGCTCTTTTTGGTGAGAAATATCCCCTACAAACTTGAAAAAGTAGAGGCAAGTTCAGAAGAGGGCAAAGAACTCATAGAAAAATACTCAATACAAACCGTGCCCACGGCAATAATTGATGCCAAAAAAATAGAATTCTACCCCACAACAAAAAACAATTTTGATAATGTTCTTGAAAAAATAAGCGGGGCATACATAGCCCCTGAACTAAACCTTGATGCAAAAACATACCACCCGGTCTACTATCTTGAAAAAATTCCTGGATACTGCGATGCAAACAAGCCCACAGTTCTGCAGTTTGATGATTACTATACTCCTCAAAATAATTCTGCAAGGCCTCTGCTATACGAATTCATTGCAGATTTTAACACAAGCACTGAACTTAAATATGTATTTGCCCAGAGCATATCACAAGACGAGAATGCGGTTTTAGGAAACCTCTTTTTAACCTGCGCTTCAAATCAACAAAAATACCCAGAACTCGAATACAAAATCACCGGGATCTACTGCAACAACCCTTTCAAGGGCGACCCTGAAGTTGCGACAAGCTCTGAAATTAAAGGGTGCAGGACAATTAGCGAACACTATTCAAAACCCCTCACACAAATAGAGCTAGACATTGCCGCTGCAAGGGCAAAACTTGACCTAAACAAGCTTGCAGCATGCATTGCAACAAAAGAGACCATTTACAACAATGCAAAAAAACTTATAGAAGAGATCGGGATAAATCGCACAGGCACATTCCTGATAAATTGCCAGGAAACAGCAAGCATTGACACACTACGCGATTCATTTTGCAAAATAAACCCGCAAGCGTGCAAGCGATCTTGAATGAACGGAACATTTTTCTTTTCCGGAAAAGAATTCCCGTGCCCCCAGAACGTCTACTGCCCCTCAGACGACTCATACTTTCTTGCAGAGCATGTAAAAGTAAAACCCGGACAGAGCGTAATTGATCTTGGATGCGGCAGCGGAATACAAACCCTAAATGCCCTCCTTGCGCAAAACGCTTCACACGTACTTGCACTTGATATCAATAAAGATGCACTTAGTGCAACTCTTCAAAACTGCAAAATAGCAGGAGTGGAAGCAAAAGTGCAAACGCGCGAATCTGATTTATTTTCAAACTGCGAGCAAAAAGCAGATGTGATAATATTCAATCCGCCATATGTTGCAACGGAGCAAGTGAAATACAAAGACCTCGACGGCGGGAAAAGAGGCAGGGAAGTTCTTGACAAATTCCTTGAGCAATTTCCATTGCACCTAAACAAAAACGGAAAGTGCTTCTTTTTGCAAACCGATATTAACGGATATAAAAAAACCGAAAAAATCCTAACGCAAAAAGGCATCAAATTTGAAATCCTTGCAAAAAAAAGAATTTTTTTCGAAGAACTTGCGATCTGTTGCTGCCGGATGTAAAATAAAACTAACTACACGCCACAAAAATACTCGACAATCAAACTAATGCGCCCACTTACCGGCGTGTGTTAAATCATCGTCCGAATCGTGCTCTGCGTCACCATCTTCTTTTTCTACCCTTGATTTGTAGAAATAAACCAGCACGCAAAGAATTATCGCGCCAATAATCAAAAACACATACAAATCCTTATTGCCCACTTCAACTTCAAACCCCTTCTCAATAACATGAGTCCCTTGCGCATCATCAAAAAATACCCTCAAAACAATTGGTGTCCTCCCAGTCTGCTCGCCAATAGTAAAAAAAATGTTTCCAGAGACTTTTTCAGATGGAGCTAGTGAAGCTTTTTCAAATGCATCCCCCTGAACAATATAGCCTTGAGAAGAGAAGAGCTCTGCACTAATATTTGAAATTTCTTGGCCTGAAATATTTGAAATATCAAAAGAAAAAGAACCCTCTTCTTCTGGCTTTAATGATTTATTTGAAAGATTTGCAGAAATTTCAAGCGGGCTTTTTTTGGAATGCAGAGGCAAAGAGAAATTCTGATCCTGCCCAAATTGTGCCCACACAGAGCCTGCATTTTGAGTTTCTGAAAGGGCTTTTATTTCAAAAACCCTCTCCTGCGCAAAATTTGGGGAGAGGACAAGGAAAGTGTAATAGAGTTCATCTCGGGGTTCACCTTTTAAAATCAGCGAAAACTCATCTGAAGATTTTACAACAATCTGCACATTATCCAAATCTGAAAGAGAGGAATTGAGCGCCCTTATCTTGTAATATCTCACCTCATCGACATAAAAAGGCGAATTTGAATCTTCAAGAGGGAATAGTGTAACGGAGAGATCTGCTAGCGCAAAACTTAAAAAAAGCAAAACAAAAGAGAGGGCCCAAATTAACCTAGGCATAAAGGTCAACTTCCTGAGTAGGCTCTTTTGAAATAATCCCTTTTATTTTACCCCTGTTGTTGAAAATATAGAGGAGCACGAGAATTGCAACAAGCCCTGCCGCTATTTGGAATAAAAGCTGCTGCGAAATGCCTTCAGATGGCGCTATCTGCTTTGCACCCTTCTTGTATACAGCAAGAGCATCATCTAGAGCCTGCGCCGCAAACTTTTCAGATTGCCCAAAATTGCGCTCATCATAAAATTTAATTGCGCGAGCATAATTTTGCTCAAGTTCGCGCACCTTTGATTGGTCCTGCCAATCCCCGCGGTTCTCTTGAGATAAAATATAATTTTTTGCTTCCGTGAGGGTTAGAAAATCCGTGTCCTTTTTTATTTTCTCATTTTCAGAATAGATCAAATTATATGCATCATTTTTTTGCACCCTATTGTCAAATTCAGAAAGAACAGCATCCATTCTAAGCGAACTTGCCTGCACTGTAGAAGTTAGAGAGCCTTGCAACTGGGTTGAATATAAATTATAGTTTCGCAAAGCCTGCAAGCCTTGCGGGATTTCTAGTATTGAAAAAAGCTGCGATTTTGTCTGGGTGTCAAGATCTGCTACTGAGATCTGCTGCTTCAATTTGTCAAGGTTGCTTTTATATAAAATTCCTTTTGAATTTAAAGAATCGATAGATTCAAAAATCGAATTAAATGATGAATCCATTTCCAAAAAAGCCTTGCCTGAAGGGGATGTTACAAATTCGCTTTCTGCAGCCCCTGCACCTGAAATTTTTGCTGCAATCGAAGAAGAATCAGATGACATATCCCTTAGGGAATTTTTAAGAGATGCCATATCAACATCAATATCATTATCCTCTAAAGTGGATTGGACTGTATTTAGCTGGAAAATTTCATCACTAAGTTCAACCGAGAGTTCATTGAAAATTGCCTGGTATTTTTGGGTAAAAATCCAATCAGCCCCAGAATTTGAAGAAATAGAGGCCTTGAGAAGCTGGATCTCACGCAACTTGTCAGCGATTTCAAATAACTCCCTATTAACAGAGCGTGAAACTGAAAGCTCGCCGCTCTGCGCGTCAATTGCAAAATATGTAACAATTGTATTTCCTGCAGTAAGAGGTATTACCCAATACGAATTCTGCTCTTGAAGAATAGTTACATTTGGCGGAGTATATGTCTCGCCTTCGTAGAGGAAATGGTTTGAAGTTACAATATAATTTACAGCATCGCTTCCTGAAATTGCCACTACAAATAAAGATAGCGCAAGCGCAAAAAAGGCCACAAAAACCCAACTTTTCATCTATTTAAAGAGGCTTTTTGAGAATAAAAAACTTGGCTCGGCCTTAAAAAGGCTACAAATTAAACAATCCCACCCCAATCCCCCGGCCCTTTGCCTGCTTAAACGCTGTTTGCCCAAAGGGGCGTACTATATGGGATTGTTTAAAAAGTATTTTCCAATAAACAAATGAACTAGATTGGGATATGCCCTTTTGAGTCGTCAAAGGGTAGGCCCCAGGGGTTTTTGAGCAGGGCCTCAGTTTTAGGGAGATATTAAATATTTCTACATATTCTAATTAGTAATGGGATTTGATCTTCTAAAAGGGCTGCAAAACCTTCTTGATGCATTTGAAAAAGAAGACCCACCTGCCCTAAAAAGCCTTGGAAATGAACTCATAAGAAGGGCGTGCGCAAAAACTAATTATAACCTTGCAAATATTTCAGTAATAGCATACTCACTCTACAAAATCCTCTCAAAAGAGCATTTTGTAAAAAACCCAAAATGGCAAAAAGTTTCAGAGAGCATACGAACTGAAATAACAAGAGCAATAAAGGCGTGCCAAAAAGAAGACTATTCTGCGCTTAATATCCATCTTGGCCATGTAATACAAAATATTGAATCAATTGATAGAGATCTTTCAAACTATGCACGCAACATTTTTGAAAAGGCCAAAATAAAACAAGCATCAACTGCCTATGCAATTGGACTTAGCTTAAATCAAGCCGCATCAATAACAGGAGCCGATAGAAAAGAGCTGCAAAAATATATCGGAATAACAACAATCCATGATGAAATAAAGGAAACTGGAATTGAACAGCGCATGAAAATTTTACGAGGAGTTCTCAAATGAAACAAGAGCCCTATAATGGAGCTGGAAATTCTCTGCCCACAAAAAAATTTATCCTAGACTCTAGCAGCATAATCACAATATCCGATAACTGTTTTATAAAAGTCCTAAAACACCTTGCACAAAAGGAAAATATAACATTCATCATACCAGAATCGGTGTACAAAGAAAGCGTCCTAACCCCGCTTAACATAAAAAGGTTTGAACTAAGCGCAATACGAATACAAGACGCTGTCACTGATGGATATATACAAGTTGCAAAAACAACAGAATCAGTAAAAGGAAAAATGCAACGAATCGAGGCAATAACCGACAGGCTGTGCAGCTTTGAAGGCAGCCCACTAAGAGTTGTGCACCGCGGGGAAACTGAAACCCTTGCACTTCTAAAAGAATTGGGGGCCCAAATGCTTGTAATTGATGAAAGAACAACGCGCATGCTAATAGAAGAGCCGAGTAACATCATTAGGTTTTTACAAAAAAAATACCCAGGCATAAATGTGAACAAACAAGCAATCAATGAATTTAGAAACGAATACGGGGACATAAAAGTTTGCCGCTCCGTTGAACTCATAGCACTAGCACATGAAAACGGAACCCTTGAAAGGGAAATACACAAATCAAATAGATCGCTAGAAGCTTGCCTATATGCCGCAAAATTTGCAGGATGTGCTGTTTCATTTGATGAAATTTCAAAATATATGAAAAGGGTGAAACAATGATAGAAAAGGCCCACTACAAGGACGCAACTGAAATTGCAAAAATAATTGCAAAAGAGTTCCCCTACAAAAACTATACCGAAAAAGGCCTTCTTGAAAGGCTCAATAGCGGCAAGGTTGCAATATTCAAAAAAACAATCGGAAACTCCATTGCCGGATTTGTCGAAGTTGAAATGAAAGGAAATTTTGGCATGATAAATGCAATTTCAGTAAAAGAAAAATACCGCAAAAAAGGATTTGGAAAAGAGCTGCTATCCCATGCAATTTTTTTCCTCAAAGCAAGCGGAGTGCCTTTTGCTCGGCTTTTAGTAAAAGAGCAAAATAAAAACGCAAAAAACCTATACGTGCTACACGGCTTTTCCCTCTCAAAAATACACGATAGAAAAATAGAAGGATCAATTGTTGAAGTGTGGGAGAAGAATTTGCAAGAGGAAGAAGAGTACCTTAACTAACGGAGCAGAGCAAAAACATCTTTAAAATATTGCAAACAACCCCTCGTTATGTGGCTAAAAACTACATAACCCTAACCTGGCCGAATCCCTCTTTTGAAAAATTAAAACCACGCAGCTCCGTCAGTACGCTTTTGCGAATAGTACGCGCCTTTTTGCATTTGTCCCCATGAAAATGCACTTTCCCGGAGATTGTTTTTGATCAAATGGGATGCAGCGCGAACTAACCCCATATTTTTCCTTTATTTTCATTTCATGGCCAGGGTCTTCGCAAAAATATGCAAGCACCATCTTTTTTTGTGAAATCCCTTTCTCAAATTCTTTGAGTGAATTTGCCTGCACAATATTTTCATCAAGGAACTTTTTTGCCTTTGAAAACATATCAGAGTGCATCTCTTCTAGGATTTGTGGAATCCTTTTCACAACATCTTTTTCTTTGACAAATTCCTTTTTCCCGCTATCCCTTCTAACAACTACAACATGCCCTTTTTCAATGTCCTTTGGCCCTATTTCGATTCGCAAGGGAATCCCTTTCAATTCCCAATCATTGAATTTCCAACCAGTGCTATATTGCTCCCTATCATCTAAAATAGCCCTAAATTCTTGAAGTTTCTTTTCCATCTCTTTTGCCTTTTTGAGAACTTCTGTTTTTGTTTTTTCAAAAAGCACAGGAACAATTACCGCTTTATTTTTTGCAATGCGCGGCGGAAGAACTAACCCTTTATCATCCCCGTGCACCATCACAATTGCGCCAAGCAACCTGGTGCTAAATCCCCAACTAGATTGCCAAGGCAGCTGCTCATTTTTTTTCTCATCCGTAAATTTTATACCAAAAGATTTTGCAAACCCCTGGCCCAAATTATGGGATGTTCCCATCTGCAAGGCCCTTCCATCCGGCATTAGCGCTTCAATTGTTGTAGTGTAAAGGGCACCTGCAAATTTTTCCGCTTCGGTTTTCTGCCCAGAAATTACAGGGATTGCAAGAAGCCCTTCAATCATCTTCTTGTACTCATCTAAAAACATCCGAACTTCCTTATCGCATTCCTCTTTAGTGGTGTATACACAATGGCCTTCCTGCCACAAAAACTCGCGCGTGCGCAAAAAAAGCTTTGTCTGCTTGACTTCCCACCTCAACACATTGCACCACTGATTTATGCGAAGCGGCAGATCGCGCCACGAGCGCACCCATTTTGAAAAAGAATCATAAATAATTGTTTCCGAGGTCGGGCGTATTGCCACTTTTTCTTCATCTTTATCATCGGAAGCAACCCAGGCAAGTTCGGGGGCAAATCCTTTTGCGTGCTCGGCTTCCTTTTCAAAAAAGCTCTTCGGGATAAGGAGCGGAAAGTAGGCATTCTGCACTCCGTGGCTTTCAATCACACGGTTAAAATAGCTCTGAATTGCTTCCCAAATTGCATAACCGTTTGGCCGGATTACCATAAAGCCGCGCGTTGGGGCATAATCCGCTAGATTTGCCTTGAGCACTACCTGATTGTACCATTCGACAAAATCCGCGTCCTTTTTTACGGTAATTCCCAAAAGGTTCTCATCGGCCACAAAATCACTTAAATAGTAAAATATAGAGGAAATAAAAGGGTTTGGACTGATTTGCCTATCGCTATTTCCTTGCAAAGTTAGCTAGTATCTTCTCCCTGTATGCACTTGCTGCCTGCGGGTTTTTCATACAAGTGAATTGTATGTCGCATTTTATATCCATTATATCATTGAGTGATTTTAGTTCAGAACTGAGAAATGAATCGCGTTTTTTGAAAAAATCCCGTAGTTTTCTGACTATATTTTCAGGATAATTGACCTGTATTATGTGATCCCCGATAACATTGACATCGACATTGGATGGGTAAATGGCCGATTTTGCCTTCCCTACCTTTCCTCCAATTGAGCGGTAATTTGAAATGGCAACATCATTTATCGGAAAGCCTGCAGGACACACAAAAGTTGACTTGATGCCCTTGTTTATAATAGATTTCCAGAGCGTCATTTCATTCCCATAATTTATCTGAAACCACCAATGAATATTATTGTAAGAAATGCATGATTTTGGCTCATCTTTGCCTATATTTTCTGCACAGTATAGCAGCATATCTGTCCAGAAATTATCAAGTTCGAAAAGTGACTTTAACCTATATTGCCCATAATCACCTTCCAAAAATTCCCTTGCAAAAACTTTTGAATTTGCACGCGTATTATATGAGACCGAAAGAGAATCAAAAAATTTCTTAGAGTCAAAAATCCACTTCTTTGAAATTTCATACTCTTTGGATTCGTTCCTGAAAAGAACCCCTTCATCAACTAGCATGGTTGCAGCTTTTCTTATCCCCTGAAACGAGACCCTTGAAGAAAATTTTTGGGCAATCTTCCTGTGCATATTTGCAAGCGAGAGCGGGTGCTCTTTTGATAAAATCTGGACAAGCTGATTTTTCACAGTGTCTTTTTTTGAACTCTCCTGAAGATAATCCACCATGCAACCAATTGGTTCAATTCATATTATTAAACCTTTTGGTTTAGTTACAGATCAACCAACTGCATAAATCCACCCAAAACCCCAAGTATTACATAAATAATAGGGGGAACAGGATGGAAAATGAATTTGTCAAAGTACCGGGATGCAAAGAGACGGAAGTAAAAGAACTCTACCACGACAACCAAACGCAAATAAGTGTTGTACAAGTGGCAAGAGGGGGAGAAATACCGATGCATTGCCATGATTGCGCCGCCACAATGATAATAACCAAAGGAAGCGCAAAAGCAATTGGAAAAGATTATAAGATTGTTAAAAATGGAGATATAGTTGTAAAAAAGCCCAAGGAAGCACACGGTTTTACTCAAATAAAAGAGCCATTTGAGTTCATTTCAGTTTCAGAGGGGAATGGAATAATGCACAATGGGGAATTTGACATAAAATACATTTAGAGACACATGTCTCACTTTATGAGGCAAAAACATGATAATCGAAGCGCTCTACCAAGCACTAAACCTAAATATCGGCTGGTTCATAGAGCTCGCACTGGATAATTTGCTCTGGGTTTTCATATTCTTTGCAACCGCAAACATACTTGACGATAGCAAGACCCTAGTTGGCTCTATAATGTTGTTTTTGTTCTTTGTGTTTGATTTTTTTGCAGAACTTGGGTTTTCACAGGCAAGCGGATGGGTGTTTTTAGGGGCTGGATTTTTAGCGATTGTATATCTTTCAAGGATTGCAATTTCAATTTGGGTAGAATACACCCCTTCTTTGAAAAGACATATGCTAAAAATCCTCGCCGCCCACTGGCTTGCCGTCTATATTATCTACAATCTATTCTTGGTGTGAAAATGGGAGCCGTCACAAGAGGAATGATTTCGATTGGAATTGGAGTATTTTTGTTTAGCATACTTCTTGTTCTGGCAGATAACGGAGTTAACTTTTTTGCGGCGGGGTTTTTTTCACTGGTCGGTTTTATTGCATTCACATTATGGATATTTGACTACATGACATACTTTCTTGCTACATGAACAGAGGCGATTGATTGAAAACTTGGAAAAATCTTGCACCTAATTTAGTTAGGCAGCGACTAATGATGGAAGGCACTACTGAAAAAATCGTAGAGCCAGAACAAATAAAATCGTACCTTGTAGAATTAGCTAAATTCACTAAAATGGAAATAATAAAAAGAGATTTACCAAATCCTATTGCCTACTCAGCACACGAATGTGGTTATGGCGGATGGATCCACTGGAAAACATCAGGAGCACACTTTTACAGCTACCCAACAAACCCCCCGCTTTTTACAGTAGACACTTACACTTGCAAACCCTTTTCCGTAAAAGCGGCAGTTGAATTTACAAAAAAATACTTCAATGCAATTGAACTTGTCTGGAAAGAAGTTGAAGTTTGAAGGAGACGATTGCGGGTCAAATTTCTTTGAACTGCTCGCGCAGTTTCATCTCCCTTCTCTTGCGATTGTACCCCAGCGCGAATTTGTGCACAGCATCACGCACGGACCTGATAAATAACATCATGCGGGAGTTCTTGTCAAATTGTTTAGGCTCATCAAAACCCGGCAGATAGATTTCCTCGTTCTTTTTTGCAAGCGCAATTATCGGGATTTTTAACCCCAGTTCTCTTAGAGCGTCAAGGCTAGCATTTAATTGGCCAGCTCCGCCATCAATAATTATGAGCGAAGGGAACTGCGCACTCTCTTGCCGGAGCCTTGAGTATCTTCTGCTAACAATTTCTTTCATTGATGCAAAATCATCGTTTTTGCCCTGAACTGTTTTGATCTTGAACTTGCGGTACTCTTTTTTATCAGGTTTTCCGTTTGTAAATCGCACCATTGCCCCAACCACGTGGTCATAGTTAAGGTTTGAAACATCAAAGCACTCGATAATTGAAGGTATATCAGGTAAATTCAGAGCATCTTTTATAAGAGCAAGAACAGAACCTTCACCAATATTTAGCACTGCATTTTTTTGTGCCATATTAACAAGGCCGAGTTTTTCGCCCCTTTTAGGATATATCAATGAGACATATGTCCCTTTTATTTTTGAGAGGTATGCTTCAACTACTTCGCGCTCGCTCTCCTCTGCCCAGAATTTTTCACTTACAAGTATTTCATTTGGAGGTGTGTGGGTTGAATAATAGCGCGTTATGAATTCTTCAAACAATCCTTCGTGGTAATCAAAGGTGAATTCCTTTTTTCCCGATATTACACCGCGCGAAATTGTAAACATTTCCACAATACACTTCGGTTCATTTTTAACAAGTGCCAAAACATCCTGGTCATATCGCTTTACAAGTTCAACTTTCTGGCGCTCATCAAGATTCTCTATTGCCTCTATTTGGTGTTTTTTTTCAAGCGCGCGCTCAAACTTTAACTCTTTTGAAGCGATTTGCATTTCATCTTTTAATTTTTCAATAACTCCGCTACGTTCCCCTTTCAAAAAATCATGAACGCCTTGCACCTGTTCTAAATATTGCTCTTGCGATACATTCCCAATGCAAGGAGCAGTACAGAGCCCAATGTGATAATTAAGGCACTCTTTTTTTGGCAAAATCCTGCAGGTCCTGATTTTGTATAGTTGCACTGCAAGATTTAGAAGCTGAACCCTAGCAAATCCATCAACATATGGCCCAAAATACTTTCCATCAGGAGTAACTTTTCTAGTGGAGAGTATGCGCGGAAATTTTTCTGCAGTCAATTTGATGTATGCAAAAGTTTTGGAATCCTTTAGGTCAATATTGTATTTTGGGGAGTGCTTTTTTATCATATTATTTTCCAAAAGCAGCGCTTCCACCTCATTATCAACAGCAACAAATTCTATATTTGCAATGCGCAAAACCATCAGGGCAATTCGCGGATAATGGTTTTTATTCGTAAAATAGCTAGATACCCGTTTTTTCAAATTTTTCGCTTTACCAATATAAATTATTTCATTTTGCAAATCCCTAAAAAAATACACGCCCGGTTCTTGCGGAATTTTACTAAAATCAACTTCCCCCTTTTCCCCAACCTCTATCATTCCATTACCTTTTTCAAAAACTGCCCGGTGTATGAGGAAGCTACCTGCAAAACTTGTTCGGGAGTCCCTTTTGCAATAAGCCTTCCCCCTCCGTCCCCGCCTTCTGGCCCAAGATCTATTATATAATCAGATGATTTTATCACATCAAGGTTGTGCTCTATTACATAAACGCTATTCCCCTTATCCACAAGCCGATTTAGTACTGCAATCAATTTGCGCGTATCTTCAAAGTGCAACCCGGTGGTTGGTTCATCTAGCATGTAAACAGTATTGCCCTTCTTTTGCTTTGCTAATTCGCGCGTAATTTTTATTCGCTGCGATTCTCCCCCAGAAAGAGTAGTCGAACTCTGCCCAAGCTTAATATAGCCAAGCCCCACATCAACTAGTGTTTCAAGTTTTCTTCTAATCGATGAGTGGTTTTCAAAAAATGGTAATGCTTCCTCGGCGCTCATTTGCAAAACCTCTGCAATGTTTTTGCCTTTGTATAATATTTCAAGGGTTTGCTTGTTGTATCTTTTCCCCTTGCACTCCGAGCACTCAACATATACATCCGGCAAAAAATTCATTTCAATTTTAATTAGCCCGTCACCAAAGCACGCTTCGCACCTGCCGCCCTTTACATTAAATGAAAATCTCCCTTCTTTATACCCCCGCGATTTTGATTCGCGTGTGAGCGCAAAAATTCCCCTCACATCATCAAATATTTTGGTATAAGTAGCCGGGTTTGAGCGCGGGGTTCTTCCAATGGGGTCTTGGTCTATTACAATTATATTTTTCACATTATCAGGAACATGGACAAAGCTATGCTTTCCCACCCTCTCTGACCCTTGGTCAAAATGCTTCTTTAGGTACGGAACAAGGGTTTGGTTCATTAAAGTGGATTTTCCGGAACCCGAAACCCCTGTAATTGTGCACAGAACTTCAGTTGGCAAATCTACTGTGAGCCCGCGCAAATTGTTTTGCGCAGCACCAATTATTCGTATATGGCTTGGGGCTTTTCTTCTTGTCTGCGGAACCTCTATTTTTTTCTCCCCGGATAAATACTGGCCGGTTAAGCTTTTTGGATTTTCAGCAATCTGCTCCGGTGTTCCTCTCGCGCACACATGGCCTCCGTGAATTCCGGCTCCGGGGCCCATATCAATTATATAATCAGCAGCGCGGATAGTGTCCTCATCGTGTTCAACTACAATTAAAGTATTCCCCACATCTCGCAACCTGTGAAGGGTGTTGATTAATTTTTCATTATCCCTCTGGTGCAAACCAATTGACGGCTCATCTAGAATATAGAGAACACCCATTAGGTTTGAACCAATTTGAGTTGCAAGCCTAATTCTTTGAGCTTCGCCACCGGAGAGTGTTCTTGCGCTTCGCGAAAGCGTAAGATATCCAAGGCCTACATTTTTTAAAAACCCCAATCTCTCACGGATTTCCTTTAGCACCTGCGTTGCAATGAACTTCTCCTTTTCCCCCAATCTCTCATCTAGCTTTGCAAAAAAATCAACTGAATGGAGTATACTCATATCAGTGACATCAATTATTGATTTGGAATCAATTTTTACAGCCAAGACATTTTCTTTAAGCCTTTTTCCTTTGCACACTTCGCAAGGTTCAGCTAGCATGAATTTTTCAATTTCCTCTTTCCTCCATTCAGATTCTGTTTGTTTATAGAGCCGCATTGCCTGCGGAATAACACCTTCAAATCCATGCTCCATTCGCATGTTCATTCCGACATGCCACTTTCCTGAAATTGGCTCTTTTGAACCATACAGAAGAACTTTTAGTTGTTTTTCGGAAAACTTTTTTATCGGAGTAAAAACATCAAACCCATACTTTTTCCCAACAGCAGCTATTTGCTGTGACCTCCATGTAAGATCTGCTTTTGAATAAAGGGCAACTGCCCCGTCCATTATGCTCTTTGATTTATCCGCAATCACAAGTTCTGGTGAGAGCTGCATAATATCGCCAAGCCCGTGGCATGCACTGCACGCACCGAATGGGGAATTGAAAGAGAACATTCGAGGTTCAAGCGGCTCAAAGACAACTTCTGGATGGTTTGGGCATGCACCGAATGTAGAATAGAGGGTTTCGCCTTCAGCCCGCGAGAGTTCTTTTAAGGTCTTTTCTTCACTTGGGGCGTTACTTAACTTCTGCGCTTTTTTTGCATCAATTACAATCATTCTCCCGTTTCCCACATGAAGCGCTTGCTCAACTGCTTCTGAAACCCTCTGGCGCTCATCTTCATTAATTGTAATAGTATCTATTATTGCCTCAATCCAGTGCTTTTCATATCTTGTGAGTTTTATTTCTTCCTTAATATTTTCTGATTGATATATTTGTTCATCTACTCTGATTTTTGTAAACCCGTCCTTTTTCAAATCATCAAAAACCTGCTCATATGTCCCCTTAGCACCCCTTACCACCGGCGCTAAAATCATCAGTGTCTTGCCATTTTCAGACATTACAAGATTTGTAATGTTCTCTGCCGTCTGAGGTTTTATTTTGCTCTCACACTTCGGGCAGTGCAAAACACCAATTCTTGCAAAAAGCAGCCTCAAATAATCATAAATTTCAGTAACGGTGCCAACAGTTGATCTTGGGTTTTTTGAAGTTGTTTTTTGTTCAATTGAAATTGCAGGAGAGAGCCCGTCAATTGAATCAACATCAGGTTTATTCATAAGCCCCAAAAATTGCCGCGCGTAAGCTGAGAGGCTCTCAACATATCTTCTCTGCCCCTCCGCATAAATAGTATCAAATGCCAAAGTGGATTTTCCGGAGCCCGAGAGCCCGGTTATTACAATGAGTTTATCGCGCGGAAGCTCTACATCAATATTTTTCAGATTGTGCTCTCGCGCGCCCTTTACAGCAATACGATCTTGCATACGTTCCCTCTATTCGCAACAATTAAAATTTGCTTCTATCACGAGGACTTTTACCTCGGTTTCTGGGCAATGATTTTTATAACTTTTTTCCCTTTTGCGTATTCTCTTTGTGCATATTTCGAGCCGCTTGCCTCAATTTCAGTCGGCTTGAATTCCCTTGCAATCACTTTAAAACCGGCATTACGCAAAAGTGGGATTATTTCCCGATCAATGTAGCGGTGCTCAAATGTGGTTAGCAGGAACTTTCCGCCCGGCACGAGTATTCTTTTGACTTCATTTATATAGCCCGGCAATGTTCTTTGAATCTCTGAAAAAGTCTGACCTGCAATGGCCGCTCTTTTTCGAATATCAGCCAGATTTGTTACATCTTTGCCATACGGGACATGATGGATGAAAAAATCAGCAATCACTGCAGGAACTGAGGCTGATTCTATCTTTTCCGTCTCAGCCAATACATTTCCTTTGACATAGCCCATATTACTTGGCAGTTTATATCTTGGCTTTTGCAAATCCACAACTTTCACAGTACCCGGAAGATTTTTTTTCAAGAGCCTTTGTGCAAATTTAAAAGCCCTCCCCTTTGTCGGCCCTTCCCCGAACGATACCATTTTTATTTTAGGTTTTTTCACTTAGAATCCCCCTTTTTCGATTTTGACTGAGCATAAGCCTTTGAATCTTGCAAGAGCGCATACTCCTGTTTTAGGGCTTCGAGCTGGTCTCTGAATGCAATTGCGTTTTCAAAGTCAAGGTTCTCAGCACTTGTTCTCATTGCAGCGTCCAATTCAGCAATTCTTTTTTCAACATCCTGCCTGCCCATGTGCTTTAACCCTTTTATTTCACTCTTCTTTTGTGCAAGCGCCTTTACAACCGGCATTGGAGTGATCCCATTTTCTTTGTTGAATTTCTCCTGATCCCCTCTTCTTTTTTTTGTAATTGCAACTGCGCCTACTATTGATTTTGTAATTACATCAGCATAGAGAATTACATGGCCATTTAGATTTCTTGCCGCTCGCCCAATTGTTTGTATAAGGCTTCTCTCATCCCGCAAAAACCCTTCCTTGTCAGCATCCAAAATACAAATGAGGCTAACCTCAGGCAAATCAAGGCCTTCTCGCAAAAGATTTATCCCTACAAGAACATCAAATTCTCCAGCGCGAAGCTGCCTTATTAGTTCAATTCTCTGCAAGCTCTCAATTTCCGAGTGCATATACCTTACTTTGACATTTTCCTTTGCCAAATAATCAGTTAAGTCCTCAGCCATTCTTTTTGTTAGCGTTGTAATTAAAACGCGCTCCCCTCTTTGCACGGTTTTTCCGATCTCTTCAAGCATGTCCTTGACCTGGTTTTTTATAGGACGAACTTCAACTTGCGGGTCAAGTAGCCCGGTTGGCCTTATGATCAGATTCACAATTTGCCCGGAACTTTTCATTTCATATTCAGCAGGGGTTGCAGAAACAAACACAACATGGTTGAAGTACTTTTCAAATTCATCAAATTTTAAAGGACGGTTATCAAAAGCGCACGGCAGCCTAAATCCAAAATCCACAAGATTTTTTTTGCGCGCAAAGTCCCCATTATACATTGCCCGTGATTGCGGAATTGTCTGGTGTGATTCATCAACTATTAGCAAAAAATCATTCGGGAAATAATCCAAAAGAACATAAGGCGGTTTTCCTGGGGGCCTTCCGTCAAAATGGCGCGAATAATTCTCAATCCCGTTGCAATATCCCATTTCCTGAATCATTTCAAGATCATATTTAACCCTTTGTGAAAGCCTTTGCGCTTCTAGCGGCCCAAGAGTCGGAAGATGATCTTGCAGCTCCTGTTTTATTGCCCCCATTGCTCGCTGTTGCTTTTCAATTGGAACAACATATTGGCGTGCCGGAAAAACCCTTGCCTCATCAAGAGTGCTAATTGTAGTTGCAGAGAGCGGATCAATTTCTGAAATTTTACTAACAACACTTGAACCGAGTTCAATGCGAATGATATTTTTCTCAGAAGCAGGAATTATATCAATTGTATCCCCTCTTACCCTAAACCTTCCGGGTTCTAATACCTGGTCATTTCTCTCATATTGCATTTCAATTAGGCTCTTTATGATATTTGAGCGCGTAACTTCTTTTCCCTTTTCAATTACAAGCGAGAGGTTGGAAAAATCATCAGGGTTCCCCAAACCATAAATGCACGAAATCGAGGCAACCACTATTACATCATCGCGCGACAGAAGGCTTGAAACTGCATGCAGGCGCATCTTTTCAATCTGCTCATTTACAGTTGCTTCCTTTTCAATGTAGAGATCAGAAGTTGGCATGTAACTCTCCGGCTGGTAATAGTCATAGTAGGAAATGAAATATTCCACCCTGTTTTTGGGAAATAATTCCTTTAGCTCCGTGTAGAGCTGCGCTGCAAGGGTTTTATTGTGCGCTAGTACTAGGGTTGGCTTTTGCACCTTTTGTATTAAATTTGCCATTACAAAAGTCTTTCCACTTCCAGTAATTCCAAGCAATGTCTGGCACGGGTATTTGGAATAGCCTTCGTATAACTCTCTAATTGCCTCTGGCTGGCCGCCTGCTGGCTTAAAGGGAGAAACAAGTTCGAATCCCATAACACTCCTCTACACCGCGCGGCTTTTTAAATAATGGCAGGCCTTGTTGCCCGTGCGAACAAAAAAATAAAAATACTGTCCTTTTTTGTCTAAACCTTTCCTATTTTTTTAGACTTGAATGAATTAGGGCTTCGCTGCGTTTATATACCACTTTATTGTTCATTATAGCATGGCCTTTATAGAGAGAGTTCCAACCTATATTCCCGGTTTTGACAATTTTTTAGAAGGGGGTTTTCCAAAAGGCTCCTTGATTTTAGTTTCAGGAACCCCCGGATCCGGAAAGAGCAATTTTTGCGCCCAACTATTATACTACAATGCTCTCAAGGGCAAAAAATGCCTCTACCTAGACCTTGAGCAGGACATGGGAGACCTTGAACTTCAAATGAAAATGTTTGGTTGGGACACATCAGCGCTTGATAATCTCAAAATATATACAATAGAGAGCTCAAACCCCCAGATAGTTGAAAAAGTCATAAAAGAAATTGAAAGCAAGCGCTATGATATAATTGTTCTTGATTCAATTGATTCAATCACAACAAACCCGGCTTCAGTTGAAGAAATACAGCAACAATTTCGAGACCGCGTGCCGCTTATAACAATCCCTGCACTTTTGGACCAGGCAACACTAACACGCCTTAAAATAAAAAAAATATTCAATGCAATAAAGAGCGTAAAATCCACAGCAATAATTACAAGTGAAAGAGTTGAAGGCTCAATGGGGCTTAGCAGGGACACAGTTTCAGAATTTCTCTGTGACGGAGTAATACTTCTATCCTCAACTGCAATCGGCAAAAAAAGGGCACGCTCAATAGAAATCAGCAAAATGCGCCACACCGATACACCCGGCGGCAGATACGAACTTGAAATCACCAAAAAAGGCCTTAACGTATTGTGATTTATGCCTCGCAACCTTGGAATAAAAAACGATTTAGTAAATTGGTTTGTAAAAAATGTTGCAATCCCAAACCTCATGCGCCTTGACATACCCGGCTTTGTAATTGTCAAGCAAAATTATGAAGGGCGGGAAATAGAGCAGCGCAACATTTTCTTTTCCGAGCTGCAGATAGCAGGTTTTGAGAGCGCGCTTGTGAAAAATTTCGGCGAGCGCGGCAAAAAAATCGCCTACACAATGCTCACAAATTCCACATATGCATATTGCCACTCATACGGAATCCCACAGCTAAAAGACGGAGAAAAGGCAATTGATGAATTCTTCTCATTCTACACAGCATTCATGGGGGTTACATGGGGAGAATTTTTGAACCTTGATTATGATCTCAAAACCAAAATACTCCAAGTTAATTTGGGCGACCATATAGTGTGCCGCAAAAATGGGCTCGGGTATATGTTTAGCTCCGGAATATTTGCAGGCGGCTGGCAGCACTTAATGCAAGACCCTACAATACAGGCAAGCCAAATTGAATGCGTTGGAAAAGGAGATAAGAGCTGCAGAGTAATAGCCGGGCCAATTGAATATCTCAAAAAACAAAAATATGAAGTAATAGAGGCAACAGGCACCAGAACATATTCAACAGACATTAGCTATTGGGAGATGAACAAATCAAGGCCCATGCAATACTCCAAAGCATCACTTCGAGAACTAATAGCCGCAGGATTTTTCAAATTCGAAAAAAACAAACTCACATTCCACGAGGATAGGTACTGCTTTACAGGAATTGAACTACTCTATGTATTTGAAGAGACCGCAGCAAAAGACCCAAAGGTTAGCAAACTTCTTTTTGAAACAACTTTTGAACAAGGCAAAAAAATCGCCCTTGCAGAAAAAACCAACGAATATTCAACCTTCATCCCCGATATTCTTTCAGCCTTCGGGTATGGCGACACGCTCATTTCACACAACAATTCAAAATTTATAATTGAAACAAACTATTTTCCATACCTTGAAACCTACGACCAAATAAATTACCAATATTTCAAAGGGCTTGTCTCAGGACTTCTTAGCGGCTTTTTGGGAAAAGAAATAATTCTCAAAAACCATAGCACAAACGTATCGAACGGGTATTTGCAGCTAGTGCTTTTGGAATAGGAAATTTAATGATCGCCAGGCGATCAAAAGAGAGTTGTATATAGTAGTTGTTGTTTATTTATTTTATGAGAAGCAAACCTTTGAATGGCCCATTCTCCAGATTTTTTTATGAAAGTTTAAGGAATGAAAGAATAAAGCCAAGAAGATTGAAAAACCCCAAAGGAATTGAGAGGTTTACATTTTCAGTTTCTACGCCCAGGCAAAGATGGGCAAGAGATTTATACTATGACAAAAGAGCATTGGCAAATCTTGACCATGCAGTAGGTTTAGTGCCAAATGTAATGCCTGCAATGGTGCAAGCTTTTGGCTACACAATTGAGCATGAAAAAGTCCATGCAGGGGATTCAAAATACCAGGCTTTGCCCGTCAATGAAATAAAAAAAATTTCCAATTTGAATAACACAGGGCATAGGGCCCAAGCACTTGTTGAACAGGTTGCAAATAGGGGCGTTATTGCAAAAATGCTTACAGACAGTAAAATAAAATCCCTGCAACACCCATCAGCCAAAAAAGTAATTGCCGATAAGCTTTCGTGGTATATTATACAAAGCCTTATTCAAAGCGGCGAATTTCGAAGAATGGTAAAGAGCGGATTAAATGCATCTTTGCCAAAAACCAAACAAGAGGCCAGAGCAAGAATACAAATTATTTCACTATACCTAAAAAAACTTTTTCCGAACCTGGAAAATGAACACCTAGAGGAGATAATAAAAGTCACTAGTCGCAGGTTTGCTTCCCTAATTGAGGTTGGGGCCAAAAACAGCAGACAAGGCACTTGATAATAAAAGTGGGAGAGCCCAGATTTGAACTGGGGTCGACACCAAATTGGAAGCGTTTACCTCTCCCCAAGGTGCCATACTAACCAAGCTATACTACTCCCCCCTTAAATTACTGAAATCTGGTCGGTTGAGTTTATAATTCAAACTCTCAGAAGCGAGCCTTTAGTTGATTTTGAATCCCAAAAGAAAATCACTCACCCATATCATTCGATGAATCTGCAAAAGCTTTTAATATTTTAACCCCAAATTTTTAATAGGTGATCCAAATGGACAGAGTTGTGCATTTTGAAGTCCCTGCAGATGATACTGCAAGGGCAAAAAAATTTTATGAAAGCATTTTTGAGTGAAAAATAGAGAGCTACCCGGGATTTGACTACCACGGGCTTATTACCTCTCCAATAGATGAAAAAACAAGAATGCCAAAAGAAGCCGGCGCAATAAATGGCGGATTGCTAAAACGCCAAGCGGCAATACAAAAACCCATAATTACAATCGGAGTAAAAGACATCAATGAATCTGAAAAGAAAATAAAAAAAGCCGGCGGAAAAATGGTAATGGAACAAAAAAAAGTCGGGGATGTTGGAATTTCAAGCTACTTTGAAGACACTGAAGGAAACATTCTGGGACTTTGGCAGGAGCTGAAGAAGTAATTTGTGGCAAAACCTGCCCCTAATTCTAAAAAATGATATCTTAAGATATCATTAAATATTAATTGCCATATAATAACTATGTGATTTTGTGATCAAGGGCAAGTACGAAATAATTTTTATGCGCCATGCAATATTGCGTGCAATTGAGCGCAATATCACCCCCGATGTTGTGGAAAATGCCGTAATGACAGGTTCATTCCACAGATTTGGAAAAAACAGGATGAAAATAATAAAAAAGCTCAGAAAAATGCAAATAGTTTGCATAGACGAAATAATTGGAAACACAATAAAAATTGTTTCAATTGCAAGGAGGGCAAGAAGATGAAATGCACAAAATGCTCAGGTAAAATGGCCGAAAAAAAAGACATAACAAATGACGGTGTTGAATACACATATTTTGAGTGTAAAAATTGTGGGGAGCAGATAGTCAACATGAAACAACTCCATGAAATGGCGGCAAGATATGGGGAAATGAAAAAATATACAGCAAAACTCTCTAAATGGGGGGAGAGCATAGGACTTAGGATCCCAAAAGAGCTAGCCAAAGAATATGGACTTGAAAAAGATACGGAAGTGTCTTTAATACCGGAAAAAAAAGCAATAAGGATAATAACAACAAAATAATTTACCTGCACTGCCCGCTGCCACTATCAGTAAAGCTCTGCCCCTGCACACTAATAAATTCCCATTCATAGCCGGAAGGTTTTAGCTCTAGGCGCAAAATTCCAAAAGAGCCAAATTCTTGCACCTCACTATTTTGTGAAATATTTCCAAATGGGCGCAGGCTCTTTCCACCAGCCCCTACAACAAAAGACCTCATGCCTTGTGAATTTATATTTCCCAGTGAATCCATTGGGGCAAACCTTTCATAATCATGGTCATGGCCAGCTAACACAATATCTGTCCCGCCATTGTAAAGAGCCGCCCAAATATCTTGCATAAAAGTACTGTCCCCGTGCTCAGACCCAGAACTGTAGCGCGGATGGTGGAAATATGCAACAGTGCATTTTACATCTTTATTTAGTTCAAGATCATCTAAAAGCCACCTATACTGGGCAGACCCTTGCAAGCATCCGCCAACTGAAGCGCAATTGCTATTTAGTACAATTGCATGCCACTTGCCAATATCATAGCTATAATACCCGCGCGAAGAATCTCCTGCAACGCTGCCAAAATAATCATAGTAGCCCTTTGCTCTTGAAGTATAATATTCATGATTTCCAACAGATGGCATTGTTCTCAATTTGTGCCTTCCCCAACTAGGCTCATAGCAATTTGAAAATTCGGATGCAGAACCCGCTTCATACACATTATCACCTAACGTAAAGACCGTGCCGTTCTGAACATCAAGAAGCTGCGCTATTTTCTCATCGCCAACACTTTCACACGAAGCAATATCCCCAGCTCCGCTAAAATTCACATCATTTGCCAAAGGCTCTATGTGCAAAATATTATGTCCTTCTTGCGAGAGTGGAGTTGGCACTAGAAATAAAACAACCACAATTAGTAAAGAGAGAAAAAATCCAATTAGCAATTTTATTTTTCCCACCATAAAAATATCTAACCCCTATTAAAATTTTTTATACTTCAAAATTCATTTATCATGTACGCGCAAAAAAAGGCATTTCAAATACGAGCCAAAGCGCTTTGTGTAAGCCGGAACTAGGTGGTCTTTTGCTGAAAATCGCATTTCAATAATCTCAGCCCTCTTGCTGGCATGGTTTGCAGCATCTACAATAACTGAAATGAATTCATCATAAGAAAGCCCTGCACTACAAGAACTTGTAACAAGAATCCCGCCACTTTTTAGAAGTTTCATGCAATTATAATTTATCTGATGGTATGCCTTTTTGCCTAGCCGAAGGTTCCCGGGTTTTTGTACAAAAGCCGGAGGGTCTAGGGAAATAACATCAAACCGCTCCGGGCGCGACATCAATTTATTCGTCTCATCAAAAGCCTTCCCTTCAATAAAAGTGATCTTATCTTCAAGTCCGTTTAACTTTGCGTTTCTTTTGGCCTGCAAAATCGCCTCCGGCAGATCAATCATTGTAACATTTGCTCCAGCTCTTGCTGCATGCAAGCCAAATCCGCCCGTATAGGAGAACACATCAAGCATCTTTGTGCCATTATTGCAGTACTTTTCAATCGCCGCCCTATTTTCCGATTGGTCTAAATAAAACCCGGTTTTGTGGCCGCGCAGCACGTCAACTTCAAATTTTACCCTCCCCTGCTCAATTACTGTTTGCACCTTTGGTTTTCCTAGTAGAACCCCTTTTAGAGGATCAAGCCCCAAACTTTCCCGGTTCCTAAAATCATTTCGCTCTGCAATTGTGGAAATCCCATCTAGGCCTAGAAGAATTTGTGCTATCTGCTGCTTGTACTTCTCAACGCCCATACAAGAGATCTGAAGCGAGCATATATTTTCAAACCGATCAACAAGAAGCCCTGGGATTCCATCTGATTCTCCGTAAAATAAGCGATATGTATTTTTGTATCCGAGAATTTTTTGCCTAAATTCATTTGCTTCTACTATTTTTTTCTCAAAAAAAGATTCATTGATTATTTCTTTTTCATGAAGGCTAATTAGTTGCACCATTGCATGGCTTTTTGGATTTGCAAACCCCTTTGCAATAAATTTACCCGTTGCATCAACAATCCATGCAATTTCCCCGGCGGAAATTTCCCCTTTGGATTTTTCAATTTGCTTTGGACCTAGCACACGCAATCCTTTGCGAATTTCTAACTCTATTGCTTTTGAAACAAAAAACTTTGGCACCTGCAATTTATCTACCATAATCATCGCGCAAAAAATTCCTTCATCTTGCTCCAATAGTGCTCTATCCAACCAGCCTTTATTTCTTCAAAAAATTCTTCAGGGACATTGCTGTGCGTGAACTTGAGTTTTGTTTTCGATCCCTTTTGCTCAAATTCAAAAATAACTTCTGAATAATGCCCCTTAGGCCAATCAGAAGCATGCCAGCTTTGCACAACTTTCTCGCCAGGAATTAATTCAATAGTCGTACCTTCAATATAACCATCATATGCACTAAATGAGTCACCAGTATTTTTACCTATTTTACACTCACTTTGCGTAAAAGCCGAATGCTTTTTTGAATCCATAAGGCAATCATACACATCCTTTGCAGATGCCTCAAATTTCACAACCTGCCTAATAGTTTTGGTTTTCATATTATCGCTTTAGTTCTTTTCTTTTTTCGCCAAGGTTTCCTGGCAGAACGTCTGTTCTGTCAGGCCCACAAAACCTTCAAGTTTTGCTTGCTTTCTCTTCTTTCCAAGAAAAGAAAAAAGGTTGTGATGGGATTGCCCGGATTTGAACCGGGGTCGTAAGCTCATTTGAAGGCATTCTTGCAAAAGCACGTTTTGCCGAAAAACCCTCCCAAAGCTTATATGCTAGACCAGGCTACACCACAATCCCGCTGAAATAAAACGTACGGCAATGCTTTTTTAAAAGGCGGCAAAAGAGCGAAAAGAAGCTATTTTAAGATATAAAACCCCCTAATTTTAGCATGCAATTTCTCGAACTTGCACTTTATTTTGAAAAAGTCGAAAAGGCCAGTTCGCGCATCGAAATGACTCAAATCCTCTCTGAACTTCTCGCAAAAGCCCCCCAGCAGGACATAAAACAGATCATTTACCTCTCCCAAGGGGTTTTGGGCCCCCGCTATGAGGAGGCATTGGAAGCCGGACTTGGGGAAGGGCTTATAGTAGAAGGGATAGCAAAGGCCCTAGGGTATAGTAATGAAGAAGTAAAGGCGCTTTATAAAAAAATAGGGGATTTAGGGGAAGTTGCCCAAAACCTTGGGGCAAAAAAGAAGCAAAAATCACTCTTTGCAAATGACCTAACAGTTGAAAAAGTGTTCAATAATTTCATAAAAATCTCGCAACTTTCAGGAAAAGGCAGCCAGGAGCACAAACTCAAAATGTTTGCAGAGCTTCTAAACAGCGCCTCGGGAATTGAATCAAAATTCATCACAAGAATCCCCCTAGGAAATATGCGCCTTGGAATCGGGGACCCTACCATAATGGATGCGCTTGCACTAAATTACCGAGAAGAATTTTTGAAAGATAAAAAAATCAAAAAACAAATCGAATCAGAACTCAAGGAAAAAAAAGAAGAAGCGCGCGAAGAGGAATTTGCAAGAAAATCAAAACAGAGGCTGCGCGAAGTGATCGAATCCAAATACAACATCTTTTCAGATCTTGGGGAAATTGCACGCAAATTAAAAGAATCCGGCCTTTCCGGGCTGTCTCAAATTTCAATAAAACCGGCAACACCAATTCGCCCCACTCTAGCAGAAAGATTATCCAGCGCAGAAGAAATTGTGGAAAAACTCGGAATGTGCGCTGTTGAAAAAAAATATGACGGCCTTAGGGTGCAGTGCCACAAATCAGGGGAGAAGGTTACAATATTTTCCCGCCAATCGGAAAACATCACCCACATGCTCCCGGATATTGTGCAAGCCGTAAAATCGCAAATTAGTGCAAAAGATGCAATATTTGAAGGTGAGGCGCTTGCCTTCAATGAAAAAACAAACCAATACCTTCCGTTCCAAGTTACAATCCAGCGCAAGAGAAAATATGATGTTGAGCAAATGGCACAGGATTTTCCGCTAAGGCTTTTTGCATTTGACATAATGTATGCTGACGGAGTAAATATGATGGCAAAACCATTTTCCGAGAGGCGAAAAATGCTCTCAAAATTAATTTCAAAAGGCCCAATAATCGAACTCACCGGGAGCATTCAAACGAATGATCCTAAAGAAATGGAAAAATTTTTCCTAGAAAGCATTGAAAATGGGCTTGAAGGAATAATTGCAAAAGACCTAAATGCCCCATATATTGCCGGCGCAAGAAAATACGCCTGGATTAAATTAAAACGCTCATATAAAGGCGAACTAACTGATTCGGTTGATGTTGCAATAATAGGATATTTCAAAGGCAGGGGAAAGCGGACACAATTTGGCCTTGGAGGTCTTCTTAGCGCAGTGTATGATGAGGATAGCGACACATTCAAATCGGTTACAAAAATAGGCACGGGAATGAGCGAGGAAATGTTAGAAGAACTCGAATCAAAACTTAGCAAAATCTCCCAAAAGCAAAAACCCGCACGGGTTGAAAGTGAAATAGAACCAGATGTCTGGACGACCCCGCATTATGTAATAGAAGTTGTAGCTGATGAAATCACCAAAAGCCCCCTACATACAGCTGGCCGTGGAAAGGATGGCATTGGATATGCGCTACGTTTCCCTCGCATGATAAAATTTCGCGACAAAAAAGCAGAAGATAGCACCTCGGTATCTGAAATAATTGAAATGTATAAAAAGCAAGGAAAGGTGCAAATAGCTACTGAAGAGACAACTCCTGATACATAGCCAAGTGAGCGGGTATTTGTTAAAACCGCCTTTCAAATCTTGAGGCAAAAAAGTCACAATTCAAAAGACCAGAAAGGGCACATCAGATGGCAGGCAAGGAATTTCGGCTTTTGAGGCAGAAAGATAAATATGGGTTAGCACATCTATTAACCTATATGAAAAATTCCTTTTACTGGATTGAAAAAGCAATATATCTTGCAATAGGGTTTGCTGCAACAATATTTTTCCTCTACCTCTTCAAAATATGGGGGGTTGAGAAGAACAGCTACTTTCTTTTCGTTGGCGATCTTGAGAGCGTAATAATTGTACTTGCAACCACTTTTGCAATAGGATTGATTTTGGAAAAACTCTGGAAATGGGAAGTGCGCTCCATATTCAAGCCGCGCCAGGCAAATTCTAGAGGTGATCGGAAATGGAGAATTCGCCACTAAAACTGCTTGTAACAATAATAGTTGCAGCGGCCCTAATCTATCTTGCAATCGGATATTTTGCCCCTCCAAATGATAAGAATTTAGATGAAGTGAAAAACGGCCTAGCTTATGCGCAGGCAAATGAGGGAGAATTGCATAAAATCGAACTCTTTTTGCAAAAAGATTTTGCCCTAAAAGGCTCGCTTCTAGATGATCCTTCACGCAGCGTGCGATTTGAGTGCAGTAGCAGCCAAACATGCTCAGCTGACGGGATAGAAATTGACCCGCGACAAGTTTTTGTAACAGAGCAAGGACCCCATGAGATATATTTCAGATGCAAAAATGAAGGAGAGATAGATGATTGCGTGATCTATTTTGGGCAAGAGCCGGCCCAGCTTTTAATTGAAAGAGTGAATGTAACAAAGAGCGCAAAACGCGGTGAAGTAGTTTCAATTTCATTTGAAATAAAAAATACCGGAAATCTCACCGCGCACGATCTAACTCATGAGGTAAAAATATACCTAAAAAATAAGGATGAAAACGGAAGGCAAATAGAGCTGCTTTCGCAAAACTTTACAGGCACAATTGAGACACTTCTAAGAAACGAATCAACAACTATTTTGCGCCAATTTTCACCAACCGGCCCCGGCAAATACTCGGTAAAAATAATTGCAGACGGGGAAATTTCCGGAAGATCAGTTGCAGAAGATGAATTTGAAGTAATTGAATCAATTTCACAGAGCTGCACTGCAACTTCAATCGGAAAAACAACACTTGAAAACGGAGTGTGCAAAACAGAGCACCTTTGCAGCGGATGCGAATTTGGGTTTGAGTGCTCTACAAAATGGAAAGAGCGCGGAATTGAAAATATTTCAGAATCATTCCCAAACACAGCATACACCCAAAAAGAACCAATAGATGGACAGTGCCAATAATCTGCTCTACTCGCTCAATTGTTATATAATACTTATTATGGAAGTAAAAATCATGCTCCTTAAGAATTGCAGATACATTGTAACGCAAAACAAAAACCGCACCATCCTGCAAAATTATGATGTTCTAATTGATGGAAATAGGATTTTAAAAGTAGGGAAAAACCTAAACGCAGGGGCAAAAATCGATTGCTCAAAAAAAATAGTAATGCCGGGGCTTGTAAATACCCACACACATCTCGGAATGCACTCGCTTCGCGGGATGAATGATGAGAGCGAACTATTCGAGTGGCTAAAATCTCTAAAAGAACAAGAACAAAAAATGGGTGCAAAAAAAGTAAAAGAGAACACTGCTGCCGGGCTTATTGAAGCTGTGCGATTTGGCACTACTACAATTTATGATTCCTACAAATTCCCCAATGAGCGAACAGAAGAATTTGAAAAACTTGGGGTGCGCGGCGTAATATCTTCAACAGTAAAAGACAAAAAGAGCCTGCAACAATCACAAGAATTTCTCAAATCAAATAAAGCAAAACTTGTAAAGGGCGCAATTGCTGCAAACTCTATTTATAGCTGCGAAGAGGAAATATTGCAAAAAGTAGTAGAATATAGTGATAAGCACTCAATTTTGCGCAGAATACACGTAGGGGAAACACGATCTGAGCGTTTTGATACTTTCAAAAAAACCGGAAAACTTGCAATAGAATACCTCGATTCGTTAGGATTTCTTTCTTCTAATTCACTTCTTGTTCACTGCATTTGGATAACAAAAGGGGAAATCAAAAGGATTGCAAATGCAAACGCTAAAGTTGCCCACAACCCTGTTTCGAATATGAAACTAGCATCAGGCGGAGTGATGCCGCTTGTTGAAATGCTGCGCGAACATATTAGCGTGGGGCTTGGAACAGACGGAGTTGCCAGCAACAATAACCTTGACATGTTTGAGGAGATGAAAATGTGCGCACTTTTGCACAAACACCACAAATGGGACCCAAAAGCAATAAGCGCCCAGAAAGTTCTTGACATGGCAACAATTGACGGAGCGCAGTGTTTGGGCTTTGGGGAAATAGGTTCAATTGAACAAGGAAAACTAGCAGACATTATCACGCTTGAAATCGGGGCAAATATGACACCTGTAAATGATGTTGTTTCTAATATAGTGTATGCTGCAAATGGGTTCAACACATCAGATGTTATAATTGACGGGAAAACCATTATGCAAAATCGGCAATTTACAAAATAACCCGCTTTGTAAAATCATTTTGCAACAACTTTTGCCTCGATTATTTCAAGAATGCCGCTATTTTGAGAACCCATGACTTTTTTTGTTTTCACAAGTTCGATCCTCTTTTTAAAAATTGGGCCATCAACAACAAAGCTCTCATACTCTCCGCCTTCGCCGGCTATATGGAAGTCGTATTTTTTGTGCAGATCAGAAAATGACCCTATCATTTTTTCATCAATTTTTTTTCCTAAAAATTCCTCCCCCATCCCTTGAGAGGCAACACCTACAATGCGCGCATCAAACCCTAGAGAAACAATTTCTCGCAAAAGCCTCTCTTGCTCTTTGTGCCAGAGCGGAGCGTAGCACTTGAGGCCCAAAGAGTGGCAAATTCTATTCACGCGCTCGTGTTGATAATCCGATAGCAGCGCTCCCAGAGCAACCCCTGTTATTTTGAATTTTTTCTTTGCACGTAAAAGCGCCTTTTTCAAATCCAAAAGTTCGCTCTCTTTTTCACCCTTGGTTTTCTGGACAATTAATGGAATTGCAAGTGCCTCTGATTGCAGAGTTGTCAACTCTATTGCAGGGGTGTGAAACATCCAACTCGACTTGTTTTCAGATTGCAAAGAGATGAGGCATTTTACATCCCACCCTTGCTCTAGGTAGTAATAAGTGGCGAAAACCGAATCCTTGCCTCCGGAAAAGAGAATTCCAAGCATTATGAATTTTACAAATCATGAAATTATAAAACAACATTACGAAGGCATTATGATTTGGCTTTTGTGCAAAATACCCTAAAGATGGAAATTATAACTGCCCTATAGGCCTCAACCCGGGTTTTTTGGTACCCTTCAAAAAAGATCTTTGGCCGGGCAATCATTTAATAAAAATTATCTTCTTTTCAATATTAGCCGTTAAAGAGGGGAAAAATTGGGATATGAAAAAGATCTACTGGTTCTGCCATTCGACCACAAAACATCGCTTCTAAAAAAACTCTTTGGAATAGAGGGCAGGCCGCCAACAAAAGAAGAGGCAGAGCAGTACTCATCGCTAAAGGAAATGGTGTATGAGGGATTTTTGGAGAGCCTCAAACTTGGGGTACCCAAACAAACCGCCGCAGTTTTAGTTGATGAACAGTTTGGCGCAAAAATACTAAAGGATGCAAAATCAAAAGGGATAATGACCTGCACCCCGATAGAGAAGAGTGGGCAGGACGAATTTAATTTTGAAGAAGAGAACTTCAAGGCGCAAATACAGCGAATCGACCCAACAATTGTAAAAGTGCTAGTACGCTACAACCCTGAAAATGACAAATCACTCAACACCCGCCAGCTTGAAAGGCTAAAGCAGGTTAGCGATTATGTAAAAGAAATCGGGAAAAAATTCATGTTTGAACTACTAGTACCAGCAACTGAAGGGCAGCTGAAAAATTCAGGAAATGATAAGGCAAAATATGATCTTGAAATTCGCCCCAAAGTAATGGTTCGCGCCTTAAAAGAAATCCAGGATTTTGGAGTTGAACCGGATATTTGGAAACTTGAAGGAGTTGAGAGGATTGAAGATTCAAAAGCGCTTGTTGCACAGGCAAAATCCGGAAAAAGAAGCGCCGGAATAATTACACTTGGAAGAGGGGAAGACCCACAAAAAGTAAAAGATTGGCTAAAGGTTGGCGCAAAAGTAAAAGGGATAATAGGTTTTGCAGTTGGAAGGACGGTTTTTTGGGAGCCGATGAAAAACCTGCACGAGAAGAAGATCTCACGCAAAGAGGCCGTAGTGCAAGTTGCCCAAAATTACAAAACACTTGTTGATTTGTGGACTTCTGAGAGGAAGTGATTGCATGCCTAAAATACCGAAGCGAAGGGAAAATGTTACAATAGGACTCAAAAATACAAAAACTGGACAGGTATTGGTTGGCTCACGGAATTTACCGCCAGAAAGAGCCCAGAATTTTGAAAGAGGGGCAATAGTCGCAACTGAGTTTATCACCAATAAAAATCCAAATGTTGTTGGTACAGTAATAAGACAATCAGTTGGAACTTCTGCTGGATATAATTCTGCGTTCGCCAAGGGTTATGGGGAAATAAAAGGATTTAGCAAAAATACCAACCCACAACAGAAAAAGAAAAAGCGTAGACCAGGGAAGAAATAAAACACGGTTTAATAATAAAATGCAAGTAAAGTATAAGTGTTAGCAATGAAAGAACTACTAGCAGAACTTATCGGAACATTCATACTCGTTTTTGCAATCACTTCAACAATTGCAGGCACGCTTTCTATTTCAGCAACTTTTGGCCTACTTAACATTATTGCAATCGCCCTAACTGCAGGTCTTGCCCTTGCAGCAATTGCATACTCATTTGGCCAATTCTCCGGCGGCCACTTTAACCCCGCAGTAACAATAGGCCTTTGCGCTGCCGGGAAATTCCCGGCAAAAAGTGTCCCATCATACCTGATTTTCCAATTTTTAGGAGCAATGCTAGCAAGTATTGCCCTCTTGCTACTAGCTGGGCCCGGGCAGCTTGGGGCAACAACTGCAGGAAACTTTGGACTTGGAGCTGCGCTTGCAGTTGAAACAGTTGCAACAGCACTTTTTGTAATAATTATTCTCTCGGTTACAAAAAATAAAGAAAACGCAAACCACGCTCCGCTTGCAATCGGATTCTATTTGCTTGTTGCGCACCTTTATGCAATCCCATTTTCAGGTGCCTCACTAAACCCCGCGCGCTCATTAGGGCCCGCGCTACTAACTGGCGGGGCTGCACTTTCTGAACTGTGGATTTATTTTGCAGGGCCAATACTCGGAGCAATAATAGGCGCTTTGATATTCAAGCATCTGCTTGAGAAGTAAATTCATATTTTTGCGATCCATTTAGGGTTTGATTTTCTTTCAAGCTTGTGATAAAAAACTGAATTTAGGAAAATACCTAAAAAAATTAATGCAATAAACACTGTACTCTGCGAAGTAATTGCCGATATCATAGAGAGACTAAAAAAACTTGTCTTGTGGATTGAGAGCTGATGCAAAATATACCCATTATTGTAAAAGAAGAGCAAAATTGCAAAAAGAATGACAGGAATAGATGCAATATAGAAATTAAAAAATACTATCTGCAAACTCGCAGTTGCAATTAATACCACCGAACAGAGCAAAACTGATTTTTTCTCCCCAAGTAAAATTGGAAGAGTGGAATTTCCAGCACGCTTATCATGAATTATATCTCTTAAATCCCCAATTATTGCCCTTACTGTGTAGAGCATTAATATCATAAGAGAGAGTGCAACAACTTCAAATACAAATATTTCATTTGAAAAAAAGGTTAATACGTAAAGAAAATAAAATATTTGTATTTGACCTCTTACTAAAGAACTTGCAAGCCCTAGTAGAGGATTGAACTTCTTTTCCAGATAAATAAAGCAAAAAACTATAGATAGAATTGCAAACAGTGCAGGTAGGACTCCGTTTACTGCGCCTATAATAATTCCTATTAGCATGAAAGGCAGTGATGCAAGAAAAGTTATGTTGCCTCTATACGCATATTTCTTCTTTGCCTCAAGTGCAATGTTAAAAAAACACCAAAGGCTCAAAAGTCCGGAAATGAAAAACAAATCATTTAATTCAAATACGAGATTTTTTGTAACCATGAATTTAGCAAGATAGCCAAGCAGAACTAAATCTACCCATGAGTAAGGGCGGACATTGAAAAGTAAATGCCGCAGGCTTTTGCCCAAAGAACTGAACTGAAATACCCCCATAATATCACCAATTAAGGTTTCCTAGTTAATTTAGGGCATTTTAAAATAATAAAAGTTTTTTACTAAATTTTGCTCAAAATGCAAATATTTATATTATTATTTTCATATATTCTAACTATGGCAATTGAAGACCTCGACTTACAAGACCGCAAGATTCTATTTGAGCTTGACAAAAACAGTAGAATTACATTCAAAGAACTCGGAAAAAAACTTCACATTTCAAAAGAAACCGCATCTTTTAGGGTAAAGAGGCTTGCAAATGAAGGATACATCAAGAACTTCATCACAACAATTAATGTATCAAAACTCAACAGGTTCTACTACAAAATGTTCTACAAGTTCCACAAAACAACACCTGCAATAGATTTGGAAATAATAACATTCGTGCAAAACTACCGAGCAGTTGCCTACTTTGCAGGCCTTGAAGGAAGGTATGACATCACTTTTCTTCTCCTCTCAAAAAATTTCAGTGACCTCTATAAATTCCTTGTCCCATTCCGGGAAAGGTTTGGGGAATATATCTTAGAACAGGAAATTCTCACGCTCACCTCTACCCATAGATTCAACTTCAGGTTCTTTTTTGAACGGGAAACAGAACTAGTGCATACAAAATATCCAGAAGAGCTAAAAGAACCAGATATTGATCAAATAGATTACCAGATCCTTGCAAACCTTGCGAAAAACTCCCGCATCCCATTAATAGAACTTGCAAAAATCACAAAAACCGAGACAAATGTAGTAAAATACAGAATCAAAAAACTGCTCAAGGAAGGGATTATAGGCACGAATGTCCTTGACGTGAATTTTGAAAAATTCAAAATCCAGCAAATACAAGTGGATTTTACGCTAAAGGATCATTCAGTCACCAGCAAACTCATTGATTTTGTCGCCCAAAACCCAAAATCAACATTTGCGACAATCACTTTGGGAAAATACGATCTTGCAGTTGAATTTGTTGTCCAGGGCACTAAAGAGCTGCGCAAAATACTAAGTGAAATAAAGGAAAAATTTTCCCAAGACATCATTAACCATGACATTTTCATAATGGAAGAGCACATTGTCAACTGGTTCCCATATAAGCCGGAAAAAAGCTTCTTCGACCTCAAGCCATTTAAAGGGAAGGACAAAGATGCAAGCTCTACAGTAGATGAAATAGTATATGGCGGAAAATAACCAGCCGACAGATATCTATCTTAAACTGACAAGTGCTTCCTTGCAAGTTCAATCTCTTTCTTCCCGCCTAAATACAGAGGAGTTCTTTGCGCGAGCGATTGCGGTTTTATATCATGCAGAGCAATAGCTCCGTTTGAACCGGCACCCCCTGCTTCTTTTGCAATGAGTGCCATTGGGTTTGCTTCAAAAATAAGCCGCAGTTTTCCCTCTGCAGAAGATTTTAGAGCAGGATAGCAAAATATTCCGCCATAGGAGAGGATTTGCGAAAAATCCGGAACAAACCCACCGGAAAATCTTAACTTATAATTTTGCGATTCCAAATCTTCAATAAATTTTTTATGCCCCTCGATCCAATCGCTGCGAATCCCGCCGGGACAATAAATTTTTCCTTGCGGAATTTGGATATTTTCTTTTTTTAGAACAAAATTCCCGGCAGAATTCATAACAAATTCATGTACTCCGCTCTTTGCAGTGTAGACTAGCGAAGTAAGAGGCCCATATACAATATACATTGCCCCGTCCATTTTTGAGCCCTTCTCCATTACATCCCCTTCATTAAAAAAGCCCGCAATTGTGCCCACTGCAAGATTGGTTTTTATAAGAGAACTGCCATCAAGCGGATCGAGGGTAACTCCAAAAGAGCCCTTTGCTTTTACAATTTCAATTATATCATCCTGCTCTTCAGAAGCAACAGTTCTAACAAGCCCAGATTTTTCCATAGCAGTTAGAAAGGTAGAGTCGGCAAACTTGTCAAGTTCCATTTGCTGCTCACCATGGATATTTTTGGTTGAGGCAACCCCGCTATGAGTAAAAAATGCCTTCTGCACGTTCCTACTCTTTTTTGCAATAAGCAGCATTATTTTTGCAAGCCCCCTATCTACCCCATTTTGCTTCAAATGCTGTTCAAAACGCATAAAACCCAAATATTAGGAGCACCATAAACTAATAAAAAAAGAGGCTTGTTTCTATTCTCCTATGGCCAAGCGAAAACCAAAGGTACTTATTATAGGGACTGGCGGAGCAATAAGTGCCAAAAAGGTCGATGGGAGATGGAAATATGGGGAAATTAGCGCAGAAGAGCTCATAAAAAACATACCCCAAATCCAAAAAGAATACGAACTAGAAATCACCCACCTCTTCCGAATGGATAGCTCAGATATCCAGCCCGAGCAGTGGCTAACCCTTGCAAACTTCATATACTACCGCCTGAAAAACTACGATGGAGTTGTTGTCACAATGGGCACTGATACCCTCGCTTATGCTGCAACTGCAATATCATTTCTCATACAAAACCTCCCAAAACCAATAGTATTCACAGGTTCAAAAACCGACCCACTAGAACTTAACACAGATTCTTATGCAAATTTGCGCCAGGCAATAATGGTTGCAGCACAGGCTAATATTGCAGAAACAGTGATTGTATTTGACGGGAAAATAATGCTTGCAACAAGGGCAAAAAAAATTAACGCATCCGAATACGGGACATTTGCAAGCTTTGGGGCGCCTGAAATCGGCAAAATACAGCAGCTGATTAGCCTTAGCGGGAAATACAAAAAAAGATCAAAAGTTTCACCACAGCTCCACCAGAGCCTTGAAACAAAAGTTGCGATATTAAAAGTCTATCCGGGGTTTGATGGGAACCGCATAAAACATCTTGTCGATTACGGCGCGCGCGGCATAATTCTTGAAGGCTATGGCCTTGGAAACCTCCCTCTACTTAACAGTAAAGTACAGGAAGGACTCGAATATGCAAATGAAAAAAAAGTGCCTGTTGCAATAGCAAGCGACTGCTCCCTTGGAGAGTATTGGAATTCTATTTATGAAACCGAAATAGGGAAAAGGCTAACCGGCCTTCATGTAATACCACTCTATGACATGATCACGGAAACAGCATATGTGAAAATGATGTGGGTAATGGGACAAACAGAGGATATGAAAAAAGTGCGTGAGATGATGCAAAAGAACTACTCACACGAAATCACTGTCCCTAAAAAAAATGGCGGCAAATAAAATGGACGCAGAAAAATTCACCAAAAAAAACAAGCTCTTAGCCGGCCGGGGAATAAAAGTAACAAAAAACAATGAGCATTATAGCGGAATACTGCTTCCTTCCCCGGAAAACTCGGAAAATTTACACCTAAAGCTCTCTTCAGGATATAATATTGGCGTAAAAATTGAGGGGAAAATAAAAATCGAAAAATTACCGGAAAGCAAAAAAATCGGAAAAGCGCAAAAAAAAGAAATTTCGCAAAATAACTCTCTTCCAAAAATTTCAATACTTCACACCGGCGGCACAATTGCAACGCGCGTTGACTACCGCACAGGAGCAGCATTTTCCTCATTTGACCCGCAGGATCTTCTTTCAATGTTTCCGGAACTCTCCCAAATAGGGAATTTTTCTTCAAAACTCCTTGCCAATATGTGGAGTGATGACCTGCGCTTTGAGCACATAGCCCTAATTGCAAAGGAAGTCAAGAACGCACATGAAAAAGGAGCAAGTGGAATAATTATCGGAATGGGAACTGACAATTTAGCAGTAGGATCAGCTGCTCTTGCATTTACGCTAGAAGAGTGCCCAATACCTGTAATATTTGTAGGAGCACAAAGAAGTTCAGATAGGCCAAGTTCAGATGCTGGAATGAACCTAATATGCGCAGCCAAATTCATTGCAAAAACCGATTTTGCAGGGGTTGCAATCTGCATGCACAATTCAAGTTCAGATGATAAATGCGCAATACTGCCCGCTTGCAAAACCCGCAAGATGCACTCTTCGGAGCGCGGCGCGTTCAAGGCAATAAATGACATCCCCATTGCACTTGTTGACTTTTCGGTCGAGAAAATTGAATTTTTGAAAAAGGATTATTCGCGCAGAAGCGAGCAGAAAATTATTCTAAAGCCAAAATTTGAAAATAAAGTGGCACTTTTCAAAATCCATATCAATATGCACCCCGACCAATTTGAATTCTATTCAAAAAACAAATACAAAGGGGTGGTAATTGAAGGCACAGGGCTTGGCCACACTCCCGGGCATAACCCAAACCAATTTACAAAAATACACGAAAAGTTCTTCCCGGCGCTAAAAAAACTCATTTCTTCAGGATGCACTGTTGTAATGACTACAAATACAATCCACGGAAGAGTGCAGATGCATGTATATGATAAGGGAGCCGACTTAACAAAATTAGGGGTAATCTCAGGCGAGGATATGCTCCCAGAAACTGCATTTGTAAAACTTTCATGGCTTTTAGGAAATTACAAACCTGCAGAGGCCAAAGAACTTATCGGGAAGAATTTGCGCGGGGAAATAAGCGAATTTACCAAGTATACCTAGCAACTCTGAAACTGACAGATCAGTTTTTATACCTCAAAAACACACTTGATTCATGCCTCATACCTGGGAAGAAGTTTACAACCCAAGCAAAGAAACCATCGAAAGAATATTAGCAAGAGCTGAAAAACTCGGGATACCAAAAAGAAAATTTCCGCAAGTCAGAAGATTTATTGAATTGAGTTTGGGAAGGGAAGAGATTGCAGAATCAGGATATGGAAAACACACTGACAAAAGAGCGGCAGTTTATGAAACGTTGCGTAAAATTACACATGGCGAAATGAGAAAAATTGCCGTTTTGAATAAGCTTTCAAGAGCGCTTCAACTGCCTATAATGGAGCAAGGCAAAACTTACAAAATAACAGGACTTTTGGTAACCAACGGATGGATAGGCGATTATAGAGGGTTACTCAGATATGCCAGCGGGGAAATGGAAAGGCGCGCTAGAAAATACAAAAAAAGCCCATCTCTGTTTGTAATGAAGAAAAAATTTACCCGATGAAAATAAATTTACCTCTGCTCTGTCACTTCCCCGGCATAGTTTGTGCTCATTGCTTTTCTGAAATCCTCAATTGTTGAACAAATACCATTTCCGATAAGCCAACGCACTTTCACATCCACTGCAACATCAGTGTGGTCATAGCAGGGAATCGCGCCTGCTTTTACAGCTTCAAACCCTGTTTCATAATGCATAGCCAGTGCATTGCCACCGGTAAATTTTGTTGTGATAAAGAGCGGAGTCATATATTCATGCGCAGCTTGTTTTATTGTAGGGATAAGACTGAATTCGCCTTCATTGCATACATTTCCCTCTCCAAGTGATTTGAGTATCATTGCTGAAACGCCGCCGCCAGTAATAAACCCGAGCAACAAACTCGGCTCAATCCCTGGAGATAATTCAAAGCTCACAACTCCCCTTCCAAATTTTGGCGCAATGGAAACACCGCCAGATTGGCTCTTCTTTTTCAAAAGCAACATATTAAGGTGCACACCGGATGCATCAATTACACCCACATTTGGAAAAGCCGGAGAATGAAATGCATCAAAATCTTTCTCGCTTCTTTTTAAGGCTCGGCATCCCAACATCACCCTATCCCAGAAATTAATCATTACATCTGCAACCTCGTTTTTTATCCCGGATTCGAGCGTTCTGAAAAGATTCTCAAGATTAAACCGCCCATCTCCACCCTCCTGATAAATCGGGGTTTGAGAACCGGTTATACAAACAGGTATTTTGAGCCAACTCTTTTTTAGTTCGCGACCATTTAACGAATATGCAAGAGCAGTTGCAGTGTATGCCATTGTATCGGTTCCGTGGGCAATTCCTACCCCATCAAACCCTTCGTCATCCTGGGCTTTTTTGATGCGGAAAATCAATTTTTCCCAATCATTAGGAGTCATATTAGTACTATCTTTAGCAGTGACTATTTCGAACTTCACATCAAGCCTATTTGAAAATTTCTCTAAAATTGGATTGCATGCCTCCTCAAAAACTTTTGAATCTTTAGGAGGTATTAGTACAATTTCTTCGCCCCTTTTTTCAGGTATTTGACCAATAGTGCCACCGTTGTATAGGAATAGCACTTTTTTCTTTGCCATAACAAAACCACAAAACTCTTCTCTGTCCCCTAAATTGAAAAGCATAATATAGTGGCCAGTTGATCAATATAACCTTATTCCATTTTTAACCGTAAATAATTCAATATAATTATAAAAATACTCTAAAAATGGAATATTTCCCCATATTATTTAATAAATGATGAATATTATAAGGCGTACATGGACCAACCTAAAATAGATCCAAAAGACAGAGAAATAATCAATCAACTTATTAGCAACAGCAGGCAAACAGTTGGCCAGCTTGGCAAAAAAATCGGCATGCCGCCCACTACAATCCACAACAGGATAAAAAAGCTCGAACACGAAGGGATAATTCGCAACTACACAGCAGATATTGACTACAAAAAACTCGGAAGGCCGGTGATGGCATTTGTGGGAATTACTGTAAACTATAATGTTGAGGGCAAGAAAATCAAGCAGCAGGAAATTGCGCGGCAAATAAAAAAACTCGAAGGCGTGCGCGAAGTGACCATACTAACAGGCGGGCTTGACATAATCGTAAAAGTTATGGCAATCGACATTGACGATCTAAATGAACTTGTCACAGAAAAACTGCGCGACATCGATGGCGTTGACAAAACGCAGACAATGATTGTACTCACGCAGGTATGAGAAAACTTTAAATAAGACAAATGTCTCATTAGTGCAATGGCCCTCAAAGCTGACAAACAAGAAAAAGTAATACAAGCCCTCAAAAGCGCCCCGCATGGAATGTGGGTTCGCGAAATTGCAAGAAAAAGCGGCATTGATAAGAGCACATGCTCGCGCTATCTTGAGAAGATGGGTAGTGAAGTAGAATTTGAGTTCTGGGGCCGCAACAAAATCTTCCGGCTAAAAAACCTAAACAGCTAAGTTTTAAATCAGTTCAATTATGCACTATTAGAGTGATAGTAAATGGATTACGATTACAAATCCCTTGGGCTAAAATGCGGGCTTGAAGTGCACCAACAGCTCGATACCGGAAAATTATTCAGTAGGTCCCCTTCAATATTGCGCGAAGACAAGACGGATTTTACAATCAAAAGGTTTTTGCGCCCAGTTGCCTCTGAAACAGGAGAATATGATAGGGCGGCACTAGAAGCCCATTCAAAAGGACTCTTTTACAACTACGAAGGCTATCGTGATACTATTTCCCTAGTCGAACTTGACGAAGAGCCCACACAGCCAATTGATGAAGAGGCATTTAGAACCGTTCTTGAAATTGCACTCCTCACAAACAGCAACATTGTGGATGAAATGTTTGCCATGAGAAAAATGGTAATCGATGGCTCTAACACATCCGGCTTTCAGCGCACAATGCTTGTTGCAACAGGCGGACAAATAAAACTAAAAGAAGCTGAACTTGGAGTTCAAACAATTGTAATTGAAGAAGATTCAGCCCGCCCAATTGAAAAAACAGACAAGCATATAACCTACAGGCTTGATAGACTTGGAATTCCACTAATCGAACTGGCAACAGCCCCGGATATCAAAACCCCGCAACAGGCAAAAGAAGCGGCACGCGCCATTGGAAATTTATTCAGAAGAACAGGCAGAGTAAAGCGTGGACTTGGGACAATCCGCCAGGACCTTAACGTCTCAATTTCTGGGGGAGCTCGAGTTGAAATTAAAGGAGTGCAAGAACTTGAAATAATCGATGAATATGTAAAAAGGGAAGTGCAGCGCCAGAAATCGCTTCTTGAAATAAAAGAAGAACTTGCAAAAAGGGGAGCAAAAAAAGAAATTTTAAAATCAACTGCAAAAGACATTACACCACTTTTTAGTTCAACTGAAGCAAAAATAATAAAAAATTCAATTTTACGCAACGATAAAATTCTTGCTCTAAAACTTGAAAAATTTGCAGGAATTATAGGAAGGGAAGTGCAGCCAAATAGAAGGCTTGGAACCGAATTTGCCGACCATGTGAAAACCAAAACCGGGCTAAAGGGCCTATTCCACAGCGATGAACTGCCAAATTATGGAATATCTCAAGAAGAAGTTGGAAAAATAAAATTAGAGCTAGGATGCTCATCCGAGGATGCATTTGTAATGGTTGCCGGCGAGCAGCAAAAATGCCAAAACGCCTTGGCAGCGGTTTTGCAAAGGGCAGCCCAGTGCTTTATTGGTGTTCCGGAAGAAACCCGCGGGGCAATTGATGCAGGAAACTCCGAATACCTAAGGCCACTTCCGGGAGCTGCGCGAATGTATCCTGAAACCGACCTTGAAACAATCTGCGTTGAGCAAAAAACACTAAAACAAATAAAATCCTCTCTTCCTCTAACAGAAGACCAAAGATCACAGCTCTACTCAAAATGGGGACTTAACGAAAACCATATTGAGCAAATGAAACTGAGTAACTTTGCAAGGCTATTTGAGCGCGAAGTAAAGAATGGGGCAGACGCAAAAAAAACAGCGGTATTTTTGCTAGAAGCTTTAATAGAGGCGCGAAGGGACGGAGCACAAATTGATAATTTGCACGAAAAAGAGCTCTCCGAATTTATTGATGGAATTAAGAGCGGGAAAATAACAAAAGAAATACAAAAAGAACTAATAATTGAAAAGAGCGCAAACCATTCACTTGCCATAACGCAATTGCTAAAATCAAAAGGAACCCAGGCAAATTCAAATGAGCTGCAAAAAGTAATTGAAAAAATTGTCAATAGCAATATTGCGCTTATAAAAGAGAAGAAAATGGGATCCCTTGCAGCGCTGATGGGGGACTCGATGAAAGAATTAAAAGGAAGGGCATCCGGAAAAGAGGTAAGCGAAGAATTAAAGAGGCAAATAGGCAAAATGGTATAAGATGCCAAAAACAATTACCCTAAAATCAGTAAAAAAATCCCTACCAAGACGCAATCCACTCTCGCACAAAGGCCAAAATGGCAGGGTTCTTTTAATTGGCGGCTCGCAAGATCTAGTAGGCGCCCCAGCACTATCTGCCCTAGCAGCGCTTGCAACACTTAGAATTGGTTCAGATCTTTGCACCCTTGCAGCCCCGCAAAAGGTTGGATGGGCAATACACAAATACTCCCCAGATCTTATTGTTAGAAAATTTAGCGGAAAAATATTTACCAAAAAACACCTAAAAGATCTTCTTGCGCTTGAAAAAAACTCTAATGTGACACTAATCGGCCCAGGAATTGGGAAAAATCGCAAAACCCTCTTTCTTGCACGCAAATTTTGCGAAAAAGCAAAAAACCCGCTTGTAATTGATGCCGATGCAATAGGCGCGTGCCGCAAAATCCGCTTCAAAACAAAAGCGCTTATCACCCCGCACGCAAAAGAATTTGAACAATTCAGCGGAATTGATATATCAAAAATGAGCTTAAAAGAAAAAATAAGTTCTGCTAAAAAAGTTGCGGCAAAATCCAATTGTACAATTTTACTAAAAGGGCCAACAGACATTATAACCGACGGAAAAACAACCTATTTGAATACAACAGGAAATGCTGCAATGACTATTGGAGGAACCGGGGACATACTTGCAGGAATTTGTGCAGGCCTTATTTCCCAGCGCGCAGATCCAATTAGTGCAGCAGGAGCGGGAGCATATGTTAACGGAAAAATCGGAGAAGAGCTTTTTTCAAAATCAGGATATGGCCTAATAGCTTCGGATTTTCTAGCACTAATTCCCAAGTGGACAAAAAGAATACTGAAGTGAATTCAGACCAAAACTACAATCCTTCTGCAGAAACCGGCAAAAAGCCCTAAACCCGCAGGACACATTAACAGGCCGGGAAATTTTAGTATTGTGAACTCTCAGATTTTTGTCCCGAGCACTATAAATGAAATAACCAAAGTAAACACCAATATAACCCCGAGCACAATATTTAGCGGAACAAGAACAACTATTAGCCCCTGTGCATCAGTTAGGTTAAATCTTGCCTTCACAAACCTAAACATCAGAACAACCCCATAGAACTGCACAAGCACAGATACAATCCATCCAAGCACCGGAACAAGCGCAACAACACCTCGCACAAGAGTAATTGAGCCAAATAGAGAAAGGAGAGCCCCGTTGAAATTATTGAGAGAATCCGGCTTATTGCTAAAAAATTTTGCAATAAAAAAATGCAGCGCGCCCCATACATAGCTAATAAGCAAATTCAGAACAAAACCGACCGGAATTAGTATCAATGACCCCAAAATTGCCGCCCCTATCAAAAGAAAGGAGCTAAGAAGGCTCTGTGGCGAGAGAACAATCCCCACAATGAGAAATAAAATCACTTCAAAAAGAATAAGCGCGGCAACAACAAAAAATGCAAGCGCGTTTGTCTTGATCCCTTCAGCTATCGAAATGTTCTGCCCGGCAAAAGAGTCCATATGGGTCTTGCCTAAAAAAAGGTCGATCATTTCACGGATGTGCATCATAACAATCTAAATGACTAAACTGGGAGGTATTTAAATGCTTTACTAAACCCGGCAGTTCGGATCTTGCGACCAGTGTTTCATAAAAATTATAAACAACCTACCCGCTAAATGTAGCTAGCATGGAAAAAACAAAACTTGTAAAAAAACCTTGGGGAAAATTCGAAGAATACGCCACCAATAAAAAAGTCACGGTAAAAATCATTACTGTAAAAAAAGCAGGGATACTCTCGCTCCAATCCCACAAGCACCGCGACGAACTCTGGATAGCACTAGATAGCGGCCTTATTGCAATTGTAAATGGAAGGGAAAAAAAACTAAAAATCGGGCAAACAATACTAATCCCACGCAGATCAAAACACCGCGTGAAGGCAACCCGCAACGCGCGCTTTCTTGAAATCTCCTCAGGAAAATTTGATGAAAATGACATTATACGCTACGAGGATGTGTACGGCAGGGCTAGTA
>Ga0209542_10000756_pt1 | contig 77969 bp, 79 predicted proteins | sample RifCSPhighO2_01_FD_184028 | JGI IMG/M metagenome (GOLD analysis project Ga0209542, IMG submission 184028) | Soil microbial communities from Rifle, Colorado - Rifle CSP2_plank highO2_0.1 (SPAdes) (version 2) | ecosystem: Environmental > Terrestrial > Deep subsurface > Rock core/Sediment ...
CTTTATGACTTGTCTATGAGCGTGAGCCGCGGCGCAATACCTCCCTGCAACAGCGCGTCGGTCTCCTGCATACCTACGCGAACCGGCAGCGCAAACGACGTGTCATAAAGCGTTATAATTTCGCTTCGATTCTCCGATACTTTCTCAACAATACCCACAAAAACAGTGTCCGAAATAAGGACCGCTTTGCCCTTTGTAACTCCTTCTTCCGCTCCGCTTCCGATGTATATGCGATTTTTCGTATTGAACGGATACAGCGAGTATACCTTTGCGGATATAACGTCATTGCGAGCGAGCGTAGCGAGCGCGGCAATCTCTCCCTCTTCGTCATTCTGAGCAAAGCGAAGAATCTCATTATTTTTATCTTCAATTTGTAACCTGAGACTCTGATTCTCCTCCAGGAGCTGCGGTATCCGCCACACGGCCGAAATATAGTCCCCTATGGAAAGATTTTTTTTAAAATAAAAAGGCGTTGCCACAAGCACCGCCGCAAGCACCAGAATTATGACATATAAAACCGTGTTGTTCTTTCGTCCGATCATTTCTCACCCATCTTACAATAAAAAACAGACCTTCTCAATGGCGAGAAGGCCTGGTTGATCTATCTTTGTTTTATTTAAACTCAGCATCGACAGTATGAACTGATTGGAATTTTACCTTTCCAGAATCATCGAGGATTTGAATTCCATCAATAGAAATATCATCCTCCTCATTATATCCTTCAAAGCCGCCGAATGCATATAAACGAACACGCTCTCCACAGTCTATTCTGTAATTTGCGTCGCTCACCGTCATTTTTCCCTTAAAGTTATCGATCCTAACGGTTAGATTGCTGTACCCCTTTCTGTCAGTTGAAAAATTGTATGCAGATGAAAATTCTATAATTCCCTCAATAAAAAGTGCTTCCTGAGCTTTCTCGCCTTCGTTGATGAAGTCGGTAGATACTAACCTCTCCATTTTGTCTCCTTTTTTTTATTAATTTAATTTGTTTGGGTCAAGATTCGAAGTTAGCTGTCATCCTGAGCGAAGCGAAGGATCTCTACATAACAATGAGATTCTTCATCCGCCAGCTGGCGGATTCAGAATGACGAGAATACTCGTCACCTGAATCAAACAAATTAAATCCAATGAAATTTTCAATGTTCCTAGCGGACATTATAGCACACTTCCCGCAAAAAAGTCAATCCCTCACATAAATTTTTATGTGAGGGATAAAGCCCCTCTATTTAAGCCGTTATCGGTAAATATCGTGCGTTCCTATTTCCAAGAACAGCACGGTTTCCTCTTCAAGAAAAATAAACTTTATTCTATGTGATTTCGTAACTGAAAATGACCACGCTTCTTTGTCCTTGCCGTGAAGTTTATGCGTGTCTAACCTCGGATTAAACGGATCTTCTTTAAAAATCTTTTCTCTTTCTACGGCAACGGCCTGTATCCTCTTTGGGAGCTTTCTGTACTGCTTCTGAAATTTTGTGCTTACGCGCACTTCACGGACAGCCATAGTTTTAAATAATTATGCCAAATCAGCTAGTGACTTTAGTCTTTTTGTTTTCCCTGCTTTATATTCCCGCAATCCTTCTTTTACAAGTTTGTCCAATTTTTCAGCTTTTTTACCTTTGAGATAAAATGTTGGTACTACGCGTGCAATGAGTTCCTTGTACTTTTTCACAGGCAAGACCACCACACCTTCGTGTTTTTCAACACTTTCCTTTCTGATGGTAATTACATTATTCATATACACAGTATAACGAATTATGGGCGGAATTGCTACAGATGAGATTATCGCACACGAGGTTCAACCTCCCCAAACCGAGGTTGAACCTCGTGTTCCTTATTCTAATATAATCGGCTTGAGAGACAGCGAAAATATCGGCTCAAAACGCTCAATGTTTTCCGCGGCCGTGCCGCATCCGCGCACCACGCACGTGAGCGGATCGTCAACAAGCACCGTTTTAACGCCGAGTTCTTTTTCAATAAGCTGATCCAGCCCGCGCAGGAGCGATCCTCCGCCGGACAAGTGTATGCCGTTTCTGATCACATCCCCCGAAAGCTCGGGTGGAATTTTTTCAATCGTGTCTTTGATAGCTTCGAGTATATGCTTGAGTGAAAGCATTAAAGCCATGCGCACGTGTGAATCCTTGAGCATGATTTCTTTCGGCAAACCCGACGCCGCGTCGCGACCCGCGACAGTCATTTCCAATTTTTCTTGGGACGGGATTGCCGCGCCTATTTCCATTTTAATACGCTCCGACGTCGCTTCACCAATTATAAGTTTGAATTCCTCACGAACATATTGCCGGATGTCGTCGTTGCACTTGTCTCCCGCTATCTTTAAGCTTCGCGACACCACAACGCCTCCCATGGAAATAACGGCGATTTCGGTCGTCCCACCTCCGATATCTACGATCATATTGGCGGTCGGCTCGTCTATAGGGAGCCCCGCGCCAAGTACAGCCGCGATAGGCTCTTCCAACAAGTACACGCTTGATGCGCCGGAAGATATAACCGCATCTTCAACCGACTTGCGCTCCACTTCGGTCAGATTCGTGGGTACCGCGACCACCGCCCGAACGTATTTAAAGATCGAATCTTTTTTTATTTTTTGAAGGTAGTGCTTGAGCACCTCCTGTGCCATCAAAAAATCCGATATCACGCCATTTACCAGTGGACGTACCACTTCGATGTGCACGGGTGTCCGCCCCAGCATCCGTTTCGCGGCTTCGCCGATCGCGACGGTCTGGCCGCTTTTGGTGTTTATTGCTATGACGGTCGGCTCGTTTGCCACGATGCCCTCGCCTTTTGCGTACACGAGCGTATTGGCCGTTCCGAGATCCACACCGATATCTGTTTTAACGCTGAATAGTCCCATTATTTCTTGAAATATTTTCTAATAAATGTTTCGTCAACCAGCTTTGTTGTTTCTTCGTTCCGCTTTTTGAACTCGATCTTTTTGCCGGTTTTGGAGCTTACCACGAGTCGAACGGGAATTCCAATGAGGTCGCTTTCGGCAAATTTTTCACCCGCCGAAACACTTCTTTCATCATACAAGACATCGATACCCGCCTCGATCAGCTCTTTATATAATTTTTTCGCCTTTCCGTTAGTTCCCGGAAGCTCTATGAGATGCGCGTCAAACGGAGCCACTTCCGCGGGCCACACGATACCTCTATCGTCGTGCAGGGCTTCAACAATCGTTCCCATCAGCCGTGATATACCCATGCCGTAGCAGCCCATTATAACCGGATGTGTATTTCCTTTCGCATCCTTATATGTGAGTGAAAATGGTTCGCTATATTTCGTGCCAAGACGGAATATGTTGCCGACTTCCGCTCCCTGCCGGATTGAAACTATCGCTCCGCATACCGGGCATGGCCCTCCTTCACGCGTATCGTTTATTTCCCTGTTCTGCGCAAGTCCGCATTTTTTGCAGTATACAATCTGGTCCTCGCCGCTTTCCAAGAACACCTGGAATTCATGCGAGAATTTCGAAAATGTACCTCCCGAAGCTTCCACGAGCACCGTGTCTACACCGAGTTTTTTGAACACCTTTTTGTACGCCTTGATTGCCTGTTCGTAGTATGCATCCAAGTCCTTCGTACTCGCGTGAAACGAATAAAGGTCCTTCATTAAAAACTCCCTTCCGCGCAGAAGCCCCGATTTGGCGCGCGGTTCGTCGCGGAATTTTGTCTGAATCTGGTACAGCCCCAGCGGCAGATCTTTGTAAGAAAATATCGCTTTTTGCGCGAGCGGAGATATCACCTCTTCATGCGTGGGTCCGAGCGCGTACTCTTTTTTGTCGCGTCCAGCGATCTTAAAAAGCACATCCAGCGTCTTCCATCTTCCGGTTTTTTCCCAGTTTTCTTTGGGATGCATGACGGGCATCAGAAGCTCATGCGCGCCGAGCGCGTCCATTTCTTTTCGCACAATACTCTCAATATTTTTCAGCACGCGGATGCCCAGCGGCAGATACGTGTACACGCCGGACGCGAGCTTGTCTACAAATCCGCCGCGGATAAGAAGACGCGCACTGACGGCCTCCTCGTCTCGAGGAGATTCCTTTCGTATAAAGTTGGGAAGCTGGGATTGCAACATTAAAATATTCTACTGATATCTTGTATGCTAACAGCGATGATGAATAAAATCAAAATCGCAAACCCGATGCCGTTGAACCACAGCTGCGTTTTCGCGCGCACGGGAGATCCCTTTATCTTTTCAATGAGAACCAAAAGTATGCGCCCTCCATCAAGCGCCGGAAATGGGAATATATTGAGTGCCGCCAGGTTCAGCGAGATAAGCGCGATGAGATGCCCCAGATAGACCAGCCCCAAATCCGCCGCCTGCGAGGTTACTTGAAATATGCCTATCGGTCCCGCGAGCCGTGAGAATAGATCTTCGCCGCTTACGACGCTTGCGATAAGCCGCGCAATGAGTATGAATATCATACTGAAAATTTCCCATGACAGCTCTAGCCCCTTGCCGATCGCCGAAAAAAAGGATTGCCGTTCAATGCCCGCCCCTTGAATCTGTATGCCTACGGGGCCTTCTCCTTGTGGAGGCGCTTCGCGCGGCACCAGTGTTATTTCCTTTATTTCCTCTCCTCGCTGAATGCTGAACGTGAAATTCTGACCGATATGCTCATCCGTGCTTTGGATAAATGCCTCCGCGGTTTCGTACCCCATAAGGGCGTCGCCCGCCTCAAGGCCTGCTTGAGCAGCCGGGGAATCTGGCGCAATGGTGCCGACGTACGCTTGCTGAGGGATTCCCGCCATAAATACAGCCGTCAGGAATATCCAGCCGATAATGAAGTTCATAAAAACGCCCGCCATCAGAACGAAAATTCTTTGCCAAGCCGGCTTGCTGTAAAAATATTGCTCTTCCGGTATCTGCGCGATTTGCTTTGCAGGATTGAGCCTTATCTCCTCTTCCAGCACTTCTTTCCCGTTCTCGCCCGGGATTTTTACATATCCGCCTATCGGGATCGCGCCAACCGAAAAATTTGTCCCGTTTCTCTTTTTTGAAAAAATTTTTGGCGGGAATCCGATCGCAAATTCCTCCACATACATTTTGCACATCCGAGCGGTCGAAAAATGCCCGTACTCGTGGGCCAAGATCAGGAAAGCCAATATAACTATGAATACTATGAGATCGACGATCATGGTGACGTATGGATGGTTCTTAAATTTTGAATTTCGAGTTCCGAATTTCGAATCAAATCCTAATGTATTAATTTCGAAACTTCAGTCATTCATCCGCCAGCTGGCGGATCGCGGATTGAATCGAAATTCAAAATTAGAAATTAGAAATTATTTTATATCCGCTGGTACATATTATTCATTAATTTCAATTTCTTTTTTCTTCAACATATCGTCAATCGTGGCGTTGAATTCCTCCATCTGTTTTTGCATTGTTTCCTGTAGTTCGAATTTATCGTCTTCGGTCATATCACCGCTCTTTTCCTTCGCGCCAATTTCTTTTTTGATTTCATCTCTGATGGTGCGCGATTTGATCCGCGCTTCTTCGGCTTTGGATCTGATTACCTTCAAAAGTTCTTCACGCCGCTCCTGCGTGAGCTGGGGCAGGTTGGCATGAATGATATTTCCTTCGCGTGCCGCCTGCAGATTCAGCTTGTCAGATATCGCTTTGGCAACCGCGTCCGCCGCGCTCCCGTCCCACACGCTCACCTGCACCTCGCGGGGTGGGATAACCGAAATGGAACCCAGTTGTTTAATGGGCAGCCTTTGGCCAAAATATTCCACCTGAATATCCTCCACCAGCGCGGGTGAGGGCCTTGATCCGCGTATCGACGAGATCTCGTCTCTGAAAAACTTCATTATCTCCGCAAGCTTTTGTTTAAGTTGTTCTGAAAAATCCATGAGAAATATAATGCTAATCTCAAATGCGTATGCGAATGATACTAATAAAAAGCCAAAAATACAAATGCCCGTTCACCCCCACACCATAACGAGTATGGCACTGCGTGCTTTGTGAAAATAACACTCGTTTGGTGTGGGGGAAATAAAATCCCCCGCACAAGACGCGGGATTTTTATTGAGTCAATATGACTCTCCCTCCTCCCATAAAGTAAGATTGCCACAGTGGGCGGGGGTAGGGCACTTCACGAACGCTCCATTCAACGCCCGCATATGAACTTGTGTAGAGACGACCGGCGGAGAGGATGTAAATGTTTCCATCCTGCACGCCAAATGTGTCTATAGCGTTTGCAAGCAATGGAATTTGGTCATACAGCGCAAAGCTCGCTCCGGAATTGGTGCTGCGATATATGCCGCTTTTGGTGCGAATGTATATCGCTCCCCGTTCGTCATCGGCAAATTGCAGAATAGATGCGGCTGAAAAGAGACTCCCGCCCGGAATGCGCACCCGGCGAAAATCACCGTATGGCCCCGCTCCCCTATAGAGCGTTCCATTTTTGAGCAGAATATACATGAAATTATCCGATGCGTACGTGATGCCGGTTACCTGCTGATCAAATTCCGAAAGCGTCTCAAACACCTTTTTGGTCAAGTTGTAGCGTAAAAGCTGACCGTTGGACATGCCGATGTACACGTCATCTCCAAAAAGATACATAGCGTATACCGCCTCCCTTTGGAAGTCGGTTATTTTTTCGATGGTAAAGAAATCGTTATCGGTTCTGTACAGGGCTCCTCTGCTGTTTTCATATACGCTTATGAAATATTCTCCTTGCGATTTTCCTTCAATGACGTCGAGTATGATCGCTTCCGAAGAAAAGTTGGACCTAGGTTTGTAGTTGAGTCCTCCGTCCAAACTCACGAAAAGTCCCCGAGTAGTCCCGATGAATATTGTTTTTCCGTTTTGTGCAGTGCGAACGTTCGTAATTCTTGCTCCTCCTGCGTCCTTAATGCGGACCGGATGTATATTCTGTAAATTATCATATGATGCGTAAAAAACCATCTCACCTTCGGCTCCGTCATCACTGCGAGCAGATCCCACAACCGAAAGCACATTTGCAGAAAGTGATCCCCCCGTGCCTCCGCCAAACGCGTCGAGCACTCCCGGCTGGATTATGGAAAACGCAAAAAAGACGCCGATGGCGCCTATGGCGAGCAGTATGATGAATTTTACTGTATCGTCCATAAGAGCTTTTTTATATGAATTCTTTTTTGTATGGTGACGGTCTGCAGATTATACGCGAATTCACTCAATTCTTTTAAAACACTCGCGTGCTTCTTGGGATCAAGCATACCTGCCAACGACTCTATAAACAGCTCCGTGTTGTGCGGATGTTCGTTGAAAAATTCGATAATCTCATCGGAAACGTTTTTCTTGTTGGTCGTCGATGAGGCTCGAATCGCCTGTTTAGCAAGTTTCGTGGCCGTGTGCAAGGCCGAACCTTGACCATTTTGTGCTTCGGCAAAGGTTCTAGCCCGTCCGACACGCCCACGTGCTGTATCCGCAATTTCAAGTTTCCTGTCTTGCATTATATCATACTGGTCTAAAAAGTCAAGTACCTCCTCCCGGGGCAGGATTGGCATAAACACCAGCTGGAATCGTGATCGCACTGCCGGCAGAAATATGTCCGAGTCGGTAGCAGTTGCAAGTATTATCCCCGACTTAGGCGGCTCCTCCAGTATTTTTAGAAGCGCATTCTGCGCCTGATCCGTGAGCCACTGCGCATCCCTAATAATGGCGATTCGATAGGAGGGCTTGCCCTCCGTAGCCTTGGCGGAGGAGGGGGTCTGGTAGAGAAAATGCTCAAGCTCACGTACTTTTTCTATACCGACACTCTCTTTGTCGCTTCCTTCTTCTGCTGAAAAATCTACCGTGAGTATGTCGCTTGGATGGGCAATCTTTGCCGCAAGCTCCCGCGCAAACAAAAACTTTCCTATCTGCGGTTCGCCGTAGAAAAGGTAGGTATGTGAGAGGTTGCCCCCTTCAATAAGCCGATCAAAATCCTTTTGCAGTGATTCGTATCCGAACATTATTTTTTATTCAAAAGTGTGCGCTTGTAGACATCCAGATGGCTCAGGATGAGTCCGGTGCCTTTGGCAACGCATAGCAGCGGCTCTTCCGCGACGTACGCCTGCACGCCCAGCGCTTTTTTGAAAAACGAGGTGAGGTTTTCTATCTGCGCGCCGCCGCCCGAAAGCACGATCCCCTTTTCCATAATGTCGGCAACAAGTTCTGGAGGCGTTTGGTTGAACACCTGTTGAACATTTTTTGCAATCTCCAGAAGGTAGGGATGCAGAGCTTCGGCCACTTCATTTGAATTTATAGTCAGGTCTTTTGGGAGTCCCGAGGACACATCTCGTCCCCGAACCTGATATTCTTTTTTGGAACGTGTGGTCATCGCGGAGCTTATGGCGATTTTGAGGTTCTCGGCTGTTTGTTCGCCGATAATAAGCGAGTATTTTTTCTTGATGTATTCCATTATCGCCTCATCAAATCGATTACCTGCTATGCGCAAGCTTGCCCACGACACGATACCACCCAACGACACCACCGCCACTTCCGCTGTCCCTCCGCCGATATTCACAATCATATTGCCCGAATGCGTGTTGATAGGAATGCCCGCGCCAAGCGCTGCAAGTATCGGCTCTTTGACAATATGCGCCGCTTTCGCGCCCGCTTCCACTGCGGCATTCACAACCGCCCGGCGCTCGGTCTGCGTGATGCCCGCGGGAACCGATATGACCACATCGGGCTTCATAAACGCGTTGAACGAACCCACTGCCTTTGAAATAAAGTATTTCAAAAGAGCTTTGGTGATGTAGTAGTCGGCAATCACGCCGTCTTTGAGCGGTTTGTACGCAATGATGTCTGCCGGGGTTTTCCCGATCATATCTTTCGCCTCACGGCCGACGGCAAGCACGTTGTTGTCGGGCACGCTGAGCGCAACAATAGTCGGTTCGTTTATGACAAAACCCTTGGTGGGCACGAATACAACCGTATTTGCGGTTCCAAGATCAACACCGATTTTTTTGGTAAATAGAGGCATAACGTAATACGAATCTACAAATCGCACTCATTCTACGAATAATCAAATAAAAAAGCAAACCATTCTGAAACGCAACCTCTTTATACAGTATGCGGTATGCGGTATACTCGCTTGTATGACTCTACGCACCCGCAGAAAGCTGTTCGTCTTTTTTATATTTCTGTTTATTTTGGCAAGCGTCGGCACGGTATATTACACGCAGGGTTATCGTTTTGATTTTCAGGAATGGAAACCAACCCGTACCGGCTCGCTCTATGTGGAGTCGTACATCCGCCCCGTGTCTATTTTTCTCAACGATAAACAGCACGACGACCGATCGGGCCTTTTGAAACGTGGCACGCTTATTTCGAGCGTTATCCCAAAAAAATACACGGTGCGCATTGAAAAAGAAGGTTTTATACCGTATGAAAAAAATATTGATATACGTGAATCCCGCGTGGTACGGCTCTATTATGTACTGCCCGTTCCTGAAAATCTTCGTCCTTCCGCTACGTTTCCCGTTGCCGATGCGCTGCGGCTCGTAGACTCGAATGAGTCGGGAAAGGTGCTTGTTGAAGGAACGGGCTCGTACACCGTACTTGATATGCTATCTCCTGGGGCGCCGCTCGCGCTCGATCCCTACCTTGCGTCGCTTACCCGCAACGCCTATAGCGGCTTTCGGTTCCAGCGCGGGACGTCCGATGGGCTTATCGGGCTTCGAGAGGAGTCGGTTGACGTCATTCGTATCGGGGCCGATGCTATTTCCGTATTACTGCGTAATACATTCGACGGTTTTTTCGTCGGCGGCCGGAATCTTTTCGGCTTTGTTGCTTCCTCTCCGGGCGCGGGACAGGCTTCATCGACGGTGTTCGTGCATGATTTACGCACCGGTTCCCGCTTGGACACGTTCGATGTTCCCTTTGAAGCGAGTGACGTTGTTCGCGCTGAAGGATTCGATTTACGATACCTGTTTCTTCTTTCCAACGGCGACGTATGGGTTCGCGAGGATGGTGAATTCCAAAAAATTGCGCACGATGCCGTATTTGGCGCGCTTTCGCCGGATGGCTATAAGGTGCTGTATCAGGACTCGGGAGGATCCGTGTTCGTATACATGCTTCGCGATGAATTTGAGGCACTTGACCTGCCGGCGCGTTCCACAACACGCGTACAACTTGCCGATGCCGCGGAGGCGCGCGACTTGCAATGGCATGCCGATTCCTATCATATATTTGCCGGCTTCAGAGACAAAATCGTATTAAGTGAGATCATCCGGGGCGAACCTACCAATCAGCCCGCTGTCTGGCAGGGGCCGTATGATTCCTTTTTGCATGATGCGCAATCGGGAGGGTTATTCGTTTTGCGAGACGGAGTTATTTCGCGCTTTGATGCGTGGTATAACAAATAGCACAATCGCGGCGTACAAGACCGCTCCTACAATATCCATGCACAAATCACCAAGCGTATCCCGAACGCTCACCTGCGCGAACCCTTCGAATCCTTCCAGTTGCCCGAGAACAAACTCAAGAAATTCCCACAGTACTCCCATGAAGCTTCCGAAAATTCCGGTAAGACCGGCAAGCTTGAGTCGTTCAATCGTGTGAGCGTACAGATCGGGCAGTATGTAACCTCTCCCCAGAAATAGGAATAAAGCTCCAGCCCATGCTCCTCCCAACAGGTGCATTGGAATATCTATCCACGGAGCAAGATCAAACCAGCCGAAGATGATCGCCAATACATAGAGGACAAAAAGTATTCCGAATAAGTAGATAACAGGCCGTATAGTTCCAATGTTCATGGGAAAGGTTTTAGTGGTTAGTGGTTAGGGATTAGTGTTTTATTAACAACTAACACCTGATCCCTAATCCCTCTTCTATCTTTTGCTCCACTGTGGTGCTCGGCGCGCTTTCTTAAGTCCGTATTTCTTGCGTTCCACCATGCGCGCGTCGCGAGTCAGGTAGCCGAATTTTTTGAGCTTTTTACGAAGATCTGGCTGGAGCAGAACAAGCGCCCGCGCAATACCGTGCCGGATAGCTTCCGCCTGCGCGTTAAACCCGCCTCCCTGCACATGCGTTGATATCTCGAACGAATCAAGTAAATCCGTCTTTTCAAGCGGGCTTTGTACCTTTTTTTGCAGTGTGGCAAGCGGGAAATACTCCTGCATCTTTTTTTCATTCACGACGATTCCTCCTTTGCTTGATGCCTTTTTTGCATCGGAGAGGCGTACGCGAGCTACCGCCGTTTTTCGCCGCCCTACCGTCTCTGTATATTTTTCTTTTTTTACTGTTGTTTTTGTCATATTTATGCAAATTTCATTCGCTTGATTCGTTTTGCCTGTAATTTATTCTTGGGCAGCATCCGCAGTACCGCGTGGCGGAGTACGTATTTTTTTCCGTGCTTTGCAATCACATCCTGTAGCTTCCGTTCTTTCAGGTGGCCAATCTGCGTGGTATGCGAATAGTATTTCTTCTGCTCCAGCTTGCTTCCGCTCAGTTCGATTTTATCCACATTCTGCACCACAACCGTATCCACACCCTCAAGGCGCGGGTCGTATTCCGGCTCTTTTTTCCCTTGCAGGATGGTGGCTATCTCTGAAGCAACTCTGCCTAGTCTTTTGTTTTTACAATCGATAGTATATTCCATATTATTTTTTCCCCTCAACTATTTGCGCCTCGATATTCTTTGGCACTTCTTCATAATGGCTGAATTCCATCGTGAATGTGCCGCGGCCCTGCGTGATGGAACGAATTTTCGTCGCGTAGCCGAACATTTCAGATAATGGCACCATCGCGTCGATTACCTTCATCATACCACGATCGCTCATTTCTTCTATCTTTCCCCGTTTTGAGCTCAGGTCTCCCGTCGCGTCACCCAAGAAATCAGGTGGCACGATGACCTGCACCCGCATAATGGGTTCCAGCAGTACCGGCGATGAAGATTTTACCGCGTCCTGCAATGCCAGAGATCCTGCTATTTTAAATGCTGCCTCGGATGAGTCAACCTCGTGGAACGATCCGTCATACAGCGCTACTTCCATATCCACCAGCTGGTAGCCTGCTACAATGCCCTTTGCCATCGCTTCCTTGATTCCTTTTTCGATCGCCGGAATAAATTCCTGCGGGATAACTCCTCCTCTGATCTGGTTCAGAAATTCAAATCCTTTGCCTCGCTCAAGCGGCCGCACTTTGATTTTCGCGTGTCCGTACTGACCGCGGCCTCCGGACTGGCGGATGTATTTGCCTTCCGCTTCCGCGCTTGCCTTGATTGTTTCCTTATACGATACCTGTGGGCGCCCCACGTTTGCTTCTACGCCAAATTCCCGCTTCATGCGGTCCACGAGGATTTCCAGATGCAGTTCGCCCATCCCCCAAATAATTGTTTCGCCTGTTTCCGAATTTCCGGTAACACGGAATGTCGGATCTTCGTCCGCGAGCCGTTTAAGAGACAGACCCAGCTTTTCCTGGTCTGCTTTTGTCTTTGGCTCAATGCGCAAGTTTATAACCGGTTCGGGGAACGTGATCGTTTCAAGCGTAATAGGATGCTCGGGGTCGCACAGCGTGTCCCCGGTGGTGGTGTTTTTAAGACCCACAATGGCGCCGAGGTCTCCGGTGTGCATTTCTTCCACGTCTTCACGATGATTCGCGTGCATGCGCACGATACGGCCAATGCGTTCCTGCGAATCTTTGGTAGCGTTCAGAATATACGATCCTTTTTTCAATACGCCGCTATACACGCGGAAATATGTCAGGTTCCCCACGAAGGGGTCTGTTGCTATTTTAAATGCCATGGCGGTCAGCGGCTCGTTGTCGCTAGGCTGTCGTATGACGTCGGTGCCACTCTTCTGGTCAAGCCCTTTAATCGGTTTTGATTCCGCTATATCCAGTGGCGAGGGCAGATAATCAACCACACCATCCAAAAGCAGCTGCACGCCCTTGTTTTTAAGCGCGCTGCCGCAGAACACAGGCACCAATTTATTATCAATCGTCGCTTTACGAAGCACCTTCTTTAGATCCGCGACTGGGATTTCTTCTCCCGCAAGATATTTTTCCATCATTGTCTCGTCGTGCTCGACTATTTTTTCAATAAGCTGAGCGCGCGCTTTTTTCACTTCATCCTGCATACCATCCGGGATCGGAATTTCTTCAAGAATTTCTCCGTTGCTTCCGCTTGTACTGAACGCTTTCAGTTCTATAAGATCAACAACCCCTGAGAAATTTTCTTCGGCCCCAATGGGCAATTGCACCGGAATCGCGTTGGGCGTAAGCCGCTCAAGTATGGATCGATATGAAAAATCAAAACTGGCTCCGGTACGGTCCATTTTATTCAAAAAACAAATGCGCGGCACACTATACTTATCCGCCTGGTGCCATACCGTTTCGGACTGCGGCTCCACTCCCGACACGCTATCAAACACCGTTACACCTCCGTCAAGCACGCGCAGTGAGCGTTCCACTTCGGCGGTAAAGTCCACGTGGCCCGGCGTGTCGATGATATTGATACGATGCTCGTGCTCATCTCGGATTTTCATTTTCTCTTCGTCGGTTTTCGCGTTACGAAGTTCGTAGCGTGGCGTCCAAAAACAGGTCGTCGCGGCGGAGGTAATGGTAATGCCGCGTTCACGCTCCTGCTCCATCCAGTCCATAACGGCGGCTCCTTCGTGCACCTCTCCTATTTTGTGCGAAATGCCCGTATAAAAAAGTATGCGCTCGGAAACGGTCGTCTTTCCCGCGTCAATGTGAGCTATGATGCCTATATTACGATATTTTTCCAAAGGATACTGTTTGAACATAGTGGTTAGTGATTAGGGTTTAGGGATTAGTATTTCCTGACAACTAACACCTAATCCCTGATCCCTGCTTTTGCTCATCTGGCAAAGTGAGCAAAAGCTCTGTTGGCTTCCGCCATCTTGTGCACCTGTTGTTTCTTCTTGATTGCGTTGCCGTCGTTGTTATACGCCGCGATGAGTTCGTCCGCGAGCTTTTCACTCATTGCCCGTCCTTTTGCCGCGCGTGCACCATCTATAATCCAGTTGCATGCCAAAAAGAACCGTCGTTCCGCCCGAACCTCACGTGGCACCTGGTAGTTTGCGCCTCCCACGCGCTTAGAAACAACTTCATATACGGGGGATGCGTTTTCAATAGCTTTTTCAAATATTTCTATCGGTTCTTTTTTAAGCTTTTTCGCGGCGGCATCGAACGCGGCGTACGCTATGCGCTGTGCGGTTGATTTTTTTCCGTCCCTCATTATGTAGTTTACAAAGCGCGAAATAGCGACATTGTCGAATTTAATATCGGGGTCGATGTCTTTGGTATATACTCTTTTTTTTCTCATATATTATTTCCCTTTCTTCACTCCATATTTTGATCGTTCTTGTTTGCGGTTCTCCACCCCTGTCGCGTCCAAACGTCCGCGGACGATATGGTAGCGCACACCCGGCAAGTCCTTTACGCGGCCGCCGCGGATAACTACCATTGAGTGCTCCTGTAGATTGTGTCCTTCGCCGGGGATATATGCCGTGACTTCCATGCCGTTGGTGAGCCGCACGCGAGCCACCTTTCGGAGTGCCGAGTTTGGTTTTTTCGGGGTTGTGGTAAATACCTTCAGGCATACGCCGCGTTTGAATGGTGAGTCGGAGTACACCGGTCGGTTTCGTATGGTATTAAAATAGAGCCCCATCGCCGGAGACTTGGATTTCTTCGTCTTGCTTTTTCTTCCCTGTTTTATTAGCTGGTGGACTGTCGGCATACAAATAAAAGCTCCAGGCGTGAGCTTGGAGCTCTATAACGCTTGATGGATAGTGGTGTAAATCTAGCAAAACGGCATTTCTTTGTCAATACAAAGAAATAAGTCGAAAGTTACACGTTATAAAGTTATAAAGCCGCTCCTGTTATAAATGTGAACAAAAACGAAACAATTGGCGGCAAAATAGAGTACGCGAGAATAAGAGCGAGGATGATACCGAAGAATCCCAATTGCATAACCGCGGCACCTACGCGTGGGAACAAGTCATAGAATATTTTGGACCCATCCAACGGCGGCACTGGTATTAGATTAAATATTGCAAGTACGATATTTACCATTACCACAAATGAAATGAGTTGCCCTTCAATCGGAAATCCTCCTTGTTCAAAATACACAAACCGCAATACTAACCCCAGCACAACCGCGATCGCGATGTTTGAAAGTGGACCCGCGATCGCGACTTTCAGATTGCCTGTTTTCTGGTCACGAAGATTATACGGATTATAGGGCACCGGCTTTGCCCAACCCAAAAATATTCCGGAGGTAAACAATAGTAGTAGCGGCAAAATGACCGTGCCAACCATATCCAGATGTACGAATGGATTAAGCGTCAGCCGCCCCTGCTGTTCAGCGGTATTGTCTCCCAAGTGTTTTGCCATCGCCGCATGCGAAAACTCATGCACCACGGCAGATAATACAATAACGATATATATGAAAATGATGTTTGTGAAATCCATATAAGTTATCCACAACCCCGCTTGCACCTCTAGTATACGGGTGTATACTGTGAATGTACATTAAAGCAGATACGAATGGTTTTGTAGGCCTTTTGGCCATTACCATTTCGAAAGTGTTTTACGCACTTTACGTAGAGACAGCGTTTTGTCTTTGGGAATATTATAAATCTATTCGTACTTCATCTTTGGTACACACTGTTCATTAACAATTATGTTAAACAGGCGCATCACATTTTTTTACTCGATGCGCCTTTTTTATTGGCACCACAGAGACACGGAATGCAGATGAGACACGGAGATCTATTTCTGTGTTGCCTTGGTTTTATTGTTGATTTTCCCAAATGAGTATGCTTTCAAACGGCGTAGTCACGGCATCAAACGGTATCTCCGTATGCCTATTCAGGTTTTGTATAGTCACCGTCACCGATTTAAACACAAGACCTACGAGCCCTTCCCGCGATCGGATATCGAGTATATATGTCTGTGGTTTTTTGTTCGATGCGAACAAATGCCATTGTGAAACCGAAATGTCGTCAAGGAAGTCACTATCATAGCGATCAAGTATGTACTCCGCCAGCTGCCGTTTATATACCGCATCCGCCTGTAGCAGCACACCTTTCATCCCCCGTGGGGCTGGCACGACCGGACTTTTGGTTGAACTTCGTAGAATACGGTCCAAAAGGCGCCGCGCATCCTCTCCTCTTTCTTTTGAGACGTCTCGAAATAAGCCGGATCTATTAGAAATAGCATCGAGCCCGAACCGGTACGCTTCTGAAAAAAATGTTTCTGGATTTGCCTGTATCCATGCGTACTGCGAAAGAATATGCTCGCCTTCGGTCTTGAATACAAGTTCACCATTTTCTCTTCGTATGGCGGCAAAAGCCATGCCGCCTGCCATAGGCGCTTCAATCTCAATCGATATTGCCGGTTTGTTTTGTACGATTGCGATGCCGCGCGCGCTAACCCCCGCTTCATTCTGCGGAAGTATGGCCTGCACTTCAAATTCGAATGATTTCGCATCCTCAAGAGCCGTGTACACGCGGTTTGCAACAACCTGCGGCTGGTTCTGATACCACGCCCATCCTCCATACAGCAACACCACCACACCCAACACAACGCCTATTCCTATAAAAGTTTTTTTTCGCCCATCATCTGATATCCGCTCTGCCGACACCGCCGGCGCGGTACGCACAGTGCCATCCCAGAAAGATGGGGGAAGTTCACCTGCGGCATAGAGACGATTTATTGCATCTTCAATGTCATCGGACGCATATCCTTCGTGAACAAGCTCTGTTACGATTTCTGAACGTTTTTTCCCTTTGGATGCAAAGCTTTTTATGAGTAATACGATTTGTTCGTTCATAGATAATCAATCTTCATGGCTTTGCGCACGACGTGCATTGTCTTTGCCGCCTCAGTCCGAGCGTGCTCGGTCCCTTTTTCCAGTATGCGCATAACCGCTTTGGGATTCTTCGCTAACTTTTGGCGTTTCTCTCGTATAGGACGAATGGTGCTTTCCAAAATTTCTGCGAGTCTTTTTTTGAGCGCTACATCTCCCAATCCGCCCTCCTGGTACTGTTTTTTAAGCCGCTGTACTTCTTTTACATCCGGATCGAATGCATCCAAATAGGTAAACACTGTGTTTCCTTCCACGCGCCCGGGGTCGGATACATGGATATGTTTTGGGTCGGTATACATTTTCTGCACTTTCTCACGGATCTCTTTTCCGGAATCTGCCAGAAATATGGCATTACCGAGTGATTTTCCCATTTTTGCTTTTCCGTCTATGCCGGGCAAGCGCGGGGTTTTAGAAAGAAGCGGAGCAACCTTCTTAAACGTTTTTTTATATATTCGGTTGAATTTGTCGGCGATCTCATTTGTCTGCTCGATCATAGGCAACTGGTCCTCTCCTACCGGTACTACATCCGAGCGAAACGCGAGTATGTCGGCCGCTTGGTTTACCGGATGCATAAAAAATCCTGCGGGCACAGTTTTGGTAAATCCCTTTTCCACCATTTCAGTTTTGACAGTCGGATTTTGTCCGAGCCGCAAGACAGTCACCAAGTTCAGAAAATACACCGTAAGTTCGGCGATTTCTGGAACAAGTGACTGGATAAATATAGTTGTCTTCTTCGGATCAATTCCCGCGGCTAGATAATCCAGCGCCAGCTCCAGGATGTTTTCACGCACTTTTTCCGGATGTTCCGCTTGTGCCGAAAGCGCTTGCACGTCCGCGATCATAACAAACTGGTCATATCCTTTTTTTTGGAGTTCCAACCTGTTTTGTAGCGATCCTATGTAGTGGCCCAGGTGCAGTCTGCCCGTCGGCCTGTCTCCTGTGAGTGAACGTTTTGTGTGCATAATGCTAATCTACGAATTATATGCGAATGCCGCGAATCAAACAATGTCGGGCCGCAGGGAATCGAACCCTGACTACAAGACCCCCAGCCTTGTGTACTACCACTATACGACGGCCCGTCGTTTTTGTATAATAAGATAAATAAATGAATAATGGAAGAAGATATCTTCCAGAGGTAAAAGAAAAGGCTGTTATACTTAGAAGGAAGAATGGGCTGTCTCACAGAGAAATATCAAAAAAACTTGGAATAAGTGTTGGAACAGCCTTTTTGTGGACCCGAGGAATTAGTTTGACCGCCAAACAGAAGGAAGCTCTCACGGATAGAGCTGATAAGTCATACGTTGTAAGAAACCATGAAAAAATGGCAAGAGTTGGATGCGCTAATCTTTTGAAATACAGAAGCATTCCGACAAATCAAGAATTGATTTTGAGAATAAAAAGATTTAATAAAAAACACGGAAGGATCCCTCTTAAAAGAGAATTTAATAGCACATACATCTTGTACTTAAAGAGATTTGGTGGATGGAACAATGCTGTTCGTATTGCTGGTTTTAATCCTAACCCTGTTTTCTTTGCAAAAAAATTTATAGCCCTGGATGGCCATGTATGTGATTCCTTTGCTGAAAAAATTATTGATGACTAGTTTTTTAGACATAATATTCTTCATGCAAGGAATGTTCTTTATGAGGATTCTAAAATGACCGCTGACTTTGCTGTTAATAACTTGCGCATAGAATATTTTGGTCTAGCGGGAGAAGTATATGGTTACGATGATAATATTAAATTAAAAAGGAAAATGTGCAAAAGAGACGGATTAATTCTAATTGAAATTTATCCAAAAGACTTATTTAAAAAAGATTGCAGGATTTACCTTCGAAGTCTCGTATCGAAAATTAAAAAATATAAGGAATAAAAGTCTTTTACGGACGACTGTTGATTAACCCCCACACCAAAGTTTGGTGTGGGGGTATACTTCCTATGGATTCCCGCTAATATACTCCCTCGTGAACGGTCCAAAGTATCCCTGTGGAGGATTGATGCCATTGGCCTGCTGGAATCTGGCCAGAGCTTGTTGAGTTCGTTGGCCAAAGAGCGTGGTTTCATTGTTTGGAGATCCAGCTCCTGAGGTAGCAACCAGAAAGCCTTTTTGGTTGAGGTAGATTTGGAGTTGCCTGACGTCTTCTCCTTGAGATCCGATGGTGAGGTTTCTGTTGAATCCTGAGCTTGCTTGCCCTGAGTTTATCGAAGGGGTCGAAGGAGAGGTTGGAGTAAATATATCCCCTCCACTCACACTACAGATACCATTGGGGCATGGATCGATCTGAGATGGTTGTATGGGAGTGGTATTGATGAGGGGTGCGGTTTGTAATGCTTTCTGCTGGGCTACCTTGAGGAATAATGATTGGAGTATGGAGAATAAGGTTTGGATGCGGGATTGGAGATCGGAAAGGGGGTTGATGGAATCGGAAGTCGGAGGTTGGGTGGTGGAAGTTGGAGAGGGACGGGGGCTGGGAGAGCGTCTGATCGTAGAACCTCCGCCACCACCACCGCTTCCTCCGGTTGAGGTTGTTTGGGTAGGGGTTGGAGAGGGGGTGGGTTGTATATCTCGATAGAAACATTGTTTTTTATAGCCTTGGTAGGGATCGGGGAATACCTCATTACCGCAGGCGGTTCCATCGGTGATGATTCTAGTTGTGTAATGTCCTGCAAGACCGTATTGGACTTCTTTGGCGCCTGAAAAGTCGCAATACGCAAATTCATATGAACAGAATGTCCAGCCGGGACGCGATTCGGGCGATTCGGTTTGCGTTGGAGATATTTGCGGTGAGGTAATAGTGATACCGACACTTTGTGAGATTGTCTGTGTATTATTATTGTCCGTTGCCTTGGCAACAAGCGTATATGTACCAGCTGGAGGGTTGGGCCAGGTGTATTGATGGGGAAATGAGGTATCGGTTCCAAGTAGGGTGGTACCTCGAAAGAATTCTACCTTGGTGACCGTGCCATCGGAATCTGATGCGGACGCGCTCAGAATAAGAGGCGATCCTGCGGGATGGGACGAGTTGTGAGACGGAGAGGTGAGAGAGATAGTTGGGGGTATATTTTGCGGTTCAACGAGTACAAAAGATCTTCTCGCTTCGACTGGCGGATTAACACCGTCCGAAATTACAAGAACAAGTTCATATATGGCTCCGATGGCTTCAAGAGATACCAATTGATTATTTTCATTTGTTTTTGATCCCGCCATACTTAACGAGCCAGAGCTTTGGCCGGGAGCTTGTGTCGTTTGTTTGATAAGAGCTTTCTCCCACCCATCTCCTAGACGATCAATGTGCCATCCAACTGTTAGCGAAGACGAATCAGCATCCGTCGCTGTTCCGCCGAATTGCACGGTTGATCCCTTGGAAACAGTGCCGTTGTTTGAAGACGGCTGACTGATACTTGCGGCGGGAGGATTATTTTGAGGCGTTGGGGTTGTAGATTGTGTCCCCTGCCATATACGGAGCGCGTAATGGCTGGCAGGGGGCGTTACACTGACCGAGCTTCCGGCATTCAACGAGAATTCAGATCCCCACGTTCCGTTTGTCGCGTTGTACCATTGTGCTTGCACCGTCCCCATCATATCGGATAGGTTAATCGCAAATGCTCCGCTTGACTCTGTCCAATACACGTGCTCTAAGCCGTTTTTCTTAGCTTCAAATCTATTGCTTCCTAAATCAATGAATGAATTAAACTTCCAATATTGAATTCCGGAATTCCAAAAATCTGCAAGATGAGAGGTGTAAATAGCACCCTGTTGGGACAGGGAATCTTCATCACCATATCTCCACCATTCAAAGTTTCCATAAACTAACCCCGCAGAACCGCCCATTATCAGTCGCCAACTATCAATAAGGATATTTATTGCGTCCTGCGAAGAATGATAACCAGCGGGTTCATATCCGTATTCTCCATTTATATATGGCATCCCAAGACTACGCGCAGTAACTGCATCGCTAAATAAGTTGGTGTATTTCTGCACCATGTAAAAATCTAAATGGTCTTCGGGATCTAATTCAGGAAATTCATTATTAGGGTGAATGGTGGTTAAATTATTATATGGATCATTTGTTCTAAAATAATCGGCTATATCATCCCAATCTGTTTCAGATCCATACTCATTATATTCTCCCACAGAAACCCAAATTACTGGATAAGCCGCGTATCTATTAATTATATACTGAGCAAAATTATGCCTTTGGGCTATAGTAAACTGAGAATAGAAATTATCATCAGCCCAGCCCAAAAGAAGGCCTATTATAAAATTTTTATCAGCTGCGTACTGAATTCTGCTATCTACGTACTGAAAAAACTCAGGATTTATTGTGTTTTTATTACCATTTGTAAAAGATGTTTCCCCGTGAAGAGTATTGTTGGTATTGCTGTACCAAATATTTATTTGGGCATAATTAAAATTCTGATTAATTCGTGTGTTTACACCGATATTGAAAAGAGTATCGGTAAAGGCTTTTTCATTAGCGGGCGTTCCGCTATCATATAAATGATCCCACCAGGTATCTCCGACCATTAGATACCGGTCTCCGTTGCTCCATTTGAAATAAAGCGGGTTGCTTGGATCAATAGTCACTCTTCCCTTCTTTGATGAAGAAACTGCTGTTATCGCCCCGGACTTGTTATTGAGACCCGAATCTGACGAGGAAGTCTGATACGAATAGGTTCCTGTATACGGAGGAGCAAACCGTATTTTCCATGTATCTCCTCCGTCCCAAAAACCTTTTATGGTCATCGATTTGCCTGACGCGTTACCCGACGTCCCGGTAAATGTTGCGGATACCGTTGCTTGAGTGTATGGATTAGCATAGGTGCCGCTGTCCTGAAGCGTTAATTCATATATTTCATACTGCCCAATCGTTGCTCCTCCAACTTGCGCGGTTAGCAATAGGCTGTTGTAATTTTTCCCTCCTTCTTGCGCATAGAGAAATATGTTCGCCACAATAAACAACAAAATAAGAAATGCCGTTGCGGCGTGAATATGTTTTTCTTCCATGTATATTATATTAACAAATAAATAAAAATCCCGCTATTTCCGCGGGATCTTCATTTTCCGTCCTTGTTCATCTTCTTTATGCAGTTGGCGCAAGCTAAAATGCGCTTCCCCTCAAGGGTACGCGTTTTTTGCAGATTCGGATATTTTCGAGACCAGTTGACGGGGTTGTAATTTCCTCGCAGTTTTCTGCGCGTTCCTCCCATCACGGATCCTTTTTCGCAAATTTGGCAAACTTTCATCCCGTTAGAAATTTTAGATACGTAATAATATAAACAATCTATGCTCATTGCTATATGCATATCCCGTTTAGAAAATCATTTATTCCCAAATTTCTAACGGGATTCATAAACACGAATGAGCCCCCTTAAAGATTTCCCGGCGAAGAGCCAGGTGGGTGGGCTCAATTCCGACCCACAGGCCGAAATAATTCGCCCTCCCTAACATAATCAATCCGGAATCTTTAATAGGGCTCATCTACAAGATACCGCCATCCACAGCGAAAGTCAATCCACACCCAGCGGGGTTTTACGGCATAGCCGTCTTGCACGCGAAGTGAACCATGAAATCATACCGGAAATCGATCTTCCCGATCTTCCGTTCGAAGAGACCCTTTCCCCCATTGGCAAGCGGTGGCTCATGCGGGAACTTTCAAAAGCGGCGTAATGCCGCTTTTTGCTACTTATACAAGACGGTTTCTCTCGGATTTACATATTCCAGTAATTCATCGGGTGTGAACCACACATCAATTTCGTATTGAGAATCGAATTCGTTTGCCGATGCGTGCACGAGGTTACGAACTGCTCGATTATGTGTATCCGCGATGTGATACGAATCAACGGTGAAATCCCCCCGTATGGTTCCAACATCCGACTGCAACGGTTCGGTTGAACCGACGATCTTCCGAGTCACCTTGATTGCTTGGTGGCCCTCCAGCACGAATGCCACGACTGGCGCGGAGGAAAGAAACGTCACGAGCCGGTCGACGATTGATTGACCAAGTTTTTTCGGATCGTCGTGAACTTCAGCCCCACCTTTGCGCTTACCTTCTATAGATCGATTTCCAAGTGCTTCAATTTCCTCCTCGTTTTTTACATAGTGCTTGTACGCAAGCTCCTTTGAGGGTTGCAGGAGTTTCATAGCAACAAGCTTCAATCCCACCCGCTCAAACCGGGAAATAATTTCGCCGATAAGGTTGCGTTGTACGGCATCGGGTTTTAATAACACTAACGTTCGTTCCTTTGTCATATTATTTTTCTTTTTTGTTTATCTTTAAATGTAATTCGTCCAGCTGTTTCGTATCCAGTGCCGAGGGGCTTTCCATCATAAGGTCCCGGGCATCTCCTGTCTTGGGGAATGCGATTACGTCACGGATGCTTTTTTCCTGTGCCAGTATCATCAGCAACCGGTCCAGCCCCCAGGCGATGCCTCCATGCGGTGGAGCTCCGCTCGCAAGGGCTGTTAGCATGTGTCCAAAATTCTTTTCAATCTGCTCTTTTTCGTAGCCGATTATTTCAAACACTTTGCGCAGGACATCCGGTTGGTGCGCGCGTATACTTCCGCCTCCTATCTCATATCCGTTGAGCACCACATCATACTGCGTGGTAAGAATGGATCCCACGTCTTGTTTATCCATAAGTTGGTTCATATGCTCCGGTTTCGGCGCGGAGAACGGATTGTGTGTAAATGTATAGCCGGGCTCGCCCTTCGTAGCTTTAGTGAAGAAGGGAAAATCGACTATCCAGCAAAATGCCAGCTCATTCGAATTTTCCTTATCTTCGCGTAGGTCCGGGCGATCTGTCTTATATTTTTCCATCGCCTCCGCGTAGGTAAGCCGCGGGAATGGGATTTCTTTTATTTTCTTATCTGGAGCAATCGCGCTCACAAGAGCAATCAGCAGTTCCTCGTTGAGCCGCATCACGTCCTCTTGCTCCACAAAGCTCATCTCAAGATCCAGCTGGGTGAATTCCGGCTGACGGTCTCCGCGCGTATCCTCATCTCGAAAACAGCGTGCGATCTGGAAGTACTTCTCAAATCCCGCCGCCATCAGAAGCTGCTTATACTGCTGCGGAGACTGCGGCAAGGCGTAAAAGCTTCCGGGGTATAGTCTGGATGGCACGACGTAATCACGCGCTCCTTCGGGGGTTGATTTGGTGAGAATGGGCGTTTCAATTTCATAAAACCCTTCCGTATCCAGGTAGTCACGTATGAATTTTATTACCCGGTGCCGTAACGCTATGTTTTTTTGAAGACGCTCGCGGCGCAGATCCAGATATCTGTACTGCATACGCGTTTCTTCCCCTACTTCATAGCCATCGGTCTGCAGATCAAATACCGGCGTCGCGGCCTCATTGAGTATTTCAAGTTTCTTTACTTCAAATTCTACCTTTCCGGTCGGCACATCCGGATTCTGCATATTCTCCGGCCGCTCTTTTACAAGCCCTCTCATTTTCACCACCCACTCCGAACGGAGCGTTTTTGCTTTTTCGTACAGATCCGTTTCGCACCACGGTCCGAACACCGCCTGCACGGAACCGCTCCGGTCACGCAGATTAATGAATATGAGTTTCCCATGGTCGCGCCGAACCGCAACCAAGCCGCGCAGTTCAACCTCCTCTCCGACGTGGTCAAGTATTTCCAGTATGGACATAATATCTACACCATACCGCATTCGCCTGCTTGTTTGCAACTGATCAAGGTTCAACCTCGCTCACATTGAGCGAGGTTGAACCTTGATCTATTTTCTGCACTCTTACTGAACCATTTTCCGTATACACCCGCACCGTCCCCTGCTCGTCGGTTCGCAGAATGTGCGAACCAACGGAACTGAGGCGCGAAAGCGTCTCGGGGGTGGGATGACCGTACGAGTTTGTACCTACTTCAATAACCGACAACAGAGGTGAAACTTCCCGTACAAACAACATAGACGACGAATACTTCGATCCATGGTGCGGTACTTTCAGTATGTCCGCATCGATATCGAATAGCGATACTATAATGTCTTCCACCCGTTCGCTTATATCCCCCGCAAACAATACCGCGTAATCCGTATGCTTGTATTTTAATACGATGGATTTCTCATTATCCGTTTTTGCGTTGTATAGGGGGTCCGGCCACAGCACCGTTGCTGTCACATCTTTATGTGTAATACGATCGTGCATATCCAATTTGTAAACGGCCACTCCTTTCTGTTTGGCGTAGTCGAGCACCTCCTCCCATGTCTCGTGGTATCCATTTCCCACCAAAAGCACACCCACCGAGAACCGATCCAGCACCTGGTATATGCCTCCCGCGTGATCTGAGTCCGCGTGCGTAAGAAGCACCACATCTATATATTTTTTATCTTCTAATACGCGCTCCAGTTCAATACTCGTTTTCCCGTCCCGTCCCGCGTCTATGAGCATATGTATCCCCCGGTGCGCGACAAGTTCCGCGTCCCCTTGTCCGATGTTCAAAAAATACACACTTGATTCGTCCGAATCGGAGAAAATCGCGCGTGCGCAGAGTATATTCGCGACTGCAAGCACTACTCCTATGACAATGAAAATTCGTACCATAGCTTTTTTTTGCGTGCATATGCCGCCAGTCCGATGCACGCGGCATAATACACGATTGTCACGAGGATCGACTTTGTCCAAGGCACCCTCTCAAACGATCCGAATACTTGTATGACCTCTAGCATATATGCAAGTGCCGGCTGAACCGCCAGCGACGCGATAGAGCCGATTGTCACCGATACTATGCCCACTATCCCTACACAAAACGAAATGCCCATCACTAGTGGCACGAGCGGAAGGATGAGCACGTTTGCCAATACCCCTACGGGGGAAAATCCGTCAAAAAGAAATACAAGCACCGGCATGACTGCCATCTGGGCCGCAAGCGTTTCCGCAAGTACCTTGCAGTGGGTTAATTTTACAAGTAGCGGCGCTATATACACGATCCCAAAAAGCGACAAGAATGAAAGCGTGAATCCGGCATCGTAGCGTATGGCATAGGGGCTTGCCACGAGCATCATGCATCCAACAGCAACCGCGCTTTGTCTGAAGTCATACACGCGCCCCAAATACTGCGAACTTATCATAAGCATCCCCATGATCGCCGCCCGCACGATGGAGGCTTCCGCGCCCGTCATCAGCGTGAACACGAGCAATATGATGATCGTCGCCCAGAATGTCGTATTCCTTTTCAAAAACATTCCCAGCAATCCGAACAGCCAGATGCTGATCATGGATATGTTGTAGCCCGAAAGCGCCACGATATGTGTCGTCCCGCTGTTTTGCATAGCTGTCTTCAGCTCCGGCGAGAAGGCGACCGATCCGCCTCCTATTAAAAGCCCCGTCGCCAGCGATGCCTGGTCATAGGACAATATTTTTACGAATGTATCGCGAATACTCGTCCGAACCTTGAAAAGAATGCGCATTGGTGAAGGATCTCCTTTTGTATACGTTATAACGCGAGGGCTTTTTACGATTCCTTGCACGAGGTCTTTTGTAAGGTATTGCTGCGTTTCGCCTAATGCTTCCGGAACCCCCGAAAGTACAAATCTATCGCCGTACTCCACTTCCTGTGAAAATGGCATATACACCTGCGCATTCCCATGCCGCGTGGATAGTATAAATCCTTTGCCAAACTCGGAAAGTCGTGGGTACGATCGTACGGTGCCTTCGATAGAGATCTCCGCTCCAAGCGGCAGTGGTTCGTACGTTCTATCCGCCCAGAAATGCGCATACACAAAACCTAGTAGTACGCACACGCATCCGATGCCTACGCACACTGCATACGCGTGTTTTGAGACAAGGTATGTAAACAGCCCCATAAGAATTCCTAAGACAGACACGAGCACTACGAATACGAATACAACTTCATACACGCGCAATGCAATTCCGACTATAATCCCAAGACAAATGGTAAAAAGTATGTGTGATTTTAACAGCCTCATGTGGGTTATGGGTTTTGAGTTGTGTGTTTTGAGTTTCTCATTACTCACTACTCACAACTCATTACTCAATCAATAATCAAACCCCTTTTTTGCCGTGTCCTTGGGCGCGCACCATATGCGCGATGCATGCGCTTGTTTTCCCCGCTCCGTTTCCGGTAAAAATGACAACCATAGGTTTTATTTTTCTCCTTTTAGGATAATTCGCTCTTCAAAGCCCCCGCGCTCTTCTTTTTTCTTCATTCGAACCTCCTCTACATTCTTGTATTCTGGAAGCATTTTAAGCGCCTCAATCACTTCAAGCACATCTGCCAGTTCGCTCGGATCACCCGCTTCGCCAAATTCTTGCATTTCTTCCTTCAGCTTTTTGACAAGCTCATCTTTGTACTCTCCCGGAGACGCGATGCGCTTCTCGTAGGGAATTTTCTTCGCATCCAGTATTTCGGGAATCTTATCCCGTACAAGCTTATTATACTTTTCCATTTCCGATTCGCTCAAGGTGTTTTATAAGCGTCGTCACATAGCCGTACTCGTTATCGTACCATGCGAGTACTTTTACGAGATTTCCGTCTATTACTTTAGTAAATTTCGCGTCCACGATGGACCCGTATGGCATACCGACGATGTCGGATGATACGATCTGATCCTCGGTATAGCCAAGTATGCCGCTCCACCGTTCCGATCCCGCCGCTTCTTTCAAAAGAGCATTTATTTCTTCAACGGACGTTTTTTTCTTTGCTATGAATGTAAGATCAACAAGCGATCCCGAAACTACAGGTACCCGTATCGCGATCCCGTCGAATTTTCCATCCAAATCGGGGAGCGCGCGGCTGACCGCTTTAGCGGCGCCCGTCGTTGAGGGCACAATATTTTGCGCGGCAGCGCGGCCGCGTCGATAGTCATCCCCTTTTACGGGTCCGTCCACAATACTTTGCGTAGCGGTATACGCGTGCACCGTGCTGAGCACCGCTTTTTCAATCCCAATTTTTTCACTAAGCACTGCCATAACCGGTGACGCGGCGTTTGTTGTGCATGACGCATTGGATGTAATCTGGCACGTTGGAATTCTATCTTCGTTTATGCCTATTAAAACTGTTTTGCCTCCGCCAGCTGGCGGATCACCATCGGGATCTTTCGCGGGAGCGGTTAGAAGCACCCGTTTTGCCCCCGCGTCCAGATGGACTTGTGCCTTTTCGAATGATTCAAATGCGCCCGTGGCCTCAACCACCACATCCACGCCAAGCGATCCCCATGGAAGCTTTGATGGGTCTTTTTCATTTAGAAACTGTATCTGCTTGCCATCCACAAAGAGCAGGCTTCTGTCCGCGTCTGCTTTCACCTCATGAACCCATGTTTTATATACGCTGTCGTACTTTAAGAGGTAGGCAAGGTTGGATACATCGCCAAGATCGTTTATAGCGACCACATCGATATTTTTATTATTATAGGCGGCTCTAAAAAAGAGGCGTCCGATACGGCCAAAACCATTTATTGCGATTTTCATCCCGTTAGAAGTTTATCCTTATATAATCAATGATTATTTTCAGAAAACTTAGTTTTTATCTGATATCCCGCATTCTACGCGCTGAGAAAAATTTTTCAAATTTTTCTCAGCCAAGAACTTCTAACGGGATTCATATGTCTTTATCGTACCACCGCTCCCAATTCCTGTACAGTTTTTTGGATAATCTCTTCTTGTATCTTATTCACTTCCTCGTTGGTAAGGGTGCGTTCGGGAGAGCGATATACGACGCGGAATGTATAGCTCACTTTGCCTTTTCCGAATTTTTCTTCATTCTCATACTCGTCAGTTTTTTTAACTTCTTCGATTATATTCTCCGCACAGTCACGCACAATCTCATAATAGTTGTTTAAACTCATACCCGTGTCTATGACAAAAGAGATGTCGCGGTATGTCATGGGGAACTTGCTTACCTCCGTGTAGGTGCTGTGTATATCCTTGAACTGGCCGGTTATGCGCGGATCATCCGACCAGAAGACACGAATATCGGGGATCTGCATTTTAACCATCGCAAGTCGCTCCAACCCAAATCCGAATGCCCATCCGTTGTATATGTGTGGATCGATTCCAACGTTTTTCAAAACTTCGGTATGTACCACACCGGCCCCCACCACTTCCAGCCACGCGTCGCCGCGCTTAATTTCAATCTGCGTGCTAGGGTCCGTGAACGGAAACGTATCTTCCAGAAATCTATATTCAATTTCGCCGTATATGGACTTTACGATCGCCGCAAGTACTTCCTGGAGTTTGGGTATACCTATAATTTTTTTTTCTTTTTTGCATATATACAGCCCATCCACCTGATGGAATACGGGAAAATGGCTACGGTCTATCTCGTCCTTGCGGTAGACTTTTCCATGCGCGAGCAGACCGATTTCCCCTTTTATCTCCAACTCATCTCTAATTTCTTCCCGCTCAAGATAAAACGGCCACATGGTGGTTGTGTGTGTGCGGAGCACGTGACTTGGATCCACATAGTACGTGTCGGTTTCCTTCCTACTCTGATGGTCTTTAGGCGTGTTAAGCAGATCAAAATTATTCTTCACACTCACGATCTCCGGAAATTGCATCACATCGAAGTTTTTGAACATATCAATGCCGAGTACCGCGTCCACGATAAATTTGATGGGCGAACCCTCTTTGCGGGACAGGTCCGGTAGCGCCAGCAGGCGCTGGAGGCGAAGCCCTTGAATGTCGGTTCGTTTTTCCGTTTCTTCGAGAAGTGTGTCGGCTGTTTTGTCGGTGGCGATGATGTAGTCTCGTGTGGTCATAATTATTTTCTATATTTGTGCGCGGGAGAGGATTTGAACCTCCACGGGACGTAATGCCCGCTACCACCTCAAGGTAGTGCGTCTAGCCAGTTTCGCCACCCGCGCGACTGTACTGGAAAGTATATCCGGATTTTTTCCTTTTTCAACCTATCCACACTTTACGCTATAGCGTGAAGTGTGGATACACCATAAAAAAATCTATTCTCATATTCTTAAGAATATGAGAATAGATTTTTTTCCGTGTTAGTCAACGTACAGTCAGCGTAGGTCAGTGTTCTAGGCCGCCACGCCGATTTTCTGGCGGGATTTCTTTTTGGATACGTTGCGCAGGTAATACAGTTTTGAGCGGCGGACTTTTTTGGAAGATGACACGATTTTTACCGAAATAATATTTGGCGAGTAAATTGGGTATATTTTTTCCACTCCCACGCCGTCAACTACCGATCGCACGGTGAATGTGGCTCCCTGCTGGAACCCGTGCTTGCGCGCAAGCACAATGCCCTTGAACTGGGATTGGCGCTCTTTTTCTTTTTCGCGGAGCCGCTCGGTGACTACGATCTGCGCCCCGGGCTGTATTTTTTCTAGAATTTTCTCATCGATCATAATGAGGGAAATACTATAGTATATGGGCAATTTTGTCAAAATCCTTTAGTATCGGCTCTTCTATCGCCACGCCCGTGCCATCGGGAAGTTTAAACTCCAACGACGCGCAGTGAAGCATGTGGCGATCCGCCAATGATGCGTTCTTCTTTCCTCCGTATAGCTTATCGCCAATCACAGGAGTATGGATGGCATTCAAATGTATCCGAATCTGATGTGTACGACCTGTTTTGGGTTGTACCTTTAGAAGCGAAAATTTTTCTCCATCTTTTTCGATTATCTTTATGACTTCGTATTCCGTAACCGCTTCTTTCTCCCGTTTGAGAGTTTTTTTGGAATCTCCTGATCCGGTTTTTTGCGGATGAATCGTTCGTTTTGTCGTTCCACGTTTGATTCCTATGGGGTATGAAATTATTCCCTTCTTTTCTTTCGGTATGCCATGCACGATTGCGTAGTATGTTTTTCGAATTTCCTGTCTTTGAAACAATGATTTCAGATATACGAACGCTTCCTGCGTGCGTGCCAAAAGCATAACCCCCGACGTATCTCTGTCCAAACGATGCACGATTCCCGGACGGAATTCGGGATCATCTCCTATATTTTTTATTTTTGGAAATTTTTTAAGCGCCCATTGTACGACCGTTTCTCCTTTCTCGTTTTTCTGATGCGCAAATACGTGTACCAAAACACCCGCCGGCTTGTGTATGGCAATGATGCCGTTTTTATTGAAGAGGATTTTGATCATTGTGCGCCTTGTAGGGATTGAACCTACGGCCTTTTCAATGTCAATGAAACGCTCTACCACTGAGCTAAAGGCGCGTATTGATTTTATTGTTTTCGGTGGGCGCACCAGGGATTGAACCTGGGACCTCTAAATTATCAGTTTAGCGTTCTACCACTGAACTATGCGCCCAACAGTATTGGAATATATACGCAAATAGATTCCGTATCAAGTACGGAATGACAGAGGCTACGGAGTAGCTTCCGGTGATGACGTTGCTGTTTCGGTTGGAGATGGCGATAGAACAGATGTCGGGGACGGCCGCAGAATACCGAGTGTTTCCAATCCTTTCAGGTTAAACTTCTGATTTTGCGCGGGTGCCGCTTCTTCATTCAGCGCATCGTCTACGGTTATCGCCAAGAAGGTGATGGAATGTATAAAGAGATACGCCGTTATAGCGAGCAATAAAAACCCCATAACCAAGAACTTCAGGTCTTTTTTTCTTTTTAAAATCGCTTCAATCATGTTATTCGTAGTATTGCACCTTTCCGACCATTGATACGCGCAACGCGCTTCCCGATAGCATCGTGCTATCAAGCGAATCGATTTGAATGGTATGAAATTGAGTATCGAAGGCCTGCATAAATGCCCGTATTGCCTGCGCCGTCCCTTCCGCTGCGGCGGTGAATTGCACGGACGGCGTTGCTCCCGTCTGTGTCGTGTTTGTTTCCTGTCCGTAGGTAAACGTTATCGTTACATTGTGCTCCCGTCCGAGATTTTTTATGTTCTGGGGGATGAGGACAAGGTCGTTTTTTTTCGGCGCGTATTGGGCGAGGTCGTCCGTGTATTGCCGCGCGGTTTCCCATTCTCCTTTGAGCATTACTATATCACTTGATGATTGGGCAAAAAGCAGTTTGCGGGCTTTGAACTGATCAATAATCTTTATTTGGTTCTCGATGTTCTGTTTGAAAAGAATAAAGAAAATGGCAAATACGAGGATGATGCATCCAAGCACGATGGACTGAATAAGTATCTTTTTTTTCAAATTCGTCATAAAAAATGGTAATTTACGCCGTTCCTGATTTAATTCGCATCATTCGCATTATGGGCATCTATGAGGTATAGTATATCAAACTGGCTGTATGGATACCACTCATTTATTCATAAAAGGCACGTTCCCCTCAGATATGCGGCGTATTGCGATTGTCGGCACCCGCAAAGCATCTGCATACGCTAAAACATTCGCCTATACATGCGCGTATGAACTTGCCTCTCGCGGATTTTGCATTATGAGCGGCCTTGCGTTCGGCATCGATGCCGCCGCACATCGGGGAGCCCTTGCGGCAGGAGGCGTAACATGCGCGGTTCTGGCACATGGGCTTGATACCATCGCCCCGGAGGAACACACGCATCTTGCATTGGATATTCTCAAGCATAACGGAGCGCTTATCTCGGAATACGCAGAGGGTACGCCCGCCTATCCGAGTCAGTTTCTTGACCGTAACCGCATCATAAGCGGGCTTAGCGAAGCAACGATTGTCATAGAGGCTCCGCGGCGCTCTGGAGCTGTGCACACGGGTTTGCACACGCTTCAATCAAAAAAACCGTTATTTGTACTCCCCGGCTCCACCGCATCACAACAATATGCGGGATCGCACCTGCTTATTCGTTCGGGCGGGCGACTTGTTGGTTCACTGCAGGATCTTTTTTCGGATCTTGGCACGTCGAAATATCGAAACGTTAAAACGTCGGGCGGTGGTCCGCTGACGAAAACATCCGATCAATACGAGCAGATCATCGGGTGCGTACAAGCTGCACCAAGCGGATGCTCCGTTGACACAATTGCCGAACACTGTACACTAAAACCCCAAGAGGTGCAGGCGGCACTGGCTGAATTGATTCTGCAGGGCGCAATTATTGAGGATGGAATTGGGAGATATAAGATAACAAACATATGAATCCCGTTAGAAATTTGAGAATAAGCGGCTTTCTAAACGGAATATGTATATAGCAATTTGCGCATATTATTAACAGCATTATGTATTTAAAATTTCTAACGGGATGAAGTTGGTTATCGTTGAAAGCCCGACAAAGGCAAAGACAATCGAGAAATATTTAGGCGACGGATATTCCGTTGTCGCGAGCGTGGGCCACGTTCGTGATCTCCCGAAATCAAACAAAAACGCCATCGATATACCGGCCGGTTTTATCCCACAGTACGTCGTCCCCGAAGAAAAAAAGAAAGTTATAATTGAGATTCGCAAAAAATCCCAGAAAGCCGACGAGGTCATTCTCGCAACCGATCCCGACCGCGAGGGGGAAGCAATCGCCTGGCACATAACCGAAGCCCTTGGACTGACGCGCGTAGAAAGAATTGTTTTCCATGAGATAACGAAAGATGCCATCGCTGAAGCATTCAACCATCCGCGTGATATTGATGGCGATCTGGTACGCGCGCAAGAGGCTCGCCGCGTATTGGACCGGCTGTTTGGATATGACCTGAGCGGGCTCATTTGGACAAAACTTCGTTACGGCCTTTCCGCGGGACGGGTGCAATCTCCCGCGTTACGGATACTGGTTGAGCGTGAAAAGGAAATCCGGGTGTTTAACCCCATTTCCTATTGGGTGCTTTCGGCACTGTTTAAAACAAAAGGTGGTAAGGGTATCGAGGCCGAATGCTCCGTCCAGCCCGCGACCCAAAAAGAAGCCGCTACTATCGTTACAAAAGGGAAAAAGGCGGCGTGGAACGTTTCGGCGATCGAGCAGTCGGAGATCAAAAAACACCCACGCCCGCCATTTACTACATCCACACTCCAGCAGGCAGCGTCGTCCCGATTCGGCTATACGCCCAGCATCACCATGCGGCTTGCCCAGCGTTTATACGAGGCCGGGCACATTACATATATGCGTACGGACAGTTTGAATCTGAGTAACGAGATTATAGCCGCCGCCCAACACGTTATTACGGACTCGTTCGGAAAAGAATACGCCAGTCCCCAGCAATACAAAACAAAATCGAAAAATGCCCAAGAAGCGCACGAAGCTATTCGCCCCACTTCGCTTATAAAAAAATCGGCGGGAAATACATCCCAGGAAAGAAAGCTGTACGAGCTTATCTGGAAGCGCACGCTTGCCAGCCAGATGAGCGGCGCGAATATGCTCCGTACCAAAATCGTGATACAAGCCGATACGGATATCCCTACGTTTGCCGCGAGCGGCGTGCACGTGTTGTTTGACGGCTGGACAAGATTATACGGGCATAGCGAGAATCCGCCAGCTGGCGGAGAAAAAATACTTCCTCCGCTTACGGAAGGTGAGGTGCTTGCTCTTGCAAAGCTCGACAGCGAGGAAAAGCAGACTACGCCGCCGAATCGATATTCCGAAGCGGGACTTATCAAGGAACTTGAAAAACGGGGTATAGGCCGCCCGAGTACCTATGCAAGCATCATTAAAACGCTGTATGACCGCGGCTATGTGCTGAAAGAATCCCGATCGCTCGTGCCGACCGAAACGGGTGAGGTTGTAAGTGATTTTTTGAGCCAGCACTTCGCGCAGTATATAAGCGACACATTCACTGCGGAGATGGAGGATGAGCTGGACGAAATCGCCCAAGGAAAGCGCGCGTACGAAAAAACGCTTAAGGATTTTTATTTGCCGTTTAGAAAAGAAGTCGCGTCTAAAAAAGACATTCCGAAAATCACTAATCTCGGAGCCGCGCCGGATGATATGAAATGCCCGTTGTGCCAAAGTTCAATGATTGTTAAATTGGGCCGTGGGGGCAAGTTTTACAGTTGCAGCAGATTTCCTGACTGCCACGGCGCGCGCACGCTGGAGGGCAAGGTGCTTAATGGTCCGAAAGAAACAGGCGAAGTATGCCCTTCGTGCAAAAAGGGAAAGCTTGTGGAACGCGAAGGAAAATACGGCAAATTCGTTTCCTGCGATCAGTTCCCAAAATGCAAATATATTAAAAACGGCAGTCCCGAGGATCTTGCCAAATCTCCCGCCTCAACCGGCGTGGAATGCCCCAAGTGCAAGAAAGGTGTACTTATAGAGCGGCATGGCAAGTTTGGTCCCTTTTTCAGTTGCTCGCGCTATCCTGAATGCAAATTCGCAATGAAAGCAAAACCGACCGGCAACGTATGCAAAGAATGCGGATCACTTATGATGGAAGGCACAAAGACCATTCCTGAACGATGCAGCAATAAAGCGTGCCCGAATCACAACCCTCATAAACTGACAAAAAAGGATTAATTTTTTTGTCATTCCCGCGAAAGCGGGAATCCATTCTGGTAAGAAAGTCCGCGATCGCATCAATTCTTACCACTACTATTTTTGTAATAAAAAAAGCCGTTCCCCGGAGATATTAGGATGTGGAGTATACTGTGTCCTCAAGCACCTTCACTTTCCTTACCGTCGTTTTTTTCTTTTATCTCTTTCACTAATTCTCCCAAACGAACATCGACTAGACTGATAATCTCATTAAACCATTTTCTCCAAATCTCTTCAGATTCTCCGGAAACCTTTCCATACCATGTATTTAAAGCCTCTATTTCACCCTTATTCTTCGTATCTAAAAGTAGTTCCGTGTATTTAGCAAATAGCGGTTTTTTTATCTTCTCATCAAAGTACGGCAAAAAAATGTCCGCAAATTCTTTTGGATGCTCATTAGACCCCTTGTCAGCAAGCTGATTCAGCTTTTCCCAGAACCCTTCTGTTTTTGAATCAAGAGCGAGTCCCACGCTCTGGAGGAACATCATAATTTCCTCCATGCGATCCTTGAAGACTTTCGCTACCATCTCCTCTTTCTTCTCCCCTGGCAGTTCTACATCAACCAACTCCTCAAGTTTTGGATAATCCTTTAATTCAATTGGATTCTCAAAATTTTCCATTTTTCAGGCTAATTATATATATTTGGGTCGTCCTTTCTTTTTGTATAGAATACACTAAAATCACAAAGATTTGCAATATTCCAAAACCCAATCAGAACTCCCCCGATCGGGGGAGTTCTGACGCTTTATACTTTTTCTTATGAAGTCGAACTCCGTAAATTCGGCACAGCGAAATTGTTCCGCTGTATTTGCAATGACAGAAGCTTTTCATTTTGAGATTTTCATTTTACACTTGAAATATGTCCGTGAGCGAACTAACCACCTTACATACACTAAATTTTCCTGCTGATCCTGCTGGCGTGGAGCTTATAGGAAGTGCGTATGCGTTTGCCGAAAAAGCGCACGCCGATCAGAAACGTGCAAGCGGCGAGAAATACTTCATACACCTGACGGAAACGGCGCGCCAGCTTGCGCTGTGGAAATTGGACGCGCAGACGATAGCCGCGGGCCTTTTGCACGACACGATCGAAGACTGCGGCGTGTCTCCCGATGAAATATCCAAACTGTTCGGCCCGGAAATACTCTTTCTTATTGAAGGCGTTACAAAATTGAGTAAACTCCGATACCGCGGACAGGAACGCAGTCTTGAGTCGCTTCGCAAGATGATGCTCGCGGTTTCAAAGGACCTGCGGATTATTTTTATCAAGCTCGCCGACCGCCTCCATAATATGCGCACGCTCGGCCACCTCCCGGCCGCGAAGCGCAAGGGCGTATCGCTCGAAACGGCGGAAGTATACGCCCCGCTTGCGGTGCGGCTTGGCATGCAAAGTTTAGCGGGAGAATTGGAAGATCTTGCGTTCCCCTATTTGCATCCCGATGCGTACAAATGGATGCAAAAAAATCTCAAAGAAACGTACACGGAACGAAACGCGTATCTGACCCGCGTTATACCGGTTTTGGAAAAGGCTTTCGCGGAGCACCATATTTCTGCCATACGAATCGATCATCGTGCCAAACGTATGGCAAGCTTGTACAAAAAGCTGCTCCGCTACGATATGGATATCGATCGCGTGTACGACTTGGTCGCCGTGCGCATTATCGTGGATAAAGTTGAGGAATGCTACCTTGTGTTGGGTATATTGCACCAGCTGTGGAAGCCGCTTCCGGGCAGAATAAAGGATTATATCGCACTGCCCAAACCAAATGGCTATCAGAGCCTGCATACCACGGTATTTTGCGTAGACAACCGTCCAACCGAATTCCAGATCCGTACGCTCTCTATGCACGAATACAATGAAAACGGCACCGCCGCGCATTGGTTCTACCAATCCCAGAAAGGCACGAAGGCCTACCGGCACAATATATCCGCTTCGGCAAAAACGCAGGAAACAAACATTATATCCCAGCTCAAGGAATGGCAGAATCAGTTTCCCGGCTCCCAGGAGTTTGTTGAGGCGTTGAAAGTGGATATATTTTCCGATCGCATTTTCGTACTCACTCCCAAGGGGGAAGTAATTGATCTTCCGGCCGGTTCGACTCCCGTGGATTTCGCGTACCGGGTACACAGCGAAGTCGGCAATACTTGCGTGGGGGCAAAGGTGAATAACAAGATTGTTACGCTTGACTATGTTCTGCAATCCGGCGATATGGTTGAAATCCTCACGCAAAAAAACAAAAAACCATCCGAAACATGGATGCAATTCATCAAGACCCGTTACGCGGCCAAAAAAATAAAGTCCGCACTAGTTAAAAAAATGGCTATCCCCAAAAAAACCGAATACCGCATCACCTGTTTGGATCGGGTTGGACTTATTAAAGATATTTCTCTGGTGTTTTCGAGAAATAAGATCTCCATCAAATCGGTGCAATCGAGCGATGACCGCTTCCCCGTCGTAAAAGTTGTTGCCGATATCCCCACAAAAGAAAAAGCTGAGGACATACTCATCAAGCTCCGCAAAATAGAAGGAGTGAAAGAAATATCGTATGCACTTACGTAGTTATAAAGTAAAAAGTTATAAAGTTATCAAGAGACAGATCAACCGTTCTCAACTTTATAACTTGATAACTTTCAACTCGTTCACATCTCTTCTGGATGTATGCGCTGTGCAATGCCGAACGCTTCTTCGGGAGAATAGAAATGTATGATTATCTTGCCTCCGCTCTGCGAAACCTCTACCCGCACCGGCGCACCTAAAAATTCCGAGAGGCTTTTTTCGAGCTGGCGCAGCTGGGCATCCTGTTCGGATTCTTGATGCTTTTCCTTCTTTTCTTTCAGTTTTGACATTTCGATATGCTGATGTCTCGAAAGGTCGCGTACGCTTAGATTTTCGTTCAGAATTTTTTTATGCAACTCCTTTTGCTTTTGGATATCGGGCACCTGCATCAAAATACGCGCGTGGCTTTCCTGTATTTCACCGTGCGAAAGCGATTCCTGGATGTCTGAGGGTAGCGAGAGCAGGCGAAGGGCATTAGCGACCGCTTCCCTGCTTTTGCCGAGCCGCGCGGCTATTTCCCGTTGTGTGAGTCCGAATTCATCAGATAGGCGCGAGTACGCCCGAGCCGTTTCGATGATGTTCAGATCCTCTCGCTGTATGTTTTCAACAATCGCGAGTTCAAGCGCTTCGGTTCTTTTGAGCGCGTTCTTTACGACAACCGGCACAGTCCGTAAGCCCGCTTTCTGGGCGGCCATAAGGCGGCGGTGACCCGCAATGAGCTGATATTTTGACTGCACGCCGTTATCGGTCTCCTCATCCAACTTCAACACCACCAGCGGCTGAATAATGCCGAATTCCCGGATAGACGCGGCAAGCTCATCAAGCGCTTGGGGATCGAATTCTTTGCGAGGCTGGTAGGGGTTTAGGGTTATCCGGTGCGTTTCGATTTGGAAAATCGGACCGGATATCGTTGGGATTTCTCGGGTTACAGGATGGTCTTGCGCGAATTCTTCCGGTTCGTGACGCTCGAACACGATTTCTTTGCGTGTCAGCTCCCCCAGAATACCGAGCCCTTCGCGTTCCTGCCTTTCCACCGCTTCATCATCGCGAGAAGTATCGTCCGAATAATCATTCGGCTGATTTTTTTTAGGTATAAGCGATTCAAGTCCTTTTCCAAGCATACCTATACTGTACCGTTTGCCGATACATTATGCAACGAACGCGGCTCGAGCTGAAGAATTTCTCTGGCAAGCTGCTCATACGCTTGCGCTCCCGATGAATGCGGATCATACAACACCACCGGCTTGGAAAAGCTTGGTGCTTCGGCAAGCGACACCGATCGGGGGACCGCCGCATCGAACACTTTGTACGGGAAGTGTCTGCGCACTTCTTTTTCGACTTCCCTGCTTAATGTTTCGCGCCTGTTGTACATCGTAAGTACCGCTCCCAATACCGATATGCGCGTCCCGAGATTATTGTTTATGAGTTCGATGGTTTGGAGCAGCTGCCCAAGCCCTTCCAAACTGTAGTATTCCGACTGGATGGGAATGAGCACCTCATCGCTTGCCACGAGGCCGTTTATCGTAAGCAAGCTCAGGCTCGGAGGCAGGTCGATAAAAATGTAGTGGTACTGGTGCCGCACACGGGTAAGGAATTTCTTGAGCATAAATTCCCTGTCGGGAAGTTCCATAAGTTCCACAAGCGCCCCTGCCAGATCCGGGCTTGCGGGAATAATGTGGAAATTCGGCACCGATGTTTCTTTGACGATGGTAGCGTAATCGGCGTATCCCAACAGCGCATGATATACGCTCTTTTCTATCTGGCGGGGCTTGAGACCGATGCCAAGTGTCGCGTTGCCCTGCGGGTCGAAGTCAACCAAAAGCACACGCTTCCCTGCCGCCGCAATGTATGCCGAAAGGTTAACGGCCGTGGTTGTTTTCCCCACGCCTCCTTTCTGATTACAGATAGAGATAATCCGAGCCATAGAATTTTAGTGAGAAGTCCGTAAGGTTCGGCCTCGGGGCCTGCGGAGACCGAACCTTGGTCTGCGGACTTCACATGATTATATTGATTTTAAGCTATTATGGCGCTATTATCAATCAAAAATCGCCCGGGTGGTGAAATGGCAAACACGCAACACTCAAAATGTTGTGATCGCAAGGTCTTGTCGGTTCAAGTCCGACCCCGGGCACATAAAAATAACGCTTATTGCGTTATTTTTATTTCCTCAACCTCTTCTTTTTTATTAAACTTTTCAAACACGAATTTTTTCAATAGTATATACACGATCCACGCGACCAAAAATCCTCCGATTACATCCGATATCCAATGCACGCCGGCTATCGCGCGGGATATACCCGAGAGCGCCGCGATGACAAGCGCCCATTTTCCGGCTTTTTTATTCCACGCGTAGAGCACCAGCGCGATGGAAAACATCGCGGTCGTATGTCCCGAGGGAAATGACGCTCCCTGTCCATGCGCGTAGAGCGCGTTCAGCCCTGTCTCAAACGGACGCTGGCGGTTATAGAAGAATGCAATCGTTTCCGCTACAAGCCCGCGCGCCAATACGAGCACCAAAAGAGCTTGGATAAAAAATCTCGTCCGCTCATGTATACGCTTTTGCTTGAAAAGCATTATAAGCGCGAGCAGTACGATGAGATATATGCCGTACTGCGCAAGAAAAACCCATAGCCAGTTTATAATGGGCGTATGCAGACTTGTGAAAAAATTTTGTACAGCCGCGTCTAGTGCGTCCATTATTTCTTAACAAAGGAAAGTAAGCCGAGAAACCGCGCGCGTTTGATGGCGGTCGCTAATTTCCGCTGGTGCGTGGCGCATATGCCGCTGTGCATCGGATCAATTATTTTTCCTTGCTGCGATACAAATCGGCGTAACAACTGCACGTCTTTATGATCGATTTGATTCAGGTTTTGTGAGCAAAAAAAACATTGTTTCATACTTTGTTGTGAGTTGTGAGTGTTGAGTTGTGAGATTCTTCCTCACTACTCATTACCCACTACCCATTACTCATTTTAGAATGGGAGGTCCTCGGGCTTTATCTCATCATCAAGCGATACATCGGGAAGTTCTTCGGGTATTTCTTCTTTCGGTTCTGTATTCGGATATTTTCTGGGTTGCTGCTGGTCCGCCGACTGGCGGATCCCCGCTCCCTGTCCCTGCGATCGAGGTCCCAACTGCAACCGCTCACATACGATTTCTGTCGTCTTGCGGTTTTGGTTGTTGCTGTCCTGCCAGGTTCGCGTCTGCAGCCGCCCTTCAACCATCACGAGTCCTCCTTTGGTTAAAAACTGGCTCGCAACCTCCGCCTGCCTTCCCCAGCAGACGATATTATGAAATTCCGCCGATTCCTGCTTCGCTCCCGACTTGTCGGTCCAGGTGCGGTTCGTCGCGACCGAAAAGTTCGTAACCGGCTGATTTGAAGCGGTTGCTTTAAGCACAATATCCGACGTTACTCGTCCTATGATGAAAACTTTATTTAAGTTCATCCCGTTAGAAGTCTACCCTTATTAAACAGCCGTTTATTTCGAGAGACTTTATTAATTGTATGATTCCCATCAATGCTGTGCAAAGAAAATTTGGAATCCAAATTTTCTTTGCCGAAGACTTCTAACGGGATTCATAGTACAGCCACTATACAACTATCCGAGGATTTCTTCAAGTTTTTTCTCAAGTTCCTCATTCGTGACGGCTTTTTGGGATTGGGTTGCTGGAGTAGAAGTTCCGCCCGTTGAACGTGAGGGTACGTAGCCCTCTTCCTGATCCCGAGTGACGGCTTCCTGCTGGCGCATCCGAATGGGTTCCGCTACAACAAGCATACGCAGAACTTCTTGGTCGAGTTTCGCTTCTTGCTCAATTTCGTGAATGGCGCTCGGCTCCAACATCACGTAGGACACCCCAAAAAATCCCACCGTTTCCTTTTTGATAGGATACGCCAGGGAAATCTTCCGAAGCACTTCGGTGTGCACAACGCTTCCGCTATGCCGCACACAGATTGCTTCCACGGCTTTAGTGCCGTTTTCGCTTCTCGTGATATAACTTATTTCGTACTCCTTTTTTTCCGTGCTTTCTTCCATATTTTTTCAACGCCCACCCTACCACATATTTTTTCTCTATTCAACCCTCTTCTTCCCGGTACCGGCTGGCATAAATCTCCCAATGATTACGTTCTCCTTTAATCCGCGCAGTTTGTCCACGCGGCATTCCGTTGCCGCCGCTACTAACACACGCGCCGTTTCCTGGAACGACGCCGCCGATAGGAAACTGTCGGTCGTAAGCGATACGCGCGTAATGCCCAGCAGAAGTTGTTTTGCCTTCGCGGGCATCTTGCCTCTCGCTTTCAGCGCGCGGTTCACTTCTAGGAATCTTGGTTTTTCCACTACCTGACCAACAATAAAACTGCTGTCCCCTCCTTCTTTTATCATAACGCGCGAGAACATCTGTTTGACGATAATTTCAATATGCTTGTCACTTATAATGCTTCCGTTTGATACGTAGATCTTTTGCACTTCGTTTATGACATATTTTTCAACCGCTTCTTTGCCTCTCAGCTGGAAGAGTTCTTTGAGGTCCACGCTTCCTTCAAACAGCTGGTCGCCTTTTTTCACCATATCGCCTATCTTCACATAAAGCATCACGTTGCGTACCGCGGGATATTCGGCGATATGGGCTGTCTTTTTCTTGTTCTTTGCGGTTACCTGTTTGCCGGTAGATGCGACTCGCAGAGATTTTACCTTTATGATTCGCTGCGTTCCTTTGTCTTCGATGTCTATAACTTCGCCGTCTTCCTTGGACAGGAGCGCTCGTCCTTTCGGCGGACGCGCTTCCAGGATTTCTTCGATGCGCGGCAGTCCCGATGTAATATCTTTTTCGGCCACACCTCCGGTGTGGAACGTACGAAGTGTCAGCTGTGTTCCCGGCTCGCCGATTGACTGAGCCGCTACAATTCCGACTGATTCTCCGATCTGAATTGGCTGAAGTTTGCCCAGATCAAGTCCGTAACATTGCGAGCATACGCCATATAATGATTTGCAGGTGATCGGCGAACGGAGAATAACGGATTCCACCCCCGATTTTTCTATTTCTTCGGCCTTCGGTCGATCTATGACCTCGCCGGCTTTTGCAATAACTTTGTTTCCAACTTTTACGTTGGATGCGAGCACCCGCCCGAACAGTCGCGTCGCGTAATTGAAGCCGTACGCATCTCCCGTCTTGCGATCCACTTCCACCCCTTCGGATGTTTTGCAGTCCGTGCGATTGATTACGATGCCTTGTCCGACGTCCGCCATTCTGCGCGTCAGGTATCCTGCGGATGCGGTCTTCAGCGCCGTGTCGGTCAATCCCTTCCGGGCGCCGTGCGTGTTAATGAAGAATTCGAGCACCGAAAGTCCCTCCTTGTACGATGAAATGACCGGCAATTCGATTGTTTCTCCCTGCGGGTTTGTCACGAGCCCTTTCATTCCCATCATCTGCACCGCCTGCTCCCACGAGCCGCGCGCTTTGGAATTGATGATGTTGTGAATCGGGTTGAATGGGTCCTGCATAAGCGCCGCCGGTACCACCTGCTCGATTTTCTTTTTCGCCTGGTTCCATGCCTGGTTTGAGCGTGCTTTCTTTTCTTCCAGGTCAAAAAATCCCTGTTCGTACTGTTCTTCTATCTTTTCTACATCTTTTTTCGCCGCTTCGATTATGCCGCGCTTTTCTGGGGGTATTTTCAGATCGAAAATGCTCCATGTGATGCCTGACAACGACGCGTGTGTAAAACCCATTTTTTTGATTGCATCCAGGAAATTCCATGCCGTTTCAAGTCCGAAAAGATCGATATATTTTGCCACCAGCTTTTCGAGGTTCTTTTTATTCATCACATCGTTCACGAATCCGAATTCCGGCGGCACGATGGTATTGAAAATGAGCCTGCCCGCGGAGGTTATGTCCGATGCAACCGATCCAACTTTTATGGGTTCGTTTATACGGATATTGCCGAACTCAAGCGACATAAGCGCTTCGTGCGCATCGGCAAACGCCCTTACAGGATCCGATGCATTTTTTCGCGTGTCTACGATATTGGTCATATAGTAGCAGCCGAGCACGATGTCCTGCGAAGGTGCGGTGATCGGATCGCCGTTTGCGGGACGGATGATGTTTTTGGACGAAAGCATGCGCGTCCACGCTTCATCCTGCGCTTCGTCCGAGAGCGGCAGGTGCACCGCCATTTGGTCTCCGTCGAAATCGGCATTGAATGCCGCGCAGACCATCGGCGGGATGCGCACCGCAAGGTCCTCGATGAGCACCGGTTTGAATGCCTGTATGCCGAGCCGGTGCAGTGTCGGCGCGCGGTTCAGAAGCACCGCTTTGTTCTGGATTACTTCTTCGAGTATTTCCCACACTTCCGGAATGCCTTGCTCAATGAGCCGGTTCGCGTTTTTCAGGTTGTGCGCCATGGCACGCTCCAGTATTTCGTGGATCACGAACGGCTTGAAAAGCTCTAGTGCCATGCGCTTGGGAAGTCCGCATTCGTTCAGCCGCAGTTCCGGACCAACCACGATCACCGATCGGCCTGAGTAATCCACGCGTTTTCCGAGTAGGTTCTGGCGAAACCGCCCCTGCTTTCCTTTGAGAATGTCGGCAAGCGATTTGAGCGGGCGGTTCTGCGATGACATCTGCTGGCGTCCGTAGCGCGCGGTATTGTCGATAAGCGCGTCTACCGCTTCCTGCAGCATGCGCTTTTCGTTCATAATAATGATCTCCGGCGCCTTGAGCTCGATGAGCTTCTGCAGGCGGTTGTTGCGGTTTATAACCCGGCGGTACAAGTCGTTGAGGTCCGAGCTTGCGAACCGGTTGCCGTCCAACGGCACCATAGGCCGCAGGTCCGGCGGCAGTACCGGCAGTACCGTGAGTATCATCCATTCGGGGCGGATGCCGTTTTTACTGAACGCGTGCAATACACGGAGCTTGTTCATAAGCTTCTTTTCCTGCGTACCGTCTTTGCGTTTAAAGTGTTCCAGCGCGGTTTGGGTTTCCGCTATTTCTTTTTTGATATTAACTCGCTCAAGCACTTTTTGCAACGCTTCGGCTCCGGTGTGCGCTTCGAATACGTCTCCGAATTTTCGGGCGTAATCGAAGTATTCCATTTCCTGCAGCACCGATCCGGGCCGTACGCGCGTAAGAAAATCTTTTGCTTTCTCAAACGCGTCGTCGAGCGTTTTTTGCTCGTCGTCGCTCTTTGTATCCTTCTGCTTTGCCTTGAATTCCTGCTTGAGATTCGTAAGCATCTCTTTGCGCTTATCTTCGTTTACTTGAGTTACAATATAGGCCGCGTAATATACCACTTTTTCCAATTTGCTTATCGGCGCGTCGAAAAAGAGACCTATCTTGGAATTGCCTGTTTTCAAAAACCAGATATGCGCCGCCGGTGCGGCGAGCTTGATGTGCCCCATGCGTTCGCGGCGGACAATGGCGCGGGTGACCTCCACACCACACTTGTCGCAGATCGTTCCTTTATAGCGGAGCCCTTTGAACTTGCCGCAGTAGCACTTGTAATCCTTAGTCGGACCGAAAATGCGCTCGGAAAAAAGCCCGTCCTTTTCAGGGCGCTGGGTCCGGTAGTTTATCGTCTCCGGCTTGGTTATTTCCCCGTAGGACATCGCGGTGATTTCCTCGGGAGACGGTATTTTTAGTCTTAAATAATCAAAATCGCTGGTCATATATTAGTTGAGAGTTCAAAGTTATAAAGTTATCAAGACTTTTTTCTCTGCACTTGATAACTTTCAACTTTATAACTTGATAACTCATTTATTCTTCGTCGTATTCATCTTTTTTAATCGGTTCGACTTTCAGTCCCAATGCCTGTATTTCGTTCATAAGCACGTTGAACGCGGAGGGGTTGTCGGATGTCTGTATTTTTTCGCCTTTCACGACTGCCTCGAATGCCGCCGCGCGCCCGAGCACGTCGTCTGATTTTATGGTAAGCATTTCCTGCAGCGTATATGCCGCTCCATGCCCTTCCAGTGCCCACACCTCCATTTCTCCGAATCGCTGCCCTCCGAACTGCGCCTTTCCGCCAAGCGGCTGTTGGGTGACCAGCGAGTACGGGCCGATCGAGCGCATATGGATCTTGTCTTCCACCAGGTGGTTGAGCTTGAGCATATAAATGTATCCCACCGTCACGTCCTGGTCGTAGCGCTTGCCGGTGCGGCCGTCATACACGCTCATCTTGCCGTTTTGCGGATATCCCGCCTCCTTGAGCTGGTTTTGTATATCTTCTTCGCTCGCTCCCGCAAATACCGGCGTGATGGCGCGGTATCCGAGTTTTTTGGCCGCGATGCCCAGATGCGTTTCGAGTATCTGCCCCAGGTTCATACGCGATGCGACACCGAGCGGATTGAGCACAATATCCACCGGCGTGCCGTCTGCGAGATATGGCATATCCTCAACTGGACGTATCTGCGAAATGACTCCTTTGTTTCCGTGGCGACCCGCGAGTTTGTCTCCCGCGCGGACTTTACGAAGCTGTGCCACTTCTATCTGTATGCGCTTCACCACACCAAGGTCGAGCTTGTCTCCCCGCTCTCGTGAAAATATTTTGATATTCACCACGCGTCCTGATTTTCCGTGCGGCAGGTAGAGCGACGAGTCTTTCACGTCGCGCGCCTTTTCGCCGAAGATGGACCGGAGCAGTTTTTCTTCCGCGGTCAGCTCGGTTTCGCCTTTTGGAGAAATTTTTCCAACCAGTATGTCGCCCGCGCGAACTTCCGCGCCGATGCGAATAATTCCCTCCTCATCGAGGTTGCGGAGTTTTTCTTCGGATACGTTCGGGATGTCGGATGTGGTTACCTCTGCCCCCAGCTTCGTATCACGAACATCACAGCTGAAATCCTGAATGTACACCGAGGTAAAGCGGTCTTGCTGTACCACCCGTTCCGAAAGCACGATCGCGTCTTCAAAATTGCCCCCGAAATACGGGACAAACGCCACCAAAAGGTTTTGGCCAAGCGCCAGCACGCCTTTGTCGGTGGATGGTCCGTCCGCGAGCACGTCTCCTTTTTTGACTTTCTGCCCCATCTGCACGATGGGCTTTTGGTTTATGGCGGTGTACTGGTTTGAGCGCTTGAATTTATTCAGATTATGTGTTTCTGCTCCGTTTTTCGTCCTGATGGTGATCTGCGAACCGTCTACTTTTGTTATTTCACCCTCCTCTTTGGCGAGCACCATGCGGCCCGAATCGCGGGCTATAAATTCCTCGTTTCCGGTGCCGACAAGCGGCGCGTCGGGGCGCACCGATGGCACTGCCTGCTTCTGCATGTTTGATCCCATCAAGGCACGGTTTGCGTCGTCGTGCTCCAAGAACGGAATGAGGCTTGTGGCGCCGCTTATGACCTGCGTGGGCGATATATCAATAAATTCAACATCATTGCGATGGCAGATGCTGGGCTCCGCCTGTATGCGCGCTTCCACCATCTCTTCCATAATTTTTCGATGTGAATCGATTTTCGTGCTACCGCCGGCGATCTTATGCTTCGCTTCCTGCGCAGCGTCCATCCATACGATCTCATCGGTCACTTTGCCGTTTTTTACCACCGCGTAGGGCGTTTCCAAAAATCCGAACCTGTTCACCCGCGCGAATGTGGCAAGATGGTTGATAAGACCGATGTTCTGTCCTTCGGGCGTATGAATCGGGCAGATGCGGCCGTAGTGCGAGGTGTGCACGTCGCGTACCTCAAACCCCGCTCGTTCGCGCGTCAAACCTCCGGGGCCCATGGCCGACAGGCGGCGCTTGTGCTCAAGTTCGGCAAGCGGGTTTATTTGATCCATAAATTGCGACAGCTGTGACGATATCAAAAATTCCCGCACGACGGACGTCAGCGGTTTGGGGTTCACAAGCTGGACAGGCGAGAGCGCCTGCGGTTCCAGCGTGGACATGCGATCCTGCAAAATGCGGCGAATGCGGGCAAATCCAACGCGCATGCGGCCCTGCAAAAGCTCTCCGACCGACCGTACGCGGCGGTTCGAAAGGCTGTCAATGTCATCGGGCATGGCATGCTCATCGTTATTGAGCCGGATGATCTCTTGTATGATCAGTACCAGGTCCTCAAGGCGCAGAAGCTGGGTAGTTACTTTCTCTTTTTCGGAAATGTTCAGACGTTGATTGAGTTTATAGCGGCCGACTTCCGACATGCTGAAGCGGTCGTTGCGCTTGAACATGCCATCAATGAGCCCTTTTGCATTTTCGGGGCTTGCCAGATCGCCGGGACGCAGGCGCCGATATATTTCGATGTATGAGTCCTCCACGTTGTGCGCGCCGTCTTTTTTGAGTGTCGCGGCAAGGTGCTTGATAGGACCCGTATCTATGCTTGCGAATGTTTTTAGTATGTCTTCATCCTTTTCCAGCCCGAATATGCGCAGTACGTCTGTCGCCGCCACCTTGCGGTGCTTGTCTATTTTGATGCCTATAAATCCGTCCGCTTCGGTCTCAAATTCCATCCAGCTGCCCCGATCGGGGATAATTTTTGCTCCGAACTGCCTTTTGCCTTTGACCATCCGCACCGTAAAGTTCACGCCCGATGAGCGTATAAATTGCGATACAACCACGCGCTCCACGCCGTTTATAATAAAGGTGCCGCGGTCGGTCATCACGGGATAATCGCCCAGGTATACTTCCTGGACCATTTCCTTTTTGGTTTTGAGGTTGACGAGCTTGACTTTGACGCGCAAGGCCGACTCGTAGGTGGATTGCCTAGCCCATGATTCTTCTTCGGTGAACTTCGGCTCATCGAATGAGTAATCGGAAAAATACACCTCGAATTCTTTTCCGGTGTAATCCTGTATCGGAGATATTTCTTTGAATAATTCTTTAATTCCCTGCGTGGCAAACCATTTCCACGAATCAAGCTGTATTTGGGCAAGAAATTGGCGTTTTACCAAATCCCCAGGGTGTTTTGAAAAAGATTGTATTTTCATCCCGTTAGAAATTTCAAATACTTAATAATGTTAATAATTGACGCTAATTGCTGCATACATATCCCGTTTGGAAAATCTTCTATTTCCAAATTTCTAACGGGATTCATAAACAAAAACATTCCAGCGCAAAAAACTGCGTTGGCATTTCAAAATGCTTATTCTAAATTTTTTTTGCAATATGGTTACGCACCGTTTCTGTCATTCCGGACCCGATCCGGAATCTATTTTCCCCGCAAGTTCAATTAACCCATTCTTGCACGGTACGTTTTTCGTGTCAACCCCATTTCTAATCCGCCAGGTACTGAGCCCTTTTTTTGGAGTGCTCCTCAAACGTCGCGCTGAAGTGCGTCGTGCCGGTCGCGCGGTCGGTTAGATAAAAGTAGTAATCCGTTTGTGTGGGGTTGAGCGCGGCCTTGATCGCGTCCACGGAGGGGTTTGCGATCGGATGCGGAGGGAGTCCTGTTCGCGTGTAGGTATTATATGGCGTGTCTTTTTTGAAGCTGTCCGCGCTGAAAGTTTCGCACGCCGTATACACTCCTTCACACGCGCCGTACGCGACCGATGCGTCTATCTGTAGCGGATACTCATTATACAGCCGTTTGTATATGATCCCCGACACGATCCTGCGATCGTCAACACGGGAAACTTCCTTTTCTATAAGCGAAGCGATAGTTACTATCCGCGTTATTTCTTTTTCACTCATATTCGCGAACAATTCTCTGGTTTCTGCGTTAAAATTCTCTCGCATTTTTTCGACAACAACGGAAACGTCCGACTGCTGATGGAAATGGTACGTGTCGGGCATTAAAAATCCTTCGAGTTTTTCTTCAATCGCAAACTTTTCCAACTCGTGCCGCCGAATAACTCCGCTTTCATAAAGCTTTTTGTCCATCTCCGATACACTCATACCCGGATATAGCGTGACAGCCACGTCCTGCGGGCCTTTGGTAAGCGCTCGCACGATGCCGGGGATATTGCCCACCGGAAGCGCGTATAGCCCGGGCTTCAGGTTGCGGAATGCGCCCGTGATCGCCGCGTAGGTAACGAACGAAAATTTGGAGGTGATGATGTTATCTTTATGCAGCTTTGCCGCGATATCCGACGCGCCCTCCCCTCTTAATACTTCGAATGGCGTACTGCCCGCCGTAAGTATATTCGCGGTCGTGTCCAGGTCAGCTACCGCGCTCCCAATAAACGAAGCAATCGCGACAATTAAAAAAAATCCGACTATAAGTTGTATGTTATTTGCGCGCATAGAGTGACTGAATTATACCAATCAGCATCAGGTTCGCAATGATGCTGGACCCCCCGTAACTGACAAACGGCAATGTCATACCGATAACAGGCGCATAGCCAACCGCCGAACCTATGTTCACCGCCGACTGCAGAAAAAAGAGCACCGCGGCACCTAGCGCGGTGAATTTCGCGAAGTTTCCCTCCAGTACGGTTCCTTCGCGAATGAGCCGGAATATGACGAAAAACTCCGCTACCAATACGATCCATGCGGCTAAAAGTCCCCCTTCTTCGGCTATCGCCGAAAATATGAAGTCTGTCTGCGCTTCGGGCAAGAACCCCAATTGAGACTGTGTCCCCTGCCCAAATCCTTTGCCGAAAAATCCTCCTGATCCGATCGCAATTTTGGATTGGATCACATTGTATCCGCTTCCGAGCGGATCCGCCGCCGGATCAAACACGCTTATGATCCGCTCTTTCTGGTAATCCTGCAATCCGAACTGCCATGCCAGACCGAAAACAGCGGCAAAAATCAGAACGGTGATGAGTAGTTTTTTTGCGGGGATGCCTGAGAGGAGCACGAAGCCGAGCCAGATGCCGATGATGACTACCGCCGATCCGAGGTCCGGCTGCAGCATAATAATGGCTGCGGGTATTGCCGCGTATATAAAAGAAATAAAAAGCGTCTGCATGCGCGCGATGCGCACATGCCTTCGGGAAAAGAAATATGCCAGAAGCAGTATAACCGCGAGCTTTGCAAATTCCGCCGGCTGGAATTGGAACGTGCCGATCACGATCCACGCCCGGTTTCCCTGAATGCTCGGCGCGATGAGGAGTGTGAGCACTAAGAGAAGGTTTATGAATATATAAAATCCGTATATAACATTCTTACTTGAAAAAAATGAGCGTAGATCGGCAAAAAGGAGTATGCCCATGAGCACCGCGCCGACTCCAACAAGCACGAGTTGGCGATAAAACAGTTCGCTCTGCGTACTCAATAAACTCAATAATCCCGCCGCGATAAGCAGGGCAATAGCTATGTAAAGTTTCCAGTCTGTACGCTTGAGGATGTGTAGCATAGTTATAGATTTAATATCCCATTTGCCTTCAACGGGTATTTTTTCTTCTGCTCGTATGCCATAAAGCCCGCGACCGCTATCATTACCGCGTTGTCCATACAATATCGGAAAGGGGGTACGAGAAGATCATGGGAGTAGGTGTGGATGCTTGTTTGGTCTGTGGGTCTGGTTGTACGTACATCTTTAGACTCTTTACCATACTGGCTTCTATGCCCTTCAACTAAACCTTTCCGAAGCATCCGCCGCAGTGCCTTGCTTGCCGCAACACCTCCTCCTATGGATACGCTTTTTGCCTTGTATTCATCCGCCGCCCGGGCGGTTTTTTTTACCAGCACCCGAAATGCCGCCTCCTGGAACGAAGCCGCTATGTCCGCTTTTGTTAAGGTCGAACCTTGGGTTGGAAGCGACAGCTCGCTTCCAACGGGCGTAACGTTATCCGAGAATCGGATAGTTCTACGCCCTGGAACTGGGAAGGTTCGACCTTGGCTTTGTAGATCCCGCAGATAATACAGCACCGCCGTTTTCAATCCCGAGTAGCTGAAATCATAATTCTTTTGGCTCAGCATAGGTGATGGAAACGGTATCGCGTACGCGCTTCCCGTGCGGGAGATTTTTTCGATTTCGGGTCCGCCGGGGTAGGGCAGCTTCAGGAGTCGAGCGACTTTATCAAAACACTCCCCCACCGCGTCGTCCTTTGTTTCTCCGAGTTTCTTGAATGTATTGAGATTTTTCAGCACCCCGAGAATCGTGTGGCCTCCGCTTACGATCAGCGAAACCATGGGGAAAAGGAGCCTCGGAGGCCGAACCTTGGCCTGGGAAGGTTCGGCCTCGCGAGACAATAAGAATGAGTAGAGATGCCCGTGCAAATGATTCGCTCCAACCAGTGGGATCTTTTTTTCAAAGTATTGCTCGTGGAGCTCTTGAGCGAACGTGATGCCTGTCCACAAAGCAGGTTCAAGACCCGGTCCTACCGTTACCGTTAACAGATCCACCTTTTTGCTTTTAACTACCGGGTGCTTCAAAAACTTCTTCCATATAAGAGGCAGATTTTTGATATGTTCACGCTTCGCCAGCGTGGGAACCACGCCTCCGAACGGTGCGTGTATTTTTACCTGCGACGACACTATACTTTTGAGTACTTTTACTCGAGGCGCGGAGGCCTGGCCTTTAATCTCCACCAGCGCTATCGCCGTTTCGTCACAACTTGTTTCAATCGCCAAAATGTTCATGGTCTTCCAACTTTACCCCCACACCAAACAAGAAACAAGGTCTATTCTTGTTATGGTGTGGGGGTGAATCCTTTGACATACAGATTGATTCTGTGTACGTTTGGTCTCTATGCTGGAAAAATATTTTACCATTATCAAAACGTCTGAGCCGAAGGACGCCATTGTCGATATTGAGATTGAGCTCTCGGCGGAAAAATTTGAACAGCATCGCAAAGACGTACTGCGCGCGCATTCACGCGATCTAAAACTTCCTGGATTCCGTCCGGGGCATATTCCCGCCGATGTAGCCGAAAAGCATTTGGATCCCCAACACATACTTAAACATGCCGCGGAGCACGCGCTCCAAGAACAGTACCATTATATTGTGGAGGAGGCCTGTATTGATCCCATCAGTTCCCCTCGCGTGCAGATACAGAACATGCAAAAAGGATCTCCTCTTGTATGTACTCTATCCATTGCGGTTCGCCCCGATGTATTGCTCCCCAATTACAAAAAAATAGCCACGAAAATAAAAAAGGAGCAAAAACCAATTGAAATTACGGATTCTGAAGTTCAGGAATTCGTACAATCCATAAAAAAATCGCAAAAGAATGCGGGCGAAGACTCAAAAATGAGCGACGAAGAGCTTGAAAAAAACGTTCGCGAGACGATGCAACGGGAAAAAGAACTCGAACAGAAACAAAACCATCGCACGAATCTGCAAAAGGAACTCGCTCAAGAGTCAAAAGTACATATTCCCGCGCTTCTGGTGGAAGACGAATTCGCCACAAATATACGCCATATACAGCGGGACCTGCGGAAGATGGGAGTGACCATCGAGGATTACCTCAAAAAAATGCGCAAAAGCGAAGAGGAGTTCGTGAAAGAATCCCAGGCATCGCTTGAGGAACAGCTGAAGGTCAAATTTATTCTTTCCGAAATAGCGGGAAAAGAGCATATCGAACCGGACGAAAGCGAGCTGAAAGAACAGCTCACCTACGCATACGCACAATATCCCAACGCATTAAAAGATCGGGTACAAGAATCCGTTCGCGAAGCGCTTACGTACCGCAAAACACTTGAGTTCCTCGAGCGAGCTGAGTTTTAGTTATGCCCGAAGAGGCACAAGTTTTTCTCCTATCCTCACAGTTATTTTCCTCTCCTGTTTGCTGCCCGTCATAAAGCGGGATGCCGATAGAATTTCAAAACCAACCACATCTCCTTTTGAATTCATATCTGCCATGCAAAAATCGCTTATCTCCTGCGTCCTTTTAATAGCTCCTTTGCGCAGCTGCAGGTACAGGGAATCTGTTTTTTTGTCGTATGTTATGTTCATGTCGAATTCATATTTTTCAGGCAGAATTAAGGATCCAACGCATCCAATCCCTTCTGATTGTTTTTGAAGAATTTACAAGTTTATCTATTGCATGAATTGTTTTATCTGAAACTGAACCTGCTTTTTTTATTTCTTTCCCCCAACTTTCTTTTAATTTTTTAACGCTTAGTTCCCTTATACGATTCAGGTCTATCACACATTTCCGCGGCAAAACTACTTCTTCTCCTTTTTGAATTAGTAAAAATTCTTTTACTATTTTACTTGGTTTCTCAAAATACTCTGTTTTGGTTGTGGCGCGTATAGCAAGCACGCAGTTGTTTTGTACATCCGTTAATATAAGAAATAAAGAGTCTTTTTTCTCTCCCGTTTCGTAGAATTCAAAGCCGCTCCAAAAAATAACATTGCCTTTTGTGAGATGTCCCAAAGTGTTGGTTCCAGCCGATTCAGACATAACAGAAAGCTTAGTGATTTATCGTCCCCTCAACCTCATCATCCTCTTCTTGCAGTTCGGAAAGGTATTTTTTGTCCGCTTCATCCTCGATAGCATCTGTGTACTCGATCGGGAAGACCTTAGGAGTATTTTTTACAAACGGAATTTCGTGGGTTTTTTCCGCTAGACCCGTTCCTGTCGATTCATAGAATTTTGCGGAAACTTCTGTCATAATCTCAAGATCAGATTCGCTAAAAACATCCCTGTTATATTCTTTGAGCGGCTCTATTTTATGGAATTTTTTTCCTCCTCCAATCTGCTCTGGGCTTACTTTCATAAATTCCTCTAGTCCCGTTTTTCCGTCTTTTTGAAAAAATGTTTTCTTAAATAAATCATACGATATTGTCGGAACAGGCCCTTCGGGAAGATGGAAGTATACATCGCCTATAATTGGCCTCCCATATTTTTCATAATGTAGAAAATCCGCATAGAAAAGAAGCTTCACTAGTTTCGTGATGCCAAGTTTTCGCGGATTGGTGTGCTTTGCGAAATAAAGCGCGGCGTTTATGAACTTGTCTTTTTGATACTGCATAGAGCTAATACAAAAAGGCCTCCTTTTGATTATAACGAACCAGAATGACAAACATTTCTTCTAGTGTAGCACGCTGTGCATAAAAAATCAGCCCGTGCTTTTAGCAGGGGCTGATTTATAATTAATTTAGTCTACGTTTGTTTCATTTTTTCTGAACCTCTCAACTCCATGTTTCTTTCGCAAAGATCTTATCTGATGAACCGTAACATCAACGATTTCAGCTATATCTTTATCGGGAAGCTCTCCTAGAAATGGTATAACTTTCGCCCGCCAGTTGTAGTTTTCGGGAAATTCGTATTTAATCCCAATTTTTTCAAAAGCTTCCCGTATGCCTCCGTGGTGAACTATTGAAGATCTGTACACTGCCGGATTGTTTTTTAGTAATTCATCGGGCGTAAGGTGGCTCAATGGCCGAAGTTGCTCCAATGCTTGAATGTCGCAGAAGATATGAGTAATATATCACTATTATCTATGTATGTCAATCTCGTGCATGGCGCGAAGCGCGAGCGAGAAAACCCGCATGCTTCTGAACGACTCCCGGAGCGCGGCTGGCGCGAGGTAGAGGCGAAAAACCAGCAGGTTTTTACGCCGTATCGTGAAGAAATATGTTGGGTTTTTGAGCGTCTACTTGGCGTACTCCACTGCGCGCATCTCCCGAATCACCACTACTTTAATTTCACCCGGGTAGCGCAGTTCCGCTTCTATTTTATTGGCGATATCCCGCGCCATCTGCAGTGACCCAAAGTCATCTATGCGCTCCGGGGTAACGAAGATGCGCAGTTCCCTGCCCGCCGATATGGCGTATGCCTGTTTTACGCCTTCAAACTGAGTCGCAATGTTTTCAAGCTCCTGTAGGCGCTTGAGATAGTTTTCAATCGTGTCGCGCCTTGCGCCTGGCCGTGCCGCCGAGAGCGCGTCCGCGGACGCCACCACGTAGGCCTCGGGGATCGCATAGGGGTATTCGTCGTGATGCGCTTCCATTGCCTGTATTACCCGCTCGTCTATGTTGTATTTTTTGAGAATCTTCCTTCCGAGCTCCACATGGCTTCCCTCCACTTCGTGGTCAATCGCCTTTCCAATGTCGTGCACCAGCGCTCCGCGTTTTGCCACATCCACATTGAGCCCCAGTTCCGCCGCTATCATGCCCGCGAAGTGCGCCACCTCTACCGAGTGGCGAAGCACGTTTTGCCCGTAACTGGTGCGGAACGCGAGCCGCCCGAGTATCTGCATAATTTCTTTTGGAAAATCGAGTATGCCGACTTCGTACGTTGCCGCTTCGGCCGCTTCGTTCATCATTTTCGCGACTTCTGATTTTGCCTCCTCTACTTTTTCTTCAATCTTTGCCGGCTGGATACGCCCATCTTTTATAAGCCGTTCCAATGCTACCCGCGCGATCTCTCGGCGTACCGGGTCAAACGATGAGATAACAATACTGTCGGGCGTTTCATCCACAATAAGCTCGACGCCCGTAAGTCGTTCCAACGCGCGAATATTGCGCCCTTCTTTTCCGATTATTTTTCCCTTAAAATCTTCGTCGGGCAACGGCACGCTTGAGGTTGTGAATTCCGCCGCCGACGATCGGCTGTAGCGCTGCATAACCGTCGTCATAATTTCCGCAGTTTTCTTTTCTATCTCTTCGCGGCGTTCCTGCATCATTTTTTTGCCATACGCCACAAGATCCTGGCTAAATTTCTTCTCCACGTCCACAAGCAATGCTTTTTTGGCATCCTCTTCGGAAAGTCCCGCCACCTTCTGGAGCTCTTGCTGGATTTTTTCTTTCAGCTCGCCTATATGCGTTTTCGCTTCGGTGAGTTTTGCCAGGTCGCCCTGTACAGATTTTTCTTTTCCGCGTAGCTCCGCTGCCTGTTTATCAAGATTTTCTTCTTTGCTCAGTATGCGCTCTTCAAGCTTATCCAACTGTAACTTACGCTCCTTTTCGTCGCGTTTAATGTCCTCAAGTATCCGTGCCGATTTATCCTGTGCCTCCAGGATCAGCTCCTTTGACTTGGCGTTCGCCTCGTCGAGTTTTTCTTTTATTTTCTGCTCAACGGACGTTGCCTGCTTGGAAGCAAGCGTTTGCCGAACTATATAACCTACCGCCAGCCCCACTGCGATTGAAACAATGATGTATATGATGGTCGATGTATCCATGTTCCGCGCCTCCCAAATTCTTAATGGCCAAAACAGCAGTTTTCTGCCTTATACCTCCTATCCCGCGTATGTGGTTCCAAGAATTCATTTGAGAAGAATTACGTTAATAAATGTTTATTTTTTTATCATACTCCTTGGGTATAAAAAGTCAAAGAGTTCAGTTTTGAGAAATGGAACATCTTCCTTTATACTATACACATGCGTAACACCGTTGTACTTATTGTATTGGACGGTTGGGGTATTGGCCGGGACGATGCGTCTAACCCCATCCACGCCGTACAGCCCAAGACCATCGCCTACATCAAAAACAATTTTCCCTCCGGATCCTTACAGGCGTCCGGCATCGCGGTGGGACTTCCATGGGGAGAAGAAGGTAACAGCGAGGTTGGCCATCTTACGATGGGTATCGGGAAAGTGGTATATCAGCATTTTCCGCGCGTAAGTCTTTCCATATCCGACGGCACGTTCCAAAAAAATGAGGCGCTCTTAGGCGCTTTCGAGCACGCGCGCAAGAATAACAGCCGTGTGCATCTTATGGGTCTTGTCGGCCAGGCGAATGTGCATTCGTCTATGGAGCACCTGCGAGAACTTATAAAAATGCTTGATGGCGAAAAGCTTCCTTATATCATCCACGCATTTACCGACGGACGCGACAGCGATCCCGATTCGGCGTATGAACTCCTTTCAAAACTGCCCGCGGAAAGGCTCGGCAGTGTGAGCGGCCGTTATTACGCTATGGACCGCGACAAACACTGGGACCTTACGAGCCGAGTGTATGAAGTCCTGACTGGCGCGGGTAAGATTCTCCCAATCGCCGACTTGCAAAAGCATATCCAAAATACTTATTCCAACCGCCTGAACGACGAATACATCGCCCCCGTAATCATCAATTCGCAGGATAACGCGATCAAAGAGCAGGATGCGGTTATTTGTTTCAATTTCCGGGAGGATCGTATGCGCCAGATTGTAGAAGCACTTGTTAATCCGCACTTCAAGGAATTTGAAACAAAAAAATTTACCAATGTGCATATCGTGTCTATGACCCAGTACCGCGATGATTTTAATATCCCCACCGCGTTTCCACCCGAAAAAATTGATGATTGTCTGGGCCACGTGCTTTCCCAGAACAACAAAAGCCAGCTGCGTGTTGCCGAAACGCAAAAATACGCTCATGTAACGTTTTTCTTCAATGGTCTTCAGGATAAGCCCTTCCCCGGCGAGTACCGCGTGCTCATTCCGTCCAAAGTCATCCCCCGACAGGAAGATGATCCTGTTATGATGGCTCCCGCCATCGCGACTCGTCTCACCGAGGCACTCGAAGAAAATGCATTTGATTTCATACTCGTCAATTTCGCAAACTCAGACATGATCGCCCACACGGGCAATTACGAGGCATCTGAAAAAGCGATACAGGTGGTGGACGAACAGCTCGCGAGAATAGTGCAGACCGCTCTTCGCACAAATGCCACACTTCTTATAACCGCCGACCATGGTAATGTGGAGCGGCTGTTTAACCCCGTTACGGGCGAGCCCGAAACCAAGCATGATGCGAGCCCCGTTCCCGTGTATCTTGTCGGTAATAGATTCGCCCGTCCGCAAAACCCATTCACCGTACAGGAGCGGGAGAAAGTGACCATGGGGATGCTTTCCGATATCGCCCCAACAATCTTGGAGCTTATGGATATACAAAAACCGGCCACTATGACCGGCCAGAGTCTGTTGAGATATCTTGTGTAGGCGAGCATACCGCGGCAATCTCCTTCCCTTTGTCATTCCTGCGAATGCAGGAATCCATCCCTATTCCGTCATTCTGAATGAACATGAAGAATCTTTAGTTGTAGTTTGTGTGCATTCCCATGCTTCAGTAACCCCAGATACGAATTGAGTGTTTCCGGCGTGGGAGATGCCTGTATGCGCTTGAACATCCTTTTCTTAGTCGCCGTCCGCAATACCCGATGATCGGGAAAATGCACCCAACCGAGGAAATCCACTCCTGACCCTATGGTTTTGATAAATAACTTGTCTTCGTGCAGCGAAAGCTTCAATTTTTCAGACAGGAATTTTTGTATGATGGGAATGATATTTTCTAACTCCCCTCTCTCGCGAAAAAGAAATACAAAATCATCTGCGTATCTGATGTAGTACTTTTCTTTGAGCGCATGCTTCACGAACTGGTCAAATTCATTCATATACACATTTGCGAATAATTGAGAGGTGAGGTTACCCAACGGCAGTCCCTTGCCTTCTATTGGATTGAAACTGCGTATAATCCGCTCGCAGAGCCAAAGCGTATCCGTGTCTGTAATATGCTTTTGGATGATTGAAATAAAAATATTGTGATCAATATTCGCAAAGAACTTTCTGATGTCACATTTGAGCACCCAGCATTGTTTGGTGTTGTTTTTGGATACAATGCGGATAAATTTTTCAAAGCGATAGAGTGCTCGGTGCGTTCCTTTATTATTCCTGCATGAATAGGAATCGTACTCAAATTTCTTTTCAAAATATGGATATAGTTTTCTGTACATGGCGTGATGAAGCAGTCGATCGCGCACGGGAGCGATATGTATAATCCGCGGTTTTGGGTCTGATATCTTAAGAACTCTATACGCGCCGTGGCGGTATGTTCTGTTTTGGAGATCTCGATACAAAGAAAAGAGATGATCCATCAATTGCAGTTGAAAATGCGCGATGTCTTTTCTATTTCTTTTTTCCTTCAAAAACTCTTCCCAAGCTTCAAGCAAGTTTTGCACGGAAATAAGTTCTTCGTATGGACTTTGACGCATATTCGTAGTATATATGCATATATGAATTTTTCCCCCCCCCCCCCGCAGCACCTTCAGTGCTGCAGAAAGCAAAGCTTGCATACACGCTATGGCTTGTTGTAGCAGAGCAGATCCCGCGTATACATCGCTACGGACTTCGGAGTAGAGTTGAATTCTACTTTCTTGAACTTCTCGAATCAATCTTCACGGCTCTATTTCTTCCTCCTATTGAAAAAATACCGTATATCGAACGCGCAATGAAAAAACTGAATGGTGTGAAATTTTTTTTGCAACTGTGCTGGGAAAATAAACTCGTTCCCAACAGCCAATATATACAACTCACCGAACAATTGAATGAAATTGGGAGAATGCTGGGAGGATGGAAGATTGGCATAGAAAAGAAAACTCTCGCCCGTACCTGCGAGAGAAAACCGCAAGTTTCGGGAAGGAAGACGCGATGATGATTCTCGGCATTCCAAACATTGTCGTTCTCGAACCGGTTCACGTTCGCCTTCAGCGTGCCATCAGCATTGACGTTCACGTTGGCAACGAAGAATTGTGCGCTATGCCATCTATGTCGCATTTCTGCCACTGCGGTCCAACTTATGGATCCGCTGCATCGTACATGGGGCATCCAAAGCCCTCCAGCACATCGCACCAACTGGCTGCTTTTTTGAAAAAATGCATGCACACTCTTGCAAGACGTATCCGGCAAAATTCTCTCATACATTTTCTCATAACCCTAACCCCAAAACCGTGGTCGTGGGATGACATAGGATTACACTATTATGATATAAAAAATCCCCCAAATTTCAAGATACAAAGTGTATAAGAAATTTAAGGGATGTTTAAAAGGGGAAAGGGATTAAAGTTACGCAGCCAGTTTTGCGGGAAGGAAGACGCGATGATGACGCTCGGCAAGCCAAACAGAGTCGCGCCCGAACCGGCACACGTACGCCTTCAGCGCGCCACCAGCATAGACGTTCACGTAGGCAACGAAGAATTTTCCTTTTGATTTGAACAAAAAGAAATTTGCCCAGCCATCGCCTCGTAACCAGTTTCGGTATCTTTTTACGATACTGCGAATCTGCCCGTGTGTGAAACACATGGCATCAAGGTTTCCAGTGACGGATGTGAAGAAGTCTGCAAATGTTCCACTCTTCTGCAATTCGTAGACATCGAATGGCATGTCTAGAGTTGCATTTCCTTTTTCATTCGCCCCATACTTTGCAAAATCCGAATCAACGTATGAAAACATGCCATCGGACTCTTCAATAACTTTATCTTCGCATGCGGAGACGATATACTGCTCATTTCCGGAGAGAAGTTTCAGATATTCGTTTCCGGAAAACGGATGGGTTGTGTTGCCAATAATATCTTCCGCCCATTTATCGTACAGCGGGCTTCCGGTTTTGAGCTTTTCGAATATCTGTTCTTCGGTGCCGCCTGCTTTTATGACGGATCTGTACAGATTGTTTAGAATTTCTGTACCGAAATTCATTCCGCTGACCATTACTGATTTTTTCATTTCTTTATTCCTTCTATTGTGCCTATCCTCCACTTCTTACTACGTTTCAGAAGCTCCAAATAAGCGTTTTAATTTTCAATGAACGCATCTTGACGATGTACTGTAATTATATCATAGCTAAATTCAAAAGTCAAGCAGCAGGATAGTGAAGCTACGCTCTACTACCCTGCAAGCCCTTAATAGGGCCTTATTTCCTTGCTTATTTCGCCCCCGTCTTACACCGTGTCGGCCGACACGGTGTAAGATCACTGTATGAGCAAAGAAACTCTGATGCGTGGATTTGAAGAAAGACCAAGTTCAGTGAGATTCTCCCCATCAAAATGAAGTTCCGTTGCTTCTTTGATATTATAAGCCAATTCATCCAATGTTTTTGCCTGGGTTACGATAGGAAAATCAGTACACACAGCGAAGTAATATATATTGTCTTTTGATATGGTGAAGTTGATAGTTTTTTTCATAAAAGATCTCTTTCTTTCAATTCAATTTCTTCTTTCAGTATATCAAATTTTACCGTGAAGATGTCGAAAAAACCTTTTTGGCCCAAAACTCCAAATCCACGTTCTGCTATGTCGTATGAAAATCCGACTGTTGTTTTATAATCCCACCCTCCGACCGAAAGAATCACATCGTGCAAAAATGCCGTCGCCCCGCCACGCTCCTGGACACCGCCGAAGATTTTTTCTCTGCCGAATCGCACATCAAGACCAAGATATTCTCCTAACTCGGCGTCAAAAATACAGAAATCGGCACCTGAATCAATAAGGGCTACGTAATCAAGTTCATCATTTTTAATTTTAATCTGTATTGGGATAATCGGCTTTAGTATAGCCGATCCAAAGAAGTCATCTTTTGACGGCAGAAGTAGTTTTCTATACTGAAATTTCATGACAGCCGAGGTTAATTACATTCCTCCTATATATGGAACGATTTTAGATGGTACGCGGAAAAGTATGGGTTTTGCATAGCCATTTTTTTCAGCTTTCTCCATGACCTCTCGTACGGTTTTCCCACTTGCAACAACGGTTGTTTCATCTTTCTTCAACCCCACCCAGAGACCTTTGTATTTTCTGCAAATGAGAGTCCAGTCAATTGTCATGTACTACATAATACACCCAACTATTCAGAACACAACATTCTCTCTCGCTACCCATTCCGCCAGCTGGCGGATCACCTCCCATTTTGCACAATATCCAATATCCTTTGGTACTTGGCGATGCGTTCGGGCTTTCCGGGAGCGCCTGCTTTTATTCCCCACGCTCCCGATGCAATCGCAAGATCTCCTATAAAATCGTCCATGGTCTCTCCGCTCCGGTGGCTTACTACCGCGTGCCAGCCGTTTTTGTATGCTTGTGTTATGACATCAAGCGTTTCGGATATGCTTCCTATCTGATTCGGTTTTACAAGTATTGTATTGCCTGATTTTTTATCTATAGCGGTTTGTAAGCGCTTCGGATTTGTTGTTGTTAGATCATCAGTGATAACAAGAAAATCTGACCTGTCCTTCATAACTTTTGTGAAGAAGGATGAGAAACTATCAAAATCCTCCTCGTGAAACGGATCCTCAATGCTAATAATCGGAAATGTATGCGCAAGCTGTTCATATTTTTTCATGAGGTCGTCGACCGTAAGTGGATTTCCTTCAACCATATACACGCCGTCACCGAAAAATTGCGTTGCCGCCGCGTCGAGTCCAATGCGCAGCGGATACTTCTGCGATTCAATGAGTTCAGACATAATATCCAGCGCTTCTTCGTTGGACGCGAACGGGCATGAGAATCCTGCTTCGTCTCCCAATTGCACCTTTTCCTCGCCGAATTTTTTTATGAGTATTGCTTTTAATTTCCTGTAGTATTCCGCGCTCACGCTGAACCCAAGCGCGAAATCCCTCGTTGTCGGTATCACCTGAAATTCCTGAAAATCCAATGCTTTGAGTGCCGCGTGCGCTCCCCCGTTTATAACATTGCACATCGGGTGCGGGACCTGGTCGGGTATCGAGGTTCCTCGCACCGCGAGTTCTTTGCGCAGGAACGCGAATAGTTCCATTTTTTCTTCAATCGCTTTTGCTCTGCACCATGCCATCGAAAGCGCGAGTATCATGTTGCCTCCCAGTCGGCTTTTATTCTCCGTTCCGTCCAGTTCTTTTAGCAGCCCGTCGAATTCGGCTATCGCTTCGAAGTCCGATGTGAATAGGCGATCCCCCACGACATCGAGCTTTTCCTGCCCCGTGGCCGGATCAATAACTGCGGCCTCATGCGCTCCGGTGCTTTTTCCGGATGGTACGCTAGCCTCGAATACTCCATGAGGAGTTGTGAGCATGGATTGCAACGTAGGCTGCGATCTGGAATCTAATATTGTCTTTATTTGGATGTCAGTTATCCTCATGGAGTAGTTTCGAATTACGAAATACGAATTTCTATTCAATTTCTAAATTAAGAAATTCGAAATTGATTCAAAATTTAAAATTAAAAATTTATAATTTCCGGACGAGGTTATTTTCCTTTCTTCCCCAGATATAAAATCGTTTTTATAACCGAGTCCGGATTCAAGGACATGCTCTCTATCCCCTCTTTCATAAGAAACTCGGCAAACTCCGGCATATCACTCGGCGCCTGGCCGCAGATACCGATATACTTTTTCTGCTTTCTGCATTCCTTTACGATCATCCGAACAAGTTCTTTTACCGATTCATCTGATTCGTTCGCGATACCCCGGATCCGCTCATTGCCGTCGCGATCAAGACCAAGGGTCATCTGAGTAAGATCGTTTGATCCGATGCTCATTCCGTCGAATATTTTCAGAAAATCCTTTGCTCGAATCACGTTGGTAGGAATCTCGCACATAACGTGTACTTTCATTTTATGCGCTCCTTTGCGAAGGTCCGCTTTGTCTATAAGCGCGAGCACTCTTTCCCCTTCTTCGGGCGTGCGGCACACGGGCACCATTCCCTGAAGATTTGTGAGTCCCATTTCTTCGCGCACTTTTTTATACGCGTCCAACTCCATCTGGAACGCGGGCGCGAATGCCGGATGGTAATAACGCGAAGCTCCTCTCCATCCGAGCATGGGGTTTTCTTCTTTTGGCTCGTACAGCTCGCCTCCTACAAGCGTACGGTATTCGTTCGTCTTAAAATCTGAGAACCGTACGATAACCGGCTTGGGATAGAATGCCGCGCATATCCGCCCGATGCCGTATGCCAACGTATCCACAAAAAACTGTTTTTTGTCTGTATAGCCCGCTGTCCGCTTGTCTATTTCTTTTACGACTTTTGCCTTTTCTTTATCCTTTACACTTTCACCTTTTAACTTGCCGTAATCGATGAGCGCCATCGGATGTATGCCTATCTCTGAGGCGAGTATAAATTCGAGCCGTGCCAGTCCCACTCCCTCGTTGGGAATGAACGATTTTTCAAACGCGGTTTCTGGCGTGCCGATATTCATCATAATCTTGGTCTTTAATTTTGGCAGGCGGGATACATCGTGCACGGTCGTGGAGAATTTCAGGGCTCCCTTATACACAAATCCGTCGCTTCCGGTCGTGTCCACCGTTACCATGTCTCCTGTCTTTATCTTACGTGTAGCTTGCTCGCTTCCCACAATACACGGGATGCCCAGCTCGCGCGACACGATTGCCGCGTGCGACGTGCGCCCTCCTTTATCCGTTACGATCGCCGACGCGATCTTCATGATTGGCTCCCAGTCGGGGTCGGTCATATCGGTCACGAGCACTTCGCCTTTTTGGAATTGTTTCATTCCCGATGCGTCAAGTATCACCCGTGCCTTCCCGACCGCAACTTTCGTTCCTACCGACGCACCCTTCACGATTGGTTGCGATCCGCCTGCTGGCGGAGTGGAAAGTGAGTATTCGGTGACTTTAGTAAAATCTTTTTGCGCCTGCACCGTCTCGGGACGTGCTTGAATCATAAACAACTCTCCCGTCACACCGTCCTTTGCCCATTCCATATCCATAGGTGTCCATTTCTTGTGCACTTTGGAGTAGTGCTCTTCAATGAGCGTTGCCCATTTTGCGAGCCGTATAATTTCCTCGTCTTTTAATACAAGCGCGTGCTTCTCCTTATCCGGAACCGGTATGATTTTTACAGGTTTGGCGCCGGTCGAGTAGATCATCTTGCGGTCTTTTCTAGCTATGTGTTTATAAATAATCGATTGCGTTGGTTTGAACACAAGGTATTCGTCCGGGATCACTTCCCCTTGCACAATCATCTCTCCAAGCCCCCACGCCGCGCTTACCACAACCACATTCTTGAATCCGGATTCGGTATCTACGCTGAACATAATCCCCGAAGATGCTTTATCTGAGCGTATCATTTTCTGCACGCCAACCGAGAGCGCGATCTTCAGATGATCAAATCCTTTATCCTGCCTGTACGAAATCGCCCGATCGGTAAATAAAGAAGCTATGCACTTTTTTACCGCCACGAGCAGGTCTGCTTCGCCGGTGATGTTCAGATACGTTTCCTGCTGGCCAGCGAAGGATGCGCCGGGCAAATCTTCCGCTGTCGCGGATGAGCGCACCGCGACATCAACGTTGTTCCCATACTGCTTCTCCATCTTTCGATATGCTGCGGTTATTTCTTTCTGTAAATCCACAGGAAGTTCGGCCGATATGATGCCCGAACGAATCGCTTTTCCCGTCTGCTGAAGATTTCTTAAATTATGCGTATTTAAATTTTTGAGCGTATCTTTCAAAAAATCCTGCAGCGTTATCCCTTCCTGCTTTCCCCCTTCACCTTTCACCTTTGACCTCTTGATGAATTCTCTATACGCGCTTGCTGTAACCACAAACCCATCCGGGATGCGGACCCCTTTGGGTTTCAGATGCTTTATCATCTCTCCTAGCGACGCGTTTTTGCCTCCAACCTCAGGAATGTCCCCGATAGTCAGATCTGCAATCTTTCGTATGTATGGTTTTGTCATGGGATAAATATATCACAAAATTCCTCCTTTCCTAAAGGAGGCGCCGCCATGCGGACGATTTATTTTGTGCGCCCATGAAGAGTCGAACTTCAATTATCCCGATATATGCCATTTGTGCGTCTGAGAGGAGTCGAACCCCTATTACGGGATCCGCAATCCCGCGTCCTATCCATTGAACGACAGACGCATATCATCGGGACGTCCTATCCATTGAACGATGGGCGCAATATAGCTATTTAATCATTGAATCGGTTGCATTTCAATACGGTATGCATTACATTATTGGCAGAATATCAAAACAACACAAAAGGTGAAAAAGTGAAGATAACAGACGGGATATACGGAACCTTTAGCATAGGCGAACCGGTGATCATTGACCTCATCAATTCTCCGGCCATGCAGCGGCTTAAGGATATCTCACAGTTGGGGATTCCGGATAGGTATTACCATCTGAAAGGATTCAGCAGATACGATCATTCCATAGGCGTATTTCTATTGCTTCGTTCACATAAAGCAAGTATTGCGGAGCAAATTGCAGGGCTTATCCACGATATAAGCCACACTCCTTTCAGTCATGTTATTGACTGGGTAATAAACGGAAAAGGCGGAGAGGAGTTGCACCAAGATGATCGCCACGCGGAATTCCTCCACAATTCTGAAATTCCCGGTATATTAGCCTCTTATGGTATAAGCATTGATGTTATCCTGGAAAATGATTTTGGCTTGCTTGAACGTGAAATCCCAGATATATGTGCCGATAGGATTGATTATGCACTACGGGAATTTTCCAATGACGATGCGCACTATTGCTTGAATCATCTTACGGTACGCAACGGAAGTTTCGCGTTTGATACTATGCGTTCGGCTCGGTTATTTGCGATTCGGTTTCTCGAGAGACAAGAGCGGAACTGGGGAAGTTACGAAGCAACTTCTCGGTATAAAAATTTTGCTGAGATGTTCCGATATGCAGTGGAATCGAACATTCTTTCAATTGAGGAGCTTTTGAACGGAAAAGAAACCGCGATCATAGAAAAGCTCGAATCAGCGGAGGATTGGCGTATACGGCTTGCTCTTTTTAAAATGACGGCAAAAAGTCTTGATGGGCATCCAATTAGAGAAACTCCTGAAATTAAAAAATTCCGACACGTTGACCCTCTTTTCGTATTGCACAGGAAACTGGTCCGGCTGAGTGATGCTGATCCGGGGTTCAAAGAACTACTTGAGGCCGCCCGTGAACGCAACAAAAAGGGCGTCCGTACGGCAATTATTTTCTAATAAAACGGCTACTTTATAAGTAGCCGTTCTTTTTTAATTCATCCGCGATTTTTCTGGTTGCGTCCGAGAGTTTCTCATTTACGCAATCGAAATGCGTGAAGAATCTGCTTTCTGAAATTTCAGCCGCTGGGACGAAATCACCTTCCATATCCACAAAATACACCTTTGTCTCCACCACATCGCCTGTGTGTGGAGCCGTGCCAGTGAATTTTCCAAAGAATTTTTTGACAAGCGTTATTTGGGTATTTGGAAGTTCTTCAATGGTACATTCCCTCAACAAGCATTGAATGTCGTCTTCTCCTTCATTCGGCTTTCCACTCTGATGTATGCGCCATCTATGACAATCCTCATGATGGAACCTCTATATCAATCTTTGCATGCCGGATTTCTATATCTGCTTCTTCGAAGAGTTTTAGTCCATTATTCGGGTATACACCCTCCGGGACTACAATTGCAGAAATACCGCAACCTATGAGAAGTTTTGCGCACATGATACATGGCTCTGCGTTTATGTATACGGTTGCACCAATCAATGAGGTCCCTCCGGACATTCCGTGGTTCTGGACGGCAACATATTCAGCATGCAGACATCCTCTATCATTTGACGTTCCACTCGGAATATTTTCTCTTTCTCGTATGCATCCCTGCTCTAAGCTGCATTCGGAGGTTCTGCGGTTGAATCCTTGGGCGATGATATTGCGATTCTTTGTAATAATGCACCCGAAACGCCTAGCTGATCCCACGTAGTTTCCCGCACCGTTTTTTATGGCGCCACGCAGGCAATCTGACAAAAACGAAGCTCTAACCGCAATCCCCATGAAGTATTCGTCCCATTTCATTTGTTCCATAAGGTACTGCTCTTCGCCTAACGGAACATCAAAGAGCCCGGTTGATCCGAACCCGCCCGCATTTCTAGTGGTAGGAGGTAATTCATCAACTTCAATAAAGTGGGGAAGCTCCACTTTCGAAAATATAAGCTGAGCCACACGCATGTCCTTATCAATTATGAATTTTTTCTTCCCACGATTTCTAAGCAGAATACCAGCCTCCCCTCTGAAATCTGGATCAACTGTTCCTGGGGAATTTGAGAGTTCAATATCGTGTTTATTTGCGAGTCCTGATCGGGGTCACACCTGACATTCATATGATGGTGATATTGCAAAAGCCACCCCTGTGCCCACGAGCACACTCTCATCAGGATGTAGAATGTATGGCAAAGCATCATTTATCTCTTCTTTCGTTTCTTTATCTATAATGTGGTAAGCGAATACATCATAACCAACTGCTCCATCACTTGCTCTCTTTGGTATCAGCGCTCCGGAATAGAGCTTTTTTACGCGAACGCTGTTTAAAGGCTTGATATTCATTGCTTTTGTCCTTCTATTATTTAGTTTTGGGTATTTTACTATTCTTTTTTTAATATAAATCTGATACGAAGTCAAATAAAAAGGAGGGTTACCCCTCCTATGAAGCTTTGCGCACACGCAATAATTCATCAAATTTATCCCGAATCACTTCAAAGACTTCTTCGATATTTTTACTTGCGTCCACAATCATCCATGTGCCTGGGAAGAGCTCTGTTCTGCAATATTCTTTGAATCCCTCTCGCGCTTTATTATGGAAGTCTGGATCCTCGATTTCAAAGCGGTCTTTCTTTCCATTCTTTGTATTCCTCATTTTCCCGATTTTATGATCAATATCAAGAATAAATGTAAAATCAGGTTTCAATCCGCCCGTTGCATAATTATTCAACAAACGGAATTCATCCAGCGTGCATGCACCGCGTGTGAAATATTGATACGCGTACATAACCGCTTCGAATCGATCGCAAAGAACAATCGTATTTTCATATACATTAAGATCTTCTAATACCGGCTTAACTACTTCTTCAATGTGTTGAGCGCGATCTCCACAGAATAAAAACAGTTCGGTTTTTTTGTTAAATCCTCCTTTGTGTTTGGGATCTAGAAGAATTTTGCGGATATCAACACAAACAGGATCACCTCCGCCCGGTTCTTTGGTCGTGAACACTCTGTAGCCTTGCCCCTGCAGATACTTCCGAAGTTTTTCAATTATCGTACTTTTCCCACCACCCTCCGGCCCATCAAACACAATAAAAAGTTTCTTCTTCATTACGCACTCCTTTTTTTGTAAATTTGTCTTTTCACACCCTACTCATACAGAAGTAAAAAAGCAAGCCGCACATGACTTGCTTGAAGCAATGCTTATACGGCCATTCTTTGGTCGCCTGGTAATTTCTCGTGATATTTGTATCCCACGAGCTGTACATAGTCATCGATCACAGTGATCGGCTTCCTTCTGCCAGAAACAAAATCATCTTCTGTTTCTACTCGTTTAACCATCTTATCTAGTCGAAAATCATCAATTTCTTTGATTTCAGGATTGATCCAGAGAGTGGGAAATTCAAGCGGCTTGCGTTCAATCTGGGTTCGAGCAGCTTCGTAGTGGTTCTCATATATATGATGATCACCGAGAATATGCACAAATTCCGCAAGCGGGTATCCCGTTATATGCCCAATAAGAGATCCGAAAAGTTCGTAGCTTGGAGTATTAAACGGAACTCCCAGAACCATATCACAGCTCCTTTGATACATCATGAAATGAATTTTTCCATCAATAATGTCGAAGTGCACCATCACATGACAGGGTGGTAAGCTAACTTTATTTGCCTGTACGGCTGCCGGATTCCAACCACAAATTATCATCCTTCTGTCATTTGGATTTGCGCGAATCATATTTATGAGCCACGCAAGCTGATTAACCTCACCGGTCGGATCCCAAGGAGATGAAAAATGAATCCATTCAACTCCATAAATTCTTCCTAGATGTCCTTTATATTCTCTATATTTCTCCCACCATTCTGAATATGCGTTGCCATCCCATATGTGCAAACCAACTTTGTTCATTTCCCGCACATCATCTGTCGCAGCGATGAATGCGGCGAGTTCAAGTGCTACCAGTCGGAATGGAACCGGTTTTGTTGTGACAATAGGAAATTTCCCGTTGGTAAGATCAAACCTCATTTCTCTTGCAAATTTTCTACTTGTTCGCGCTATCACCTGTTTTCCGTCAAGTCTTGGACGACTTACGCGATCCCAGCCGTTCTTAAGTGTATCTTCTAAAATATCAAGATATTGTTTCACTTCTTCACCTTATTGTTTGTTTTTGAAATGTAATTAACTGCCTTTCTTGTAACATGCGCCTGAATGCTTGTCAAAACGCCGTGTTGACAGCCGATGCTGAACATTCTAACCTAAAGACAGTTGTAAAATATTTATAAACAAATAAAAGGAAATCATCTGATGGAAGCGAAAAAACGTAAAGCAGACGAGCGATATCTGAATATCGCTCATATAAACGTGCTCCCTCAGATGAGAAGGACATTTGACGGGACACAAGAACTGGCAGAGAGTATACATAGGAACGGTCTCATACATCCTGTTACGGTTGCCGAATTAAACGATAAGGAAGCCCGCGGACATCTAAACGTCATTAATAGCGTTCAAAAAACACACGTTCGTTTTAGCAATCTTAGACCACGAAACAGAAAATTCTTGATTCTTGTCGCAGGAGAGCGGCGAATACGTGCCCACAAATATCTCCAGGAACTCTACGGAGGGTATAGGATCATTCGAACAACGGTATGCCCAAAAATGAGCTCCGAAGATCTTATCGCGCTTCAAGGAAGCGAGAATACGAACAGATCAGTTCGGCCAGAAGAAGAGGCGATCTTCTACTACAGATTTTATAACTATCTGAAAAAGGTCCGCGAGAAGATCACGCTTATGGAATTCGGACGCATGGTCGGAAGAAGCCCTCAGGTCATAGCAACTTCTTTGCGGTTTGCACAACTTCCCGAATACATTCAGGAATGCGTGTTTGATGGAAATCTTCAATACGGCATGGCATGTGAACTTGCCCGGCTACAGATGGCTAGTGTGACTGGCAGAAACCTGGAGGATTGGTTCATACGATCTTCTCTTCATTCACAAAATGTTTCGACGTTCAAAAATACAGTAAGCAAGTATCTGAAAAATTATTCGAGTGACCAAACTTCCCTTTTGGATATATTTGACACTGAATCGCACGAAGATCTCCTCCGGTCACAAAGGCGTAGAAGCATAGAGAAGAACACTTCCGATATGTTCTATGCATCGAATGCTTATTTTCTGCGAATGCTATATCTTTTTGAACATCGCCTGCTTGGATTGGAAGATTCTCCATTTTCCATGAAAGGCCCGCTTGCCGTTTTCAGAAAACAGGTCGAGCTTTTTAAAAAGCTCATCCCTCATCTGGAAAAAGTTGCCGATATGCTGGAGGCAATGGCCGCCGTTGATAAAACTGAAGCACTTCTTTCCAGACTTGAAAAAGTAGCATAAAAAATGCCGCCAGATAGTACATCTGCGCGGCATTTATTTTTTTATTAGATCAGCATCATCTACAAAAAGATCTGGTGGCTTCTCTCGCTTCCCCCTCTTCTGGAGCACTCCTCTTCTGTAGTATTCCGCTGACGGCACGTTGAATTCACATGTCGCTTGCACGGGGCATTTCCCACATGTCTCGAAGTAGGTACGCCTTTGCGATGTTTTATCCCATGCTACTTTCCGTGGTATGAGTTCCGTCTTCCGCGCTTTGTATTCACCATGGTGCGAGTTGTTCCCCGGATGTCTTCTGCAAAGCGTCCTCGAAAGAATCCACAGCGCATCACATCGCAACGTCGCTTCTAATTTCCCCGCGCATATAATAACAAAGGCAGAAGAGGTAGCATGCGTGCTCTCGTGTTCTGAAAACCAGGCCTTTTGGCATATTTTCAATAATTTGCGGTGGCTGAGCTGTGGGAAGGTTATACGGAAATTTTTTATGTTGGTAAGCATACATAAGCTTATCAAATACTTCATAAGCCTTTGTGCGTTTTATCACATATTTTTCCATTATGTATTCCTTTTTTTATTGTAAAAAACTGCTTGCACCCTACTGTATTTCTGCTTGCACGTCAATGATTGTGCTATAGTTACTAATATATGCATGTTACCCTCGCGACACCTCTTGCGGACATTAAAGGCATAGGAGCCCGGTTTTTGGACAGTTTGGACAAGCTCGACATCAGAACCGTTAAAGACCTTTTGTACCACTTCCCTTTCCGGTATATGGATTTTTCAAAAATTTTGCCTATCGCGGGGGCGGAAGAGGGAGTTGTCGCCACGTTTTATGGAGTCATAGAAAAAGTTTCGCTTTCAAAGACGTACCGCAGAAAGATGTGGGTCGTAACCGCCCGCATCGTGGACGAAACGGGAAAGCTGAACTGCGTGTGGTTCAACCAGAAGTTTCTCATATCCACGTTCAAAGAGGGCCAGTCCATACATGTCGCCGGTAAGGTCCTGCACGACGGAAAAAAGCTGTACTTGGCATCCCCCATATTCGAAGTTGTTTCATCTCAGGGATCTATGCATAGGCACACGGGGCGGTTGGTACCGGTGTACCCCGAAACAAAAGGAGTTACGTCCAAACTTATACGATTTGCTTTGAGCAAGGTGATGCCGCTGATACAGGATATACCGGAATTTCTGCCGGAGTCGCTTTTGGAAACATACGGCTTGCCGCCCGTATACGAGGCATTCTTACATATACATTACCCCAGCACGATACAGGAAGCCGAATCGGCGCAAAAGCGATTTTTGCTTCAGGATCTTTTTTTGCTGCAGCTTCTGCACTTCAGCGAGCGGCAGAAATTATCGCAGGAAAAAGCAGTGCCGTATCCCTACGATGCCGATATTATCAAGGTGTGGCTGTCTCGGCTACCGTTCGAGCTCACGCTAAGCCAAAAAAAGGCATTGCACGAAATACTTGAGGATCTTGCTTTGGACCACCCAACACAGCGCCTGTTGCAGGGAGATGTAGGATCGGGGAAAACCGTTGTTTCAGCCATTGCGGCGCGGGTTGTCGCGGGACACGGGCACCAGACGGCCATACTCGTTCCCACCGAGGTGCTCGCGCATCAGCATTTCGATACATTCAAAAAGTTTTATAGCACGTTTGAAGTCGAACCACCGCTCATTATACTCGCAACCGCGTCCAAGTACGCGCTGTTTGCCGGAGAGGGGCTTGAATCCGAATTGTCCAAAAAACAGGCCTTGGAGCATATTGCATCCGGCCAAGCGAAGATCGTTATAGGCACGCATGCGGTCATACAAAAACATATTTCATTCCACCGGCTTGGATTTTTGGTTATAGATGAGCAGCATAGATGGGGGGTTCGTCAACGAGCAGAGCTTTTGAGCCGCACCGACGCCGACAAAGGTGTGTTTGGTGCACATCTGCTATCGATGTCGGCTACACCGATACCGCGAACACTAGCTATGACCGCGTATGGAGACCTTGATCTTTCGATTATTTCCGAGCTGCCGAAGGGGCGTAAAAAGATAGAAACAAAAGTCGTTTCCCCTGCCAAGCGGCAGGAAACGTACGATTTCATCCGTACGGAGATCAAAAAGGGCCACCAGGCCTACGTGGTGTGCCCGCGCATCGAACCAGCTGACCCGGATGTACCGCTTTCTCCGCGCCAGTTATTCAATCTCGAGGTAAAGTCGGTAAAGGAAGAATATGAAAAGCTGACAGCAATGCTGTCATCCTGGCGAAAGCCGGGATCCACCGGGTTTCGAGCAGAAATGCTTCATGGAAGGATGAAAGCGCAGGAAAAGAATAAAATCATGCAAGATTTTAAGGACGGTAAAATCGATATGCTAGTCACCACATCTGTCATTGAAGTTGGTGTGGATGTACCCAATGCCACCATTATGATGATCGAAGGGTCCGATCGATTCGGGCTTTCACAGTTGTACCAGTTTCGCGGACGCGTGGGACGGGGCGAAGAACAGTCGTATTGTTTCCTGCTTTCCGATGTGCAATCCAAAACAACCAGCGCCCGCCTACGGGCGCTCGTGCAGGCAAAGAACGGATTCCAACTCGCGGAGATGGATCTTAAGATGCGAGGTCCGGGGCAGTTTTTAGGCGATGTACAGACAGGACTTCCCGACGTGGCAATGAAGGCGATCCAAAACCCTGAGCTTGTACTGGGAGCACGGGAACAAGCGCAAAAACTACTAGAAGAAGACCCCGAGCTCAAAGAATATCCTTATCTTGCCGCGTACTTGAAGCTATTCAAAAAATCCGTCCATCTTGAATAACAAAAATCCGCTGCGAGGGCTGTCAGCTCGCAGCGGATTTTTGTCTCCCACCCGACTCAATGTAATGGTGAGGGACGAGCCCCCACACCAATTGCGGCACAGCCGATGCTTACGCACAATCTAAAGACGTAGTCGCCTCACGGCTCAAGACAGTGCTTTATTACATCCCCTGCAACAATTGGTGTGGGGGCGAGGGTAGACCTCCTTTTTTTTGTATTGAGTGAGTGCTCGCTCGCCACCCACCTATACGATATCACCATTATAGTAAATAGGCAAAATCAGTTCAAGGGCAAGGATGTGGATAAAAACCCAGCACCATTTGCATGGTGCTGGGAAAAGAAGATAGCTCCTTAGAAACTCTAGGGAATCCACTCCTCAATACTCGAGTAGTATACTCCCCTCGCTTTTATATGTCAAGCCCGTTAGCTCTTTCGCTCGCTATGATGTACGAACAGCGTCCCCTCCTTTCGGTGAAAGACAAAATATTTGTATCCAATGAAATTCCATACCATCGATGCCACCGTCGCCACTATCGCTCCAACATTTGCCCAGAGCGTTTCTGACGACCCGGCGGGCGGCGCTAATACATTTACGATAATGGATGCAATAATGACATTTATGCCGAACCCTATAATACTGACGGTAAAGAAGCGGATAATCTTTTTGGCATCGGTTTTTTCGTGAGACCCGAACGTCCAGAGCTTGTTCCATGCGTAGCTATTAAGAACTGCTACAATAAAGGAGACTGCTTTGAAGATCGTGTAGAGCGTCCCCGATGCCGCGCTGAAGATGAGAATGAGGATGTTTAACACCCCGAAGTCCACAAGCGTATTGAGCCCGCCTACTATCAAAAATTTTACCGCCTCGTATACGGTTTTGACTTTGCGCCCGATAAAACTCCCGATGGCTATAATAAGGCACACGATACCGAAACATGCGGCGACGATGGATGCTAGCCGCCAGCCGTTCAGGCCAAGATCATATAAAAACGCGCTTTCCCGTTCCAGACTTTTTGCGATAAGCGCCGCAAATCCGCCTATCAACAATCCCGCTATGACCGCCGCGGTAAAATCTCTTTTTGTCATGTTATGTGAAGTATAACACACCCGCCCGGGGAAGTACTGTGGATAACATTTATCCCCACACCATAACGAGTGTTTTATTCACGGAATCGCAGTGCGCTATGCTCGTTTGGTGTGGGGATTTATTTCTTTCTGTGTTTGGGTGTTACCCAAAAATCAAGGCGGAATTCCCCCGAAAGGGCTAGGCGTGTTTGCGCTTCAATCGCGGGGAATGCCCCAAATATGGTGAGTGTGATGGGCGTCAGCACCCAGCTTACCGCGTGGTACAGATACTGATACCATTTAAGCGGCTTCGAGCGGGGCAGGAGTACCACGCTGAGCACAATGCAGGTCACAATGCCTATGGACGTAAACATCATAATTTGCGATGTTATTGAAGGCAGGTTATAGGCAAGTATGCTTATGCGAAACTGCTGCCCTCCTATCAAAAGCGGCAGCCAACCCAGCGAGAAGATAATAAGCGAGTTCGTTGCCCAGGAATGGAAGCCCTCTAGCTGCTGGAATCCCCAGTACCATTTTTTATACAGCGGAATAGATTTGTTTTCCCTGAATTTATTCAAAAGATACGCGATATTTTCACTCCCCCACGCCCATCTGCGCTGCTGTTTATAGAGATTTACCAGCGTTTGCCAAAATGAAGCTCCTACGTTTGCATCCATCGAAACAGGATAGAACAGCGGCACCGTGCGCCAATCGCCTTTGAAATGCAGTAGACACTGAAAAAATATCCGGGAATCTTCCGACACGATATCCCTTTGCCAAAAGCCGACGTCTATAAGCGGCTGAAGCGGCATGGAATGAGATGAAAAGGTAACCAGCTTTTCGGGCATGGATTGCTGCATCAAGTGCCAGAACGTCCCTGAAAACCCTATGATGCGCGAAAGCGCCGGCGCTTCGAAAATATTGTTCAAAAAAAACGGCACTGGCTGGTAGCTTGATCGCTGGGGGTGCGGCGCCGTCAGAAACGTGTAGGTAAGTATGCCGAAATAATCCGGATAAATTTGCGTATCCACGTCGAATGTAGAGACAAGCACCCGTTCATACGGAATGTTTTTTGCATCAATGCACCCCTTAATGGCTTCTTTCGCCGCCCAGGTTTCGTTGGAGCTTTTGCCGGGTTTTTCGTCCGGAAGCCCGTATGGATGCGTTGTCGCCAGAAGCGAGCCAAAAGCATCCCTAAATTCTTCTTGTATTTTTTTGGCGACTTCCTGTGCGTGCTCGCCCGCTTTTTCTTCCAACCCAAGCACGATATGGAATTTATCTTTCGGGTAGTTGGACTGCGCGAGTTGCAGGAATGTTTCCCGCACTACCTCATACGCCTCCTTGTACATCGGCAGTACAATAAGGTGCTCCACCTCTTTCCATGATCGTATTTTTTCCAATTCCTCCAGCCAATTTTTTCGCATATTCCTCCGCAGGAGCCGGTATCCGCTTTGCAGATGAATGGTAAAGTAGAGGGTTTTCAAAAACCAATAGATATCGAATATGATTATGAACACCGCTATCCACGCGGGCAAAAGAAACGAAAGCGCCGCCAAAAGTGCCAGCGTCCCCCACACCAGAAGGGCTGGCACTATCTCCATCCATCGGTAAAAAGTCATGAAGTCTCTACGAAATACGAATAACGTACGAATATACGAAAATCCGTCATTGCGACCCCGCACTTGATGCGGGGGAAGTAATCCCTCCTGCCTCGCCCTCCGTAGCTTCACGCGAAGGATGGGTTATTCCGTGCTCCGGCACGGAATCCAGTTTCTTTTCCTGTAGCTTCTTATACACCCACACTGTCGCAAGCGAGGTAAGTGGAATAGACACGAGCAATCCAATCCCTACAATCATGGCCCCCACAATATTTGCCAGCACCACTACGATCGTAAACCCAACAAGGTGCCAGCGATCTCCAACGGTAATTTTTCGGCTCGTTTTCATGGCCTCAATCGGTCCAACCGCCTTTTCAATAATAATGTATGAGTAGAAGTAGTACGTAAACATCCATATGAGTCCGGGCACGATAAGAAGTATGAATCCGACAAGCACGGTGAGCGATACAAGAATGCCTCCGATGATGCTTTTCCAAAATATATCCCACGACAGGAATAAATTCTTAACCTCGATGCGCTCTCCGCGGTATATGCGCAGATACACGTTAATGATCCCTATGGAAATATACACGCCTATAATATTGCCAATCGCCTGTACCAGCCAGTTTGCTTCCTGCGGATCTCCTCCGGGATTTGATCCCCACGAAACCAGCGCGTAGAAAATCCCCAGAGCGATAAATAGCGGCACCAGAAACTTCCAATGCTCTTTATATTTCGACCATCCGAACGAAAACGCCTCTTTTATAGTGAATGATTTCATGCCTTACAGTGTACCAAAACCTCCGTCGTTTGTCATGCAGTAGTTGAGCTCAGCACATTTTGGACATAGAATCGGCACACAAACCTATGTCCTATCAATCATTCACTACACAGCAGAAATGGTCGATTGTCCGCCAGGTTGAAGCATCCGCGGACAAGAAACGGGAG
>Ga0209542_10000757_pt1 | contig 77866 bp, 79 predicted proteins | sample RifCSPhighO2_01_FD_184028 | JGI IMG/M metagenome (GOLD analysis project Ga0209542, IMG submission 184028) | Soil microbial communities from Rifle, Colorado - Rifle CSP2_plank highO2_0.1 (SPAdes) (version 2) | ecosystem: Environmental > Terrestrial > Deep subsurface > Rock core/Sediment ...
AAGACTTTCCGACTCCAGGCATCAGCTTTAAGGACATAATGCCCCTCCTTGAAGATCAAAAGGCGTTTAAAGCAGCGGTTAAAGGACTGGCCACACCGTTTAAAAAAATGAAAATAAACAAAGTGGTGGGAATAGACGCAAGAGGATTTCTGTTTGCGCCTGCTGTGGCTTATGTACTCGGCGCCGGTATGGTAGCTGCAAGAAAGAAAGGAAAGCTTCCTTACGACAAGATCTCTCAGACTCACGAACTTGAATACGGAGAAAGTTTGCTTGAAATGCATGTCGACTCCGTAAGTTCGGGCGAACGAGTTTTGATTATTGACGACGTTTTAGCAACCGGAGGAACCGCTGAAGCTGCGATTAAACTTGTGAAACGGCTTGGCGGTAATGTTGTAGGTTTAGGGTTTTTGATCGAACTTCCGCTTGGCGGAAGAGAAAAACTAAAACATTATCGAACCAAAATAAACTCTCTTCTTCGTTATTAAAAATAGCCCCCAAAGGGGGTTTTTAGTTATACACAGCTTAATTTGCTTTATAAAAAACAAGTGGTATATAATGAAAGCATGGTGTTAGATTGTGGATAGAAGTGGGTATAAGTCATTAAAACTGTGGATAACCTCATATGTTAATTGGAGAATATAAACACAATTTGGACGCCAAAAGACGCTTGGCGATACCTTCAAAATTCAGGAAAGAATTGGGTGAAGGCCTGCCTGCCGGTCAGGCAGGGGCGATACTGACCAGGGGACTGGATAATTGTTTATTTATCTTCCCTTCGAAGTATTGGGCGCCTTTTGCCGAGATGCTGGCCGGATTATCAATGGCTAAGCAGGATACAAGAGCGTTTGCTAGGTTGTTCCTGTCGGGAGCGACGGAAATAGAGTTTGATTCATTGGGCAGGATATTAATTCCCGAACATTTAAAAAAATATGCGGACCTGAAAAAGTCAGTAGTAGTGGCGGGTCTGTTCAACCGTTTGGAAATCTGGGACGAAGAGAGGTGGATTAGTTATCGAGCAAATCTAGAGAAGAATTCTGATGCGATTGCGGAGAAGTTGGGAGAGCTTGGAATATTATAAATTTCTAATTTCTAATATCTAATTCCTAATAAAATTTCCAATTTCTAATGACCAATTTTAGAAATTTAAGAATTAGACATTATTTAGTAATTAGAAATTTCTGCCATGGTTCATACCCCCGTTCTTCTAAAAGAGGTAATCGAGTATTTAAATCCGAAGCCCGGAGATAAATTCATCGACGCTACTTTAGATGGCGGCGGGCATGCTATGGCGCTGGCTGAGAAAATAGCGCCGGACGGAAAGATATTGGGCATAGAATTAGATCCGGTTCTTTTTCAAGAAGCGCAATCCGCAATCCGTAATACGCAATACGCCAATATCGTAATTCCCATAAATGACAGTTATACGAACATTGAAAACATTGTCCGTGAATATAATTTCAGACCGAACGGTATTTTATTCGATTTGGGATTATCTTCGTGGCATTACGAGAAAAGCGGGAGAGGGTTTTCATTCAAAAGAGATGAGCTTCTTGATATGCGTTATAACGCATATCAAGAGGTAAACAGTAAAAATGAAAAAGCAAAAACGGCGGCGGAGATAGTCAACACGTATAACAAAGAAGAATTGGAAAAAATTTTACGGGAATATGGAGAAGAGCAATTTTCAAAACAAATAGCCGAGAATATCGTTTCTGCCAGAAGGAGAGAACCGATACTAAAAACATCGGATCTGGTGGAAGTGATAAATTATTCTGTACCAAGTTGGTATAAGAAAAGAAAAATACATTTTGCAACCAAGACGTTTCAGGCATTGAGGATAGAAGTGAATTCGGAACTGGAAAATGTTGAGAATGGCGTATCTTCAGCAATAAGAATACTGGAACCGCGAGGCCGGCTGGCGGTGATATCGTTCCATGGACTTGAGGATAAGGTAGTCAGGGAAATATTCAAGAAAAAAGCAAAAGAAGGCATCGTGAGATTTGTGGTCAGGGGCACCATAAAACCTTCGTGGGAGGATCAAAAAGCAAACCCGCGATCAAGAAGCGCAAAGCTTAAAATAATAGAGAAGATAAGGTGAAACAAAAAATATACAACACAACGACACTCAACTATACCGGCATCGGAGTTTTGAATGTGTTTTTGTTGGCGGCGGCCGTTTTCTTAATCATGTATTTTGTCATAATTTCAAATGTTATAACTGCTTCTAACTACGGAATAAGATTGTTGAAAGAAGAACTATCCGGTCTCACCGAAATGAACGGTATCTTGACCGCTCAAAAATTATCAGTCGAAGATTCTTCGGCCATACTTAATTTTGCCCAGGCGCATCATATGGTAGAAGTGGCGCACGTCACCCATATATTTGAAAGCGGAAACGTCGCTCTTAAACCGTGAATCAAGAGGCATGAATCATGAAGCAGGATAGAACAACTTTCCGTATAAATGTTTATTTTATTTTTATTTTGGCGGCTGCGGCCGCTATTTCTTATAATCTTTTTGTTTTGACTTACATTAGACATCATTCTTATTCGCGGACTGCTCAGGCCCAGAGCGAGAACATAACCAATGTATTGGCCAGAGGCAACATATACATGGGGGAACACTTGGTTGCTACCAATAAAAAATTCCCCCTTGCTTACATAGTTCCCGCAGAAATAAATGATGAATCATCGGAAGAGATAACCGTCCGGTTAAGTCTTATACTTGGAATTGAAGCAAATACGATCAAAGACGCCATTGATTCTCGTTCCGATAAAATACGGGTCTTGGCAAGAAGAATAAGCAATGAACAAGTCGAAGGGGTCAGGGCGCTTCATAGTAAGGGGGGACTAGGCGTTGCTTATGAAACGGACAGGTTTTACCCGGGTGATTCTTTGGCCGCGAATGTGCTTGGTTTTCTTGGCTATAGCGGCGATAAAAAATCCGGCCAGTATGGCGTAGAAGCATTCTATGATGAGGAACTATTTGGGAACAACAAAGCGGACAGACCCGCTGATATTATTCTTTCCATGGACAAGAATGTCCAGCAACTTGCGGAAGACAAGCTAGAATTTTTGGTGAAGAAGTGGGAAGCGGCAGGCGGCACTATCATTATCCAGGACCCCAGTACGGGTAAAATACTGGCTATGGTCGACAGACCTACTTTCGACCCAAACAAATACGGTAAATATGAACCGAGGAATTTTTTGAATCGGGGGGTGCAGGAGATTTTTGAACCCGGCTCTTCTTTCAAGCCGATAACTATGGCTATGGGGCTGGATTTAGGCGCGATTACTCCCCAGACGACCTTTAAAGACGAAGGCTCAAGGGAAGCGGCGGGCTATAGAATAAAAAACTTCAGTGAAAAGATATTCGGGACTGTAACTATGTCCCAAGTTCTTGAGAAGTCCATCAATACCGGAGCGATGTATGTGCAGGACATCGTCGGCGATGATAACTTCTTGAACTACATAATTAATTTCGGTTTTGGACAAAAGACCGGGGTTGATCTCCCGGGGGAAGTTTACGGAGGCATATCCAATCTTTACAAAGGCAGGAAGATCAACTTTTTGACGGCCTCGTTTGGGCAGGGTATTGCGGTAACGCCTCTTCAGCTCATCAACGCATATTCAGCCATAGCCAACGGCGGTAAGTTGATGAGACCGTATGCGGTTGAGAAGATAATTAAAGAAGGTGGCAGTGAAGAAATGACACAGCCGGAAATAGTCGCTATCCCCATATCGGAGAAAACCGCCGCGAAACTTAAATCAATGCTGGTTAGCGTCGTTGACAACGGTTTTGATAAAGCTCGAATAAACGGTTACGATATAGCCGGAAAAACAGGAACGGCTCAAATACCGGACGGCAAGGGCGGTTATCTTGATAATGAATATATACACAATTTTGTGGGTTTTGCTCCTGCCTTTGACGCCAGATTTGTGATATTGATAAAGATAGACAGGCCCAAAGGCATCACTTTTGCCGCAGACAGCTTATCGCCCACGTTCAAGGAGATAACGCAATATCTGTTGAATTATTACGGAATACCGCCAACGAGGCGTTAATTATATGAACGAATTAGTCAAAAAAATAATTATATGGAAAATTAATTTTATAGCCCGAATGTATTTGTGGCGTTTTAAGCCGATGATAATTGCCATTACAGGGAATGTCGGCAAAACGTCGACTAAGGAGGCGATAGCCGCCGTTTTAAGCAGTACCAAAAAAGTCCGTTCCGGAAAGGGTAATTTAAACAACGAGTTCGGCGTACCCTTAGCAATTATCGGCGGATTTGATGAAGAATATTATGAACAAGGATCATCGCCGTGGTTTTGGTTTAAAGTCGTTGTCGTTGGTTGTTGGTTGTTGGTTGTTGGTCGAAACTATCCCGAGATCTTAGTTCTTGAATATGGGGCAGATAAGCCGGGGGATATCAAAAGGTTAGTGAAGAAATTCAAGCCTCACATCGGAGTTGTCACGGCTGTGGGAGAAATACCGGTTCACGTTGAATTTTTCTCCGGCCCAGAAGCGGTGGCGAGAGAAAAGTCAAAATTGGTAGAAGTACTTGAAGCGACCGATTATGCTATCCTAAATTCCGATGATGATATTGTGCTGGATATGAAAAAACGAACAAAGGCAACGGCGCTCACTTATGGATTTGGAGAAGGGGCCGAGATAAGGATATCCAATTTTAGCTACAAAACGGATAACAATATACCGCTTGGAATAAGTTTTAAGCTTCATTATGGTCCGAACAGTTTCGTGCCCGTAAACGTGATAGGTTCACTTGGCCCGTCGCAAGCGTATGCCGCCGCCGCCGCGGCGGCGGCGGGAATCGCAATAGACATGAACCTGGTCGAGATAAGCGATGCCCTTTCGCACTATAACGGACCGAAAGGCCGGCTTAAGATATTGGCCGGTATCAAGCGTTCCTGGCTTATAGACGATACTTATAACGCATCCCCAGCTTCAACTCGATTGGCACTAAGCGCGTTAAGAGAACTGCCGGCCAAAAGACGCATTGCCGTGTTGGGAGATATGCTTGAGTTGGGCAAATATTCTGTTCAGGCGCATCAGACGGTAGGGGACTTGGTGGATGGCTTCGTTGACATATTGGTATGTGTCGGCGCAAGGGCTAAGTTCATAGCCGATTCGGCGGCAAATCAAATGCCGAAAGGAAATATCTTTGCCTTTGATACGGCAGATATGGCAAAGCGTAAAGTCCAGGAGTTGGTAAAGGAAGGCGATTTGATATTAATAAAGGGCTCGCAGGGAATGAGGATGGAAAGGATAGTCGAGGAGATAATGGCGGAGCCGTTAAGAAAAAAAGAACTTCTTGTCAGACAATCCAAAAAGTGGCTTTCCAAGTGAATTAAAACGTGTTAAAATATTTAGACACTTATGCCGCCATCGTCTAGCCCGGTCTAGGACACTGGTTTCTCAGACCAGTAACACCGGTTCAAATCCGGTTGGCGGTGCTAAATATGAAGATTTGAGGTTGTTGGAAAATTTTAGATAAAATATGATATGCTATTTATGATATAATACCGGTATTCTGCGATACGGTATAGCTAACTAAGGGGAGGGTGTTATGAATTTCGGAAGGTTCTTTCTGTTAACACTTCTTCTTGTGCCGGCAACTGTCTTTGGGCAGACAGCGCAAGAGAAATATCGAGAAGCCAAAGCGGCAGAATTTCGGAGCGACAACGCGACTGATCACAACAAGCGCGAAGCCCACATCAGTCAAGCATTCGGAGCGATCGTCGAGGCCGTTGTAGCTGACGTGAGGTATGTCAATGCGTTTGCAACGATCACTCGAAAGTACGTTGCTCGTCTATCCAGCCATACCGATTTCTATTGGTACATCACCGATGGGATCGTGAAGGCGGGAGAGAAACGATCGGGCAACCCGGTTTTCAAAAGTCTTGTGGTTGATGTGATCAGGGGGTACAAGCAGATGCTTCTTCAAAAAGGCTTTGCTCCCGGAAAACCAATTTTTCAGTCAAGACAAGACCGTTTTCACTGCAACGTGCTAACTTTGGCTGAACAGATCTATAAGCTGTCGCGGCTCGCTTCTCCGGGATCTGCGGAGACAATTGGCTGGGGCAGATACGCCGCAGACGCATATATGACCAATTTTCGTGGATGCGGCGGAGAAGGTAGCGATATCGAGAGAGATCCGTTCAAAGCGTACTCGCTGTATTCTCTTGTCCAGTACAGGCCTGGTATGTACAGGACGGGGAAGATGATCGGTGATTTGTGGATGGAGAAGTACATCTTCGGCGGTTCAGATTTCGAGGGCAATGGATCGTACGATCCAGGCCACCGTCCTTACTTTGACATGGCCATGCAGTTTTATCGAGGCGGGGGCGTAGCCAGAAACGGAATCGGAATCCGGTCCACCGTTCTTCGCAACCTGCGTCGAGCAGAAGAGTACGGATATCAGCGAGCAATTGACGTCGCTCAGAAGACGCTCGCTGAATTGTTCTAACTCTTTGTTTAAGTCCAGCATTGCTGGCAAGCCCTCACTGCAACGTGGGGCTTTCGTTTTAACGAAGGAGAATTGGTTCCGACACAGTTAAGTTAAACGGTACATTTAAATTTTTTGTTGTGTTGACAGAATCTCAAAAAAGGACTAATATTTAGCGACTATGACATTTGCGGTAATAAAAACAGGCGGGAAACAATATAAAGTCTCTGAGGGTGATGTTTTGATGGTAGAAAAACTAGGCCGAAACGACGGTGAAGTTGTGTTTGAAGAAGTGCTTCTTGTTGTGAACGGAGAAGTGAAAGTTGGCAAGCCAATCGTTTCCGGCGCCAAAGTAACGGCCAAAATTTTGGAAGAAGGGAAAGGCAAAAAGAAGATGGTATTCCGCTACAAATCTAAAACCCGCCAGCACAAAAAGAAAGGACACCGTCAGCCGTACACAAAAATTCAGATAATAAAAATAGAGAGCTAAGCTCTCTATTTTTATTGCATTTTTAATTTCTAATTTTAAATTCCCAATTTCTAAAAACTTTATGATGGCTTGTTTTAAAATTTTAAAATAGTAATCTTGGGCTAAGCTGTTTTTAACAAAAAGGCGGGGAAGTGCGTATAGTTATGTGCCGGCCTGACTATTTTGATGTGACTTATACGTTATCTACCAACAGATGGATGAATCCCAACATTCGCCCTGATCTAAATCTTGCCAGACGGCAATGGGAAAATCTCTACGAAAATTATAAGAAACATGGGGTTAAGGTTAGTGTGATGTGCGGTCAGCCGTATCTAAGCGACATGGTGTTTGTCGCAAACGCGGGCTTGCCGATAAGGAGCTATTTTATTATCACTAATTTTTTCCACGAAAAAAGACAGAGAGAAGTGCCTTTTTTGAAAACATTTTTTGAGCGAAGGGGACGATTAATAAATCTTAAGGATTCTATTACTTTTGAAGGGCAGGGAGACGCCTTGTTTATTGATCAACAGACCCTTTTGGTCGGTTGCGGTATTAGGACAAGCAAATATGTCGTGGATGCGCTATCCGATGTGGCCAAGATGATTGGCAGGCCGATCGAGGTGATTATGTTGCCTTTTAGAAAAATATCCGATTATCAAGAAAATGAGCTAATATTCTACCATCTGGATACTTGTCTTTTGTACCTTTCAAAAATTCAGACATTCCTTGTTTACCCGAGAGCTTTTCAAGAGGGAACGATTTCTGTTTTAAGGGAATTTGGCGACATTGTAGAATTAACAAGAGCAGAAGCAGAAAGTTTTGCGTGTAATAGTGTTGTTTATCATGATGTTATTTTTACTCCGCAAATAGGGCGTGGCCGAATGTATAATTTTCTGACTGATAGCGGATATACCGTAATGGAGCACGACATGTCGGAGTTCATAAAATCCGGTGGAGCTGTAAAGTGTCTTTCTTTAGAGATGTGGGACTGATTAACTATTTTCTGTAATCAAGCGCGTTTTTCAGCGTTATCTCATCGGCATATTCCAGATTTGATCCAGAAGCCAAACCGCGGCCAAGGCGTGTAATTGAGACGCCTTTTTTATTTGTAAAGAGATCTCTTAAATACAAAGCCGTTGTTTCGCCGGGAGCGTTGGGGTTGGTGGCTATGATAAGTTCAACTTTCGAATTTATGGATAATTTATCAAGCCGGTTCTCTAATTCTTTCATTCTCAAGCTGGCAGGAGTTATCTTGTCCAAAGGGTTTATTGCTCCGCCGAGAACATGATAAAGGCCCTTGTATAATCCCGTTTTCTCTATTGACTCAAGGTCGGTCACTTTTTCTACCACCATTATTTCGCCTTTGTCTCTCTTTGTGTCATAGCAGATGTGGCAATGAGAATTACCCGTCTGTGCAGACGGGTCGGAAATATTAAAACACTCACCGCAAAAACCGACATCACGCTTAAGATTGCTTATTGATTCTCCTAACTCTCCAAGATTCTCTTCCGGCCGTTCAAGCAATGCGATAACAAAGCGGGTGGCTTGACGCGGACCAACGCCCGGTAAACTTTGGAACAACTTCACTAATTGTTTAAATTTTTGATTCATATAACACCATGAGTTAGATGGCTTCTCCCATTAGAAATTCATCAGTATGGAATTTATCTTGGGTTTTGAACTTTAAACTGTAAGGATCTACTTGGAAATCTATCTGGCCGGTGGGACCGTTTCTGTGTTTGGCAATTACAACTTGAGCTTGGTTTAATTTATTTTCTCTCTTGGCTTTTTCAAAATTGGTCTTATCGTCTCTGTGTATGAATATCACCAGATCGGCGTCCTGTTCTAGGCTGCCACTGTCACGCAGATCGGATAGACGCGGTTTGTGGCCTTCTCTTTGCTCAACCGCGCGGGATAACTGGGAAACCGCCACTATCGGTATGTTCAATTCTTTGGCTAGTCCTTTTAGTCCTCGCGATATTTCCGTTACTTGCTGGACCGGACTGTCATAATTTCTCCTTGAGGACATTAACTGAAGGTAATCAACTACCAGCAATCCTAACCCGCGCTCTGACTGCAGTCTTCGTGCCATCGCTCTCATCTGAAGTATGTTGGGCGACGGCGTGTCGTCCACGTAGATAGGCAGAGAACGAAGCGTTTCGCAGGCGCCTGCCACGTCCTGAAGTTCTTCGCCCAGTTTTCCGGTTCTAAGATGATGCAAGCTTACTCCTGACTCCAACGCCAGAAATCTATCTATTATCTGGTCGAGCGACATTTCCATACTGAATATCCCGACAGGGATATTTTGTTTTGCCACATTCAAGGCCATATTGAGCGCAAACGCGGTCTTTCCGACTGAGGGCCTGGCGGCAAGTATTATGAGATCCGATCTTTGAAGTCCGCCAAGAGTGTCGTCCAATTCTGGAAAGCTGGTGCGGCAGCCGCGTATTTCATCATGCTGACTAGTGATCCTATTCATTGCCTCATCAAGAATAAACTTGTCTAACGGCAGGAAGGTTTTAGTTAGAGACCTACTGGAGACCGCAAATAGCTTTTTTTCCGCTTCATCCAACAAGTTGTCTACGTCGTCATCTTCCTGGTAGCCAAGGCCGATTATGTGGTGGGCGGTATCTATTAAATCACGAAGCATTTTTTTCTTTTGGACAATCTTGGCATATGAACTTGCGTGGGCTGATGTCGGAACTGAAGAGGCAAGAGACGAAATGTAGCTGATGCCGCCGACTTCGTCTATCAATTTCATCTCCTGGAGTTTGTTGGAAATGCCTAAAAGGTCTATCGGCTCACGTTTTTCAAACAAAGCAAAAACGGCCTTATAAATATTTTGATGGGTTTTGCTGTAGAAATCCTCCGGCCGCAAAAAATCAGCAACTTTATTTATCGCTTCACGGTCTATGATAAGAGAACCGAGCAATGATCTCTCGGCTTCGATGTTCTGCGGAGGAAGTTTGTTTTTATCAATTAGCTCCATTACGGATTACGGATTACGGATTACGGATTTTTAAAATTCGCAATTAGTAATTCGCAATTTAACAATAATAAAGTATATCTTTTATTTTCAGAGATAATCAAGTTTTCTAGTGGATTAGTTGTGGGAAAACTCAAATTTTTGACGGTCTCAATAAATTAATGTATAAATAATCAACATAGTTCTTAATAAGAGGCGATTTATGGATTACGGAGGGTATATTGTAATAGCGATTCTTGTGTTAGCTGCAGTATTTTTCGCACTAGCTCTTTATAATCAAGGAAATACAAAAACACTTAGCTTTATGTCTTATGGACTAGCGACCCTGTTTCTGGTTGGAACTATTGTTTATTGGATGTCTCCGTCGCCAGACTTACGGATCTCATTGTTTTTAATTTTATTTTTGTCAGCAGTTTATCTGTGGTTTTATAGAGGGTCTATTTTTTAACAACTAGTGGCCCGTAAATAGTATCTTCAACTCTCCAGCCTAGATCTTCGATCTGGGCTCTTATATTGTCAGCTTCTTTCCAATTCTTTTCTTTTCGGAGTTTCTCTCTTTTTTCAATGAGGTTCAGGATCTCATCCGGGGCTTCTTTCTGTTCAGGGGGAATTATTTCAAGCACGGAATCAACTTCTTCTACAAATTTCTTTGTATTTTCTACGCTATTTTTGTCTAAAGAGTTGTTGGCGAGGGGGATATTTAAGTCTCTTATTAGGTCGAATAGAGTGGCAAAAGCTTGAGGAGTGTTAAAATCATCATCCATTGCTTCAAAAAATTCTTGCCTTGCTTTTTCTACCCGTTTTTCGTAATTCTTTTTTTCCGCACCCTTCGTTCTTTCCGTGTTTCCGTGATGTAGTTTTTGTACAAATTCATATATTCGTCTTACCCCCGCCTCTGATTGCCGAAGTATCTTACCGCTGAAATCAAGAGGCGAGCGATAATACCCGCTAAGAAGGTAGAATCTCAGGACCTCTTTGGGGTATTTCTTCAGAAGCTCATGGACTGTTTCAAAATTATCCAGCGATTTGGACATTTTCTGTTCTTTGCTTACCACGAAAGCAACATGCATCCAATATTTAACAAATGGTTTTTTGCCGGAGACAGATTCCTGCTGGGCAATTTCGGCTTCGTGGTGGGGGAATATTAAGTCCTGACCACCGCCGTGGATGTCATATTGCGGGCCGAAGTATTTCTCGGTGATGGCAGTATCTTCAATATGCCAGCCAGGTCGGCCAGTACCGAATGGTGCCGGCCAGGATGGATCGTTATCCCGGGAAAATTTCCACAAAGCGAAGTCTCCACGATTGCGTTTCTTGTCGCTGTCGTCTATTCGAGAAACGGCGTCATCGGCCATGCCGGCAGTTCTACCTGACAGCTTGCCGTAATCAGCAAAAGTGGACAGGTTAAAATAAATGCCGTCGTTACCGATCACATAAGCATTTCTTTTGTCTAATAAGGTTTGAATCTGCTTAATTACTTCTGGAATGTGGTCGGTAGCGTTCTTGAATTCTGCAGACGTAACATCCAGCGCTTGCATGTCTTGCTTGAAGATCTCGGTGTATTTTTGGGCATATTTCAGCGGGTCGGCGTTATCTTTCTGTGCCCGCTCGATGATCTTATTGTCTATGTCGGTGATGTTCTGAATGTAATCAACTTTGTATTCTTTGTATCTAAGATATTTAGCAACAACATCAAAAAATACAAAAGTTCTCGCATTACCGATGTGGATATAATCATAAACCGTCGGTCCGCAGACGAACATTTTAATCTTGCCTTCTTCACGAGGCAGAAACTCTTCTTTCTTGCCGGAAATTGTATTCAAGATCTTTGTCATGAGAATAATGATGTATTGGCTACAAACAATACTATTATAGCCAAGCTCATAATAACAAGGGCCAGGTATCCTATAAAGTTGGACGTTTTTTTATTTACATTAGGGCCGACTATGGCCGGGTTGTTGGCCATATGGAGCAACGTGGCTATCAGAAAGGGAGCGACTATGCCGTGAATTATAGAAGTCCATATGAGGGCTTTCACGGCGCTTATGCCGAAGTAAGGTATTGCCATACCGACCACTGTCGAGATTATTATAACAACGTAAAACTCCTTTGCTTTTGAGAACGGTCTGTCTAAACCGCTTGACCAGCCGAATATCTCAGACATTACGTAAGCCGAAGAGCCAGCCAATATGGGAATTGCCAGAAGGCCCGCGCTTATTATGCCGAGAGTAAATAAAATATAGGCATAATCGCCGGCCAAGGGGCGCAATGCTTCTGCCGCATCTTTAACAGTTTCTATATTATGTATACCGGCGCTGAAAAGCACCGAAGCAGTTAGGGCGATTATAAAAAAACCAATAAAGTTGGAGAAGATCATACCGATTCTTGTGTCGCTCACAGTTTTTCTTAATTCGTTTCTTGTTACTATTCTATACTCACAAACGAGCGGTTTATCGTCGGTATTATTCTGAATTTTCTTTTCCTCTGCCTCTTCGCTGGCCTGCCAAAAGGCCAGGTACGGAGAAATAGTCGTGCCTAAAATGGCGACAATCATCAGGATACCCTCCTTGTTAAATGGCAGAGCCGGGATAAGAAGTTGTTTCAGTATCGACGGCCAATTGTCTACCACCATTAATCCAGCGATGACATAAGCGAACAGCGATATCGCCAGCCATTTGAATATCATCACTATTTTTCTGTAAGGGAGGATGATTATTAAGATAAGTATCAATATGACAATCAGCCAAGACAAAAGCGTGGTCGATCGGGGTGTCAGTAACTCTACTGCCGATGCCATACCATATACGTCGGCTCCTATGTTGAACGTATTAGAGATGATAATTAACGTAGAAATAAAAAAGAGAAGCGTTTTAGAATAGTATCTTTTGATATTTCCTGTTAGGCCGCAGCTTGACGATATGCCGATGCGCGCACTCATTTCCTGAATGACAACCATAAGCGGCAGAGTATAGAGCATTGTCCAGATGGCAGATAAACCCAAACGAGCGCCGGCTGCCGCATAGGTGATAATTCCCGAAGGGTCGTCATCGGATGCCCCGGTTATCAAACCGGGTCCCAGCGATTTCCAGAATTTTTTAACCTTTGACGTCATAACACTTAAATTTTAACATACACTTGGGAATTTACCATTGACGCGAAATAGTCCGGAAGTATAATACGAGTTGGCAGTGTTGACATTAGAGTGCCAATTTGATAAAGTATTGATATGATTACCGATAGGCAGGAAAAATTATTAAATTTCATAATTAAAGAGTATGTAAAAACTGCAAAGCCAGTGGGTTCGGCTCTTGTAGCGAAAAAGGGCGATTTTTGTCTGGGCCCCGCCAGCTTAAGAAGTGAAATGTGTGAATTGGAACAAGCCGGGTACTTGAGTCATCTCCATACTTCTGGCGGCAGGGTGCCTACGGACAAAGCCTATAGATATTTTGTAAACAACCTTATTCGACATGAGGATTTCGAACCGGCGGCAAACGAAAAAAGAAAGATAAGAACAGTAATAAGCTCCGCAGAAGACCCTCGCCGATTAAACAAGAATATTGCCCAGATGCTCTCCGAGCTATCCGATAATGTAGTTATTACGAAAATTATGGATGACCCCGACTTCTATAAAGTTGGTCTCGCAAGCTTGTTTGAATTTCCTGAATTCAGAGAGATGAACAGGATCTTTGAAGTGACAAATCTATTTGATAGATTTGAAACGATATTTGATAAAATAGAGAAACATTTCTTTTCGCAGCTTGAGGACGAGTTCCAGCTTTTTATCGGCAATGAAAACCCGCTTGGCCATATCAAGGACGAAACGATGATATTAGCGAAATATTCTTTGCCCGACGGATTGAGAGGTTCACTAACGATGATAGGACCGACAAGGATGAATTATGAGAGGAACATTTCTTTGGTTAAATACACTACGGATGAATTAAATAAATTAGCGGATACAATATGACAGAAGAAAACAACGATCAAAAATTAAATAAATTAGATAAGTGTCAAAAAGAAAGAGACGAGTATCTGAACAACTGGAAGAGAGAAAGGGCTGACCTTCTGAATTATAAAAAAGAAGAGATCAAGCGACTGGAAAAGTTTGGTAAATTTGCCAACGAAGCCGTGATCCTCGAGGTGATAAATGTTATTGATGATCTGGAAAGAGCAACGAAAGAGATAAACAACAATGGCTTGGATCAGGTATTGAGCAAATTCCAGGACTTGCTGAATAAATATGGCGTGGAAAGAATAAAAATAGAAGGCGTTTTCGATCCATTGTTACATGAAGCGGTCGAGGGAACGGAAGGAGATAAGTTGGAGGAAATTAGAGCAGGATACACGATGCACGGCCAAGTCATAAGGCCGGCAAGAGTCAAAATAATAAATAGACCAACGACCAACGACTAATGACCAACGACTTAATTGTTGTAGGTTGTGAGTTGTAAGTTGTAGGTCAAAATTTTACATGAGTAAAATTTTAGGTATCGATCTGGGAACAACTAATTCGGCAATGGCGATAGTTGAGGTCGGTCAGCCGAGAATATTGGAAAACAAAGAAGGGATGAGGACAACTCCGTCTATAACCGCCATGGGCAAGAATGGAGAGCGTTATGTCGGTGTTACCGCCAAACGTCAGGCGGTGACCAATCCTAGGGATACTGTTTTTTCGGTAAAACGGCTTATGGGGCGTCGGTTTTCTGATGCCGAAGTTCAGCATGACAAAAAACTTCTTCCCTATGAAACTAAAAAAGGTGCGCAAGGCGATGTTGAGGTGAAAATGGCTGACAAATGGTACAAACCGGCGGAACTCTCGGCAATGGTGCTTCAGAAGTTGAAGAACGATGCCGAGGATCGTTTGGGGGAAAAGATTGCCGAAGCCATAATCACCGTTCCGGCATATTTTGACGATGCTCAAAGAAAAGCGACTAAAGACGCCGGAGAAATAGCCGGCCTGAATGTCAGAAGGGTTATTAATGAACCAACGGCCGCTGCTCTTGCCTACGGTTTGGATAAAAAGAAAGACGGGAAAATAGTCGTATATGATTTTGGTGGCGGCACTTTCGACATTTCCGTTCTTGAAATAGGCGACGACACGATCGAGGTTAAGTCAACCGGCGGCGATACTCACTTAGGCGGCGATGACATTGACCAGAGAATAATCAAATATTTTGTTGAGGAGTTCAAAAAAGAAAGTGGCGTAGACATCTCCAAAGACCAGTTGGCGTTACAACGCTTGAAGGATGCGGCCGAAAAAGCTAAACATGAACTGTCCAGCACTTTGCAGACAGAAGTGAATGTTCCATTCCTGACCGCCGATGCTTCAGGGGCTAAACATTTTAATATAAGTTTCTCCAGAGCAAAACTTGAAGAGTTGGTGGGCGACTTGGTTGACAAATCGCTCGAACTGACAAAGAAAACTGTCGAGGAGTCAGGATTTAAAATGTCTGACATAAATGAAGTTGTATTAGTTGGCGGACAGACAAGGATGCCCCTGATAGTTGATGGGGTCAAAAAGTTATTCGGCAAAGATCCTCACAAAGACATTAATCCGGACGAAGTTGTGGCTTTAGGTGCTGCCGTGCAGGGCGGAATTATGCAGGGAGAAATAAGAGATATTCTTTTGCTTGACGTTACGCCGTTATCCTTGGGCATTGAAACGCTCGGTGGAGTGTTCACGAAAATGATAGAAAAGAATACTACCGTTCCTACCTCCAAAACACAAACATTTTCAACAGCAGCCGATAATCAGCCGTCGGTTGAGATACATATTCTCCAAGGAGAAAGAGCGATGGCTCACGATAACAAAACGCTGGGCAAATTTATTCTTGACGGCATTCCTCCTGCGCCTCGGGGTGTGCCTCAAATTGAGGTGTCTTTTGACATTGACGCTAATGGTATCTTGAACGTTAAAGCGAAAGACAAGGCAACCGGCAAAGAGCAATCAGTCAGGATAGAGGGCTCATCCGGCCTTACCGACGAAGAGAAGAAAAGGATGACGGCCGACGCTGAGAAATTCGCGGCCGAGGACGCGAAAAAGAAAGAAGCTGTGGAAATTAAAAATCTTGGCGAGACACTGATATACACAACCGAGAAAATGGTGAAAGAAAACAGCGATAAGATTAAGGAAGAGGATAAGAAAGATATTGAGTCGAAAGTCGAAGATCTAAAGTCCAAAGTAAAGGGAGACGATTTAGAAGAAATTAAAAAGGCAACGGAAGAGCTGTCGAAGGCGGCGCAAAAGGTTGGAGCGGAATTATACAAGGCCGGGGCCGAGCCGCAACCGACACCGCCAAATCCAGAGCAAGAAATTCCGAAGGAAGATCCTCATACTGAAGAAAAGAAATAAAATTGCTGACTTCTAAAACGTACAAATTACTTGGTACTTATGTGTTGATTGCGCTTTTATCGTGGCAGTTCTTTAGGTATGTGGATTACGTGCTTAATGTAATAACGCCGGAATCGTTTTCGTTTGATTTTGAGGCGATTGCGGTGGTTAATTTTGTTGTTTTAGTGAGCGTTATTTCGCTGGCGTTGGCGATATTTACCCCGTTAGAAGTAGCTGCGCCACGATCCTCAGGACTCGCGACAGAGTTGCGAGCGCGACTTCTAATGGGGTTTAGAAAAAAGAGGTGGGCATTGGTGACTTCAGGTATTGTCGGTATAATTTTTCTTTTATTTTTCGAATGGACATATATTAATTTGGTCGGAGTGTTGATTGCGATGTCATTATTTGAATATGCAAGATTTGCCGGTGTTGAAGAAATTGACCAGTGGACGAAGATAAATTCAAGAACAATAGTTCGACGCGGCGCTACGGGGGTTGTTCTTGCGTTCTTTGTTCTTGTTTCTTTCGCGGCATATCAAAGCCCTGTGGCGACAGGGATTGCGGAAACGGAACAACTGCCTTCAGTCACTCAACAACTGATGAGATCTGTGGTTGATAGTGTAATCGGCAGTCAAATTCCAGCCGGACCGGAAAAAGAGGGTGTTATTAGTCAGGTCACTAATGAGACATTTCAACAAATCAACGGTATATTAAAACCTTACTTACAATACGCCCCGCCTCTTTTGGCATTTGGTTTGTTTCTGATATTGTGGGGTTTGAGCTGGATTTTCGTGTGGTTGAGTGTTCTGGTTGGGATGGGAATATTTTGGATATTAAAAAAGACCGAAATGATAAAAATAGAAGAGCGCGATGTTAAAGCTGAAATTTTGATAATATAGAAAGCGAAGCCCAGTAGTGAATTCTGAACTTTATTTGCCGAAGGCATTTCAGAATTCTACTACTGGGAAAACAAAAACGCCTTCCCGAAGGAAGACGGTGCCGGGACGCCCTGGTGCGTCTGATCCGGCCTTTCGCAGAAGGGGTTCTTGCCAACAGCCCACGGATACGCCACCGTGCGTACCATTCGTTGCTGTTGATCTTTTCCTTCTGGCCAGGTATCGGGACGGTACTCCGAAGTGCTCTTCGGCCGCGCTTTGCGCACAAGCCGCGCAACTTCGCAGCCGTCCCGAATTTCGAAAGAACAGGACCCGTTTTTGTCAATATTTAGCAGACCGTTGTCTGCCAGAGGAGCTGAGTTTAGGGTCGAACGGGCCCTACGAGCAAACACCCTTCTCAACCTCTGATACATTAAGTATATCATACCTTGCATAGTTTTGTCAATAGGGATATAATTTATGTCAAATAATCAAGATTTTAAGCCGATTTTAAGCCGAAATGTCTGATTTTAAAAAACTTTTGTTGAGAGGCAAAGCCGTTGTTTTTATTGATTGGGCAAATGTTCACGGTTGGGAGAAAACTCTAAAAAACAGTATTTCTCCGGAAAAACTTTTTGCGTACCTGTCGGAATACGAAGAAGTTAAAGATTCAAGATTTTACTTTGGTACTGATACTCACGAAAAATCAGTCGCATTTTTGGGAAGAGCTATAAATATCGGCTATGAGGTTATAACCAAACCGGTCAAGTACATTTTGGCTGGACAAATAGACGAACAGAAAATTTATCTAAGAAAGTGCGATTTTGATATGGAGGTTTGTATAGATGTTCACCGGTTGTTGAAAGATGGTTTTGAAAGTTTTATATTTTTTACCGGTGACGGTGACTACGCGCCGCTTTACCAAATGTTGACAGGTCTTAGAAAACAAGTGATTGTTGTGTATACAACTGGTCATCTTGGCAGAGAAATATGGGAGATGAAAAAGGGGATATTTAAGGTAGAACTTAAAAATCTTTCAGAATTTTAACTATAAAAACAATGTCCCCCCGATTTCTCGAGGGGCGTGATTGTTTTAAGTATAGCAGAACAGTATTTAGTGTCAAGTGGATAATAAATGGCAAAGGATTATTACACAATTTTAGGAGTGCCGCGGACGGCTACGCAGGACGAAATAAAAAAAGCCTATCGCAAACTTGCCCATCAACACCATCCTGATAAAAAGGGCGGGGATGAGGCAAGGTTCAAGGAAGTCAACGAGGCGTATCAAGTGCTTTCAGATCCGAAGAAAAAGTCGAGCTACGACAATTTTGGGTTTGCTTACAACGAAGGCGGTTATCAAAACGGCCAGGATTTTAATTACTCTGATATTTTCGGCGGAATGGCCGGTGGCGGTGGCGGGGGAATGGAAGATATTTTTGATGTTTTCTCCAATATGTTCGGCGGTGGCGGGGGATTTCAACGGTCTTACGAGAGAGAAGAAAGCATGAAAGGCGAGAATTTATATTTGGAAGTTAATATCAAGAAAAGCGACCTAGGCACGCAGAAAACAATAGAATTCGAGGCAATGGATAAATGCGGGGAGTGTGAAGGAAGCGGAATTGAAAAAGGATACAAAATGGCGACTTGCGAGACCTGCAAAGGCGCAGGACAAGTCCGCCAAACATCAAGAAACGCATTCGGATACTTCACAAGAGTCGGCATTTGTCATAAGTGCGGAGGTAAGGGTAAGTTCCCCGAAAAGAAATGCCACAAATGCTCCGGCGATGGACGAGTCAAGGCGAAAAGAAAACTGGACATTTTCATTCCCGAAAATCTTGAAAGCGATTACAACATCGCCATCCCCAAAGGCGGCAATGTCGGCAAAAACGGGCAAGCAGGGGACTTGGTAGTGCGGTTGAGAATTAAATAATAGTTGTGTTATTATAAGCAAAGTTCATGTTTTTATGAGGGAACAGTATGAAAGGAACCTTGGTCTTTGATGTTGACTGTGGTCCGGCCAGTTTTCTTGGTCATAGCCAGAAGTGGTGCGTGGATACTCCAAGCGGTCGATACCATCTTGAAAGTTTTATAAGAAGAGGAGTCCATTTGCCGGATTCGCCAAGAGTTGTTAAAACCACTCCTTGTGATAAAAGTTGCTTGAAATCCAACATCCCTGACGAAATATGGGAAATGGCTAAATCTCAAATTACCGACTATATTGTCGGTCTTTTTATTTCTTGTGATATACTTAATTTGTGGATGACATCTTATCCGTAATTCGGGGAGTTGATTTTTCTAAGTTGAGTGAAAATCTTAATCTAGGGCCGACGACTTTATTTGTCGGTTTGGCTTTGGTTTTTCTTATACTTTACGGGTTAAGCCTAGGTAAGACAAAGGCGCTTATATCGCTCCTCGGCATTTATGTCGCGCTTGCGTTTGACGCGGCATTCCCATACTTGGAACAACTTCACGACGCTCTGCCTATTGAAACGGAAATATACGCGACCAGATTAGTCGTGTTTATGCTGATGTATCTGCTTACTTTTGCCATTTTGAACAAATCTTTCGCCTCAAAGCGTCTTACACTCAAGGACTCATCAATAATATCCGTCGGCGTGATAAGTTTAACGCAAATAGGACTTCTCGTAGCGGTGATAACCAATATTATCCCCGATGAGATAATAGAAAAAATGCCAGAATATTTATCCGCATATTTTGCCAGCAAAGAGGCGCTGTTCTTTTGGATAATTATTCCTATTCTTATGCTTGTTTTTATGAGGAAAGGGAAAAGAAAAAACGCTGCTGATTAAAATCTATTGCCGTTTATAAAAAATAAAAATAATGATCAGTCAACCTTAGTCTCGACGGAGTGATTATTTGCCTTTCTCAACTCTCTCCGTATATTCTCCAGTTTCGGTATTGATGCGGACGATATCGTCTTGATTTATGAATAGCGGCACATTCACCGAAGCGCCGGTCTCTATTTTGACTTGCTTGACTCCGCCTTGGGCGGTGTCGCCTTTTATGGCTGGAGGGGCTTCCACAACTTTGAAATCCATTTTGACCGGAAGCTCTATGTCGATTATTTTTTCCTTGAACAAAATGGAATCCAGAACGGTATTCGGTTTTAGAAATCTGACCGAATCACCCAGAATATCTTCTCTCAACTCAAAACGCTTGGATGGGTCATTCTCGTTCGCAAACCAATATTTATCGCGATGGGCGTAAAGGAATTTCACTTTTTGTCTTGAGACGTTCGCTTCTTCAAAAACATCCGACTGGGCGAAATTTCTTTCCAAAACTTTGCCGTTCATAAGATTGCGCATTCGAACTTGTACTGTCGGCCGGCGCTGCTGCATTTTCAAATGATGGGTTTCCAAAACGACGTAGGGCTGGCTCTCGTATATGAAGAATGTTTTGGGTTTTAATTCGTTGACGCCAAGCGACATGATCGATTTATTTTAGCATATTTTTTGTAAAAGAAAAGAGCCGTTATAAACTCTGCCCCAGATTGTCTGTCAGTTTCCGTAAGTCCGGGGTTTCGGTAAGGACGTATTTATCGGTTAGGCGTGAAAGCAAGAGTTACCAGGAATATCAAACCTCCTGCGAGGACGATAGAAGGACCGGCGGGAATTGACCAAAAACCGGTCGCCAATATGCCTCCCAAAGACGCCAAAGCGCCGAATAGAGCCGCAAGAAATACATACTTTGAAATGCTTACGCTGACGTTCTTTGCGGCCGCGGCGGGTATGATAACCAGTGAGCCCATCAGCAGGGTGCCGGCCACCTTGAGTCCCAGCGCGACTATTAATGACACCATTATCAGGAAAAGAAAATTAATCTTATCTACCGATACGTTCATTGATTTGGCAAGGTCTTTGGATAACGTGCTTATCGTGAGGCCGCGGCGAATAAAAGAAATGATAACGACTATCGACGTGACGGATGCTAAAGTTATCAGAAGATCAGTCATAGTTACGGAAGATATATCGCCTAATAATGCTTCCAATAATTCATGATCCGGAACAAGCAAAATACCGACAGCCAAACTTAGGGCAAAGAATATCCCCACTAATGTTTCCGAAGGCAGCTCTGTTTTTCTTTCCAACGCCCAAATTCCTAAGGTTGCGGTAAATAACACGGTGAATGCTCCGAAAAAAGGATTCAAATTCCAAATTAGCGCCAAGGCAATACCAGGCAAAGCGACATGAGACAAAGCGTCGCCGACCAGAGACATACGCCTTAAAACCATAAAAGAACCAAGATAACCGGCGCCGATGCCTATCAGAATGGCAACTATCAGTTGTAATGTCAGCTGGTTCATTGATGTTCGTGCTTATAGAACTTCGCTTCTCCTCCGTATAATTTAACCAAAGCCTGTGGGTCTAGCACATCTCTTGGCGGGCCGAAGCATATCTTTTCTTTATTCAAACAAAGGACGCTATTCGCGTATTTATAAACGATATTGAGATCGTGGGATATCAAGAGAATGGTGAGCGCCATCTCGTCATTTAATTTTTTAAGCAGGTTATATATCGTCTCTTCTCCGCCAACGTCAATGCCGGTGGTCGGTTCATCGAACAATAATACATTGGGATTATCCAAAATTGCCCAAGCGATAAGAATTCTCTGAAGTTGTCCGCCGGAAAGCCAGCCTAGCCGCTGATCTAAGAGATGGTGTTCAATATGGTGCATATCGCTCTGCTTATTCTTGAGTCCTACTGATTCCAAGGCAGACCTAATTTTACCTTGATCCTTTGACTTCAGGCGGAGAAACTCCCTTGCGGTAAGAGGAAAGTCCTTTTCTGCGTTGAATCTTTGGGGGATGTAACTTATTTTCAAGCCGGGCGACCACTCTATTTTACCGAGATAGGGGACAAGACCCATCAAAGTTCTGAAAAGAACCGATTTACCAGCGCCGTTTGGTCCGACTATGGCGATGACATCACCCCTCCTTATCGAAAAACTGAGGTTATCTATGACCTTGTTGTCGTCAAAAGAGACGGTCAGGTTTTCTATTTTCAAAACGGACTCGTCCATTTGTTTAAAGTATTAAATTTATCATTGTTACGGTAGCGGAGGGAACCACTATGGAGATCAATATTAGTGAGAGATTAATCGCTGTTGCAAGGACAACCTTTTTACTTAATCCGTTAAGTAATATAATAACGGCGAGAAATACGATAAACAGGGCTATGTATCCTTGATACGCGGTATTCAGCTTGCTCGGCAGATCTAAGACGATTGAGAGTTCGGTTGGTTCCGAGACCGCGAGGATATTTGTATCTGTTGAAACATGTTGAAGTTTGACTGTATCTTGTTTGGGCGCGGAAACGGATGTTTTAATTTCTGATAAGTTATCATTGGCGGCGCCGGCTAATAATTCCGGCAATTCCGCGGGTATAACTTCCGCGGGAAGCGAGGTTGGCTGTTGTGTAATTGTGGGGCTTGGCTGGATGGCGATTTGTCGTATATTTGATTTGCCGAACATCTGAACGACTAAAACGCCGGTTACACCATTTATGACGGCTTTGCCAGTGGCTACTCCTATTTCATTGTAGTTCGTGTTCATTATATTTGCTCTGTGGCTGGAGGAGTTCATCCAGGCGGCAACGGTTTCATCCGCTCTTAAAAACCCCAATGCGAGGTTTTCCCCGGCGTGGGTATATTCGTAGTTGTTTTTTTCTATCCAAAACCACGGAGCAAGGCCTTCGGGATTATTGTGGGCGAAATAACCCTTGGCGATCATGTCGCTTAACTTTTCTGAAGCGGCGGCGTCAAGTTTGAAGTTCGCTTTAAGCGGGCTTAGATTATTGGCGGTTCTGACTTTGTTTGTTTCCGCTATTATTTCCTGGGGATCGAAGGGAGTTATTTGTTCCCAAATAGTCGCCAACTGCGGTCCGGCCAAAGGCAGAGCTACTTTTATAGCAAGCAAAAGGACAGCATTAAAAACAAGGATCTTTCTTATATTTACTAAATTTGTGAATTTTTGGGGTAATTTAGGCATATTTTTAAAACCCATCTCATTATACCACAAACTTGCCCTTGCGTAAATTATCATTTCGTGGTATAATTAAAAGTATCATGTTTTCTTATATAAAACCCGCGAAAATACCATATCAGGATTTACGCGTAAGTCCTACATATTTCAAAAAACCCGTTTTGGTCTTTTTTATTTTTGCGATAATCTTTGCGTTTTCTGGAACGCCTGTTTTTGCGGCCACATCGTTGGATATTAACGGCAATCCGGAGGTTCTGGTATGTGACGTATTAGGGTCTCTTGGTTTGGATTGCGGCGCTCCGTCACCTTCTGTAGCTCCGGTTAACGGCCAAGCAAATAATACTAATACTCAACCCGTAGCCACACCCGAGCCGCAACGGCAGACAAACCAGCAAGCGAACATCGGCAACGCGCTTCAGGCGTCTATAGCAAATGTCACAGTTAAAAGAAATGCCTCAAAGGATGAAGTAATGCTGGTGAGAATCTCTGCCGTTGGAACCGTAAGACCCACACTCGGTTTGGAAACAAACGACGCCATCTTTGAGATCATAAGAGGACAGAAGCACTTCATCCCGACGATTGACATCTTTTTTGATTATGGTTTTAATCTCGCGGCTGTCCAGAGCGTGACTAACAAAGATCTGGAACCCTTCCCGAGGACAAAAGTGGTTAATATTTATAAAAGCGGCAAGAATATTCATTATATCACCGAAGGCCACATGATACGTATGATACCGAACAAAGACGTATTTGCGTCATACGGCGACAGGGAAGAGGACGTCATTACCATAAGTAAAAAGGAGTTTAATTTTTACCCTCGCAATCAATATGTTTTCGTGGAAAATCCTTTAGCCCGGGATATCTTTCAGGTATCAGATGACGGTACAAAGAGGTATGTCGTTCCCCAAGTGGTCAAACGTTTAAGAATAACTCCGGACCAAGTGGCGCCGGTAAACAAAGAACAATTTGACGCGTATAATTATGGAGTCCCAATTATCTTCTAACGTAAAAAAAGAAAACAAAAGCATTACCAGGCACGTGTTAGTGTCACTGGTTTCATTATTGGTGGTCTTGTTAATTTTGGCTAATTATGGAAATATCATTGACCTGGCGGCTGGTTTGAGTTATGCTTTTTTCCCAAGTAAAATAATTTCCGAAAACGAGAGGTTAACGGCTGAGCTTCTGGCGTTATACGGTTCCAGCCCTATTGAATATTATGATAATAATGGCAGTTCGTCCGCGGCCGTTGTCATTTCTTCCGCTATTTCGGCTCAGTCAAACCGATCGTCCGGTCAGCCGCCGGCTTCAGAAAAGAACCCGTCGGGCGACTATGTATATATACCAAGTATTAATGTGGCCGCGCCTATTGTGGCTGGAACAGTGACTGATGCCGAAACCATATTGGCTCAACTTAAATATGGCGTATTAATGTATCCGGGTTCCGGCGCGCCGGGAAGTAATGACAGCACGGTAATTATCGGACATTCTTCTTCCAATATCCCGTGGCAAAAGTATGGCCGGGTGTTTTCAAAATTACCGGAATTATCAAAAGGGGATATGATAATTGTCAATTATCAGGGTCAAAAATATTCCTACAATATTACCCGGACCATGACGGGGTCGGTTGATAAGCTGGCGGCATTAAACATTCAAGACGACCTTGTTTTAGGGACCTGCTGGCCTATCGGGACGGATGAACAGAGAATTATAATAACCGCTACTCTGGCGACGCCTACTTGACATTAAATACAAAATTAGTATAATACGAGCCTAATCAATTATATGAATAAGGCGTTAAAAATACAGTTGGTCGTAATAAGTTTGATTTCTTTGATTTTTGCCGGCTGGTTTGGGGGGCCGTTTTTATCAGCTTCCACCGTTGATACCGGCTGGATAGACGCGACGCGTTTTACTGGTTCAGTTGACTCTTTTTGCGGAAGATACGGCGGAAATGTATGGGGACAAACCGGTCTTGAGTTTGCCATACCCGCTCACGAGCTTAATTTGCCGCCCGGTTCTTACTCAATAGACATAGAGGCGCATTACGGGTTTTATACGGATGATCCTCAAGCTCCTCAAAATAACGAGACAATGAAAGTTGTTACTTCTGTTGATGCCAAAAACATTCCTGATCTAAACGGAAGCGGCGGAGAAAGACCCGACAGAAACAGCTGTGTTCAGATCGCTCAAACCACTAATTTTTATCAGAATATAACGGGAACCCCGATTTTATACGAAAGCGGTTCCGTGGTCTTTAGAGGTCAGGACTCTAATTCACAAAGCATCACTATTTATAAAGTTAGGATCTATAGAACACCAACACCAACACCAACACCAACACCAACACCAAATCCTTCAGTATCTATAATTTCAACCCCCAACATAATTTGTCGCGGGGATAGCGCCCTGCTTTCGTGGTCATCCAATAATGCCACAGAAGCAAACATCCAAGGATGGGGACCGGTACCGGTAAATGGTGAGTTGGGAGTGACTCCGTTTGTTACCACAAACTATCGGATAGATGTGAGGAACGGATTCTTTGGACCGTCGGCTTTTTCCAGCGCCACTGTTGTCGTTAGACAGAATTGTAACGTTCCAACTCCAACTCCAACACCAACTCCGACCCCAACACCTACCCCAACCCCAGTAAGTATTTCTTTGAACGCTTCGAATTCGAGCATATGTTTGGGCAACTCGACTCAATTATCATGGAGTGTTCAAAATGCCACGAGCGTAATATTAACCGGCTTTGGTAATGTCGGTAATTTGGGAAATGTAACCGTGAGTCCAGCTTCCACGACTACTTATCAGATAACGGCTAGCAATGGCAACAGTGTAGACAGCAGGTCGGTGACGATCGGAGTTATCAGTTGTGATAATACAGTCATAAGTAATATACCGGATGTCAGTATTGATAAACTTGTTAGAAATATTACGACCAATACTTCTGAATTGGACTCTGTGTCGGCGCGGCCGGGCAATATTATTGAATTTATTTTGAGAGTTCGTTCAACTGGAAATTTTGAAGCAAAAGACGTCAGAATTACCGATTCTTTACCAGCCGTAATAACTTACTTAAGCGGCACCACAACCGTTAACGGAAGACAGATATCTGACCAAGGTAACCTTTTTAACGGCGGTATCTCGTTAGGCACATTAATTCCCAGCGCTACTTCTGAAATAAGATTTAGAGCGATAATTGGGGATACGGCCCCGGGCAGTCAATTGTCCGCCACAAACACTGGAACCGTTTTTGCAAGTAACGTCGGCTCCAGACAAGATGGCGCCAGTGTGGTTATTACCATGGGTATAGTTGCCGGCGCGTTAACGGTAAAAACCGGCTCCTCGGTAAACTGGCTGAATATCGCGCTGGGGGTTGTAGGCATCAGTATCGGACTCACTATGGTTGCTATCAGAAAACGCTCGGCCTTACTCTAGTTGTGAGATATCAAAGTCAGGATGACCGTTGAGAAACTCCCGAAAGGGAGTTTCTCTTTTGCCTTCGAGTTGAAGTGTCTCTATCTCAAGTTTGCCGTCAGCTAATCTCGCTTTTTTGATATTCAACACCTTGCCTTTCCACAAAGTCCAAGTACCCGGTTCAGGATTGAGCGCCCGTATCCGGTTATATATCTCTTGAGTGGATTTTGACCAGTCAACTCGGCCGTCCTCCCGCGAGAACATTTTTGTAAATGTCGCTCGGCTGTGGTCTTGCGGCGCTTGTTTAATTTCCCCGTTAATATATTTTGGCAAGGTTTCAATCAGCAGTTTGGCTCCCAGTTCTGCTAACTCTTTTTCTAATTCTTTATAATACTTTCCATTTTTCACTTTCCATTTTTCACTTTTTAAAATTGGCCCATGATCCATCTCTTCATCAACAACCAAAATAGTGACGCCGGTTTCTTTTTCTCCGCTTAGGATTGCTGTTTGGATTGGAGATGGCCCGCGGTATTTAGGCAATAGGGACGGATGAATATTTATGAATCCGTATTTCGGAACACCTAAATAACGCTTTGGAATTATTTTTCCATAAGCGGCGACGACACAAACGTCTGGGCTTAAAAGTTTAAAAGCCGCAAAGACTTCCTCGTCCCCCCTAAGATTATTTGGTTCCAAAACAAGAATATGTTTTTCAATGGCAAATTTTTTAACCGGAGAGGGGGAGAGGACTTGTTTCCGGCCCGCTGGTTTGTCGGGCTTGGTTACGACCGCAACAACGTCATAATTATCTTTTGCAAGAGTTTCAAGCGCCGGAATTGCGAAATCAGATGTGCCAAAAAAAATAATTTTGAATTTTGAATTGTCATTTTGCATTTTGATTTTCCCTCGGCCTGAGTTCGGGACGAAGGTTAAATTTTGCATTTAAGGTATTACGATCCCTGATCGTGATACCGTTCAAGTGGTCTGTTTCGTGTTGAAGCACGCGCGCCAGAAATCCCCGAGCCTTGAACTTTATTTTATTGCCGTTCTCGCCGACGGCTTTTATTCTTATCTTCCTAGAGCGTTTTATGGGCACCCAATAACCAGGCATGGAAAGACAGCCCTCTTCTGTTTCGCTGGCTTCTTTTGAGTATTCGGTTATTTCTGGATTTATAAAAACATCAGGTACGCTGTTTTCTTTCGCTAATTTCTGGTCTACGACGAAAACACTCAAGTCCTTTCCGACTTGATTCGCCGCCAAACCAACTCCGTTATTTTCTATCATCGCCTTTTTCATATCCGAAACCAGGTCTTTATAAAGGCCTTTTTTAATATCATCAACCGCCACCTTCTCCATATTTTTTGCCAGTATTTTGTTGGGAATTTTAGTAATTTCCATTAGAGAAATAATACCATTAATTTTAAGACAGAATCTAGTGTCCAATAAAAAAGTCGCTTATCAGCGACTGATTACCAGATCACCACAACTTCATAGCCGCCATCGCTCTCAAGTTCGTCACTTCTCATTCCATCACTTCAATGGCGGAATTCAACTTGAGCCCCCCTCTGCTTAAAATGATCGTAAACTATTTTCCGATAGTTCCAAGAGGCCTTGGCGATTGATTTGATTTATAATCACAGTACTGATAAATTTATCATATGATAAATTTATCAGTAGATAACAAATAAAAATTGACATGAAAAGAAGTCAAGCGTTTTCAAATAAACTGCTTAAGGTTCTGGTTGTCGGAGGAGTGGTTACTATTGCGGCGGTAAATCCGTTCTTTGGCCTTTTGGCCGCTAATGTAATTGAAGAGGAGTTGAGAAAGAGAAAATGGAAAAGGTTTAATGATGATCTTTATTATTTAAAATGCCGTGGTCTTATTAAAACGTATCAAAACCAGGACGGTTCCTATAGGGTAATATCTACTAACAAAGGACATCGCCAGGTCGCAAAGCACGATTTAGAGAATATTAAAATCAAGATTCCCCAAAAGTGGGACAGGTACTGGCGGTTTGTTATTTTTGATATTCCGACAGAAAAACAAAAGGGGCGACTGGCTCTGTTGTCAGGGCTTAGGCGGCTTGGTTTTATTAAGTTTCAGAAAAGCGTTTGGGCTCACCCATTTGAATGCAAGTATGAATTAGCGATGTTGGCAAAAACGTCTGGAATGGAAGAGTATGTTCACTGGCTTGTTTGCCGCGACACTTCAGCGGGCAATTATCTTCGCAACGAGTTTGAGGAAAGGAATACTATCAAACTGATAAGTTAACGAATTGGCTCAAATAACCGTCGTCCTTCTACTGACAAATTTATCAATTGATAAATTTGTCAGTAGAAATTGGATAATTTGGCAAGACGACGGTTGAGTGTTTACAATAGTGAACGCGGTTCGACGTCTATAAGCCATCCCGAGCCGGCATATTTTAGCAGATCGTTGACGCCTTGATGACCCTCTTTAACTTTCAAGAAAATATTATAAATATATAATCCCTTTTCTCTTTCTATGTATGCCGGAGTGGCCTCTATTATCTTTATCTCATTTCCCAAGCGCATTCTGGCGACAGCCATTTTAAGTTTTTCCGTCATTACTCTGGCTACGTAAGACGCCTTATCTCTGTTGGTGTGCCTGAATGTAAGCTTTATAAGCTTGAAAAACGGGGGATAGTTGAGAACTTCTCTTAACTTGAGCTCGTTGTCATAAAAATCGATATAGTCGCCCGCAACGGCTTTTTCGATCAACTTATTTTCCGGATTGTAAGTTTGGATTATCATTTTTTCGGGCGATAAATTTACTAGTTTTTCCATCTGATAGAACAAGTTTTCTTCCGACTTGAAATCAGGTATGTTCGTAAGCGCGTCCGCGTTAACGATGGCTATCAAGTCAAAATTGAGGTAAAAACGATGAGAAAAAATCATTTGGGTGGCGATAAGAACAGAGGCGCCCGGTTTTGATATTTCTGAAATTATCTCTTCCTCCTCGGTTTCGTTCTTTACAATATCTGTATCAAGCGCCAATACCGGCGATTTAATTCTGGCTGCGTTCAATGTTGTTTTTATAATATCATATAATTTTTGCGTACCGGCTGAACCAGTCATCTTCAGATTATGGTTCCCGCATATCGAGCAATTCCTGGGCGTCGGTTTCGATATCCCACAGTGGTGGCAAACCATTATCACTTCGACCGCTCGGTGTGTGCGCATAGCCACTTCGCATTGAGGACACTTGACGGCTGAACCGCAGTTGCCACATAGCAAGATACCGGCGTAACCCCGCCGAGGAGAGAAAACAAGAACTCTTTTATTGTTTCTGAGATAAGCGAGTAATTCCTGGTCCAACTTTTTGCTGATAGGCGACCAATTTCCGTTTTTCATTTCCTGCGCCATATCAACTATCGCTGTTTCGTATTGAGGTTTAACCTCAATATTTTGGGATTCGTAGAAACCGTTTTTAATTTTATAATAATTTTCAACGCCCGGAATGACCGATGTAAGGATAAGTCGGGCGTTATTAAGTTTGGCGACCTTGTGGGCCAGCATAACGGCATTGTACCTCGGCACCATATCGGATTTGTAAAATTCGTGGAGCGGATCGTCGATTACTATTAATCCCAAGTTTTTAAACGGCATATTCAGCGCTTGGCGTGTGCCTATGACGATGTCTGTTTCTCCGAACTGTGATTTCTGCCACGTATCGTAGAGTTTATCGTTCGGCAAGCCAGAGAATACGACAGAAGTTCTATATTTTTTTGAAAAATTCTCGGAGAAATAATTTATTGAAGTTTTTTCGGGAACTACTATCAGAACTTGCCCCGAAGCATCAATTGTTTCTTTTATCGGCGGCTCAAGACGCCTAACCAGTCCTCTTGTCTTGTAGACCCATATTTGTGGATAACCGACTTGCGATGTCGGCCTGTGGACAATTTCGGTGGGGATAGTTAACAGGTACTTCTTTTTGAAAGCAAAAGCAGGGAGGATGGTTTTGAGCGTGTAACCGAGAGGGGAGTAATAATACTTGGCGAGCCAGACGGCAAGCTTCAGTTGGTAATCGCTTATTTGCGGCGTTTCATAAATGACTTTTGTAATTTTCTTAATTTGAAAGTCAACCTTTTTTAATGATAATTTTTGTTTTTCAAGAGAGTTAGAAGACGCTACAACAGCTTTTATTTTTCTATTGTTAAGTAAAATTTCTACTATCGCTCCTTTTGGTAATTCATCCCCATGAAAATAGCTCAATATTTGAGGTATGTTAGGCGGAATAAGAGTAAGTGGGATTACTTCGACGATATACATAAAAGCGCTTTTGTTTTAAACATATCATAAGGTATAATTAAAATCATGAAAGTGAAAGTCCGCGTAGCTCCATCACCGACAGGATTTTTGCATATCGGTACCGCGCAGTCCGCGCTTTATAATTGGCTTTTTGCTCGTAGAAACGGTGGGGAATTTTATTTACGCGTTGAAGATACCGACAAAGAACGCTCGACTAAAGAATACGAGCACGGCATTCTCGATGCCTTAACTTGGCTTGGCTTGCGGTGGGATGGTGAGATTATCCGTCAAAGCGAAAAGGGAATTGCATATCGCAAAGCGCTGGAAAAATTAATCACCGAAAAGAAAGTATTCTGGTGCAAGCACACAAAGGAGGAGCTAGAGTCAGAACGCAAGGACCAAGAATTAAAAAAAGAACCCCCGCGGCACGTTTGTGATCAAAAAAGGGATTCTGGGCACTATGTTCACTATCCAACTTCAAGTCCTGGCGCAGGGTGGATATTGCGTTTAGCCGTAGACGAAAACTCGGATCGTAAAATTGTTTTCGACGATATTATTCGGGGACCTATTGAATTTAAAGCGGCGCTTTTGGGCGATTTTTCAATCGCGAAGTCATTAAATGAGGCGTTGTATAATTTCGCGGTCGCAGTGGATGATTCTGATATGGGCATTACGCATGTTATCCGAGGAGAAGATCATATTTCTAATACGCCCAAGCAGATACTGATATACGAGGCGCTGGACAGAACGTTGCCCCAATTCGCTCATCTGCCCCTGATACTTGCTTCCAATCGCTCAAAACTTTCCAAACGCCACGGAGCGACCTCTGTTGTTGATTTTAAAAAAGATTATCTTCCTGAGGCGCTTTTAAATTTTCTCGGTTCTATGAGTTATACTTTTAGCAAGGAAATATTAACCAAAGAAGAAATGGCGAAAGAATTTGAGTTGAAAAAAGTACACAAATCGGGGGCAGTGTTTGATGTTAAAAAATTAAACTGGATTAACTCGCAATATATTAGAAATTTAGAAATTGAGAAATTGAGAAATTTAGTTGGTATTAAGGAGATACCGGAAGCAGCATTGCCATTAATTACGGAACGATTGGAAAAATTGTCTGACGTTCAAAATTTTGATTATTTCTGGAAAGAGCCTAAATATGAAAAGGAGTTGTTAAAATGGAAAAAATCAACATTGGAAAAATCTGTGGAAACTTTGGCTGAAGTCAAAAAAATATTGGAAAATTTTGATTTTTCCGCCAGAAGCGGACCGGCCTCTGGCCGGGAAAAAGATGAATTAAGGAAATTATTAGACGGATTTTCCGAAAAAGCGGGAGACAGAGGCCTTGTTTATTGGCCATTAAGAGTTGCATTGACTGGTCGAGAAAAATCACCTGATTCGGCTGATATCGCATTAGCGTTGTCCAAAAAAGAAGTTTTGAAACGTATTAGCATTGCGCTTAAAAAGCTAAGTTAGAATTTAAAATCAGAAGTGATAAATGAAAAACTGCAATTTAAAATCTAAATTTTTTAATTTTGAATTGTTCTTTTGTGTTTTGATTTTTGCATTTTGCATTTTAAGCACCCTGGGTGTTTATGCTCAAACCGACGATGAACGTATCGCCGAATTGCAAAATGAAATTGAGCGGCTTGAACAGCGGGCCGAATTATATCGCCAGAACATTGCCGGCGAACACGCCAAAGCCGACTCTTTAAATAAGGAAATATCCATTCTTCAAAATCAGATAAACAATCTCAAAACACAAATTAACATTACCGCTAAAAAAATAGACAGCGCTTCGCTGGAAATAAATAACGTGACCGACGAGATATATACCACTCAAGGCAGGATAGAATATAAGAAAAGCGCGATAGGAGAATTATTGCTGGAACTTTACCGTCAGGACAGAGAAAGTTTGCTCGTGGCGGTGATGAAAAATGCCAACATTTCTGATTTCTTGAATCGTATACAGCAGACTGCGAATATGGGGGGAAGCCTGCTTACATTAGTAGGCGATCTTCGCGACACTAAAGATGCATACGAAAATCACAAGTTTACACTAGAAGGCCAGAAGAATAAATTGGAAAACCTGAATCATCAACAGGTCGTACAGAAATCATCTCTGGACGGTACTCAGCAAGAAAAAGATAATTTACTGAAGATAACGAAGGGCAAAGAAGCGGAGTACAAGAAATTATTGGAAGAAGTGGAAATAAAGCAATCTCTGTTTTTTACGGAGATGAAAGAACTTGAGACGAAGATAATTCAGGGAGGGTTGTATATTCTTCGGGTTGAAGCGAAAGATCTGCCCAAGAAAGGTACAAAACTTTTTCAGTGGCCGGAGGATGATTACCGTATCACGCAAGGATACGGGTGTACGTCTTATGCCAGATGCGGTTCTCGGCGTGGTCCTTATGGCGGCGCGATCCACAATGGAATTGATATGGCTTCCGGTTACGGAAGCCCGATAAAGGTAATAGGCGATGGAGAAGTTATTGCCAATGGCACTAACGACGGATGGGGGAATTGGGTAGCCGTTAAACATTCTCCTTATGACCTGGTCAGTGTCTACGGCCACATGAGCGCATTTGAATTTGTCAGGGTCGGTACCTTCGTTAAGGCGAGGGATATAATCGGCTATGAGGGTACAACCGGATTTTCCACCGGCTCACATGTTCACTTGGGCATATATAAAGAATTTTTTACTTATATCAACGAAAAGAACAGCCAGTTATACTTCAACTATAACAACACAATAAATCCGAGAGACTACCTATAATAAATCAAAAATCAAAATGACAAATCAAAATTTAAAAATTTTGATATTGGGGGGTGGTTTTGGCGGAGTGCGTTGTGCCCTTGACCTAGAAAGGAAGATTGGCAATGAATCGGCGATAACCCTGGTAGACAAAAAGAGCTATCATTTATTTGTGCCGGCTCTATATGAAGTTGCATCCGCTTACGGTGTGAAAAGGGACCCTTTTGCTATCCGGCTCAAGAAAACTATTTGCATCCCTTACCTCGATATTTTTTCCGGCAAGAAAGTCAATTTCATCCAAGCGGAAGTATCCGCAATCGATCTGGAAAATAAAAAAGTTGCCACAAGGGGAGGGGAGATACTGGGTTACGATTATCTTGTGATTGCGCTTGGCGGTCAGGCGGATGATTTCGATATTCCGGGGGTAAGAGAGTATGCTTTCCAATTCAAAGATTTGGAAGATGCTCTGCTTTTAAATAAGAAGATAGATGAGCTTACCAAAGAAGTTGCGGAGGGTCGTAGGGAGCGCCCCATAAAAATAGCGGTTGTCGGAGCAGGATTTACGGGTATTGAAATTGCCGCTGAATTTGCTTGCTGTGTAAAAAAATTTTCTAGGATATGCGGTATTAAAGAACGATGCGAGAGGGTAATTCTTCTTGAAGCCGGACCCAGAATTTTACCCGCCGCATCTGACGGAGAAAGGAATGTAATCTTAAAACGACTTACCCGGCTGGGCATCGAAGTTTTGGAAGGAGCGGCAGCTGAAGAAATAGGCAGTAGTTATATAAAATTAAAGAATGGAAAACACTTGGACATTGACTTGGTTATATGGGCGGCTGGTATTCGTTTTCCCGATTTGCTGGAAAGAACTCCGGCTCTGCCGTTGACCGAAAAGCCCGCCAGAGGCGGGTCCGCCTCTGGCGGAAAAAAGATCAAAGTGAACAATGGTCTGGAATTGGTCGGTGTGCCCGGTGTTTTCGCGGTAGGCGATAATACCGAGTTCACAGATCCAAAAACAAACAAACCTGTTTCGGCACTGGCTTATGTTGCCGTAGATCAAGGCAAAATAGCCGCGAAAAATATATTAAGGTTGTTGGACCCCGCACCTTTTGAGCAACATTTTTTCGGTAGTTTTTGGCTGCAACTGCTCAAAAGGTGCGGGGTAGATAATAAAAAAGTTGTGGAATACAATCCATTTTACAGCGTTTGGATAGCTCCGATAGGCGGGAAATACGCCTTCGCGCATTTGTGGGGAGAGTTCAATGTTAAAGGTTTTCTGGGCTGGGCCTTAAGAGAGGCGGTGGACTTTAAGTATATGCTTTCTATTTTGTCGGTCAGAAAGGCGATTTCTATAATGTGGCAGGAGATAACTCTTTTTACAAAAAACGATTAAAGAATTATATCTACACAGTATTTATTATATTTAGTCAAGTTTGCTGGTCGGAGCAGGGGAGTAGTATAATTTAATTAGTGATCAGACCATCAAAAACCAATACTCTGATCGGTGTCGTCGTCCTGACCGGTTTTATGTTGTTAAATTTTAATTTTGCGGCGGGGGAGGAGTTAAATTTAAATTCCAAACCGTCTTTGAATCTAAATCCGCTTGATGCGGTGAATAGCGCGGGTATCGGCGGCATTAATGTCGGAGACATACTGGAGGCCTTTAAATTTAATTTTCCATTTGATCCGGGCAAGATAAACATAGATACGAATATACCTATAAGTCCTAAAGTGAATGAATCCCAGCAGATCTTGCCCGATATTGGCCTGAAACAGTTTCTGACCCCCAAAGACATATCTTCAGATGATCTAGCGGGGGCCATAAAAGCGATACTTACATTAGTAATACAGATATTCTTAGTAGTAATATCTGTAACATCACAGATATTGAAGCTTATATTGGGATTTCTTAGGTAAGAAATTGAGATTAATGATATTTAAAGTGCGCATAACCTACATTGTGCGTCGTACTATCAAAAACAAAACCGGCACTTCCCTGCCGGTTTTGACATATCAGCCTCGTTGTTGCCAATTATAAAATAAAATCTTACAATAAGTTTTACTTATCACTCTTCTAGTCGCTGTTGGCTAGTCGCTAGTGGCTAATTTATGCCTAAACTGATTTTCGATATTGAAACCGTTGGTGTTGAATTTGATTCTCTCGACGATAAGTCGCAAGAACTGCTTTTACGTTTCGCTGAAACGCCGGAAGATATTGAGGCGGTCAAAGAAGGCCTTGGCTTCTCCCCTCTTACTGGCCAGATCGTGGCGATAGGAGTTTTAAATCCCGAAACCGCTAAAGGCGCGGTTTATTTTCTTTCACAAGAGGAGAAAATTGAAAAACAGGAAAAAGATAGTGTCCAATATATTCCCCACAAAAGTGAGAAGGAGCTCCTAAAGAGCTTCTGGGATGCTTCGGCTCATTATGACCAGTTCATTACATTTAACGGACGCAGTTTCGACGCGCCGTATTTGATGATCCGCTCGGCAATAAATAAAATAAAACCGGCAAAGAACCTTATGACATACAGATATGAATCGGAACAATATGGCAAGATCATAACACACCTTGACCTGCTGGACCGTCTGACCTTTTTTGGCGCTGTCAGAAGAAAGGGCGGCTTACACATATGGTGCCAAGCATTCGGTATTGAGAGTTCTAAATCGAAAGAAATATCAGGCGAAGATGTTGCTCGGTTATTTAAGGACAAAGAATATATGAAAATCGCCGAATATTGTTTTGATGATGTTATGGCGACGGAAAAATTATACGAATATTGGGAGAAGTATATCAACATCAAATAAAACTTGGTTTTATTTGATGAATTTCTAAATCCTAATATCTAATTTCTAATAAAATTTACAATGCTTCAATGTCTAATATCTAATTTGGTAATTTGGTATTTCATTAGAAATTAGGAATTAGTAATTAGAAATTTTCTAAACTTATATTATGAACTGGTACAAAGACAAACAAAGTTTTATGGACGCGAATGGTTATGACATAAACGGCATTTGGTATCCTCGCGTGACGGCCATTGTTGGTATAAAGGCCAAACCGGCTTTGTATATGTACTATGCCGCCTTGCCTGACTTTAAGACCGGAGAAGCCATTAAAGCCAAATCCGCCGAAGAAGGGACTCTTCTTCATGAGACCGTTGAAGCAATCTTGCGCAAAGAGCCGGTAGTTATCCCCGACTCCGTAAAACCGGCCGTTGCGGCATTTATGGATTTTTACGGACAAAATGAATTAGTTGCTCATAAAGTTGAGGAACGCGTGGTGAGCAAGAAGCATCACTTTGCCGGCACGATGGACGTTCTGGCTGAACTGAACGGCAAACTTGGCGTTTTGGATATTAAAACATCAATGGCGATATATCGGGATTATAATGTGCAGACATCGGCGTATATAGAAGCGTTAAGAGAAGACCCTACGATGCCTCCCCTGACCCGTTGGATATTGCGTCTTGACCAATCAAGGCATTGCTTGAAATGCCCGGCGACTATGCGGGACAAGGGCGGGCGAGAAAAAATTCGCGGCGAAAAAATAAAATGTGAACACGAGTGGGGCCCGATGCAAGGCGAAGTGGAGTTGAAAGAACTTACTACTTTCGATTCGGATATCAAAGCCTTCCTCGCCTGCAAGTCCCTCTGGGAATGGGAGAATGAGTACTGGTTGAGTAAAATAATATAAATGCTATTGCGAGGCTAACTGTTATCAGAGAGCACCGCAGGTTTGAGCGGGCTGGTTTCTGAACATAGTGAAGGAGAGCGAAAACCGGAGAATGAGTCAGGAATTTCTGCTGGGAAATTCCTGACGTCTCAATGATAATTCTTGGCTGAGCGGTTTTATTGAGAAGCCGAACTTCTGGTGGCTTTTACCCTGCCATTTTCAGTGAGATATCTTTTTCTCAAGCGGATATTGTTTGGAGTCACTTCAAGATATTCATCGCTCTGCATAATTTCCAGTCCGGTCTCAAGGGTTATCGGAGACGGAGGGACGAGAATTATATTTTCATCCGAGCCTGAAGCCCGCATATTCGTTAATTTTTTACCCTTGATAGGATTTACGGCCATATCGTTTCCTTTTGACACGTCGCCGATGACCATACCTTCGTAGACTTCGGTATTCGGTCCGATGTATAGCTTGCCCCTGTCCTGAAGGTTGTATAACGAAAAACCAAGCGCCTTGCCGGTTTCCATAGAGACCATAGAGCCGACGCTTCTCTTTTTTATTTCCCCGGCATAAGGGCGGAAACCGATGAAATGGCTTGCGAGTATCCCCTCGCCTTTTGTGTCTATCATAAACTCATTTCGGAAGCCCAAAAGGCCGCGTGTCGGTATCTCAAACGTGATCCGAACCTCACCGTGGCGTTGTGCCATATTCATCATTTTGCCAGCTCGCTTGCCGAGTTTTTGTATAACTACTCCGGATAGATCTTCAGGAACGTCAATAAGCGTCTCTTCAAATGGTTCGGCGCGCTCACCATCTATTTCTTTGATAATTACTTGTGGCTGTGAGACCTGAAGTTCGTAGCCCTCCCTTCTCATATTTTCAAGCAGGATGGCGATGTGGAGTTCTCCTCGGCCGTAAACTTTGTAGTATTCATTTGAAGAAAAATCTATCCTTAATCCAATATTAACCTCAAGCTCTCTTTCCAATCGTTCTTTAAGTTGTCTGTTGGTTATAAACCTTCCGTCTCTTCCGGCGAATGGAGAATCATTGACCAGAAAGTTCAACGATATGGTTGGTTCGTCAACGTTTATGGCAGACAAAGGTTCAGTGTCAGGTGAGGCGCATACGGTTTCCCCGATGTATATATCCGGAAGTCCGGCGAGCATAACAATATCACCGGCTTGGGCCTCACCGGTTTCTTTTCTTTCCATTCCTCGGAAAGTGAACAACTTGGTTATTTTGCCGGACCTTGTCTCTCCCGTCGGCTTCTTAATAAATACATTATCCCCCACTTTCATAGTCCCGAACCAAACTCTGCCAATCCCAAGCCGGCCCAAAAAATTATCATACCCCAAATTAAATGGCTGAAAGCGCAACGGAGCCGAAATATCAGAAGGCGCGGCCGGTACCTCGCTTAAAATCAAATCAAGCAGGGGGGTAAGGTCTTTTGACTCGTCCCCCATTTTTAATTTTGCTATTCCCGCCTTACCGTTGGCGTAGATGGTCTTAAAATCCAACTGCTCGTCATTGGCTCCCAAGTCCATGAAAAGTTCCAGAACCTTTTCGTGGGTTTCATCGGGTTTGGCGGCTGGTTTGTCTATTTTATTTATAACCAGTATCGGTTTTAGTCCCAGTTCCAGGGACTTTTTTAAAACAAATTTGGTCTGGGGCATCGGCCCTTCTTGGGCGTCCACTATAAGAAGTACGGAGTCAATTGATCTCAATACTCGCTCTACTTCAGAGCCAAAATCCGCGTGGCCGGGAGTGTCAACGATGTTTATTTTCGTTACAGGACGTCCTGAGCTTGCCGAAGGATAAAAAAGAGAGGCGTTCTTGGCATAAATAGTAATACCGCGCTCTTTCTCAAGCGCGTTTACGTCCATACTGAATCCTTCTTCTACCATACCCGTTTGTCTCATTAGGGCGTCAGTAAGGGTCGTCTTCCCGTGGTCCACATGAGCGATAATGGCGATATTTCTAATTTGCATTTTTGGATAATAAAAAAGGCGCGAGTGACAAGGGAGCCATGCCGGGCAATGCGTACAAGCGCCGCAGGCGTTCCGGACAACCTTGTCACTCGCTTAAACATCATACCATTAATTGCAGTTTCCCGCAAGGACGTATCCCCTATTCTCTGCTTCTTGAGCTGAGGTGAACCATATCTGATTTTCCGGCTTTATTCTTTTGGCTCCTGAACACCAGGAATAATGGTACTTGTCGGAATTTTTTGAAACGACAACTCTGGTATCAAGTTTTTGCGACGGAGCTTTAATGTTCGGATTTCCGGTGTCGTTGGCTGTATTGGTTGCAGGTTGTTGGTTGTGAGTTGCGTCAAAGATATCGGCCTTGAGACCTGCCGACTCTTTAATGCTGACGGGTGTTTTCTTCAATGAGTTAATCTGGCCGAGATTGTAACTGATGATGCTAATTAAACCGATACAAGTGGCAAGAAAAATGTGATATTGACGGGACTTGACTCCGTAATACAACTTCGGCAAGCCATTTTTTAAAAAATGGCTTAAAAAGCCAGAGGCAAGCCGAAGATGATATACGGGGTTGATTAAGTTGAGGAATTTTGATAGAATCTTATTCATACTAGATACTATATACTTAATACTCAATACTAAAATATGGCGCATACAAAAGCTATAGGTAGCACTCAACTAGGACGAGATTCGCAACCCAAATATCTTGGCGTAAAACTTCATGACGGTCAAATCGCTAAGCCGGGCAATATTATAATTCGCCAAAGAGGTTCTAAATTTCTTGCCGGTGATGGCGTCCGCCTCGGACACGATTATACTATTTATGCCGTAGTGAACGGCAAGGTTAAATTTACTACCAAGAAAAAGAAACTCTTCAACGGCCGGAAACGGCTGGTAAAAGTCGTCAACGTAGGAGAGCAGGATTAGAACTTTCATCGGCTTGAGAAGCTCAAAAATAAGATGATTTGTTTGGTGCGACGACGAAGATGTAGTTTAACACTACTTCAAGGAGGAGCAACAAAGAAATCAGCCATTTTTGAGTTTCCCTCTTAGGGCGGGGCAGGTTTACTTATCTGCTTCGTTGCTCGTCGCTCACGTACATTAAGTACGCATCACTCCTCGACGCCTAGCATATAAGCAAACCTGCTCCCGCTCAATTGATTAAAGTTCTAATCCTGCTCTCCGCTAACTAAAAAGAGACCCCGACTTTTGTGGTCGGGGCGGCCTGGGAGGCCTATGTGGTGGGAACTACGCGAACGTCACGATGTCGGGGTGGGTCTCGTCTACTTTCTTGGCGACGGCCGCGACCTTCTCGAGGTCGCCCTTGACGACGGCGAGCGTCGTCTTGGCGGCCTTGAGGGCTTCGCGTAAGGTCTTGCGCTTCTCGGTCACACCGCGCTTGGCCTTCAGGATAGCGAGCTCCTCGGTGAGGTCGCTGACTCGCGTCTCGGCGGTCTGGACGACCGCCTTGTGGGCCGTATGACTCTGGAGAATCCCCTCCCGGATGCGGAGCATCCGGTCGGAGTTCCACCCGGTCCACTGGTGACCGGTGACCTTGCCCTTGTCGTCGAACACCGAGTGGTGCTCGAGGTGGCGGGTCGTCAGACCAGGACTTGCCATCCCGAAGTCGACGATGGCCTGCACGGTGTCAACCATCCGGCCATCAATGCGCTTCCGACCCGACGAAATTTCGCGAACGATGTGGAACGCCATTTCTGCCTCCTTCGTCCCCCGCGATGGCCTAGCCACTTTACGGGGTTTACGGGACTGCGCTTCACTAAACCGGCTCGCACCATGCGATCGGTCTAACAAAGCAGTTGTGGGGTACTGTGCCTTAATTATATCATATAAATAACCTGCTTGTCAATAGTTGATTTTTGCCAGGTTTTTACCATTTTCTACTATCTAGCTGACGAATCAAAACTTACTCAATACAGAGCGAAAAAAAAGACGATTTTTTAGACCCACTTTTAACGACTAGGAGCGAGACCCCTATCCCCATTTGAGGCCGCTTGGTTTCTTCTGGAAACACAACGATTAAATTAAACAAAAATTTGGTTATACAATAAATTTTAGCCGGAAAATCTGGAGTCCCGCCTAGGCGGGACGGAAGAGGAACGGTTGCTGAAATTTATTAACCAAATTGAAGGTTAATTTAATCGTTTGTCAGAAGAAGATCCGGAGGACGTAACCAATAGGCCGGCAAATGGGGATGGGGTTGAGCGACTACTCTTGAGAAACTTTGACCTTAACCTCTGCAACCACGTCCGGAGCGAGTTCTATTTTGACGAGATGTTCACCGAGTTGTTTGATGTGCCCCCCCTCGTGTCCTTCGAGATTTACCCCTTCTGGCTGAATACGCAGACCGGTCTGCTTATCCAGAATTTCGGCTATATCTTCTTTGGTAACGGCTGAGTAGATTTTGCCGGTCTTGGTCGCTTTTCTTGTAAATTTCAATACGGCATCTTTGAGTTGCTCGACTAGTTTTGACGCACTCTCTCTTTCTATTCTTTGTGTTGCTTCCAGTTTCTTTTTTAGAAAACCAACTTCTTTCAGTGCTGTATCGGTAGCCAGTTTAGCTATTTTTCTGGGAAACAAAAAATTACGGGCATAGCCGTCAGCCACGTTCTTCACATCCCCCATCCGCCCAAAATTTTTGATGTTTTCTAATAATATAACTCGCATAGTTTAGAGCCTAGAGTTTACTCGATTTACTTCAGCAAATCAAGCGCCTTGTCCAGTTGCGGATCTTTGCCGGGTGTACCCAGTTCAAATTCAAATTCTCCTTTCTCAATTTCATTTTTTGGAAGTTCAACCTTTACGTCGGGCTCGATTCCTGTATCGGAAATTGAAATACCGTTAGGAGTAAGCCACTTGGCTATAGTCACTTTAAGCGAAGAGCCGTCCTTGAATTTTTCCAGTTCCTGCACCGAACCCTTGCCGAACGTTTTTTCTCCAATCAGACGCACCCCCCTATTATCATGCAAAGCTCCGGCTACGATTTCCGAAGCCGATGCCGAACCGCCGTTTATCAAAATTACGGTCGGATATATCTTCAATGAACCGTTACCCTTGCTTTTGAATTCGTTCCTTGAATCGTCCCTGAATGCCTCGACGGTGACTATCTGGTCTTTATCCAAGAACCACCCCGCGATATTTATCGCTGAATCCAAAAGTCCGCCCGGGTTGTTGCGAAAGTCAATTATTAATCTTTCGGCCTCTGACTTCAGTATTTCCTGAGCGGCTTTCTCGAATTCAGAGTCAATATTTTGATTGAATGTGAACAATTGGAGATATGCGATTTTTTTATCGCCGGATTCTAACATCTGCCATTCAATGCTGGGTATTTTTATCGTGTCTCGGACTATCTCTACTTCTTTTGTGTCGGCGCCATTGGATGATATCGCCAGAACAACAGTCGTGCCGCGTTTTCCTCTTATCAGATTTACCGCCTCTTCAATCGAGAGGTCTGCCGTCGGCTTATCGTCAATTCTAAGTATCTTGTCTCCGGCTTTAAGGCCGGCCCTGTAAGCGGGAGTGTCTTTTATCGGCGCTATGACGGTGAGGATATCGTCTCTTTTACCTATCTCGATACCGATTCCTCCGAAAGAACCCGATATCTCTTCCTGGAATTTCTTGCTTTCCGGCGGTTCAAAAAATACCGTGTACGGATCGCCGATACTGTTTACCATTCCTTGGATGGCGCCGTAGAGGAGTTTTTTGGTATCTAGTTTTGACTGGTCTACATATTTATTGTGAAGGGAATTCCAGTTGTCCCAGAATAGAGAAAAATCAACATGATCCGGTTGGCCGAGATCTTTATTGATGAGAATTTTTATCGAGTTTGTTTCAAGTTTGCTTGAGCGTTCAAAAAAAATACCGCCGGCGAAACCAACAATCAAAATAATCAGCAACAACGAGATAAAAAGTTTTTTTGAAATATTTAGCATAGTAGTTTAAAGCACAATTAAAATATCTAATTTCTAATTACTAATTTCTAATAAAATACTAAATGTCTAATTTCAAATTTCTAATTGGACATTTGAGCATTGGACATTTTGTTAGTAATTAGATATTAGGTATTAGAAATTTATATCCCGTATTTCCTAAAGTATCTCAAAGCATCAGTTATGTGCAATCTGCTCTGTTTATTCATAAAGATATCAAACAGTCCGAAATGTCCCTTCGATTCCCTCTTGTGGTAATGATACATTTCAGAATGCGGGTAGTAAGCGACTTTAAAACCATTTTCCCAAAAGCGTCTCGCCCAGTCAACATCGCTCATATACAGGAAGAACTTTTCGTCCAGCAAGCCGACCTTGTCCGCCGCTTTTCGGGAGACCATAACCGCGGAACCCATCAGCCATTCTGTTTCCGCCGGCTCGTTGAGGTTTTTGTCGGTCATCATAAATTTTGCCAATACTTTCTTGCCGAAAGGCGTACGGCCCAAAGGACTGCGGCGGCAGAGTATGGTCAAGGGGGTGTAATACCGGAAGCAGGAACTTTGCGTGGAGCCGTCGAAATTCAAAAGCCGCGGACCCGCAAGGCCCGTGTCAGTATTAGTTGCCATATATGATGTTAGATCTTCTATTGATCTCGCCGTTGGTATGACATCGGGATTTAATATCAGGACATAACCGCCCGATGATGCTTTGATGCCCTCATTTACGCCTTTTGTGTAGCCGATGTTATCTTGGAATGCCACTATTTTTACCCCCGAGAATTCTTTGACCACATTTCTTGTTTCGGGAGTGGAAGTAATGTCAACGACCAATATCTCGTGTTTGAAATTGGCGGATAAAACCCTTTTTAACGATGACAAACACAATCTCAATAGCGGCGGGTTTTTGTAGTTGATAATTACGACGGAAGTCATGAACTAACCTACAACCTACAACCTACAACCTACAACTTTTTTGTTGTCGGTGGTTGGTTGTTGGTAGTTGGTCTTTATTTCAGGATGTCTTGAAATAACTGCTTGACTTGACTAAAGTTATCACCTTGTGGCAGAAGTATATATATCTCGTTCGGTCCGGTGGTTTGATAGAGCAAGTTGTCCGTAGACAGGACTTGTTTTTTAAATGCAGCTGGCGAAGTATCTACTTCTTTTCCAAGGTCAATTATTTCCTTCATGCCCCAGATATTGATGTCTGTTTTGATATTTTGGTTTAATGTGTTGATAATGGATAGAGTTTTAATGGGGTCGGATAATGCGCTCAACTCGGTTAGTTTGTCTTTTATCGCGAATAATACCTGTTGCTGTCTGAAGGCTCGGTCAAAGTCGCTGGTTGAATATCTCGACCGGACATAGTACAAAGCCGTCTGGCCGTCTAAGTGATTCTCGCCGGCCGGCAGTTCAAACGTGTATCCCCACTGGCCTTCTTCTTTGAACGGTCTGGTAAGTGTGATGTCTATGCCGCCGAGCCGGTCTATCAATGTTTCAAAAGAAGAAAAATCAGCGACGATAACATTGTCTATATATATGCCGGTTATCTGGGATATTAATTTTTTCACGTAATCGGTCCCCTCTTTTCTCAAAAGGCCGTATTCGTAAGCGGCATTTATTTTATTTTTCCCGGGACCGGTTTTTATATACAGGTCGCGCGGTATTGACACTAAAGACGAATTTTTGGTGAGCTGGTCATGGCTGAAAACCATCATTGTATCTGTCAGGAGAGCTCCGGCTTCTTCAGCGTTCTCGTCCTCCTCGCCCCTTATGCCGAGGATAAGGATATCAAGGCGGTCCGGTTCTTTCTCCGGCATTATGTAGTCAGTGTCTATTTCTTCCGCCTGATTTTGATTGAAGAATAATAAATTTGCGAATCTCTTGAACCAAACAGCGTCAAATTCGCTTCCTTGTTCGGCTGTTTTATTTTCGACATCAAACTCTCTGTCCAAAAGCGCTGTGTTAAAAACGATGTAGCCGATGACAATAAACCCTACAATTAAAAAAAAGCGATTTCTCGTTCGCCGACTCCTTTCTTTAAATTCGTTTGTGTTGAAATCTAGGTTAGCCACTTTCTAAATTCTTTTGGACTGACAACGACCCGCTTCATTATTTCCCGTCTTTTTCGAAGCATTTTTGGCAAGTATCTGAAAAATGTCGGTATTTCTTTCAGCGCTTTCGGCTCGAATAGTACCGTATATCCGAGTACCGCGAACTCCCGCGAAACGATCCAGGGCAAGTCCTTCAGAATGTTTATTATATAATCATTTTTGACTAAAGTCCAACGGGTATTTCGCCAGTCAAGGCGGCGTTTTTTGATGGGGATCCGTCGACGCACGGGAACACGCGTTATGTAGTCAGACCAGCTTTTTTTAACTGATTTTGTTGTCTGTCTATCATGCCAGGCAATAACATTTGGCGCAAAAACCTGTTTCCATCCAAACAACCGCATCCGCCAAGCAAGGTCCAGATCGTCCCCGTACCAGAAGTAGTCGTGGTCGGCGACTTCTGTTTGAGGTCGAACCTCAAAGATGTTCCGAGGTTCGACCTCGCTAGTTTTACTGATTCGGCAGGATTCGAGGGCTTCCTTACGAAAAACTGGCACCGCCCCTTCAACGGCAAAAATCTCCTGTTGTTTGTCAAAATTAAATTCCTTGCTCTCCGAAGCCTCGGCGAAGGAGAGACCATGTCCAATGTTTATGATTCTACGTGAGCGGAAAATTTGAAAACCGCAAGTGTCGATAATCGTGGTCTTTTGAGGTCGAACCTCAAAGATGTTCCGAGGTTCGACCTCGGGGAGGTCAAATCTATAAACCTTCGGTTGTAATGCGCCAATCTTTTTATCTTTCTCTATTATTTCTACCGCATTTTTAATAAAGTCCTTGTCCATCAATACATCAACGCACAAAGTCACTACATATTTGCCGTTTGTGTGTTTTAATAATTCTTCTTGTCCCGGCCAAACGCCTAAGTTTTTTTTGCTCTCAAGCAAAAAAAACTTGGCAAAGTTGTTGGTTGTAAGTTGTTGATTGTAAGTTGCGATAATGCTTTTGGTATTATCACTTGAACCGTTATCCAAAATATTAAGTTGTATCTTGTCATGCGGATATGTTTGCGCCAAAACCGCACCCAAACAATGGCGGATGTACTTTTCTCCGTTGAGAACAACGAGATTAATTGAAACCAATAGATTTGACATTTTTAATAAGTTATTTTAACATCTTAATGCTTTTTTACAACCGAGGAGTTGGGAATGTTTTGGACTGATGAAGACGGCAATAAAGTCGAGATTCGAAGCTTTTTTGCAAGGGTTTATGTAGACGAGACCGTTGACGCTTTGAACAAGAAATTTTCCTGGAGTGATTATCGCGGGGAGGTAGTTTTGAGTAGTCTGGGTAAGGCACAACGAGAGCAAGTCGCAAGAACAATTTTGACTGTAGGAAAATTAAATCAAGGATGGTGCGGTGTTGCGGCTGAAGATCTTTCCGGCCCTTCAATAAGTCAAAGTTGGTATGTTGAGGAACTGGTGAGCATGGGATATTTGCGGAAAAAGAAAATAATGGGTACAGTTGTTGTTTTCCCAACTGAAAAACTGATGGAAAACCAGCGGGTTCCCCAGTGCTCGTTTGTTATCTAGTTCTAAGCTCTTTCGGGAGCTTTTTGAGCGCCTAAAATTAGAGACATAACCGTTGTGAATAATAAAAACGCTCTCTCGTCAAACAAGGCGACATCGGTCAGAGAATAGATCAATACCCAAGGCACGAATAAAAGTGTCGCGGTAAAATAAATTTTTAAACTGCCGTTATTTTCTCTAACGAATATCTCGTAATTTCTCTTGAATAAGAACCATAAGAACCAGATGAAAATGAACCCTGCCGATATCCCCATTTCTGCGGTAACGTGAAAATATAAATTATGCGCCGATGAGCCGGCTTTGGCTAAACGGACGTCCTGTTCCAACACGACCGGATAATTGCCTATACCAACGCCTAAGAGAGGCTTTTCTTTAATTGACGACAGGGTCTTCTTCCATATTTCTATTCTTTGGGCGTTGGATGTTTCCCCGAAATCAAGTATCGATTTGATACGCGCTTTTAGTATGTCGTCACTCTTTCCTACTAAAAATTGCGGAGACGAGAATATAGGAAAAGCGGCCGCAAACATAAGAAAAAATATCGTCAATAACCACCCCAACTTCTTAAAACTGACAAAATTATCATATGATAATTTTGTCAGTTCCCATTTTTTCATATAAAGAATCAACCCGAAATATAATAAAACAACCCCGATGCTTGCCGCCCAAATCCCCCGCGTACCGCTCAATATGACAATTAAAAATAATGATGCTAATCCCAGCAATCCTAACAAAGGCGCCCTTTGTTTTTTAAAAAGTGTGGTATAATATTTTTTTTCCAACATTAAAGCAAGTATTGCCGGTATCCCGAGCAATACGAATTGCGGGAATGAATGTGAGTCGGGGAACAGGGAGAAAACCCTCAACGACAACTGCTCGCCGTAATACGCAAACCAGGTGTTGCCAAGCTGGACGGCGATGTTGCACCACTGTTCGCCGAACTGGCGGCACTGTATCCCTTCTCCCCATATCCTCATAAACTGGTAAATATCAACGAAGTAGGTTGAGATAATTTGAATATAGCCGACTGTGGCAACGATAACGACGGGAATAATTGAATTTTTAATTAATCTTTTTGCGAACTCCTTGTTGCTTGCTTTATCGTAAATGACAACTCCCAGAATGGTGAAATTCAAGAAATATATTATGCGTTTAATTGCTGCAACCTTATCCGGCGCCGGAATTATTGACAGTATCGCCAGTAGTAATAAGGCAACGAGTAGATAAGAGGGTTTTTTGTAACTAAAGTTTTTAAACCACTCCGTAATACGTAATATGTAATACGTAATACTTTTTTGAAACAGCCATTTCAAAAAGATAATCACTACCAGTATTCTCCACACATTAAAATTATCAAAACTCGCCATAAGTGGCATTGCCAAAAATAAAGGAATTGATCTTATAAAAAACACGAGTGAATCCTTAATCGGAACCGCCAGAAAGTAGATAACCAAAGCTGCTCCCAGATAAAGCGCCGCTTCCCGCGGCAAAACGTCGGTAATTATCAAACCGAACAAAATAACCTCAACCGCGAAAAATATATTTAAAATTTTATAGTTCATTTGTTATTTTCAACCAGCGGTCAGCGAAACTTTTCCAATTATATTTCTTCACAAATTCCGGACCTTCGGATTTTATTTTATCAATTTTTTGCTGGTCGGTTAATGCTTGTTTAATTGTTTCAGCAATTTTGTCCGAATCACAACATTCCAACATTCTGCAGAATGTTGGAATGTTGTGATTAGTGTTTTTGGCAGAATTTGGTACATAAAACGCGTACTCGCCAAAAAGTTCGTGTCCCAATTCATTATCGGCTATAACCGGCGGAACACCAAACGAAAGCGCTTCCATCGGTGGCAGACCGAATGCTTCTCTGTCGGACACATACACCAACGCTTTCGCTCCGGCGTATAGTTCGGCAAGCTCTTCGTTACTCACATAATCTCTGTGAATTATTGCCTCCCGACCGAGCCGCTCGTTTATTTTGGCTATAAGTGGGTTAATTGTTAATGTTTCATATTTGTCCGGCCCAATCAAAATCAACTTAAGATCAATCATTCCTAAATTCTCAAGAATTTGAGGATGAATTGTAACAAGTTTTTCAAATGCTAAGATGGTCTCTCTGGCATGCCGGCGCGGGAACATCTGGCCCACGTACAAAATGTACGTGGAATTTTCAATTTCCAATTTCCGATTTTCAATGTTTTGAATTTGTGGTTTTGAATTTGAAATTTGTTTGTGTTTTGTGTTTTGTGTTTTGTGTTTTTCGATGTCTACTCCTAAATAATTTACAAAAATCTTGTCGGGATTTATTTTGTATACTTTAGCCACCTCTTTTTTGGATGTTTCCGAAATCGCCATAATTTTCGTCGCGAATTTTGCCGTCCACCAACAAAATATTCCATAGGCAAGTCGGTATCGGAATGGCAGCTTGCCTGTGCGTGTTTCATAATACACATCCTCCGTGAGCATTACCACGGATTTTCCGAAAGCGATTAAGGGCAGCATATAATTCGGCCAGAACATCACATCAGGCCGGTCAAACCAAAGCCGCATCGGTAAAAGAGCGAAATAATATATGGGAAAGAGTCGGTTTTTGAAAAACGGTACCGGCGTAAGTTTTATTTCAAATACCGACGCTTTCAAGAAGGGAGTGTCTGGAACGTTGTCTTTGAAATAAAGAACGAAACGATAGTCCTTCTTTAATTCCGGCCGACGGGAAATTTCCTCAAGCAGTTTTATTATCATTCTCCCAACGCCAAACACGGGGTTTTTCCCCTCTATCGATTCGCATTCAACTCCGATTTTAATCATAGAAATACATTAACAACTCTTTGAAAATTTAAAAAGCCCTCAAGGAAAAGAGCTAGTGCGTGAACTTTGTGGTCTTAACCATAAATTTGGTTGGTTGTTCAAATAATACGGAAAGATTCCATAGAGAGTGTAAGAGAATAGGTGGCCAAATTGATTTGGTAACGAGGACCAGAATTGTATAAAAAAACGCAGCCGCAGTTATATTTAATAAAGCTGAGATTGAAATTTGTTCTTCATGTCCATCAGTAAATTTTGTCGTGTTGAGTATGTGGATACTAACCCAAAGCAAATTAATCAAAATCGCTAAAACAATAAAAATCGGTAAACTTGTTCCCCCCTCGTACATTTTAAGAATAGGGAAACGAAAAATAAGTTCTTCAAAAAATGGGCCAAGTAGCACCCCCAGCAGAATCCTGCAGTCCAACGGCGCGTTAGTTTGTGGCCCATGTTTTAATTCTAGGGATTCAATCCTCAACGTAATTCTGGACAAGAATAAGTTTGATAATATCACCCATTTTGCGATAAAGGCAATAGAAACCTCCAGCAGTATAATCCCTGTTTCTGCTCCCACGTTACGGTCCCCTTGTTTTCAAAAAACCGAGATTTCTATAATCTAACACAATTTTATCCAAAGTCAATCTTAACGTTAAACTGTGGCTAGGATTCAAGATTTTCTATTTTACCCATTTTGCCTTTATAAAAATCGATCACTCCCGACAAAATTGCTTTGGATTCTTCCATATTTTTACCAATTACCAACTTACCTAATTGCTTACTTACTATTATTAAACTCCACTGCCAGACAAGCAATTTAATATACCAAGGCCCGTTCTTCAAGTTGAAATATAGAGCGTTGCGGTAATGATATCGCAATAGCAAGGGCGAGCCGAGTTTTTTGGTTGAAGACGAAGTGTGATGATGCACACTCAATCTGCTCGCTGGCGGATTGGCAATGGAAATATCAAACCCCGCTTTTCTGGCCCGAACGGAGAAGTCCGCATCTTCAAAGTAAAGGAAGTAATTCTCGTCTAAGAGGCCGATCTTCTCAAAGACGTCTTTACGAATCGCCATCGCTCCGCCAATCGCATACACCTGTGGATAAACGACTTGCGAAGTCGTTATGTGGATAAGTGTGGGTTTTAGCCACTGGATTTGGCCGTAATAGGCAGTTCGGTCTCCTTCTATCAGAGGTACTGCGACGATACTCTTTTTAACCTTCAAAACGGTCCTTAAACGCTCTATAAAGTCATTTTCTACCCAAGTATCGTTGTTGAGTAAAACAACCCAACTTGCCCCGTTATCACCTCTTTGGGGCGATTTTACGGGGTCCGAGTCATTATTCCAACCAAGAGCTACTCTAATACCGACATTATTACCACCCGAAAACCCTAAATTATCAGTGTTTTTTATAACTTTTACCTGTGGATAAACGACTTGCGAAGTCGTTAGTGGAAAACTGTGGATAAGTTGGTCTATGCCGGTTTGGAGATTGGTAAAGTCGGCCTCTTCCGAGGCGTTGTCAATTATTATAATTTCAAAATCTTTGTCGGCTTGCCCTGAGCTTGCCGAATGGGTTTGGTCTTTGAGTGTCTTGAGTAGTTCGAGCGTTTCCTTTGAGCCGTTATAATTAAGGGTTACTATGCTGATTTTCATTTCTTGATTTTATATTTTTATGGATAAAAACAAAAGGGGGTTTACCCGGTAGTGAAATTTCCAGAATTAAAAAAGGCGGCTATGCCGCCACTGGAAATTCTACTACCGGGCTTAACGCCCTAATTTTTGAATGCCGCAGAACAATCTTGATCCGCCTTGTTCCAGCGACTCAATGATCTCTTGAATATCCTCACAGTCGCTATCACTTACCATGCTTCTTAGCTCGAATGTCGGATTGGGACCGAGCCGTCCTTTACTGAATAATTTTACGGCTCCGCCCCTTAGTCGGGCCAGTTCGTCTGAATGACCCAGTATCCGGCGCAGAAGTTCCTTTTCTCCGCCGACAATTCTAGCTGCTTGTTCGCGGGTGATTACAGCTTTCATTCAGCGCTTCTCCTTCGGTTCGGTCGGTTACCTATCGATAATACTAACATATTTTATTAGTTTGTCAATTTTAATATCTGCTTTCTGAATATTTCTTTTGAGAATTGTTTAGCGTGGGATTTTATCAAGTCGGGTCGATAATTGCGGTAATTCTCGTTCAATCGCCTCACCCCGTCAGCTAAAGCCTCCGGTATCGGGTCGTCAAAAAATTCTCCGGTTACGCCCTCCAGGAGCGTCTCAAGCGCTCCGCCTTTTTTGAGAGCCAATACCGGTTTGCCGAAATTCATTGCCTCAATCGGCGTCAAACCGAAATCTTCTTCCTGCGGCATTATAAAAGCGCGGCAGTTTTGGTAGTAGTATGGAAGTTCTTCGTCCGGCACAAAACCGAGAAAGTGAATATTTTTAGCTCGCAGCGCAGCAGGGTACAGTCCTGTACCCTGCACAGTAGCACAGTAGCGCAGTAGTTTTTTCTTTTCCGGTCCATCACCGATAATAACAAGCGGTAAATTCAATTTCGCAAATGCTTCAACGGCGATATCAATATTTTTGTGAGGAAAGAGACGTGACACGATTAGATAGTAATTGTGGAGTATGGAGTATGGAGTATGGAGTATCTTTTTAGAATTTTGTTCCATATTACGTATTCCATATTCAATAGTGACGGGGGGGTAAATGACCTCGGCGTCTTTCTTATAGTACTTTTGTATCCTTGAACGGACTGCTTCAGAGATAGCAACGAACTCGTCCACTCTATCCGCCGCTTGACGATCCCACAGTCGCAACAAGTGCTGGGCTAGTTTGTAGCGCAGTAGCGCAGTAGTGTTGTAGCCAGAATGTAAATCCCAGAGTTGGCGAGCGGGACTATAGCAATAACAAATATGCCTTGTTTTGGGACGAAGCACCAAGCCCTTTGAAAAAAACACTGACGACGAAATAACTATATCAAAATCTGACAAATCAAATGATTCAACGGCGCTGGGCATCAGAATAGCGGCGTATTTGTAATAATTGTTTATGAAAGGAAATTTCTGGAGGAAACTTGGTCTTATATCAGCATTGAGCAAATGCTCGGCTTTGAATTTTTTGTCATAGAAAAGAGTATATATCGGCGCGTCAGGAAAAATTTTGTGTAGTTCAATAAGGACACGTTCCGCGCCCCCGAGATTTACCAGCCAATCATGTATTAATACAATTTTCATAAATAGTCGCTCAATCCCACCAAATTTTGAAAAAGGGCACTCTCTCGCATGAGAGCGAAACCCTGCTTCTTTTTCTCACCGTCTCCTCATAGAGCAGTTGCGACTCGCTCCTAATTTTTCTGACCGCTCGGGGTCGCCCCTGTCAGGCCATGCGGATCGGCCAAAATCCCGACCGAACCTGACATCCCCGATTCGGTTTCCCAGAAAAATAGCGTCGCTCGTCTGCAACTGCTTTCTACTCGTCATCAAGTGATAAAAAGAAGCAAGGGATTTCGCTCTCTGGATGCTTTAAGTTAATCGATGTAATTGGATAAAAACCAAACTGTTTACCCTCAAAATTGCGGGGTCTCGCTCCTGGGCGTTAAAACGCGGTCTAAGGATTTCGTGCAAGATAACCACTAATTATTTGTAGCAGTTTTTAAAGAAAATGGTGATATTGACAAAGTGTATCTAATTTGCTATAATGTAAGCATAATCAGGTTTCGGCACTCTACAAGGAGTCCGTGTGGGGCTTTTCTATTTTTAACAAATACTTTGATACTATGATGTATCATAGCATCGTCAGTTATTTAAAATCTTCCAGGGAGCGAGGTCCTTGCCGTCTTAGAATCACTTGACGAATTGAGGAAGAGGCGAAAAGTAATAAGACATAGATTCCAAAATCATAGGTCAAGCGCCGACCCCGCTTTGGCGGGGGAGGAGGTAAGCGCGGGCTACCTGTGATTTTGGTTAAATCTATGCTTATTATCTTTGAGCTGATGACGAGATGAGGAACCGTGGTGAGAAGACGGTAAGGACCTCGCGACCACGGCACAGAGCAATCAACGTTTAGCCATTACGTTTCGCTTGTACGAATCCAAATTGGAAAGCACTATCCCCGTACCTTTGGCGACGCAGAATAATGGATCATCGGCGACTCTTGCCGGTACGCCAGTAACTCTGGTTATCAGCGTAGGGATGTTCTTTAGTAAAGCTCCCCCGCCGGATACCACTATTCCCCGATCCATTATATCCGAACACAATTCCGGAGGCGTAACCTCAAGGACATTTTTGATTATTTGAACTATCTCCCCTAGGTGTTCGTTTAACGCTTCCGTTATCTCGTTTGAGATTATTTCAATCGTTTTGGGATAACCGGTAGCGAGGTCTCTGCCTTTTATGTTTATCTTTTCTTCCTGCATCTGCATAATCGCGCTGCCGATGTTTATTTTTATCAATTCCGCCGTTCGTTCTCCGATAGCGAGGTCGTGACGCTTCTTTATATACTCTACTATCGCTTGATCCAGCTTATTACCCCCTATTCTTACTGACGACCAGCTTACTATTCCACCGAGGGAAATAACTGCCAATTCGGTTGTCCCGCCCCCGATGTTCAATACCATATTACCAGTTGGACTGTTGATGGGAATTTTTGCACCAATGGCTGCGAGTACTGGTTCTTTGACAAGGTATACTGCTTTGGCACCGGCATTGAGCGCCGCCTCTATCACCGCTCTTTTTTCGGTTGAAGTAATGCCAGCCGGTACAGAGATGAGAACCTCTGGTTTTACAAAACTTAAAAATCCGCCTACTTTCTTGATAAAGTATTTGAGCATCGCTTCGGTTATACGATAATCGGCTATTGCTCCGTCAACGAGCGGCTTGGAAACGATAATGCTGTCAGGTGTTCGGCCTATCATTTCTTTCGCCAGGTTGCCTACAGAGATTATCTTATTGTCTAAAATTGAAATAGCCACCACTGACGGCTCGTTTATAACTATTCCCTTTCCGGGCATGAATACGACAGTATTAGTTGTCCCGAGGTCGATGCCTATTTTGGACATATCTTAAAATTTCTAATTTCTAATTTCTAATGAAATGCCTAATTCTTAAATTTCTAAATTTAGCCACTTGAGGTTTGATTAGAAATTAGGTATTAGAAATTGGTAATTGCAGGATTTGAAACTAAAGTTTCAAATCCTGCGTATGTCTGCTCCTATTTTTCTTAAACGTTCCTCTATCTTTTCGTACCCTCTGTCTATTTGATAAATATTATTGATGATCGATTTGCCTTTTGCGCAAAGTCCCGCGATTATATATGCCATCCCGGCCCGGATATCGGGGCTTTCTATTTCTCTGCCTCTTAATTTTGTCGGCCCTTTTATTTCAATTCTGTGGGGATCATATGTGTGTATCTCGGCCCCCATTCTTTTTAATTCCTCGGTCCATAGCAGTCGTCCCTCGTAAATTGTTTCATGGAGCAGTCCGCTTCCCTTCGATTGAGTTAATAGCACACAGAACGGCGCTTGTAAATCAGTAGGAAAACCGGGGTATTCGTGCGTCTTTATATCAACGGATTTTAAATTTGCCGATTTTACTTCAATGCTGTTTTTCTGTTTTTTAAATTTAACTCCCGTCTTTTTCATTACGCTAAGCAACGCATCCAGGTGTTCCGGTTCGCAGTTTTTAACGGTTAATTTGCTGTTCGTGGCGGCGGCCATAATTATAAAACTTCCCGCTTCAACCCTGTCCGGAATGATCCTGTGGAAACCGCCTTTTAATTTATTAATCCCATAAATTATGATATGCGGAGTGCCGGCGCCAATGATTTTTGCGCCGCATCTGTTCAGAAAATCAGCCAAACTTTTTACCTCCGGCTCGCAGGCGCAGTTTTTCAATACGGTCTTACCTTTAGCCGTTACTGCGGCCATGATTAAACTTTCCGTTCCGGTAACGGTTATGTTGTTAAAAATAAATTCGGCGCCTTTTAATTTAGTCCGGCCGTTTCGGCCGGGGACAACTATTTCATGAAGTTTGCCTTTAACGCGCGCCTTTGCTCCCATGCTTTTATAACCCTCCAAAAACTGGTCTATGGGCCTTTCGCCTATAACGCAACCTCCGGGATGAGGAAATTTTACTTTGCCGAGCCGTACCAACAGAGGAGCCGTGAGCAATATGGATGCTCGTATTTTTTTAGCCGCATCAGGGTCTATCAGATGAGTTTTAATGCTGGCTGATATGATTTTGTATTCACCGTATTTTAACCTCTTAACTTTACATCCTAATTTTTCTAATAGTTCCAGCAATATTTTAGTGTCTTCGATTTCGGGAACATTGCTTACTGTTACTGGCCGTGATGTAAGCAGAGATGCCGCAAAAATAACTAAAGCATCGTTCTTTGCTCCCTTTACTTCAATGCTGCCCTTTAATTTTTTCCCGCCGTTGATAATAAATCTGTTTTTCACGAGTAAAGTATACAACTTCCTATTTAAAATTCAAATATCTTTATTTTTTTTGCGAATTATGATATTGTTTAAGAGTTGTATGACCAAGCGAATAAAAAGGGCGCTTTTTTACTCCGCAATGGCGGTTTTTTTAATTTTGAGTTACGTGGTTGTTCTTTATGCGCAAGGGTATAAATATAGCTTTTCGGAAAACAGATTTTTCAAAACAGGGGCGGTATATCTGAAAGCCAATACCGGCGCAGATATTTATCTTGACGATAAGTTTATCGGCAATACTTCTTTTTTCAATAACTCCTACCGCATAGAAGGACTTTTGCCCGGCGACTACGCCATAATAGTGCAAAAGAACGGTTACTCAACGTGGCAAAAGTCGGCGGACGTGGATGAGGGATTTGTGAACGAATTCTCAAAAATACTGCTTTTTCCTAAAGACGAGGAAGGGCTTGAAGAATTGAATAAAGAAATTGCCCTGATATTCCCAACCCAGATTCCAGCCCCTAAACCCAAATCAAGCCCGTCTCCAACGCCGACACTCAAAGAGTCGGCCGGGCCATTCATTGTAAAGAAAGGTATACTTTCTATTACCGGCGAAACGCCGGAAAAAATAGCCGAGAGCGTGAAAGGGTTCGTGGTTTCAAAAGATAATAACAAACTTGCATGGTGGACAGCGAATGAAGCGTGGGTGATGTGGCTCAACGATGCTAATTACCAGCCATACCACAAAAAAGGCGACAAAGAACTCATTACAAGATTTTCAACACAAATAAAAAAGGCGGCCTGGTTCAGAGATGAAGACCATCTGATAATTGACTCAAGCGGCTATAAAATTATTGAGATAGATACGAGAGGCGGGATAAATATTGTTGAGGTGTAAGCAAGCGACTAAAAATCAACGCTGGCCGATTCTTAGCACTTCGGCGATAATGTCCTATGAGCGTCTATCGCTTGGCCCATCGCGGACCCTTCCTTGCTTTCTTTAGACCGTATTTGCGGCGTTCTTTGGCGCGGGGATCTCGGGTGAGATAGCCGGATTTTTTAAGTTTTTTATGGAAGTTGTTGTCAAAATCAACGAGAGTTCTGGCTAGGCCGTGCTTAATGGCGCCGGCTTGGCCGGATTTGCCACCGCCATAGACGACTACCGTGACCTTAAAGCGATTGACCGACTTCAATTTCTTCAAAGGCGATTCCACGACTTCCCACAATGTGGCATCGGAGAAATATTCTCGGTAATCCTTGCCGTTTACCGTAACAAGAGCTTTCTCCTCGCTTGCTACGTCAGTTGCTTTCTTTGTGTAGAGGCGGACTCGGGCAATAGATTCCTTTCTTCTGCCCACTGCTTCATAATATTTCTCGCCCGTTGCGAGTTTTATCGAACCACTACTCTTCGGCGCTTCCTCCAACCGCGGAGAGAGACTTGTGTGGTCTTCGAGAAAAACCTGCGCGGAGCCGGGCTTAGGTGGCCGGGTTTCCACAGGCAATGTTTCAACTTTAATCCCAACCGTCTTTTTCGGCGCTTTTCTCACTTCTTTTTTAACCGTAGATTTTTTTGGCATTATTTATAAATTAACTGACAACCTTCAGGTTGCGAATGATCTTTCTCCGTGTTTTATTGTCGGGTAGCATTCTGAAAACGCTATATCTCAAAACCTCTGCCGGGTCTTTCTCCCATCTCTGGCCCAAAGTTCGTGACTTAATGCCGCTGTGATAACCGGAATAACGGTAATATATCTTGCCTTTTAATTTATTGCCAGTGAATTTGACTCTTTTCAAATTCTTAACGCTCACTTCAACCTCAGGAGTAACGTGGGGCTGATAGCCAGACAGATGTTTGCCGCGTAAAAACTCCGCGATCTTGCTCGCCAAGCGTCCCAATGATTGATTTGTAGCATCAACGACAATTTTTTCCATAAAAATTATTTATCTCTAAATTTTAAACTCTTCTTCGACAAGCTCAGAATGGCGAGTATGTTAGAAATTATCATAGAATTTACGAAGTAAATTCTATGAGAGACATCGGCGCGGCGTCGCTCCTTCTCTGGCCCAGTCGGATAACTCGCGTATATCCGCCTTTTCTATCGCTAAATCGGGGTGCGAGCTCGTCTACCAGTTTCTTCACAATTTTGGGGTGGAAAGTCTTTGCCAATTCTCTTCGGGCGGCCAAATTCTGCTTTTTGGCAGTGGTGATAAGTTTGTCGGTGAATACGGACAGAGACTTTGCCTTGGCCGACGTGGTCTTAATTTTACCATGATCAACAAGAGCTGTCGCCAAACTCTTATATAGGGCCTGCCTTTGTGCGCGTTCCCTACCAAATTTTACGTTTTTACCTCTTTGCATAAAATCTCTAAATTTTAAACTCTTCTTCGACAAGCTCAGAATGGTGAGCATGATCAAACCATAAATCCTAAACAAAAAATTCTAAATTTAGATATTTGGGCTTAGGACTTCTTTTTTCTTATTATTGTCTTCTTCTTTGGCTTCTCTTCTTTCTTTTCTGGTACTTCAATGGAACCGATGGTCTCGAAGTGCTTAACTAATATCTCTGATGCGCGCCTTAATGCTTCCTCCGGTTCTATGGAACCGTCGGTTTCAATATCTATGGTTATCTTGTGGAAATCGATCCTCTGGCCGACACGGACATTCTCTACGGTGAAATTGACCATTCTAACCGGCGAGAAAATGGCGTCTACTGCTATCACGCCTATTGCTAATTTATCTTTCTGTTTTTGCTCAACCGGCACATAGCCGACGCCTCTTTCTACATCAAATTCCACTTCAAATTCGGCCTTCTTGTCAGTCAAAGTAGCGATGTGCTGGTCGGGATTGATGATTTCTGCGTCGGATGTGGTTTTGATATCGGCAGCGGTAACCTCTTTCTCGCCTTTTGCGCTCAAAATGATCTTCACCGGACCTTCGGAATGAAGTTTGAATCTTATTCTTTTGACGTTCAAAATTATCTGGATAATGTCCTCCATAACGCCGGGAACAGCGGTAAACTCGTGGTCGACACCCTTTATCTTAATGGCCGTGACGGCGGCGCCTTCCAAAGAGGATAGAAGCACCCGTCTCAGAGGGTTGGCGATAGTAGCACCGTAGCCAGGCATAAGAGGCGATATCTCAAATGTCGCTCGGTTGCCTTCTTTCTTTAATATTTTTACTTGTTCTGGTAACTGTACCAATTTTTTAGTGAGTAGTGAGTAGTGAGTAGTGAGTAGGGTTTGTTCCTACTGCGCTACTGCGCTACTGCGCTAAAGTTAATTATCTGCTGTAAAATTCAATAATTGCTTGTAGGTCATTCGGATTAAGCCCGCTTTCGTCTAGTGTTGGATAGCCTTTAACTCTGCCTACCATTCGGATCTTGTCTATCTCTACCCACGCCGGCACTTCGTATTTCTCAAGCCATTGCGGGACCAAAGTGGCAAAGAATGCCGACTTTTTGCTACCCTCCCGGATCTCTACCTCATCGCCTATTTTCACTTCGTATGACGGGATGGTGACTTTCCTGTCGTTCACCAGTATGTGGCCGTGATTGACCAGTTGTCTTGCCTGATCGCGCGACTGGGCGACGCCCATTCGGTAGATGACATTATCCAGCCGGTATTCAAGCTTGTTCACTATAGCTTCATACAAATTCTCATTTTTTGAAGCAAGGGCGGATTTAACTTTGTTTTTGAACTGTTTTTCAAGTATTCGGTATATGTTTCTGACTTTCTGCTTTGATTTCAGCTGCTGGCCGTATTCGGACATTTTCTTCGGCCTCTTTTTTTTAACGGGGCCATGCATTCCGGGTGGGTAGGGTTTTTTGACTATCGCTGATTTGGGCGATAACGAACGCTCTCCTTTTAGAAGGAGTCGTTCGCCTAAGCGTCGCTCTATTTTTTCTCTTGGTCCTGTGTATCTTCCCAATTTACGAATTACGCATTATGTATTACGAATTTAAAATAATCCGTAATCCGTAATCCGTAATTTAATAATTCTACACTCTGCGGGGTTTTGGCGGCTTAACGCCATTATGGGCTATTGGGGTCTTGTCCATTAATGCGGTGATATTCAATCCGCTTGCCGCTAGGCCCCTGATGGCGGATTCGCGACCCGGGCCGATGCCCCTCGCTACTATTTTCAAATTGACCAAATTATATTTTCTCACTTTTTCAACGACATTTTTGGCCACCAGATTGGCGGCATAAGGGGTTGATTTCTTTGTTCCTTTGAAGCCCAAAGTTCCTGACGATGACCAGGCGAGAACTTCGCCCTTGGTGTCGGCTATCGCTATTATCGTATTATTGTAAGAAACGCTGATATTGGCTATGCCGTTTACGACTTGCCTTTTGGAACTCTTTTTTGACGCGCCAACAGGAGCTTTAGTCTCAGCTCCCTCGGTGGTTGATTCTGATTTTGTGATAACTTTATTTTGTCCCATGACGTTGTTTCTCAACGAAGCAAGCAATTCTGATTGCGACGTTGAGTTGTTAGAAACTTGTCACCAGGCACTTTCTAAAGAAATTCAAGAAAGTGCCTGGTAAGCAACTGTTGCCAATCGGACTTCGTGTAAAACACTCGTCCTCTTGGACACTTGCTTATGTTTTTTCTGATGCTGATTTTCTGCCTGAACCCATCGTCTTTCTTACATTGCCTCTCGTGGTTCGGGAATTGGTCTTTGTCCTACCTTTGACGGGCAAGCGCCTTGCGTGCCTTGAACCCCGCCAAGTCCCGACCTCTTTAAGGTGTTTGATGTTCTGGCCTATCTCTTTCCTCAGGTCGCCTTCGATCTTGTAGGTTTTCTCAAGTATTCTCTGTATCTTATTTAATTCTTCCACGGACAGGTTTTTCGCAAGCTTGTCCCCGTCTATGTCGGCTGTTTTGAGTATAACTTTGCTCAAAGACAAACCAATACCATAAATATACGGCAGTGAATATAGTATCTTCTTGTTGTCCGGAATGACTATTCCGCTTATTCGTGGCATATTTATTATCCTTGCCTTTGCTTGTGCTTAGGATTCTTGCACAAACAATAGAGGCGACCTTTTCGCCTTACTAACTTACAATTGCTGCAAAGTTTTTTAACTGATGCGCGAACTTTCATAATCGTCTGATTATTCGTCCTTTTTTCCCGTCGGGGCTTAGTTCGAGGGACACTCTGTCGCCAAGCATAACTTTGATGTAATGCAGGCGCATTTTGCCGGAGAGGTATGCTAATACTTCCATTCCATTATCCAGCAAGATCCTGAAAGTGGTGTTAGGTAATGCTTCTACGACTTGGCCCTCACTTTTTTGTTTATCTGTGTTGATCAAAATTGCTAGGTTATGTTAGCAAAAACCTAGGTTTGTGTCAAATTTTCTCAAAACGTGAAAGAGATGTCTATTTTTTCCTCGTTTTTGGGTATTTTCTTGATCCAGAACGGAGAGAGAACAACTTTAGCCGAATCAATGTCTTGGACGGAATTCAGATAATTTTTTATTTGAGCTTCGTTCTTGCCTGTCAAATTTGCCGCGATATCCGCTTTATTTATCTTGGCATATCCCTGACCGTCGATGACAACAACAAGTCCGAGAGTATCATTGGCGGTATCCATGACTGCGTCTTTGTACGAAGTTTCCAATTTTTCAGGAACTACCATCAAACCGTTAGCCTTGTCTACATATTGAGATATGAGCGAGAGTAGATCGTCCTCTTTATACCCTATTGTCGCGATAGAACCCTTAACGGTCATGGTGAATTTCTCAGCTGCATCGTCCGTATTGGCTGTTGATTCCACCGAGTCAATCTTGGGCTCAATGACGGTTACCAATTTAAGACCCGCCGACTGGGTTATTAGTGTTTCGTTGATATCATTCCTGACTTTCTCAACAAGCTTTTCTTTGGCGGTGTTATAATCAAACTCAGAAACCACTTTTGCTTTGCCAAGTATTCCGCCGCGCATTGATTCAGATGATCTGCCGTATATCTTCTCATATCTTGCGGTGTCGCCTTTTTCCCGCCAAGCCGTTATACCAAAATCCCCGGCAGGAATATTGTAGGTCTGGCCGGCCTTATCCGCGATGACTCCTACGTCTATTTTCCCCGGCACGGTCACGCCGTTCTCAACTTTCATGCCCGGGATGGCGACCGACTGCAGCGTTCTGAAGACGAAACCAGATACTTTGCCGCCTTGGATGTATTCAAACCGTGTTGTGGCGATGAGCGCTTGGGGAGATGTGCTGTATTCATTATATATAGTTATAGTGCCTCGTGATTTTTGAACGGCGTCCTTTTCCGCCGTAGCGTTGAATTCGCCGGATGCCGATTTATTGATGGTAAAGAGCTGACCGGGAATGCGATTGAAAGAATTGTCTACAGAAGAAAAATTCGGCGATATTGTAATTTTTATCTGCGCGCCAAGTTCTTGCGACCTCGGTTTAATTTCTATTTTAGCATTGCCGGTTGTCAGATACACAACAGATACAAGGACGATAATAACGACGATCGACAGAATAGCGGCGCCTTTTTTGAAAAAATTCTTTGGAATGGAACCGAAGCTCTTTTTCCCGGGCATATTCGGAATTGGCCTTGTGATATCGCTCCAAATATTTTCGGAGCTTTTAACGCCCCAGTCAAGATCTGCCACCGTTTCTTTCCTTGTTTCTAATTTTACCGGCCGCTTGTCTTTTTGGGCTACTTTTATATTTTTGCCGGCGCCGGGATTTATCACATCACTCATACCCCTTGTTTTGGCCGAAGCGACGACGGCTTCGCCCGTCTCGTTCTCTCCATCATAGACAGGGTCGCCTGACTCATCTAATTCTGTGCCATAAGGCGCGTTCTCTTCCGCTACCTCTTCTTCCTGTTTCCCGGGTTCTTTGCCGAATGTCGGGTAATGTTCGTCAAATTCATCTTGAGTATCTTGTCCATCGTCATCTTTGACGGCAACAAACTTAGGTTTAGCCACTCGCGGCTTAGCCGACTCCGTTTTAATTGACAGGACGTCAAATTTATATTTTTTAGCAAGTTCGTTAACTTCCGGATTTAAACACAGAAAAGAGATTGATTTGTTCAAGTCTTTGGCTTCATCTGCTAATACCACAAAATGTCCTTCTGATTTGAACGCTCTGGCCTGTTTAGGCAATACAAACACCACTTCCGAAGCCTCGGTGTCCTTAACGATATCCAAAAGCTCCTCGAACTTATCATCCTTGAGAACATTGATAATTTTAGTATTGCCCATCTTCTTTTATTGTATCACGCTGTCTTTGCTAATATATCCACAACATCTTGTTTATTTGTAACGGTCATTAGTTTTGTTCTTAATTCCTTTGCGCCGCTCCAATTAGATATATAAACCTTAAAAAACTTTTTCATCGCATCGAAATTTTCCCCTTCCTCCCACAATTCAAGAAAAAGGTTTATATGTTCAACCATTAGTTTTATTCTTTGCTCGGGTTTTATTTTTTCAATATTAATATTTTCATTAAAAAACCATGGGTTGGCGAATATGCCTCGCCCGATCATTATGCCGTCCAGGTTATAGTCCTTTGCTTTTTGTCTTGCGTCATTCAGGTCAATGACATCACCGTTGCCTACTATCAATGTTTCTGTATCTTTTGCCAGTTCTGCGGCAATACCTATCTCGTCCCAATGAGCCGGAACTTTAGACATTTCTTTTCTTGTACGGCCATGGATTATCAAAGCGGCTGGTTCAGTTTCAAGCAATACCGGCAGCCATCCCCGGGTCTCTATTTTGTTGTATCCGAGCCGGGTTTTTATTGATACGGGTAAATTACCTGCCCCGCGCTTTGTTTCTTTTATTATCTCTTGCGCAAGTTTATGATTCTTTATCAACGCCGCGCCGGCGCCTTGCTTCTCAACGCTTCTATCAGGACAGCCCATATTTATGTCGATGCCATCAAAACCAAGCTCTACCGCCAGTTGGGCGCATTTATAAAAATTTTCGGGCTTTGAACCGAAGAACTGAACAATAATCGGTTTTTCTGATTTTTCAAAATATAATTCTTTTTCGAATCGTGTCTTGTCGTGGAGAATTCCATCGCAAGATAAAAATTCCGTATAAAAAACATCCGGTCTGCCGCACTTGGCCACAATCTTTCTGAACGCCCAATCAGTCACGTTTGCCATGGGAGCCAAAATAAAAAATGGTTTATTTAATTTTGACCAAAATCCTAAATTTGACACGCGTAGTTTAAATGGTATCCTCTGGACAGGAAATTTACAATACGAGAGTGGGGTCAAGATGGTCAGAGTGGAAGTTCGGTCAGAAGTTGGGACATCCCGCGAACCGGCAAAGGTTCTTGTTTATAGCAACGAATGGCTCGTTGCCGAAGTGATCGCGGAAGTTGAATTGAAACAGGGCGCGGATAGCGGATGGTATCACTGCGTCACCCTCAAAAAGCAATAATCCTTTATACTCGGCTCGGCCATTGTGTCGAGCTTTTTTTATTCTACAATCGCACGGATTCTGCGGATTCCGGCGCTTATTGATTCTTCTTTGGTAATCTTAAACTTGCCGATTTCGGATGTATTTGAAACATGAGGGCCGCCGCAGAGTTCTTTAGAGAAGTCGTTTATTGAGTAGACATTAACCCTTTCCGGGTATTTTTCTCTGAAAAACGCCAAAGCGCCGGACTTGATGGCGTCTTCGTAGGACATCTCGGTTTTAACGACTGGCAGTTCTTTCTTTATAGCATCATTGACCATATCTTCTACTTGTTTGAGTTCTTCCGGCGTTAATTTGCGCGGGAACGTGAAATCAAATCTTAGACGTTCCGCGGTGATATCCGAACCTTGCTGTCTAACTTCTTCTCCAAGAATTTTTCGTAATGACGCGTGAAGCAAATGCGTCGCCGTATGCAGGCGTGTCGCCTTTTTCAACTCCCCTTGGTTTCCTACCTTTAGTTCGCCGGTGTCCAGCAATAACCCGTGTCCGCCGAATTTTTTCTTTGCTCCGGCGCGGGATATTTCCTGGTGTTTTTTGAATTCTTTTTCAAAACCATCACGAGTAAGTCCAGTTGCTTTTTCCTTTCCAAGCTCTTGTATAATTTCAAACGGCAGGCCGTAACTTTCATATAATTTAAAAGCGCTTTCGCTATTCACCGCTTCCATTCTTTTTAGTTCCTTTAGTCCGTGAGCCAAGGTTTTCTCAAATTTCTCCTTCTCGCGGTCAAATTCGTAGATTATTACACTAGCGCTTAATTCCGGATAATACTCTCCGTATATTTCGATGATTTTGGCAAAAATATCGTGCATTACTGTTACGTCAGACCTGTGGATAAACGACTTCGCAAGTCGTTTATCCACAGGTAAGGTGATATAAAAATAAGTTATGACTCTCCGCATCAGTCGCCGCAAAACATAACCCTGCTCTTTATTGGAAGGTCTTACTCCGTCAGTTACCAAAAACGCAACGGCACGAGAATGGTCGGTAACCACCCTTTTCATACGAGCATTAAACTCGGGGGGCACAAGAACAGCAATGGGTTGGAGCAGATCGATCTCAAAAATATTAGTCTTCCCCTGGGAAATCATTGTAATTCTCTCAAAACCCCACCCCACATCAACTCCTTTCTGCGGGAGAGGTGTCAAACCGCCGTTTTTGTCACAAAAGTATTCCATAAATACAAGCGTAGCGACTTCGAGGTCGTCCACGTATACTTCGTTTGCCGCTCCGCATGGTCCTTCCGAACCGGCCGGCCCCCATACGTTATCTTCTCTTGGGCCTTTGCGAATACGGTTGGCCGGTAGAAATTGTGACCAGGCATCGTAGGACTCCGAGTCGAATTGAATTGTCTGTTCTGAGCTTGTCGAATGATCTCCGGCGAAAACAGTGGCAGATATTCTGTCTTTGGAAATTCTCAACTCCTCCGTAAGAAATTCATAAGTCCATCGGATTGTCTCCTTTTTGAAATAGTCACCGAAAGAAAAATGACCCAGCATCTCAAAGAAAGTTAGATGCGATTCATCACCTACTTCGTCTATGTCGGAAGTACGCATTGATTTTTGTATTGAAGCAGTTCTCTTGACGCCAAAATCCTTTATCGGGTCGGCTTGGCCGGTAAAATACAGCTTGAACTGCTGCATTCCGGCGGTTGTAAAAAGCACCGACGGGTCGGTTGGTAAAAGAGAGGATGACTCCACCCACTTATGATTTTTATTTTCAAAAAAATCTTTAAATTTTCTACGTATTTCTTGGTGAGTCATATATATAAGCTACTAAATATGAGAGAATTATAGCTATTTGCCAAGAGCCCATTTCCGAAGCTCGTCATATGTGGCTTCGCCGCAGATGGTCTTTTGAGTATCGGTATTCACAAAGAACGGCACGCCCATACAGATGCCGCGGGTTTCATCTGACCATTTTTTCTCATTGTTTTCATCGTGCCATATTTCCATTCGCTGAACCTTAACTCCAAGCTCTTGCTCAAGCTTTTCTATAAGCGGCTCCATTTTCATGCAGTGACCGCATTCGCGGCCGTAAAATTCCATTAACATATTTATTTAATTATAGATTAATACAGTTCCAGTATAATACTTCTATGCGGTCTTTTTAATTTCTGGGGTGCCCGATGGGAATCGGACCCACGTCACCGCTGCCACAGAGCGGAGCTTTACCATTAAGCTACGGGCACCATTGTTTAAATTTGCATTTTACAACAAAATTTACTCTTCGTAAACTGCTTCGTCAGCTGAGAGCATTGCGTCAAAATTATCCAACGATTTCTCGAATTCCTTATTCCAATTCTTTTTATCGAGTTTCTAAGAACAAATGCTTTGCTCCTCCGAAGCCTATTGCAAGGTAGAGGAAAACTCTGACTCTGATAACTGAATTATGCGGATATTTTCTTGCTAACTCGTTAAAATTTCAATTTAATGTGGTTTAGGGCAACTAAAAAGCCTGCAAAAATAGCAGGACAGAACGACAAAACTTAGCTTGGCTTGTTATTTTTATCTATAGGAAATATTCTACATCCGTTTACCGAAACACGTTGTGTCGGTGAAAATATCAATTCCCCCCCGCCCTCTATAAAAACACATAATCGTAGACCCAGAATAATAGTATTCAGCTTTACCATGGTTCCTGTACCAGTAAGAGTTGTGCCGAGTACGGTTCCATTTGTTTCTTGGGCAACATGTTCACCATTACTATTTACCAATACTCTGCCCTTCTTGGGATCAAGCACTTTCATGGTATAGATAGTATTTCGTGTTTGGACAAAAACAACATCATCTTTTCTCAAACTATTTAAATCTAAACTTTCCTCTTCTTCGACTTTGTCCATCAAAGCAAGTAGACGCGGATCAATATACTGTCTTCCGGGATGATTTTTGTCCATTTTAGTTCCTCTTTGACAATAAGCTAAGTAAAAGATTAACATACTAAGTTGTGAAAGTCAACACTATCGCCACCCCGCTCGCCAGAGCGACGCTCCACGGAAAAACGCCTCACTCCTTTCAGAAAGAATCCAGCGCCCTTTCGTTTTTACAAATATATGCTTTATTTATCATCATGAACAAAGATTTTAAAAACTGGCATCATCGCAAAGAGCATATACACAAGAATAGTCCCCAAGTATTTTTCCATGAGCGAGAAATTTGGTGGTGTTCGTTAGGTTTAAATATCGGCTTTGAACAAGACGGAAACGGTCCTGAATTTCAAAGGCCAGTTATTATTCTGCGCAAATTCAATAATGATGTTTGCTGGGTTTTACCAATCACCACAAAACCAAAAACTGGAAAATACTATTTTCCGATTGATCTGGGAGATAAGATAGAACGCAGAGTCATCTTATCTCAACTGCGTTTAATAGACGGTAAGAGATTTTTAGATAAAATAGCCACCCTACCAGAAGACCAATTCAGTAAATTGGATAAGGCCGTAAAAGCACTCTAAGCTCCAAAAGTCTGAAACACCCTTGCGGGTGTTTCGAGGCCGAAGCCGTTTATGATGTAAGAATAGCAAATGGTACATGAAAAGTCAATGATCTTATCAACACTCGTTGACCTTTTGTTTTACAGAGTGTATATTGTAGGTAAGTTACTTCGCCAGGCCTTGTGCCTGGTTTTTCCGTTTTAGGGGGCTAATTTGGAAAAAACTTTCAGATTCGGAAAGTATCTTTTTGTCGGGCTGCTGGCGCTTGGAATGAACTGCTTCATTCCAAGCACGAGAAAGAGTGAGCGTATATGGCAAGGCCATAGCGAGCGTACTTCGAGGCAGAATGCCGAGAATGTCTTTCGAGGGAGAACTTCGCGAAGCGTTGTTCGACTCCCAGTTGAAACAAGTCAAACTTTCGGAAGAGGTTGCCTCGGGGCTTCGCCCCTCGGCATCTCCGCTTTGCGCAAGGCGCAAAGCGGCAAATCGCCACGGTTCGGAAAAATCCATCTGGGCTTTCCGGTCGAGGAGAAGGCGGTTCGGGCGCGCGAAGCGCACAACAAATGAAATTTGTTTCCAATTTTTTAACCAATCAATAACATGAACGACACTAAATACTTTCTCTACGCGAGAAAATCAACAGAAGACGAAGAAAGACAAGTAATGTCTATTGAAGCCCAACTTGCTGAGTTGGCAGAGTTTGCTAAACGAGAAAATCTCGAAATCGTTGAAAAGTTTATTGAATCAAAAAGCGCAAAGAAGCCGGGACGAGAAATCTTTAGTGAAATGATTGAGAAAATCCATGCCTCGAGAGAACCTGTTGGAATAATTTCATGGCACCCGGATCGTCTTGCCCGAAATTCTGTTGATGGCGGACAAATTATCTATCTCATAGACACCCAAAAGATAGCTTCTTTGCGCTTTCCCACTTTTTGGTTCGAGCCAACTCCCCAAGGATTATTCATGCTTCAAGTAGCGTTCGGTCAAAGTAAATACTATTCGGATAATCTATCCGAGAATGTGAAAAGAGGTATTCGCCAAAAACTCCGCCGCGGAGAATGGCCCTCAAAAGCTCCATTGGGCTATGTGAATAATCCTAAAACAAGAAATATCGAGCCTCATCCAGTAAAAGCAAAAATTATCGAGAGAGCTTTTGAGGAATTTTCAGAAGGAAAATATACGCTCGAAAGTTTAGGGAAAAGATTGGCGGAGTTTGGCTTGGAAAGCAAGAACCGAACGCCACTTGCAAAAGTAACGATCCAACGAATGCTTACCAATGTTGCCTACATTGGACTGATAAAACATGGAAACGAAATTTACGAAAGTAACTACCAACCAATTCTTTCTCGGCAACTGTTTGAAGCAGTGCAGAAAAAACTCAAAGAGCGAGCACGGCCGAGACATAGCAAAAAACGGCATGATTTTCCGTTTGTCGGATTACTCCATTGTTGTGAGTGTGGCGGCATGATTACGGCACAATTTGCCAAGGGCAACGGCGGAATTTATCGCTACTACCGTTGCACCAAGAAATTCGGCTCGTGCTCGCAACCTTACATCGGCGAAAACCAGTTAGCCGAACAATTACAATCTTTGCTTCAAACAGTTGCCCTTCGCGATGATTGGGTAGGGAAAATGTTAAAACAAGTTGAGCTTTGGGAAAAGGAGAATTTCCAATCATCGCGAACTTTTGTCCAAAATCTGGAGGTCGAACAAAAGGTCAATCAACAAAAACTAGATAAGCTCGTTTCCGCTTATCTCGAGGGCGACATTGAAAAAGATATTTACCTCGAAAAGAAAGAGGAGCTAATGAAGCAGAAACTTGCTCTTCTCAAACAAAAAGAGGATTTTGGACAAAAGAGAAAGAATTGGGTCGAACCATTGCGGGAATGGATAAAATCAAGCAGTGAGGCCGAAATCAAAGCCAAAAACCAAAATTACCACGAACTGAAACAAGCTGTGGAAAAAATTGGAACGAACCGCCTCCTCCTCAACCGGAAAGTCCAAATGGATTTTTCCGAACCGTGGCGATTTGCCGCGTCCTGCCTTGCGGGACGCGGAGATGCCGAGGGGCAAAGCCCCGAGGCAACCTCTTCCCAAAATTTGACTTGTTTTGAATGGTCGGGCTGCTGGGAGTCGAACCCAGTCTAACTGCTCCCAAAGCAGTCGTACCACCGTCATACGCCAGCCCGATATTTTTGATTTTAGTGTGCTCTTCCACGGTCTCGGAAAAGCCATATGCAAGCAGTATAAGGCTTTTTGAGGGATCTTTCCAGAGCATTACTTAAGGCACTTCGGTCGAGGGCTAGAAATCAAAATGTTACACAATGTTACACTTTTTTGGCTTTTAAGGGAATGTAACATTTTGAGAAATTAGACATTCTGAGACACAAAACGAGACAAATGAGACTCGGGGGGCCTGTTTCAGAATTCCAAATTTTTACGAAGTAATCTTTATGTAGATCCATAAAATGCCACGAGACACGTCTAAAAGTCGTGTCTCGTTTATCCTTGTGGATAATCATTGACTTTTCACTTCAGGCTTGCTAGTATATTGGTATCACTACGAAAAGGACCCTTATACAGTTTTGCTGTATCGGGGGCCTTTTTATTTTCTGTTAATTTTAGATCTGACTCGATCAAGATAGGTTATCCTGGCATTTGTTCTTTTGAGAAGAATGGAGCAATGATTGCTAGGAGATAAAATTGTCGAAAGTTTATCTTTTTCTTGGAGAAATTTTATAAGACTGGCATAATCGCCGTCGCTTGAAACGATTACTGACTTCTCAAATTTATTTTCATAGGTATCACGTGCAACTTGGAGAACAAGATCGGCGTCACAATTACCTTTTACCTCGCCATTTCCACCATAGGTCGTTTCCTTGAAAACTAATGTAAAACCAACTTCCTGAAGGTAGGTATAGAGATCTTTATATTTTGGAACTAATCCCAGAAAAAGATAGGCACGCTTAACTTGATATTTGTTGTTTAGCCAAAGACGAAAACGCTTATAATCCAGCCTCCAACCTAAATCGGCCACACCCTTGTGAAGATTAGCCCCATCAATATATGCGAAGTTATTCTCTGAAGTCATACTTGCCAAATTTAAGCATGAAAAATTATTGATGTCTAGGGCCCTTGACAACTACAAGTCATAGTGTATACTGATGGGGCACATTGAAAACCTCGAAAAGGAGCTTCAAATGACCAGGGCAGAACTATCCGAAAAGGCATTTGCACTTCGGCAAGAAGTAGTAGGAATCGTCAAGACTTTCAATGATCGTGAACTTAAGGTTATGGCCGATCTCAACGCTGTTAAGCCTTCTTTTTTCAATGTCCGTTTGAGAAGTGTATGGAATACCAGAAAGAAGGAAGAGCTTACGAGATTAAAGGACGAATACAGCAACAATCCAGTTGTAGTGGAGTTGAAAGCATTGGAAAGCCAATGTCAACACATGATTACGATGACGCCATCGCCTCATGGTCCATTTGATAAGTATCAGTGCCAGGTATGCGGCTACGCAGAAGTGCATTGGGCATACTGAATTCTTGGGTGGCTATGCCACCCTTTTTTATTGAACGGTATAAGATAAGAAGTGAGCTCAAACGACTGACTACTTTTATTACTAATTATTTTGGTAGCGAAGTAGATAGGATAGTTCTATTCGGAAGCTATCTCAATCTGCTACAATTTAACTTCCGAAGTGATATAGACATAGCGGTTATATTACTAGATTCAGAAAAATGGCATTTGATCGATTCAAATACTCTTAAGTTTAGAGATGAGGTACCTGATTGTCGAATAAATTTTTACAGCACACTAATAGAACTTTGTAAGACTTTGACTCGAGGGTATGATATTAAAATCTATACCAAAAAAGATTTAGATCTAATATATAAACGTGATAGATATATGCCAGGACCAAGAGGTGGTAATTTTGCAACTGATATAGCAAGAGGTAAGACTATCTTTAAAAATAGAGGGGCTCACTAGAGTCTCTTTTTAGTTGATTTTAGTAACTTTCAGGGAGGACCACCCTAGGTCTGGACTTCCTTATCCTCATGCGTCATTCCTTGTTGTATATGAATACTACGCAAAACAAGGCATTTGGGGGTCTTTCAGGACAAACTAGGGGTCAGCCAGAAGCTATAAAGGTACGGTACTGCCTCTACGCCAGGAAGAGTACCGAGTCCGAAGAACAGCAAGTCCTCTCTATCGATAGCCAGATCAAGGAGATGCTGGCTATGGCTGAAAGGGATCATCTTGAAGTCATAGAGATTAAGAAAGAATCTCACTCTGCCAAAGAGGCCGGTGCTCGTCCTCTCTTCAATGAAATAGTGGAAGAAATTAAACAGGGAAAATTCAATGGCATCCTGACCTGGGCGCCAGATCGTATTAGTAGAAATGCTGGCGATCTTGGCAGAATCGTAGACCTGATGGATCAGGGAATACTAATTGAGATCCGCACCTATGGTCAGAGATTTACTAATAGTCCAAACGAGAAATTCCTCCTTATGATATTGGGTAGCCAAGCCAAACTTGAGAACGACAACAAGGTAGTCAATGTGAAGCGAGGACTTAGAGCTAGATGTGAAATGGGTCTCTGGCCGTGTACGGCTCCAACTGGATATTTGAATAGCAAGGATGTAGATAAAAGTTGTCATGTCGAAATTGATCATCATCGAGCCCCGATTATTAAGAAGATGTTCGAGAAAGTGGCCTATGAAAAATACAGCGGCCGAAGATTACATGTCTGGCTCAAAGACGAAATGAAATTCAAAACAAAAAACGGCAAACCTTTGACTGTAAGTAATATTTACATAATTTTAAGAAATACTTTTTACTACGGAACTTTTGAATATCCTAAAGGCGGAGGCCAATGGTATCAAGGCAAACATACTCCAATTATTAACAAGGAGTTATTCGATCAGGTTTAGGAACAGATGATCAGCTATGCAGTTCGGGGTGAGAGCAAAGAATTCGCCTTTACTAAACTTATGACTTGCAGTCTTTGCGGATCAGGCATTTCTGCCGATGAGAAGTTCAAGAAACAACAGAATGGGAATATCCATAGATATGTATATTATGGCTGTACCAGATTCAAGGATAAGGATTGTAGGTCAGGATATATGCGAGAAGAAGAATTAATTGAACAGCTCGCCGGTTTCATGGACAAGATAAACCTTGATGAGATTGGTATTAAAGAGCAGATCAAAGCTGAAATTGAAAGACACAAAAAATTCCAATCAGGACTCCTTGGCATCAAAGAAAAAACAATCAAAGTTGCCGATATTGATATCCGAAATTATGCTAAATATATTCTAAGGGACGGGACGATACTTGAGAAGAGAGAATTGCTAACCTGTTTAAGAAGCAAGATCACGATGGCAAATAAGCAGATTAAGATTGTGTAAGCTCTAAGCAAAGAAAAACCGCTGATTAGTCAGTGGTTTTTCTTTGCTTGACTCAACCGAGTTGTTGTCGCCTTGACTCTGCTCGGTAGGTCTCACTAGCGTGTGTGGCTTTACAACCACGCTCGAACGTATTTTAGCAAAAATTTGTAAAAAATGACAGAGAGCCGCGCTACCTGCCTGCGCCGAGGCTTCGGCAGGCAGGCGCGCGGCACAATAGCAATACTGCGCTCGGGCGCCGCCGTTTCTAAAAAAATGCTGCCGGATTTCGTGCCAGTTGAAAACTGGCGCGCTGCCCTAAAAAAGTATAAGATATGTTTGTATGGAAAAGTTTGAAAGTGAATTCCTAAAATCGAAATATTGGGGCAAAGAGGAGTTTCGTGAGGCTGTGGATGAATCAGCCCAAAAAGCAGAACGTCTGGCCGAAGATGAGGATTTTAGGGTTGCTCAAAAACCAGGCGAAAAAATTCCATATTATCTAGAACGCCTGGAAAGAATAGTCGGGAAAAAAAATCCCAAGACTGGCGAACAGAGCCGGTTATTTTTGGAAAAGTCTCTTTATCCTAAGTACATAATTAAGCCCGAAAATATTTCTGGTGATTATATCAAAGGCATTCTTCTTGGAAACTTTGCCGAGCAACGAGGTTACGAAAGAGATGACTTAAAAAATGAAGAAGTTAGGCAACATGTGCTGGCCCAATTCAAGCAGGAAACAGGGCAGGATTTCAGTAGTTATGAAATTCCAGAGGAAGAAAGAGATCGGGTGAGAGGTATGGTGGTAACAGACCAGAAAGCCCGGATGGGCAGCTGGTATAAATATCTTACTGGTGGAGAAACGAGAGGCATTCCGCCTGCGTTTCGATACTGGGCATTCGCAGAAATGCTCAAGCTTGGCAGTTTTAACGAAGAGCGCAAAGTTTTTAACAAAAGAACAGAAAATACAGCAGCCTCTTTTCCGGAGCTTAACCAGCAAGCCTTAGCATTAGTTTTTGATGAGATACAAAGAAAACGCACTGGCGAGCCCTCGAAGTTAAGAGTTGACGATGAAGCTCGCCAAACTCGATTCCGCGAACTTTTAAAAACCGAGGACTTTGGAAAACTTTACGCTTTTGCGCTGGAACATGTTAACTCATTACGATTACCCACTGAGCGGCTAATTATCACTAAAGGCGAGTGGCGATGTTTTCCTAAGGATACTCCAGCCAGTGAACTTACAACTACTATTGATGGCTTTAACACTAAATGGTGCATTGCCGGAGAGGGTTATGCCCAAGATTATCTTTCCCGCTCTGACGTTTGGATTTACTTTTCCGAGGATACGGATGGTCAAAACAGTATTCCTCGTGCCTGCATTGTTGACTCTGGAGAACACGGGATTACGGAAGTCCGCGGCATTATGTCGAACGAAGAAGCTAAACAGCATTTGGACAGCCACATCACGCCCGTGGTTGCGGAAAAACTAAAATCTATGCCGGGTGCCGAGAAATGGCAAAGCATCATGGAAGACATGAAACATTTGGCCAAAATCCATTTTAAGCATTTACAAAATGAGCCGCTGAACAAAGAAGATCTCATCTTTTTGTATGAAATAGGCAGGCCGATTCAAAGTTCGGGCTATGATAGGGATCCTAGAATCGAAGAAATCAGAAAACGTCGCAATTCCAAAGAGGACGCACCATTAGTTCTTGATTGCAAGCCAGAGGAAATTGCCTGGAGTCGAGATGAAATCAACGGCAAAACTAAAGCCTACATAGGCAAACTGGATGCAGATATCTTTGACCTTATCGAGCAGCACAATATCGAACAGATTTACACTTCTTTTCCGGAAGGAAAGGTGGAATTGGAAAGAAATTTTGAGGCTGGCCCCATCACCCTTGAGGAATTCGAGAAAAAAATCGAGGGATATAATCGCAACATCCAAGATGAATCCCTGAAAATTAAAATTTATGATTATGCCCAAGATATGATGCGCAAGCCTGAATTTAAAACTTTAAAAGATCGAGAAAAATTTACCCTCGTCCGGCTCAAGGTTGCTGCATTGGGGGAGGACTTTTCCCAAAATGGCGCAACCACGGCCGAAATAATTGGGACAGAAAATGATAAAGACCAGCGAGGCAAACCGGCCCCCTTCACCAGTGGCAGAATGACCAGAATCGGCCTGGAACTTTGTCCTCCTGAAACAGGCCCATACAAAAGATTAAAAGATTTAAACCAACCAATGGATAAATGGTATCGCATTGCCATGAAGCCAATTTCCGTCCGTCCTGGCAACCCGCTCGTCTTCCTCGTGGCGCGCGACGGCCGTGGTCTGTGGTTGAGCCGCAGCATCGCGGATTCGGACGTTAGGTGGGATCCTGACGGTGGGTTCGTGTTTCGCCTCCGCAAGAAGGACTTAAAAACTTAGAGCTTTTGCGATTTGCACTTTGCCCTTAGATTCTTTGATACTTCTTCCGAAAATTTTTTGATATAATGGTACTAGACTGGTTGTGTCGAACGGCTAAGGCTTTTCGAGACCTTTTGGGCATATGCGAATTGAGAGCGCAAGCGGCCAAGGCTTCTTGCGGAGGATTTGTATAGCTGTCAACAAAAAAGAAAAAACTTGGTGTGGTGCGCTGGTGGAGTTTTGTTCCCGAATAAAATACAGCCCAACCTTTTGGCCCAAGGAGCAATCAGGCGGGCAGTGGCATAGATGGCGCACCATACAATACCGACCGTAATGGCAACCCGAACGTCTTCAACGTGGAACGCAACGACAATGGTCTGTGGTTGAACAACAGCATCGCGGATTCGGACGATAGGTGGAATCCTGACGATGGGTTCGTGTTTCGCCTCCGAAAGTCTTTCTTTCCGCGCTTACATGGTGCGGTTTTTCTTTTCCGGATTATTCAAGCTGTTCTTCCAACCGCCGAGCATCTTGCCGATCTCATCCATTTTCACGGCCACATCCTCGCAGTGTTTATTGGAAATTAACTTGCCCTCCCAGGCAATCGAAATGAGAAATTTGAGGCCGTCGGTAATCAAAATGCACTCGGCAACCTTTTCCATTTTCTTTTCTCTTTCGGTAAAATACGCATTATATGACAATTCCAATAAATCCAAAAATTTGTCTTCGATCCGCTCGCCTAAAGTGTAGCGGGCGGATTTAACCATATGCGGGACAATGCCCATCCAAAGCAAATACCCCTCTTTGATCCGGTGAAGGATCGTGGCTTTATCGAGAGAGAGAGAGAGAGAGAGAGAGAGAGAGAGAGAGAGAGAGGAAAAACGCGCGCGGGAATTGTTCATATCTTTAATGATATCATTTCTGTGGAAAACTTGCTCGTTGCCTGGCGGGAATTTCTGCGCGGCAAGCGCAAGCGTCGCGATGTCGCGAAATTCTCGCTCAATTTGATGGACAATGTTTTGGCGCTTCACCGCGAACTTCGGGATAAAACTTATCGGCACGGGCCTTATCACGCCTTCAAAATTAATGATCCTAAGCCGCGTGATATCCACAAAGCGAGCGTCAGAGACAGGCTTCTGCACCACGCCGTTTACCGCGTTCTGTATCCATATTTCGACCGCAAATTCATTTTCGATTCGTTTTCTTGCAGAAGAGATAAAGGCGTACATTTGGCTCTGAATCGCTTCCGCAATTACGCGCGGATTGTTTCGCAGAATCATACGCGAACGGCTTGGGTTTTGAAATGCGATGTCAAAAAATTTTTCGCCAATATTGACCACGAAATCCTGAAGAAAATTTTGGCAAAAGCTATTTCCAGTCAAGATACGCTTTGGCTTGTAGACGAAATAATTGACAGTTTTAAACCGGGTTTGCCGCTCGGCAATCTGACCAGCCAGCTTTTAGTGAATATCTACATGAATGAATTTGATAACTTCATCAAGCGCGATCTCAAGGTTAAGTATTGCGTCCGGTATGCTGATGATTTTGTGATTTTACACCAGAGCAGAGTATATTTAGAAGATATTTTGCCTAAAATTTCTCAATTTTTGGAAATATGGCTTAAACTCACTCTCCATCCCAACAAAGTTTTTATCAAAACCTTCGCTTCAGGCATAGATTTCTTAGGCTGGGTTCATTTTCCCAATCACCGAGTTTTGCGGACTTCGACGAAGAAAAGAATGTTTAGGAGATTAAATAACAATTCCAGTAAAAACAGCGTTGCTTCATATAAAGGACTGCTTAAGCACGGAAATACATTTAAGCTTATTCGGGAATTTCCAAAAGAAAGGGAGGAATAGTTGTGCGCGGACGGGTAGGTGGGCCAAGCACAACTCCTTTTTAATTTCAGGGCGGCTTGGTTGGGGCGGCGCATTTTGCGAAGCAAAAGATTTTTAATTGTCTTTTGCTTCTGCAAAATACGAAATCCGGCGGCATTTTTTCAGAAGCGGCGGCGCCCGAGCGCAGTATTGCTATTGTGCCGCGCGCCTGCCTGCCGAAGCCTCGGCGCAGGCAGGTAGCGCGGCTCTCTGTCATTTTTTACAAATTTTTGCTAAAATACGTTCGAGC